>Ga0222712_10000606_pt1 | contig 46556 bp, 29 predicted proteins | sample C33_657DmetaG_FD_165043 | JGI IMG/M metagenome (GOLD analysis project Ga0222712, IMG submission 165043) | Estuarine water microbial communities from San Francisco Bay, California, United States - C33_657D | ecosystem: Environmental > Aquatic > Marine > Unclassified | place: USA: California... | reverse complement strand
CCCGGATAACCTCATGCACAAGCGCCTAGCGGCGACTATCGGGGCCGGTGGACAGCAGTCGGCCAAGTTCGATCGGTTGCGGGAACTGCTCGAGGGCTATCAGGAAGACGGACGGAAGGTCGCGATCTTCTCGTTCTTCCGTCAGGTACTGGATGACGTCAGCACGATGGTCGGTGGCTGCCCCCAGATCCATGGTTCGATCAGCGCGGAGGAGCGTCAGCTGGTCTTGGATCGGTTCGCCGCCAAAGAAGGCTTCGGCGTCCTGGCCTTGCAGATCGAGGCCGGCGGTATCGGCATCAACTTACAGTGCGCCCAAGTGGTCATCCTGATGGAGCCTCAGTTCAAGCCTTCGACCGAGAAGCAGGCCATCGCCCGTGTCCGGCGCATGGGCCAGACCCGTAAGGTGAACGCCCACCGGCTCATCGCCAAGGGGACGATCGACGAAGCCTTGGTGCTCTTGATCGAACGGAAGAAGCAGGTCTTCGAGGACTATGCCCAGCAGAGCGCCGTCAAGGATGCCAGCGGGATGGCGATCGACGCAGGCAGCGCGGCGATGGAGGAGCTGCGCGGAATCGTCGCCAAAGGATAGCAGCGACGATGTCCGCGAGGGGGCACGTGGGCAAGTTGACACGGGGACATGGGGCGTAACTAGAGGCCCAGAGGCTCAGGGGCTTGGTTGATCTGAGAGAGGAAGGACTTAATGGGAGCAGCATAGGGAGACCGGATAGTTAGCTGGGTTCACATGTCCGCAGCATTCATCCCGGTTTCCGGTTTCCCTTTGAGCGAGTCTCTGAGGTAGGGCTGACCATCCTTGGTCGGCCGAGCGGTCGAGCAGGGATGCTCGACCCTACCTGTGTCAGGTATTGGCGGTTAGCGGTTGGCGGTTGGGAAGACAGGGAGGCAACGAGGCAGCTATGTCGTGGCGTGGTCCCGACCCTACCCAAGGCAGAGGATGCAGTGTTGTCAGGCCATCTGTGGGGCTTAGGGTGGGGCGTCTAGCCCCACTGCTGCCATGTTTCTTCGCCTTGCCTGCCTATTGTTCCTGCTGACCACGACACTGTCGGCGCAGAATCAGAACGCGAAGAGCCCGCCAGCGGGCATCGCGCTGCCTGAGAAGGACAAGGCGGAGCTCTTGGCCGGCGGTCGCAAGCTCCAGGCGGAAGTCGAAGCCTTGAAGCAGCCCGGGGCGCTCGCCCCGGACGTCGCCTTCTACGTCCCCGACGTCGAGATCTTCGCCAAGGCCGTCCTGTATGTGGTCGAACTCAACGAAATCTACTCCACCAAGCAGGTGGCGGACGCCAAGAACCTCCTGAAGGTGGGCAACGAGCGCCTGGTCGCCCTGAAGTCCGGCCAGACTCCCTGGAAGACGGCCACCGGTCAGGTCGTCCGCGGCTACCGATCGAAGATCGACGGGTCGGTCCAGCCTTACGGCCTCATCATCCCGGAGGATCGGCCGGCCCAGGGGGGTCGGCTGGACATCTGGCTGCACGGACGGAGCGACGTGCTGACGGAGCTGGTTTTCCTCGTCCCGCAGCTGGGTAAGCCCAAGGCCTTGGTCACGCCCGCGAAGACCATCACCCTCAATATCTACGGACGCTTCTGTAATGCCTACAAGTTCGCCGGCGAGGTGGACGTCCTTGAGGCCATGGAGCATGCCATCCGGGAATATGGCTGCAGCCCGGATCATGTCGCCCTGCGAGGGTTCTCCATGGGCGGGGCCGGCACCTGGCACGTGGGGGCCCAATACATCGACCGGTTCGCGGCCATCGCTCCCGGGGCTGGCTTCGTCGAAACGGCCGAATATGCCAAGGTCGACGCTGCGGGGAAAGTCCCTCCCACCCCTTGGGAACGGAAGCTCTTCTCCTTATATGACGTTCCTGGCTATGTGCTGAACCTGTCCAATCGTCCGGTCTACCTCTACTGCGGCGACGAGGACCCCGCCCGCTGGCAGGGGTTGAAGATGGTCGCCGCCGCCAAGGCCAGGGGATTCGAGATCCCGGAACTCGTCGGCCCGAAGACCGGGCACAAGTATCACCCTGAGACGAAGAAGCAGCTGGACGCCTTGATGGACGCCGCGGTCGAGAAAGGGCGGCCCAAGGCGCCGGCGAAGGTCCGCCTGTCGACGCCGACTCTTAAATATAACAAGGTCGACTGGGTGACCGTGGAAGCCTTGCAGGAACACTGGGTGATCTCCGAGGTCGAGGCGACCAAGGTCGGCCCGGCCAAGATCGAGGTGACGACCAAGGGGGTGGCCGAGTTCACGTTGAACCTGCCGGCTGCCTGGGCCGGGGAAGGCGAGCCGGCCATCACGGTCGATGGCGCCGCCTTCAAGGGCGTGACCCGTTTCGTGAAGATCGGCGGTAAGTGGGTCGATCCACGGACGCGCAATCTGGTCGAGCCGGCCATCCGCAAGAAGCATGACCTCCAGGGACCGGTGGACGACGCCTTCATGGATGCGTTCGTCTTCGTGCGCCCGACCGGCAAGTCTTCGCGTACCCTGGTGGATGGTTGGGCCAAGTCCGAGATGGAACTGGCGATCCGCAAGTGGAAGGTGAACTTCCGCGGGGAGGTCACGGTCATCGATGATACCGCCGTCACCGATGAGCTCATGAAGGCCAAGCATATCGTCCTGTGGGGCGACGCCGAGTCGAACAAGGTCATCGCCAGGCTGGCGGACCGACTTCCGGTCAAGTGGGCGGAGAGCAAGGTCACCATCGGTCCGGTCAGCCGCGAGGCGTCGACGCATGCACCGATCCTCATCTATCCGAACCCGCAGGCGCCCGATCGGTACGTCGTGCTTAACAGCGGTTACACCTTCCGACAGGGCAGCGATGTCACGAACGCCCTGCAGACCCCGAAACTCCCGGACTTCGCCTTGATCGACGTCACCGTGCCGCCCTCGGCGCAGTGGCCGGGCAAGGTGACCGATGCGGGGTTCTTTGATGAGGGGTGGCGCTGATCGCGGCCTAAGGCCGCGATCAGCGTGGGGGAACTGCTGGCATGGGGGACGGCTGCGAAGCAGGCCGCCGCAGGGCGGCCGAGGGTAGGGGCGTGGCTTCGCCGCGCCCTCCCAATCAGGAGGGCACGATGAATCGTGCCCCTACCTTGGGTTCGCCCTGCGGCGAACGGGACACGGCTAGGGCAGCACGCGGTGCTGCCCCTACCTTGAGACAGCGTTGTGTCGGCGGCATATGAGGGGAAAGGATGGTGGCGGTGGTGGGGTATTCTGGACAGGGCGCTGGGGGTATGTCCAAGATGACGGCATGTCTCGTTTCTTGCTGACCGCTTTCTGCGGACTCCTCGCATCGTTCGTGCCGACGACTTCCGCCGCCGAACTCATCGACCCTGCCCAGGGTGCTTCGATCGCCATCGTCGGTGGCGGCCAGGGCGAACGCCTGCTTCGCCATCCTTACTTCGAGGCCGAGCTCCAGCGTCGTTTCGCCGGGCGCGATCTCGTCATCCGCAATCTCTGCGATGACGGCGATACCCCGGGCTATCGCGACCACTCAGGACGCAACTCGCCGTTCGCCTATCCGGGCGCCGAGAAGCTTTACCCGCTTTCCAAGGCCAAGGACTTCTGGGGCTCGGGCCATGCGGGCGTGGGTTTCGCCCAGTCGCCTGACGAATGGCTCAAGGGCCTGAAGGCCGACCTCATCCTCGGCTGGTTCGGTTATGCCGAGTCGTTCAAAGGTGCCGATGGGGTAGCTGCCTTCAAGGCCGACCTCGAAGGCTGGCTCGATCACACCGCCCAGCAGAAGTATGACGGCAGGGCCGCCCCGCAGGTCGTGCTGCTCGCGCCTTTGGCGATGGATGCACGTACGGCGCCGGAGGGGGTCGACGCCAAGGCCACCAACGCGAACCTCGCCCTTTACGCCAAGGCCATCCAGGAAGTCGCCACGGCCCGTCACCTCGTCTTCGTCGACCTCTTCGCCCAGAGCCAGGAGATGTATCGCGCCGCCAAGGCGCCGTTGACCCGCGACGGTTTCGTCCTCGAAGCCGCCGGCCAGCAGCTCCTCGCCGCCAAGCTCGCCGCGATCTTCGCTGTCGGCGCCCCTAAGGTCGCGAACGCCGCCCTCGCCACCGCGGTGCAGGACAAGAACTGGTATTGGGAGAAGCTTTTCAAGATCCCGAATGGCGTCCACGTCTTCGGTCGTCGCAACAAGCCGTTCGGTCCGGACAACTATCCCGCCGAGATCGATAAGCTTGGCGAACTCGTGACCATCCGCGATCGGGCCGTCTGGGCCGCCGCCAAGGGCGAGGCCTTCGACGTCGCCGCTGCCGACGCCAAGACCTCGGTCCTGCCGCCGGTGAAGACTAATTACAGCGCCGACAACAAGAAGAACGGCTCGACCCAATACCTGAAGGGCGAGGACGCCGTGAAGACTTTGGCGCTGCCGGAAGGCTACAAGGCCGAGCTCTTCGCTTCCGAGGAGACCTTTCCGGATCTTGCCAAGCCCGTCCGTATCGCCTTTGACAACCGTGGTCGCCTGTGGGTGGCCACCATGCCGAGCTATCCGGCCTGGCGTCCCGGTGACCCTAAGCCTGATGACAAAATCATCATCCTGGAGGACACGAACGGCGACGGTAAGGCCGACAAACAGACCATCTTCGCCCGAGGCCTGCACCTGCCGCTCTCGTTCGAGTTCGCCCCGGAAGGCGTCTACCTTTCTCAGAGCAGCCACCTCGAGCTCCTACGCTATACAGACGGAAAGAAGCTCGCGAATCGCCAGGAAGTCATCCTCAGCGGTTTCGACGACCATGATACGCACCACGCGATCCATGCGTTCCAGTCCGACCCCTCCGGTGCCTTCTATATGGGCGAAGGCACCTTCCTGCACAGCCACGTCGAGACCGCCTACGGCGTCGAACGCAGCACCAACGGCGGCTGGTTCCGTTATTCGCCGCAGCGCCGTCAGCTCGAGCGCACCGCGCGCCTGAGCATCCCGAATCCGTGGGGCATGGCCTTCGACGCCTATGGACAGGACTTCTTCGCCGACACCTCCGATCCCAACGTCCGCTGGCTTTCGCCGGCGACCATGAAGGTGCCCTTCGGCGAATTCGCGCCCCTGCCGAAGAACCTCGTACCCAAGGCCCAGATGGTGCGTCCGACCGCCGGACTCGAGTTCATCAGCAGCCGCCATTTCCCGGACGATGTCCAGGGCGACATCCTGATCAACAACACCATCGGCTTCCTCGGCACCAAGCAGCATGCTGTCAGCGAGGATGGCACCGGCTTCGCGCTGACTTTCCGTCAGAACCTCCTGCAGTCGACCGACGGCAACTTCCGTCCCGTCTCCATGCAGTTCGCCCCGGATGGATCGCTGTACGTCGCCGACTGGCATAACGTCCTCATCGGCCACATGCAGCACAGTGCCCGCGACCCGCTGCGCGACCATACCCACGGCCGCATCTATCGCATCACGTACCCGTCGCGCCCGCTCGTGAAGCCTCCGGTCATCGCCGGCGCCTCGATCGACCAGCTCTTCGCCAACCTCACGCTACCGGAAGATCGCGCCCGTTCGCGGACCCGACTTGAACTCCGCGGCCACGAGGCCGACGAAGTCCTCGCAGGCCTCCAGCGCTGGCTGGGCACGCTCAGCGCGTCCGATCCGAAGGTCGAACACCACCAGCTCGAAGGCCTCTGGGTCAGCTGGGGTCTCGATCGCGTCGACGTGCCGCTGCTCCATAAGCTCCTCCAGGCGCACGACCACCGCGTCCGTGCCGCCGCCGTCCGCGTCCTGCGTTACAACACCACCGCGGTCGCCGACCATAAGGCGCTGCTCTTGCGCGCCGCCGGCGATGTCCATGGCCGCGTGCGCATGGAGGCCGTCAACGCCGCCTCTTGGCTCGGTAAGGAGACCGCCTTGGAGGTGCTCGCCGAGGCCCGTCGCCATGTCGTGGATGATTGGCTGAAGCCGGTCTATGAGGCGGCGGATGCCTATCAGAACGGCGGTTCCATCGTGGCCGAAGAAGCGCCCAAGGCCGTCACCACGCTCAAGGGCGAGGAGAAGAAACTCTTCGACCTCGGCGCCGAGGTGTATCGCCGCGAAGCCCATTGCATCACGTGTCACCAGGTCGACGGTCAGGGTCTCCCCGCCGCGCAGTTCCCGTCCATCGCCAAGTCGCCTTGGGTGAGCGGGGATCCCCGTCGTCTCGTGCGCATCATCCTGCACGGGCTCATGGGTCCGATCGAAGTGAACGGCACCCAGTATCCCGGCCAGGTCCCCATGACCGCCTTCAAAGGCCTCAGCGACCAAGAGATCGCCGGCGTCGCTACCTATGTCCGCAATGCCTTCGGCAACAAGGGCACGGCGGTCACGCCGGCCCAGGTCGCCAAGGAACGCGAAGCCACCAAGGCACAGGAAGGGTTCCTCGTCCCGGCCGAGTTGCAGAAGCAGTTTCCGTTAGGGAAGTGAGGCCGCGACCAAAGGTCACGGAGGGGGGATGAGACTTCGTGTGACTAGCTATCTTCCGGTGATTTCGGAGTGCGTCTCGAACGGCGGCGATGGCAATCGTCGCCCTACCTAAGGCAGAAAAGCTGGAACTCAAAGGGGGCAGCAGTGGGAGACCGGATGATTAGCTGGGGATATATGACCGAAGCATTAATCCCTGCCCGATGTGGGGTTGAAAGGGGTGGGCGCGGGGGCAGGATGGTGGTCATACCCCATTCCCCATGCGTTCCTATGCTTGTTTGTTCGTCCTGTCCGTGTCGTTGGTTTCGAACCTATCGGCGGCGGCCTTGAGAGCCGGGGCCTCGGTGATGGATATCACTCCGACCCAGTTTCCGGTGAATATGCCAGGCGGCCACAGCGCGAATATGGCGACAGGGGTCCATGACCCGCTGAACGCCCGCGCGTTGGTCCTGGATGATGGTAAGACCAAGGTAGTCTGGGTGGTCATCGACCACCTGAGTGTACCGCGCAAGCTGACCGTTGAGGCTAAGGAGATCGCCTCGAAGGCCACCGGCATCCCCGTCGAGAACATGTTGGTCTCCGCCACGCACACGCATACCGGGGTCAGCGCCGCGGACGAGTTCGTCGTCGAGGTTGCCGGGGGGCCGAAGCTCAACGACCGTCAGGCGAAAGCCAATGTCTACCGGCAGGTGATGCTGGACGGCATCTCGCAGGCCATCATCAAGGCGCATGCGCAGTTACGACCTGCGTTGGTCGGCGCGGCGGCCCAGCCTCTGCCTAATGAGGTCTTTAACCGGCGCTGGTATCTGAAGCCGGGCAAGATGCCGCTTAATCCCTTCGGTGAGATGGATAAGGTGAAGATGAATCCTGGGACCTCGCCAGATGTCATCGATCGACCGGCCGGTCCGACGGATCCCGATATCAGCGTCTTGTCGGTCCAGGATACCAAGCGAAAGCCCTTGGCGCTATTTGCCAACTACTCGCTGCATTACGTCGGCGGGTCTCCGGGCGGCCAGGTATCCGCCGACTACTACGGAGAGTTCGCCCGGGTGATGCCTTCGCGGCTCCGAGCCGGCGATGATTTCGTCGCGGCGATGTCGAACGGCACCTCTGGAGACATCAATAACATCCCTTTTGGGGTGACTCGCCCCCCGCGCGAGCCGTTCGAGCAGATCCGGTTGGTCGCAAGCGAGGCAGCTGACGCTTCTTGGAAGGCCTATCAGGCGATTGGTAAGCACCAGGGTGATGTCGTGCTTGGGATGCGGCAGCGTACTCTGACGCTCAAGTATCGTAAGCCGACGGCGGAGCAGGTCATGAATGCCAAGGCCGTCATGGCGATCAAGGATAAGGAGGCCATCGCGCGCCTGCCTGCCTTGGCGAAGAACTATGCCGGTTCGACCATCGCCGCAGCCGACCGTGCGGAGGAGACCCTCGATATCATCATTCAGGTCATCAAGGTCGGGGATATCGTCCTGTGCGCGATTCCTTTTGAGACCTTTGCCGAGACCGGACTCGAGTTGAAGAAGAAGAGCCCCTTTGGCCGGACTATCGTGGTCGGCCTAGGTAATGGTCGACATGGTTATCTGCCGACGCCCGCGCAGCATGAGCTCGGCGGTTACGAGACCTGGTTGGGCACGAACGTCGTGCAGAAGGATGCCTCGGAGATCATCGTCAGGAATCTCGTCGAGATGATGGGGGAGCTGAAGTAATCCGGCGTAAGCCGGATTATTACTGAGTATAGAGTATGGAGTATAGGGAGAGGCAGAACTCAAAGGGGGCACCAAGGGGAGACCGGATGATTGGTAGGGGCTTGGCTTCGCCGTGTCCTCAGCGACGGAGGGCACGATGAATCGTGCCCCTACCTTGTTTAGCCCTGCGGCGAACGGATGCACTTGGCGGATGGCGGGTAGGGCCGACCATCCTTGGTCGGCCGTGCGGTATAGCAGGGATGCTCGACCCTACCTCAGCACAAAGGGCGCGACTGATGTCGCGCCCTTGAGGGGAGAGGGAAGGTGAGGATTACTTCTTCGCGCCTTCGAGCTTTTCCTTCAGCTCGGGGTGGTTCTTGAGGACTTCGGCCTTCTGTTCAGGCGTCATCTTCTCGAAGCGCTCCTTCATCTTCTCGCGGAGCTTTTCCTTCTGTTCCGGCGTGGCTTCTTCGGCCTTTTCCTTGAGCTTCGCCTTGGCCTTCTCGAGCTTCTCGGCGACCTCGGGGTGCTCCTTGAGTTCCGGGTGATCTTTGAGGAAATCCGCACGGCGATCGGGGCCGGCTTCCTTGGCGCGCTCCTTCAGCTTCTCGGCGATCTCGGGATGATCCTTGAGCCAAGCCTGACGTTCCTCGGGCGACATGTCTTTCAGCTCCGGGTGCTTCTTGAGGATTTCTTCGCGGGCGTCGCCGGCACCTTTCGAGGCGATCTCGCGACGCGGGCCTTTTTCGACGCCGTTCGGCGCGGCTTGGACCAGCGCGGTGACCGTCATCAGGACGAAGACGAACGTGGGGATCAGGGGGTTGTAGTTCATAGTGGTGGTATGCTGATGGAACCCCAGGCCGCGGACTCGAGTTGCGAAATTCGCAATAAATCTGCTTAATTCAGGCTTAAGGTTGACGGAAAGACGGGGGGCATGCTGGCACGGTGACACGTGGGCATGGGGTGTGAGAGTATCGAGTATGGAGTAACGAGTATTGCGAGAGGCACCCAAGGGAGCTGCTGCTGGGAAGCGACGAACGAAACGCACCTAGGTCGTGACGCGGTCCCGACCCTACCTAGGGGATGGTAGGTTTGGGCTTTTCAGGGGGGCGGCTTGGACGCATTGCGTTCAAGTAAGATGACGTTGACGACCGAATCCTTGATCTGGCTGTGCTGTGCGGGCGGTGTCGGCGGCTTCATCGATTCCATCGCGGGAGGAGGCGGGCTGATCACCGTGCCCGCCTTGTTGGCGGCGGGCCTGCCGCCGCAGTTAGCGTTTGGGACGAACAAGGCGCAGAGCTCAGTCGGGACGACCGTGGCCGTGACGCGTTATGCCAAAGGCGGACTGATCAGCTGGCCGCAGGTGCGCTCGGCGGCGATCATCAGCTTCGTCGCCTCGGCGTTCGGGGCCTGGGCGGTCACGCTCCTCAGCAACGACATCCTCAAGGCCATCGTCCCTTGGCTGCTCTTGGCGATCGTCTTCTATGTGATGTTCAGCCCGAAGCTGGGCGAAGAGGGCGGTGCGCCCAAGATGCAGGCCGGGCTCTTCGGGCTGCTCTTCGGTAGCGTCCTCGGTTTCTATGACGGGTTCTTCGGACCTGGTACGGGCGCGTTCTGGACGATCGCGACCGTCAGCCTGCTCGGGCTCGAGCTACGTCGGGCGACGGCTTATACCAAGGTCGTGAACCTTGGGAGTAACCTTGGGTCGCTGATCGTCTTCATCTTCAAGGGTGCGGTCTTATGGCCGGCGGCGTTCGCGATGGTCGGCGGGCAGCTCATCGGGACGTATCTCGGTTCGGGCCTCGTCTTGGCCAAAGGCGCGACCCTGATCCGGCGCGTCTTCTTGTGCGTCGTGATCGGGATCGTGGTGAGGTTGTTGTGGATGCGTTAGGTGGAAGCGGTTGGCGGTGCGCGGTTGGGAGATGCAAGAGGCAGCGGCCGGCCAGGATGGCCAGCCTTGCCTCGATGTGCCAAACCACCCTCAGGCCAGGCGCTGGTAGGCCCAGATGAGGCCGGCGAGGGCGATCAGCGCGGAGGCCGGGATGACGACGAAGCGGCGATACTTCGCTTCGTCCTTGAGCCAGAACGTGGCGGCGACGGCCAAGGCGATGACCGCGAGCTGACCGAATTCGACCCCAAGGTTGAAGCCGAGGAGAGAACTCACGATCGAGCCGGACGGGATGCGGTCGTCGATGAGCCGTTGGGCGAAGCCGAGGCCGTGGATCAGTCCGAAGACGAAGACCAGGAGGAGGCGGAACCTCCCGTAGGTGGGCCGGAAGATGTTTTCCAGGGCCACGACGACGATCGAGGCGGCGATGATGGGCTCGACGATCTTCGGGTTGACGGTCACGAAGCCCAGGGTCGCCAGGGCGAGGGTGATCGTATGGGCGACGGTGAAGGTCGTGACCTGGAGGAGGATCGGTTTCCAGGCGCGGCAAAGGAGGAACAGCCCCAGCACGAAAAGGATGTGGTCGAAGCCCTCGGGCAGGATGTGTTCGAAGCCCTGCTTGACGTAGCTCAGGAAGGTGGCCCAGCCATTGCCGTCCGTGGAGTGGGTGCCGACGCTGCCGGCCGAAGGGCCGGTCGGGGGTTGGGCGGTGAGGTCCTTGAGGTCGAAGGTGAAGCTCGTTTCGCCGGGGAACATCACCATGAAGCGGGCGTGTTCTTTGCCGTCGACGGAGTTGGTGAACACCGTGGCCACCTTATGGCCGGGGAGGGAGCGGACTTTCCAGCCGGTGACGCCGGCGGGTAGCTTGGTCTTCCAGCGGCCCCGGGCCACGACGGCATCCGTCATCGACATCAGCGGCTTACCGGTCTCCGCGATGAAGTCGTAGGTGAAGTCCGGCTGGATCCGGCCGATCGGCTCGAAGGTGAATTCCAGGTAGGTGGCTACCCAGGTGCGGGTCTGCTTGAGCAGTTCTTCGCGCTGTGCCGTGGTGAAGGTCAGGAACTCCTTCTGTTCCAGCGAAGGGGCCATCTTCGGGCTTTCGGACCAATTGCGGGGGTTGATTTCGATGGAGATTTCGACCTCTCCGTTGGTTTGGAAATTGGCCCGGACAGGCACGTCGGGGATGGAGTGCGCACCCAAAGGTAGGCAAAAAAGCCCCATAAGTGTCCAAAACAGGGTTTTAAGGGGGGCGGCGAAGGGGGGCATGGCGATAAGATGTGCCGGAGGGGGAGGGCTTCAATCCAGATTGTGGTTTGCCTTCTGCAACTTTGGCGGGGTATAGGTGTTCTCTCCCCGTAATACTATGAAGAACATCCTCAGCATCCTCACCGTCCTCGCTCTCGCTGCCGCCGCTCAGGCTGGTTGCGGCGCCAAGATCGCCTCCAAGGGCACCGTCAAGTCCTACGACTCCGAAAAGAAGGAGCTCGTCGTGACCGTCGCCGGCAAGGACACCTCGTTCACCCTCACCCCTGAGACCGAAGGCGCCGACAAGGCCGCTGACCTCAAGGGCAAGGCTGTCGAAGTCAATGTCGACAAGCACGTGAAGACCAAGGTCCTCTCCGTCGCTGCCGCCGCCGAAGCCCCTAAGGGCGACGAGCCGAAGACCGACAAGAAGAAGAAGAAGGAAAAGAAGGCCTAATCGGCTTCACCTTCCGGAACCGGGCAACCGGGGCCGCAACGACCCGTCACGAGAGTGGCGGGTTTTTTTGTGCCGCGCTGAGCGCGGCAGGGGCAGGGGCTGGGGTAGGGATAGGCTGAATTCAAGGATGGGGAATTGGGGAACTGCCGGCACGGGGGACTGCTGCGAAGCGATTGTGGGTAGGGCTGACCACCTTGGTCAGCCGCGGTTGAGCGAGGGCGCTCAACCCTACCCAAGGCAGAGACACGGAATCAAAGGGCGCACTCATTGGGGGAGTGGCGGCCGGATGATCCGTTTCAATTCATCCATTCAGTCCTCTACGCAGTCATCGATCCGGCTCTCCATGTTTAATAATCTTATGACCCGGCCGTCCAGCATCAGCGGAACTGATGATAGGCTGTTTTGCCTAGTCGTAAACAAATGGGTGCGGGGACCTGTCAGAGAGATACATTACACGCCATGAACTACTCATCACTGGTACCGGTGTTGCAGATAGTAATGATCACGGTGTTGGCGCTGATCGAAGTCGCGCCAGCCCGCACCGGTGGAAAACCGGTGAACCAGGAGCGCCTCGAGCGGAAGGAGATGAAGCTCGGCGCAAAGACCGTCGAAGACCGCGGCGTCGGCCGCGCGCCCCGGATCAAGCTGCTCGTCTCGAGCCGCGATCTCGGCGAGCACGGGTATTCGTCGAAGTTGCATTTGAATTCGGAGTGAGCGTGCGACGAAGTCGCACGAGGGGGTAAGTTGAAAAGGGCACTCGGGGAGATTCCTGTCGCTCAAAGGGGGCACCATGGGGAAACCGGATAGTTAGCTGGGGTGCATATGCGCCGCAGCATATATTCCGGTCTCCGGTTTCCCTTTGAGTTGCTCAGTTTTCAGCCTGCGCACGCCGTGCCGGCGAGATGGCCCGTCGTCCAGGCGTTCTGGAAATTGAAGCCGCCCGTGACGCCGTCGACGTCGAGCACTTCGCCGGCGAAGTGCAGCCCTGAGATTTTCCGGCTTTCCATCGTCTTGAAATCGACCTCGGACAGCTTCACGCCACCACAGGTCACGAACTCGTCCTTGAACATGCTCTTGCCGTCGACCTGGAACTCCGCGGCGGTGAGCTGGGTAGCCAGGGTCTGCAGCGAAGGGTTGCTGACATGAGCCCAGGGCGTGGTCGTGGGGATGCCGGCGGCGATGACGAAGCGTTCCCAGAGCCGTTGGGGCATCGCGACCGGGCTGAAGGTCGTCACCTGCTTGCGGGCGTTCTGTTCGCGGACGACCGAGAGGGCCTTGATCAGCGTGTCGCGGCTGTGGGGCGGAACCCAGTTCAGCGTGATCGGGAAGGCGTAGTTCTTTTCGGAGAAATCGCGGGCGCCCCAGGCGGAGAGTTTCAGGATGCCGGGACCGCTCAGGCCGGCGTGCGTGATCAGGACCGGGCCGTCGGTCTTCAGCTTGGTGCCTGGCGCCGTGACGACCGCGTTCTCTACGGAGATGCCGGCGAGGTCGGCGAGGCGGGGGTCGGTGATATGGAACGTGAAGAGCGAAGGTACAGGCGGGACGATCGCGTGTCCGAAGGATTCGGCGATGGCGAGGCCGCCGGAGGATTTGTTACCGCCCGTGGCGACGATGACGCGGTCGAACTCCTCGATCGTGCCGGTGCCAAGGGTTAGCCGGAAGGTCTCGCCGTCCTTGACGGCGGAGCGCACGGCGGTCGAGGTGCGGATCGTGACGCCGGCGCGGCTGGCGGCGGACATCAGGCAATCGACGATCGTCGCGGAGTCGTCGGTCGTCGGAAACATGCGGCCGTCTGCTTCGGTCTTCGTGGCCACGCCGCGGGAGCCAAACCACTCGATCGTGTCGCGGGGTTGGAAGCGATGGAACGCGCCGAGCAGTTCGCGTCCGCCGCGGGGATATTTCTTCACCAGTTCGGCCGGCTCGAAGCAGGCATGGGTGACGTTGCAGCGGCCGCCGCCCGAGATGCGGACCTTGGCGAGCAGGTGCGGGGTGGCTTCGAAGAGGGTGACCGAGCCATCCTTGCCCAGCGCCTCCGCACAGGTGATCGCCGCGAAGAAGCCGGCGGCTCCTCCGCCGAGGACGGCGATGCGACGTGGGGGGGACATTAGGAAAGAGGATGGATGACGGAGGACAGATGGCAGATATATTGTGAAAGATGAAGGATGGATTCGGATTAGGGGTAGGGGGGAGGGGCAGGGGTTGGGGTAGCTATGTTTGTCGATTCAGCCCTCGATTCAGTCATCGACCCTGCGCTCGACTCAGTCATCCCATTGGTATTGTTTGAGGTATGCCCCTGCTTCGTCTGCTTGCCGTCTGCGGCCTGGCCGCATCCGCCGTCCTGTCCGCCGCCGAAGAGGCGAAGTGGTACAAGGGCAATCTCCACACGCATACCTATTGGAGCGACGGGGATGATTTCCCTGAGATGGTCGCGGACTGGTATAAGCGCCACGGTTACGATTTCCTGGCGTTATCGGACCACAACATCATGGCCGATCACGACAAGTGGCTGAAGGTCAACAAGTCCAAGACCGGTGCCGTCGCCCTGGACAAGTATCTGCAGCGCTTCGGCAAAGAATGGGTGGTCGTGCGGGGCGAGGGTGAACAAAAAGAGATCCGCCTCCGCACCCTACCGGAGATCAAGGCCAAGCTCGAAGAGCCGGGCCGATTCCTGCTCATCCCCAGCGAAGAGATCACGGACAAGAACGTGCACGTCAACGCCACGAACCTCCAGGAGCTCATCCTGCCGGACAAGTCGCTCGATACCACCACCAGCCCGCAGATCATCAAGGCTCTCCAGCATGCCTTCGATGCCGTCCATGCGCAGCGGATCCGGACCGGCGTGCCCATGTTCGCCCACCTCAACCATCCGAACTTCAAGTGGGCGATCACCGCCGAGGAGCTCATGCGCATCGATCACGAGCAGTTCTTCGAGGTCTATAACGGTCACCCCACCGTCTTCAACCAGGGCGACGAACTTCACGCCGGCACCGAGCGTGTCTGGGACATCATCCTGGCGGAGCGGCTCGGTCATCTCGGCAAGCCGGTCATGTACGGCTTGGCCACCGATGACTCCCATCATTACCATAGCGAAAGTCCCAAGGCCAGTCTCTCCGGACGTGGGTGGGTCATGGTCAAGGCCCGGGACCTCAGCGCGGCGGCGATCGTCGCGGCCATGGAGAAGGGGGATTTCTATGCCTCGACCGGCGTCGAGTTCGCCGAACTGAAGGCGGGCGAAGGGCGGATCGAGCTCACGGTGAAAGCCGAGGCCGGCGTCGAGTATGTCGTCGAGTTCATCGGCACGCGCAAGGGCTATGACCGTAAGTCCGAGGCCGTGAAGGCGGCGGACGGCAGCGAGCCCAGGGTGACCCGTAAATATAGCGCCGAGGTCGGCACGGTCCTGGCGTCGGTGAAGGGGCCGAAGGCGGCGTACGTGCTCAAGGGCGACGAACTTTACGTCCGCGCGAAGGTCACGTCGACGAAGCCCATGCGGAGTTCTCCGGTCGGAGGCGAGGTCGAGATGGCGTGGACGCAGCCGGTGAGCAGGTGACGGTTGACGGAGGACAAAGGTAGGGGCGTGGCTACGCCGCGCCCTCCAGATCAGGAGTGCACGATAAATCGTACCCCTACCTGTGTTCGCCCTTCGGCGAACGAGGACGGCACGTGGTGCCGTCCCTACCTCTTACTTCAGCACCGTCTGCAGGAACTTCAGGACCTCGGCGGTGGAGGGGTCGCCGGGGAGGCCGAGGTCGGCGTTGATCTTGCCGTGATTGGTGTCGGTGGCGCCGAAGGCCTTGGCTTGAATCCCTTTCGACGTGAGCGCTTTTTCGAGGCGTTTGGCCTGATCGGGCGTCAGCGCGGCGGCGGAATCATAAAGGATCAGGAAGGGCGGGATGCCTTTGCCGGCGGCGACGTGGTTGACGGCGGAGTAGTCCGCCCAGAGTTCGGGTTTGCCGCCGAAGATCTCGCGATGGCCGTACTTCGGTTCTGGTTTGCCGGCGGCCTTGCGGTTGGCCGTGGCCAGGTCGATCACCGCGGGGACGTCAAACGTATCGGCGTCGACCGGTACGCAGCCCTTGAACATCGAGAGCGACAGCCCGACGGCCTTCAGCGGTCGTTCGTCGATGGCCATGTAAGCGGCCAGTTGGGCGCCGGAGGAATGGCCCATGATCACGATCCGGTTGGGGTCGCCGCCGAATTCGGCGGCATGGTCGTGGGTCCACCGGAGCGACTTTGCGATATCGGCGAAGATCTCGTTCATCGGGGTCGTCGAGACGTAGCGATGATTCGTCGAGACGAAGACGTAGCCCAGGTCGGTGAAGAACTTCGGCTTCAGCTGGACGCTGGTTTTTTCGCCGCCGCGCCAGCCGCCGCCGTGGATCCAGAAGATGACCGGGGTAGGTTGGGCGGGCTTCGTCGCCGGAGCGTAGACGTTGAGCGTCTGGCGGAACTCGGTGGTGCCGGCGTAGGGAACATCGGCCTTGGTCGGCGCGAGCGCGGGAGGGGCGTCGGCTGCGAACAGGCAGAGGGAAGCGAGGAGGGAGAGCATGAGAGATAGGGGTAGGGGTAGGCCGCGGGTTTACTTCGGTTCGAGGGTGATGGTATTTCCTTCGATGGAGTATTTGAAGTCGGCGAGGCGCGAGAGCATCTCCATCACCTGGCCGACGGTGGTGTTCGTCAGAGTGAGACTGACCGGGCGATTATCCAGTTCGCCTTTCGGGTCCTTGAAGACGATGTCGATCAGCTGACCTTGGAAGTAGGCCTTGGAACGGATCACGCCCATCACCGTCAGCAGTTTCGCGTCCTTGAGTTCGAATTTCGTGAACTTGATCCCGGCGGGATCCTTGGCCGGAAAGGGCTTGGGGATGCCGGGCGCGACCGGAGCAGGGAGGGCGGAGGGCGCGTCCTTGGCTTCAAGCAGGCGCTTCATCGCCTCGAGCAGGACGGGCTCCACCTGCGGGGCGACGTTGGAGGAGGTGGGGCCGACCTCGTAGCCGCCTTGGTCATAGGCGCAGGTACTGCCGATGTAGCCCGGGCCGTAGTCGCCATAGGCCGCGACGGCGACATGGAGGTCGGGGCGCATCGCCTTCGCAGCGAGCTGATATTCCACGAATAGTTCGCCCGGCAGGTGGAGCATGCGGGACGTGCCGACGCGGAGGCAGGTGATATCGAGGGCGTGGCCTTCCTCCGTGCGTTTGAGCCAGGCGAGCTGGTCGCCGTAGGAGATATAGCCCTTCGGCTGTGTCGCCTTCAGCTTCGCGATCAGTTCCTCGGCCTTGAGGTGCGGCGCGAGCGGCAGGCGGACCGGCGTGGAAGACCAGCCGATGTCCGCGTCGGTCAGAGGCGACTTCACCGTCTTATCCAACGCCTCCTTCATCCCGTCCGCGAGGCGGTTGGCGAGCACCATGCGATTCTCCCAGGCGCCATCGTTATATTTCCCTGCCGTCACGTTGCCGCCGGCGCCGTTGAAGTGCACGTGCAGGGTGTGCGGCCAGGATTGGCTGCGGATGAAGCGGGCGATGCCGGGGAAATCGGGGGACGGGTAGCCCAGCCGGTAGTAGCTCTGCGGATGGCAGGCGTAACTCGTCAGCACCGCGATCGGACCGGCCTTGTCCCAGAAGCTGAGCGACGTCACCATCGGGTCGATCACCCCTTCCGGTTCGGCGCGCATCTCGGCGTTCTTGGTGGAGGACGTGCGGGTGAACTTCACCTTGCCGTCGGGTCCGAGCAGGCGGCGCTGGCTGGCGACCTCCTTGACCACCGCTTCGCCCCAGCCCCAATGGGTGGCTTCGCGGGCGGTCGGCAGGGCGCGTTCGATGGCCTCGGCGGCGCGGGCGATGACGAGGCGATGGAAGTCACCTTCGAAGCGGGAGTAGCCTTTGATCCCGAGTTCCTTGATCAGCTTTTCCGCCGTGAAGTCGCAGCCCGGGGCGTCGTGCTGGTGAAGCGCATGGACGGCGACGCGGGCCGGCGTGGTGCCGGCGGCCTTGGCAAGGGCGGCGCGAAAGGCGTCGTGACCCTCGTTGGCGATGCCGATCCAGTCGACGGCGCAGAGCACGATCGGTTCGCCGGAGCCCGTGATCACCACGCCGCGGCAACGGAGCGTCAGGTCGTCGAGACGTTTGACGGGGTCGTAGGCCATCGCGGCGCCGAGGGGCGGGGTCGCGTCGACGTCGAAGGTCGCGACCTTGACGGGCGCCGCCTGGACAAGGGCGGAGCAGAAGATGAGCACGAGGAACGATTTCATGGGTGGAGCGAAGAGACGCCTCGGGGGAGGGCGTGAAGGGCGGCGACCTCCGTCGGGGTCAGCGCGCGGTTCCAGGCCGCGAGGTCATCGAGGTCACCGACATAGGCGGCGCCGAGGACCAGCTTGAGCGAGGCCGGATCCCAGCCGAAGGTGAGGTCGTGTCCGACGATGGAACCGACGGGTCGGCCGTCGACGTAGAGGTGAGCCTTGGGCGGCGCATCGTGGGCGTTGAGACGGTCGAGGGCGAAGACCACGTGGGTCCAGCGTTCGCGGGTGAAGGGTGCCCGCTCCAGCTTCACCATCGGTCGCCGGACTTCCGGCAGTTCCTCCCAGCCGACCGCGTCGGGATTCCAGAGGTGATAGAGGGGGCGGACGGCGAAGCGGAAATGGCGCGGGGCATGGTCTTTCGACCACTCGAGGAAGATGAAGCCTTTCTTCGTGTCGTCGCCGACGACCTGAATCGGATCGCAGTAACCCGGCGCCAGGTCGCGGTCGGGGTCGGTGCGCAGCCAGACGGAGACCGTCGCGGACCAATCCAGGCTGGAGTAGCCGAGGGACTTGGCCGCGGCGAACTCCGGACGGACGGAGCTCTTGCGCAGGAAGCGTAGGCAAGAGCCGAAGCGTCCGTCGGGCAGTCGGGTCAGGTCGGGGCCGGCGACGGGCGGGCGGAGGGCGGAGCCGGCACGGACGACGCAGGCGGGAGCGTCGGCGGAGAGCCGTGCGTCGAAGCCGTCGTCAAAAGACGCGTGGAAAGTCAGGCCACGACGCAGACCCTCGTCGGCGGCGGCGACGAGCGAGACCAGCAAGAGAGGGAGACCTAACCTCATGGCGTGCGGACGAATAGATGGCGCCAGCGGATCTCGCCGCCGTGGGTCTGCAGCATGATGGGGCCTTTGGCCGGGAGCGGCTTCGTGCGGTCCCAGAAGTTCTCCATCTTCGCGTGGTCGACGACCAGCTTGCCGTTGAGCCAGACCGTGGTGATGTCGCCCTGCTGGACGATCCGGAAGGAATTCCATTCGCCGAAGGGTTTGTCGGCGACCGCGAGCGGATCGCGGCCGGGGGCGCCCGGGGTGTTGTTGAAGAGACCGCCGGAACCCAGGTGCGGTTTGCGGTCCGGCTTCTTCGGGTCGAAGACCTGGTTGAGATCCCAGATCTGGACCTGCGGGGTGCCGCGGAGGTAGATGCCTGAGTCGGCCTTCGCGACCGTCTTATATTCGAGGCGCAGCTCGAGGTCGCCGAAGTCCTCGTCGGTCGTGGCATAAGGACCTGTGCCGGCGTTGACCAGTTCGCCGTTCTCGACGCGCCAATGTTGGGCGAACTCCGCGCGTTGCTTGGCGAGGTCGGCCGCCTTCTTCTCTCCCGTGAGCTTGAGTCCTTGGTGCGGATTGAAGCCGTGCCAGCCGGCAAGGTCCTGGCCGTTGAAGAGCGGACGGAACCCCGGGGGCGGGGTTTGGGCGAAGAGCGGGAGCGAAAGCAGGCAGAGGAGCGTACGCATCTTATTTCAGGGATTCGATGAAGGTGAGCAGGTCGGCCATGTCCTGGGTCGACAGGCCGCCTTCGAGGCCTTCGGGCATCAGGCTGCGGCCTTCGGAGGAGCTGCCGAGCACGTCGGCGCGCAGGATGGTCTTGGCGGCTCCGCCGGGCATCCGGAGGGTCAGTTGGGTGGCCGTGTCTTCGGCGATCACGCCGAGGTAGGATTCGCCCGCGCGGGTCTGGACGAGGAAGGACATGTATTGGGCGGCCACTTCCTTGTTCGGATCCAGGATCGCCGTGAGCAAAGCGGCGCGCCCTTTGTTCTTCACCGTGAGCAGGTCGGGGCCGACTTCCATGCCTTGGCCGGCGGCGCGGTGGCAGATGAGGCAGGCGCGCTGATAGACGGCGAGGCCTCTCGTCGCGTCGCCGGCTTGGTCGACGCTCGCGGCGAACTTCGCCGTGACGACGTCGCGGGACGGAGGAATCACGTCGGCGAGCACCCTGCGCGCCTCGGCGGCGAACCGTGGGTCCTTGAGCTTGAGCAGGGATTGGATCTGGCCGGCGTCGAGGGCGGTGGCGGGGAGTTTCTTCGTGCCGAGGGCGTAGAGTAGCGGAGGCAGGTAGGCGGGGCGTTGGAGGAGTTGGGCGAGGGCCTTCGGTTTGACGGTGGGTGAAAGTCCTTCCCAGGCGGCGATGACCGCGAACGCGAAGGATTTGTCACCGGCGGCGCCCCACTGGGCGATGGCTTCGGCTTGGATTTCGGCCGGGCGATCGGGAGCAAGACAGGCGGTGAGGATCGGTCGGCTCACCTTGATGGGGGCGGCCGCGAGCAAGGCGAGGGCGGCGGAACGACTCGCCGTCGTCTGGCTGGCGTCGTTGGCGACGATGCCGGCATCGGCGAAGACCTTCGTCAGTCTGCCGGACACGTCGGCTTGCTCCAGCGCCGTCGCGACGGGAGGCAGGCCTTTCGAAAGCGCGACGAGGTGCGCCGGGCGGGTGCCGAGGCTTATGACCAGGTCGATCTGGGCAGGTCGATCCGCCGCGGGCTGGGACTTGGCGCGAGTGTAGATCAACTGGGCGAGGAAGCCTTCGGCTTGGATCGCGAACGCCTCCGTGGCCAAGGCAGGCAGGAGCTGATGCGAAAGGAAATCCGGATGAGCGCTCAGGATGGCGGGGGCGATCCAGGCGTGGGCGTGGTCCTTGCGGGCCAGGTCGATCAGCGCATCGGCGAGATCGGAAGGCGTCTGCGGGCTGGTCAGGCGCGCGAGGGTCAGCGCCGACTGGAAGCGTAGACGGGCGACGGGCGATTTCGTCGAAAGGATTAGGGCGGTGCGGGCCTCAGACGGGAGCGGATGTTTCTGGAAATGGTCGCCCGCGATATGGAGCGCGCGTTCGCGGACCGCCGCATCGTCATCGGCCATCGTGGAGACGAGACGACGTTCGCTCAGGCCGCCAAGGGCATGCAGAAGGTTGAGGGCATGGAGGCGGGCCAGCGATGAGTCCGGCCGACCCAAGGACGTCTCGATCAGCGGCAAGGCGGCGGGGTCGGCGCGTTCGGAGATCAGCCGACTGGCCGTATCGCGATGCCAGCCGTTGGGGTGGGCGAGGGTCTCGACCAGTTCCGGCAGGGTGGCCTTGCTCAGGTCGACGGAGCGTCGGCGGTCGAAGTTCTGGTCGTCGGGCACCAGGCGATAGATGCGTCCGCGGTCGTTGCCGCTGTTCAGGTCGAGGTGCTTCTTGATCTCGTCGGGGATGGACCAAGGGTGCTCGATCACTTCGCGATACATATCGCAGACATGGAGGCAGCCGTCGGGGGCATTGGCGAAATTCACGACCCGGACCCAGGTGTCGCGGCTCGCGGCGAACTCGAAGCCACGTTCGTCGGCCGGGCGTTCGCCGGAGAGGTTCACGCCGTCGGCGGCCGGCGCGATCACCTTGCGGTGGATGAGCTGGCCGCCGGCATCGCCCGTGAAGCTGTTGTTCTTGAAGGCCGGTCCGTAGGCGTCGCCGCGGTAGATCGTCGTACCGGTCGCGCCGGTGAAGTAACCGCTCACGCGTCCGCCGCCCTCGACCGCGCCCGGGACGGCGCCGGAAATGCGCCAGCGCGTGCGGATGATGCGCCAAGGCTCGTCGGGGCTGAGGCGGAAGACCTCGGCCGCGCCGCCGTCCTTGGCGATGCTGGAGCGGGGCGCGGGCAGCGGCAGGTAGGGATTCTTCGACGGGCCGGTGCGATCATGGACCCAATATTGCAGATGGTCCGAGTTCGAGCAGCCGAACTTGCGACCGAAGTCGTCGTAGCTCATCCCGTATTGCGCGCCGCCGGCTTCGAGGCCGAACGCATGCGTGCGCGGGTCGAACCAGAAGTCGTTGCCGCCGAGCTCGAGGGCGGGGAGTTCGGGGCGGAGGAGGCAGGAGACCTTGCCGCGGTTGCCCCCGCCGGCGAGCAGGTGGATGCGCTGGTCGGGACCCCACTGCATGCTGTTGGCCATCCCTTGGACGTTGATGAGCTTCATGCCCGTGCCGAAGCCCGTGAAGACCTTCGTGCGATGATCCGAAACGCCTTGGCCCGAGCGGTCTTCGAAGCGCCAGATGTCGGGCGTCGCGATGACGTAGAGGCCGCCGTTGGCCCAGATGAGTCCCGTGGGCCAGGGGAGGTTGTCGGCGAAGACGCGGCTCGTCTCATAATAGCCGTCGCCGTCCTTGTCTTCCAGCACCGACACGCGGCCGAGGTGCGGGATCTCGTCGCGGCGTTCGGAGTAATCGATCATCTCGCAGACGAACATCCGGCCGCGTTCGTCGAAGCAGATCGCGATCGGGTCGCGGACCTGCGGTTCATGGGCGGCGAGCTGGAGCTTGAAGCCGGGCTTCACCTTCCAGGTCGCGATGGCCGAAGAAGGTTCGACGGCGGGGTAGCGGGGGAGTTCCTTCGCGGCATCGACGGCCGGGGCGCCCTTGGATTCCCCGTAGGCTTTCTGGTAGGTCGTCGTGCTCTTGATGCCGTCGGCCGCGAGGGCGGACAGAACCCAGAGGACGGCGCAAGAAAGCCATGGAAGACCGCGGGGTAAGCGCATGCGATATCCAAACTTCCGCTCCGAGGGCTCGCAACGCATTTGCGGTGGATTTCGGATGACTCGGAGAGGCCGTCGGGTAATGGTCGGGTTCGCTCATGAAGTCGTCCGCCTGCCTGCTCGCGTTGATTTTCCTAGGAGGGTGCGTCTCGCGCGAGGCGCAACCGAACCTCGAGGTCGTGCGAACCTGGAAGGCGACGGAAGCGAACCAAGGGGTCGCCGTGGACGCCGAGCACTTTTATGTCATCGATGACAAGGCGCTCGGCAAATATGAGAAAACCACGGGCCGCAAGGTCGGCGAATGGAAGGCTTCCCCGGGGTCGGGCATCATCCACCTGAACTCAGGCATCGTCGCCGGCGGGCGCCTTTACGTGGCTCACTCCAATTTTCCCGCGAAGCCTGACGAAAGCAGCTTGGAGATCTTCGACACGCAGACGCTGCGTCCGGTCGGTCGCAAGGTCTTCGAGCGCCCGATCGGGTCTTTGACGTGGGCGCTGCCGGATCGCGACGGCTGGCTCGTTTGCTTCGTGCATTACCAGAGCAACAGCGACCCGGCGAAGAGCCGCATCGTGCGATATGACGCCATGTGGAAGGTCGTCGAGACCTGGTCTTTCCCCGCTGAACTTGTCAGACGTTTCGGAAAATACAGCAGTTCGGGCGGCGGCGGCGCCCTCGACGGCCGGCTGTGGGTCAGCGGGCATGACGCCAAGGAACTCTATCGGCTGGCCTTGCCTCCGGGCGGCGGCGTCGCGCGTTGGGAAGGGACCGTGCCCTTCGCCTCGTCGGGACAGGCTTTCGCCTGGGATCCGACCCGGCCGCAGGAGCTCTATTCCATCCAGCGCAAGGGGCGGGAAGTCATCGTCTCGCGGCTGACCGAATAGGAGGACGGAGTGCGGGCTTGTTTCCCGGCCCTTTAGGCGGAAGAGTGACGTCACCCCGCCGTCATGCGTTTCCGACTGTTGCTCGCCTGCCTGACCTTGGCCGCCACCGCGGCCGAGCCCGGGCTGGTCCGTTCCGAATTCATCTTCGAGGAGAATCCCGTGCCCAGCTGCCACGCCACGACGATCGTCGAGGCAAGGGACGGGGCCTTGGTCGCGGCCTGGTTCGCCGGCGAAGCGGAGGGCAAGCCGGACGTCTCGATCTGGACGGCCCGACAGGTCGGCGGCAAGTGGTCGGCGCCCGTCAAGGTCGCCGAAGGCACGCAGCCGGACGGGAAGCGCTTCCCGTGTTGGAATCCCGTGCTCTTCCAGCCCAAGGAAGGACCGTTGCAGCTTTACTACAAGGTCGGCCCCAATCCGGTCGAGTGGTGGGGCATGCTTCGTCTGAGCGAGGACAACGGCAAGACGTGGGGTCCGGCGCGGCGACTGCCGGACGGCATCCTCGGCCCGATCAAGAACAAGCCGGTCCAGCTGAAGGACGGCACGATCCTGGCGGGCAGCAGCGCCGAAGGCCTCAAGGTCGGCCCCTCTTGGCAGATCCATTTCGAACGCAGTCGCGACAACGGGGTCACTTGGGAGAAAATCAAGGTCGACCAAGGGGAGGGCAGTCCTGCTTCGATCCAGCCCAGTCTCTTGTTCCTCAAGGATGGAACTCTCATGTCGCTGGGTCGGACCCGGAACGGCAAGGTCTTCAGCACGGTATCGAGCGACCATGGGACTACCTGGTCCAAGGTAGAGCTGATCGAGCTGCCCAATCCCAACTCGGGCACGGACGCCGTCACCCTGAAGGACGGACGCCATCTGCTGATCTATAATCATACGGCCAAGGGGCGCAGCCCCCTGAATCTTGCGATCAGCAAGGACGGCATCACCTGGGAGGCCGCGATGGTCTTGGAAGACGAGCCTAAGGCCGAGTTCAGCTATCCGGCCATCATCCAGTCGTCGGACGGACTCATCCACCTCACCTACACTTGGAAGCGCAAGCTCGCCAAGCATGTCGTCGTAGACCCTTCGAAGATCGTGTCCAGGCCCATGGAAGGCATGGCCTGGCCGAAGGCCGCCGAAGCGCCGGGCGGGCCGGCCGGCTTGGAACGTCTGAAATATAACAACCCGGGACTCGTCGTGGATCTCGGCGTCGGTCTCTGGGCCTGGCCCTTGCCCATGGACGTCGACGGCGACGGCAAATATGAGCTCGTCGTCAACTGCCCCGACAAGCCCTCCAACGGCGTGCATGTCTTCCGCGCGGACGCGGACACCGCCAAGCGCCCGCTGCCCGTCTTCAAGCCCGGTGTCCGGATCAGCAAAGGCATGCAGAACGTCGAGCTCAGCTGGGGCGCGGACGGCAAGCCGCGGGTGCTTTCGCCCGGCGTCGAATACCCTGAATTCGCACGTACCGGTCTCGAGTCGGGCAAGAAGCTTCCCATCCCCTCGAACGTGCACCCGAACAAGGTGCGCGCCAACATGTGGAAGCATGCCGACTATGACGGCGACGGAAAGACCGACGTCATCATCGGCGTCGGTGACTGGACCGACTATGGTTGGGACGATGCTTACAACGCCAAGGGTGTCTGGATCAGAGGGCCGCTGCGGGGGTTCGTCTACGTCGTCCGGAACGAAGGCACGAACGAGCAGCCCAAGTATGGCCGTCCTGCGAAGGTGAGCGTCGCCGGCAAGGACCTCGAAGTCTTCGGCTGGCCCTCGCCGAACTTCGCGGACTTCGACGGAGACGGGGACCTCGACCTGCTTTGCGGCGAGTTCTTGGATGGCTTCACTTATTTCGAAAACATCGGCACGCGCACGGAGCCGAGCTACGCGACCGGCCGGCGGCTGACGTTGCCGCAGGAAATCACGACCGGCGCCCGCGCGTCGGCTTGGAAGGCTACGGCGGAGGCGAAGAAGCTTCCCGGCTCGCCGCGTGCCCTGACCATGGACCTCGAAATGATCACCCCCGTCGCCTTCGATTGGAACAAGGATGGCAAGCTTGACCTGATCGTCGGCGACGAGGATGGCCGGGTCGCCTTCATCGAGAACACCGGCAAGTTCACCGCCGACCATACGCCGCTGTTCCTGCCGCCGAAGTATTTCAAGCAGCAGGCGGATGACATCAAGTTCGGCGCCCTCGCCACCCCGGTCGGCTTCGATTGGGACGGCGACGGGGACGTCGACCTCATCTCCGGCAACACCGCCGGCTACGTGGCCTTCTTCGAGAACCTCAGCGGCCCGGGCGTGGCCAAGCCCAAGTTCGCCGCGCCGAAGCTTCTGCAGGCGGACGGCAAGACCTTGCGGATCATGGCCGGACAGAACGGAAGCATCCAGGGTCCCGCCGAAGCCAAGTGGGGATACACCACGCAGACGGTCGCCGACTGGGACGGCGACGGGTTGCCCGACGTGCTCGTCAATTCCATCCTCGGCAAGGTCGTCTGGTATCGGAACGTCGGCACCCGCAAGGAGCCCAAGCTCGCGGCGGCTCAGCCCGTCGAGGTCGAATGGAACGGGCCGCAGCCGGCGCTGGCCTGGGGTTGGATGAAGCCGCAGGGCAAGGCCTTGCTCACCCAATGGCGGACGACGCCCGTGGCCGTGGACTGGAACAAGGACGGACTCATGGACCTCGTGATGTTGGATCAGGAAGGCTACCTGGCTTACTTCGAACGAGCCAAGGTGGACGGCAAGCTCGTGGTCCGGTCGCCTGTCCGGGCGTTCTGCGACGAGAACGGCAAGCCGCTCCAGCTCAGCAAAGGCGCCGCCGGCAAGAGCGGTCGCCGCAAGCTGTGCGTCACCGATTGGGATGGCGACGGCAAGGCCGACTTCCTGCTCAATTCCTCCAGCGCCAACTTCCTGCGTCAGGTCGGCTTCAAGGATGGCAGCTGGCGGTTCAAGGACGAAGGCCCGCTCGTGAAGCAGAACATCGAAGGCCACGACGTCAGTCCGACCACCGTCGATTTCGACGGCGACGGGATCCCTGATTTCCTCGGTGGCGCCGAAGACGGCAAGTTCTACTACCTCAAGAATCCGAGGTCAGCGGCCGCCCGTTGATCACTCCGGCAGCTTGCGGTTGGCGACGCCGTCCTTGCCGGGGGCCAGGCTGTTGCCCTGGAAGCGGAGTCCGCGGGGCGTCTTCGGTCCGTCGACCGGGCCCGCGATGATGACCGCGTAACGGTAGCGAGGCGGCCCGACGCAGTGGAGCAGGTTGCCTTGGATGACGACATCGGACAGAGGCGGGTCGTCGGGTTGCTGGCCCGTGTCGAACTTGAACGGCGAGCGTTCGTCGCCCCAGATCCAATGCGCGTCACCATGTCCGAAATCCGAGACGATGTTGGCCGAGATGACGGAGCCACCGTCGGCGTTGGCCGTCTCGGGTTTGTCGGGCTGGCCGGGATGGGCGGCGGCGCCCGGCATCAGGCCGATGGCCCAGAGGGCGTTCTTCACGAACTGATTGCCCGTGATGAGCACATTGCGAGATCCGTGCATCGCCTTCATCCCCATGAAGCTGTTCACGATCACGTTATGGGCGACGATCACGTGGTCCGCGTGCAGATCGATGCCTTGGGCGGCGTTCTCGATATGGTTGCCGAGGATGCGGGTCAGGTCGCTGGCCTCGGGTGAGGTCACCACGATGCCGGAACCTTGCTGCCAGCTGTCGGTGTAGCCGCCGTCCCAGGCGGATTGGCTGACAAGATTGCCTTTGATCGGGTTCTTCTTCGTCCAGACGCCGAGCTGGTGCTCCTTCTTGAGCGCTTCGGTCGGACGATGAATCTCTTCGACGACCGTGTTGCCTTCGAGGAGCGTCCCTTGGCTCGCCGTCACCTGGATGCCGGTGCCGTCGGTGCAGTTGAAGGCGTAGCCCCAGTCCGGGCTGTGGGTGCGATCATCGACGGAGACGCGCATGTAATTCCGGACGAGGCATCCGGTCACGCGGGCGAAGCGGCATTCGCGCAGGGCGAGGGCGCCGGTCGGCGACTGATTGTCGAGGATGCGGACTTGGTCGATGCGCAGGTAGGCGCAGCGGATGGCCAGCAGGGCGGATTTGCGCGCGACCGTCTTGCCGGGGGCGCGGGTCAGCGTCACGTCGCGCAGGAGGACATCCTTGAGTCCGTCGAGCTCGAGGATCGGCTCGTCAGGGTTTTCCTGGATGATGCGGCCGGGGCCGACGAGGCCGGCGCCGTCTCCGCGGAGGACCAGCTTGCGGGAGATATGATGGTCGCCGGCGGGGAGCGTGAGGATCTTGCCCGGCTGGGCGTCGAGGGCCGCCTGCAGGTCGGCGTAGCCGGTCAGTCCGGCCGCGAGGACGGGCGGGGCCATGAGGAGGGCCAGGGCGAGGAAACGGGGGCGCATCGGCGGGTTCCCCTAGGACAACCGCGCCCTTATCAGGTTGCTAGATTAATGATAAAGCACAGCAATCTGGCACCCCATGAAACGTCGCGATTTCCTCACCGCTTCGGCGTTGGCCCTGTCCGCCGCTCTGCTCCGGGCCCAGGACGGCGAACGGCCCCTGACCGTCGGGGTCATCGGTCATACCGGCCAGGGCAACTATGGGCATGGCGAGGACGCCGTCTGGCTGCAGATACCCGGCGCCAAGATCGTCGCCGTCGCCGATGCCGACGCCAAGGGCCTGGCCGCCGAGGCCAAGAAACTGGGCGGCGTGAAGGCCTTCGCCGATTATCGTGTCATGCTGGCGGAGGCGAAGCCGGACATCGCGGCGATCTGCCCGCGCCACATCCATGAGCACCGCGACATGATCGTCGCGGCCATCGGGGCCGGCGTGAAAGGCATCTACATCGAAAAGCCCTTCGTGCGGACCTTGGCCGAGGCCGATGAGGTCGTGAAGCTTTGCGCCGAGCGAGGCGTGCGTCTCGCCATCGCCCATCGCAATCGCTATCACCCCGTGCTCGCGACCGTGCGGAAGCTTCTGGCCGCAGGCGAAATCGGTGAGCTCCGGGAAGTCCGCGTGCGTGGCAAGCAGGATCAACGGGGCGGCGGGCTCGACCTTTGGGTGCTCGGCGGACACGGCTTCAACCTCGCGACGTTGTTCACCGGCCCGGCTACGTCCTGCGAAGCCACGATCCTCGTCGAGGGCCGTCCCGCGACCAAAGGCGACATCCATCCCGGCGACGAAGGCGTCGGCCCGATCGTCGGCGACGAGATCCATGCCCGTTACGAGACCAAGAGCGGGATCCCATTGTATTTCGATTCCAAGAAAGGCACCTGGACCAAGGGTACGCCGTTCGGAGCGCGGCTGATCGGTTCCAAGGGCGTCATCTCGCTGCAGGTCGACGAGGAACCCCTGGCCGTGCTCGAGCGCGAGGGACGGAAGCTCCCGATCACCACGGCCGGCCTCGGCCAGCCTGAGCCCATCAAGGACATCAAGCTGGTCAACGGCGGTCACCACGGCGCGGTGCGGGACCTCCTGGCGGCCATCGCCGAGAAGCGCGAGCCCCTGTGCGGCCCGGAGGCGGGCCGCGAGACCGTCGAACTCACTTTGGCGGTCTTCGCTTCCTTCGCCGCGAGCGGCAAGAAGGTCGCCTTGCCGCTGGCCGACCGTCTGCATCCTTTACGTTGATCCCATGCGATACCGCTTCACCTCCCTCCTGTTGGGTTTCGGTCTGCTTACGGCCGCGGCCGAACCGATCAAGGTCGCCGTGTATGACGACAAAGGCGCGGCCGGAAAGGGCATCCCTTCGGTCGAAGTCATCCTCGGGAGGACGACCGACGTCAAGGTCACCAAGCTCAAGGGCGCGGACATCGCGTCCGGCGGACTCAAGGGCTATGACCTCGTCATGTTCACCGGCGGGAGCGGCAGCGCGGAGGCCGCCGGCCTGGGTGAGCAAGGTCGGCAAGAAGTCCGCGAGTTCGTGCGGAACGGTGGCGGCTATGTCGGCATCTGCGCGGGCGCCTACCTGGCCTGCAGCGGTTTCGAGTGGGGGCTGGGGGTGCTGAACGCCAAGACCGTCTCGCCGAAGTGGCGGCGCGGGCAAGGTGAGGTGAAAATCGAGGGCGCGGCCTTCGGCGACACGTTCGCGGACCGGGGGGTCCGTTATGCCAACGGCCCGATCATCAAGGCGGACGGGCGCAAGGACCTGCCCGACTTCGAGGTCCTGATCGCTTTCCGTTCCGAACTGGCGCAGAACGACACGCCGGTCGGCGTCATGGTGAACGCTCCGGCCATGGTACGCAGCACCTACGGACTCGGCCGTGTCTTCACGTCGAGTCCGCACCCGGAGCAGACCGCCGGCCTGGAGCCGTTGGTCGAGAAGGCTGTCCGCTGGGTGGCGCGCGCGAAGGGTCCGACCGACGAGCTATGGAAGCGACTCGAGGCCATGGAAGTCGACAAACTTTGGTTGCCGGGTGCGATCGTCGATTGGAGGACCGGCCTCCCGACGGGGCAGCCGATCAAGGACGCCAAGAGCAAGCACACGCACTGCAGCCAGTTCGTCGCGGCGGTCGCGGATCGTCTGGCCATCCCGTTGTTGCGGCCGCCTGAGCATGGCGTCGTCGGCCTGGCCAACGCGCAGTTCGACTGGCTGGCCACGGACGCCGCCAAGAAGGCCGGCTGGGTGGCCCTGAAGGATGGCGCGGCGGCGCAGTCGGCGGCGAACGACGGCCGGCTCGTACTCGCCTCCTTGAAGAACCCGGACGCGACGCGCCCCGGCCATATCGCCATCGTGCGGCCGGGGGCCAAGGAGGCGGCGCTCCTGGCGCAGGAAGGACCGGACGTCATGCAGGCCGGCGGCACCAACGCCATGCGCACCTCGTTGCGCAAAGGATTCGGCAACCACAAGAAGGAGTACGACCAGATCGCCTTCTACGCCCACGTCGTCGACCTGACGCCGGCCAAGTAGGTCACTTCTGCTTGGCGCCGGCCTTCTTGCCGGCCCTTGGCTCTTCGCCCCAGTTGTTGCGGGCGGGGCCGGTCCAAGGATCGACGAAGCTCGAAGCGGCCCAATCGTCCCATTGCTGGATGAGCAGTCCGGCGACGGCCTTGTTGATGCCGATCAGGTCATGTTGTTCGGTGCGATCTTCGTCGAGGTTGTAGAGTTCCCAGTTCCCTTTGAGTTTCATCACCGCTTTCCAAGGGCCGCTGCGGACGGCCCGGTTGCCTTCGTGTTCCCAGAAGATCGGCTTCACGCGGTGGAGCGGCTGACCCAGCAAGGCCGGGCGGAGGCTGAGGCCTTCCATCGGCAGGATACGATGATTCTCGAAAGTCGCGGGGTAAGTCGCGCCGGAGAGGTCGACGGCCGTCGCCATCACGTCGATCAGGTGTCCCGGCTGCTTCTCCAACTTGCCGTGGCGCTCGGCGGGGATGCCTTGGGGCCAGTGGGCGATGAGAGGCGAGCTGATGCCGCCTTCGTGGGTGAAGTGCTTGTAGCGCCGGAAGGGCGTGTTGTTGAGCGTGGCCCAGCTCATGCCGAGGAACACATGGGAATCGGCGGAGCCGATCTCGCCGCCTTGGGTGATGCCGCGGGGGCCGCCCTCGGCGTTGCCGCCGTTGTCGCTGAGGAAGAGGATGAGCGTATCGTCGAGCATCCCGCGTTCCTTGAGTCCGGCGACCATGCGTCCCACGCTTTGGTCGACGCAATCGAGCATCGCGGCGTAGGTCGCCATCATGTGGTCGAACCGATCCTGCTCTTCGGGCGTGAGGGTATCCCAGGCCGCGACTTCTTCCGGGCGAGGCGAGAGCGGCCACTTCGGGTCGACCAGGCCCATGGCGATCTGGCGGGCGTGGCGTTCGGCGCGAAGCTTATCCCAGCCTGCCTTGTATTTGCCGCGGTATTTCGCGATGACGTCGGCGGGCGCCTTCAGCGGGAAGTGCGGCGCACCGTGGGCGAAGTAGAGGAAGAACGGCTTCTTTTGCTCCTTCGCGTCATCGACGAATTTCAGGGCCCAGTCCGTGAACATGAAGGTGGAATACCATTCGCCCGTCCCGAGGACCGGGGATTCGGCGGGCGTCTCCTTGCCGTCGAGGTAGACGCATTCCGTGCCCGGCTTGTGCTTCTCGTGCGGGAAGTAAAGTTCGCCGAAGCGCGTGGTCGCCGAGCGTTGGAAGCCCTTGTTCCAGGGCGTCGTGCCGGCCTGCTGGCCGAGGTGCCACTTGCCGACCATCGACGTATGGTAGCCGGCGGAGCTCAGGACCTGGGCGATCGTCACCGCGCGGTCGTTGAGGCGGCCGTGCGTGCCGAGCGATTCCGGCAGGCGAAGGCCGTCGAGATGGCCCATGCCGGCTTGGTGAGGGTAGAGTCCGGTCAGGAGCGAGGCACGGGTCGTGCTGCAGCGGGCCGTGTTATAGAACTGCGTGAAGCGGACCCCGTTCTTGGCGAGGGAGTCGATGTTCGGCGTCGGAATCTCGCTCCCGTAGCAGCCGAGGTCGGCCCAGCCCATGTCGTCCACCATGATGAGCAGGACGTTCGGTTGGCCAGCCGGCAAGGGGAGCCAGACGAGCAAGGCGAGGAGCAGCGCAGGGGTTCGCATGGCGTCAACATGGGCGGACGGCTCCGCGGACGCAACCATCGGCTATAGCCATGGCTTTACTTGCGAGCCGGGCGGGGCATCCTGCCGTCATGCGAACGATCTGGGCCTGGTTAGCCATGGTGTTCTCCTTGTCGGCCGCCGAGCCGGCGAAGAAGCCGAACATCTTGTTCATTCCCATCGATGACCTGAACCACTGGGTCGGCTTCCTCGGTCGGAACAATCAGACCAAGACACCGAACATCGATCGGCTGGCCAAGATGGGTGTCGCTTTCAGCCAAGCCTATTGCACCGCCCCCTCGTGCAATCCTTCCCGGGCTTCGCTGATGTCCGGGCTGCGGCCGAGCACCACGGGATGTTACGAGAACAGCCAGAACTGGCGGCCGGGGATCAGCGAGGACAAGCTGCTCAACTCGCACCTCGCGAAGCACGGGTACCTTACCTTCGGCGCGGGCAAGCTTTATCATGGCGCGGGCGACCGCGGCGGACATTTCGACGATTACTTTCCGGGCAAGGGAGGCGCCTTGAAATTGCACCCCTCGGCCAAGGACGACGGCGTCGGCGGCATCAAGTTCGCGCCCTTGGCCGTGACCGACGAGGACATGCCCGATCATGCGGTGGTCAGCTGGTGCGTCGAGAAGATGACCCGGAAGCACGACAAACCTTGGTTCATCTCGGCCGGTCTGGTGAAGCCGCACATGCCTTGGAACGTGCCCAAGAAATGGTTCGACCTCTTTCCGCTGGAGCAGATCCAGCTCCCTCCGCACATCGAGGGCGACCTCGGCGACGTCCCTTCCGCAGGCGTGAAGATCGCGCGTCCGTCAGGCGATCATGCGGCGATGTTGAAGTCCGGGCGCTGGAAGGAGGCCGTGCAGGCTTATCTGGCCACGATCGCTTACTGCGACTACGAGGTCGGCCGCCTCATCGAGGCATGGGAGAAGTCGCCCGAAAAGGACAACACCATCATCTGTCTCTGGAGCGATCACGGCTGGAGCCTGGGCGAGAAGGAGCACTGGCGTAAGTTCGCCCTCTGGGAGGAGCCGACACGGACCGTCTTCATCTGGAAAGCGCCGGGGTTCACGCAGCCCGGCGGCCTGTGCGCCCGGCCGGTCGATTACGCCTCGATTTATCCGACGCTTTGCGCCCTGACGGGCATTCCGGCTCCGGCGCATCTCGAAGGGGCGGACATCAGCCCCCTTTTGCGAGACCCCAAGGCCGAGTGGAAGCTGCCCGCCGTGACCACTTGGCTGAAGGGCAATCATGCCGTGCGATCGGAAGATTGGCGTTACATCCGTTATGCCGATGGCAGCGAGGAACTCTATCAGAACTCCGCTGATCCGTACGAGCATGTGAATCTGGCGGGTAAGCCCGAGTTGTCCGCCAAGAAAGCCGAGCTCGCCAAGTTCATCCCGAAGGCCGACGCCGCCGACCTGCCGCGGGGCAAAGGGGGCGAAGGCGAGGACGACGGAGGTGCCGCCTCGCCCGCGAAAAAAGGCAAAGGCAAAGGAAAGAAGAAGGCGGCGTGACGCTCAGCGGATCGTCGCCTGGCAGACCATCTCGAGGATGCGCGGGATGCTGTACGTCTCGTAAGACCCGTTCTTCGGCGGCGTCGGCGGATTCGTGTGCGTGCCGAAACCGTCGGGCGGCTGCGGGATGCGGGTGAGGTCGGGGTTCCACTGGCCGTCCTTGCCGCCGAGCTTGTAGATCACCAGGTCGAGCGAAGGCACGACGTAGAGGCAGAAGCCGCCGGCGCCGGTCTTGTAGAACGCGTCGCGAGGCGCTCCGACGATCTGGCCGGCCTGATTGTGTTCGAACTGCAGGCTGAAGGGGAAGTGCGGGTTGTAGGGCAGGGTCTGCTGGCAGAGCTTGATGTAGTCGGCCGGGATGAGTTGCTGGTCTTTCCAGCGGCCGCCTTGGGCGAGGCAGTAGCCGAAGCGAGCGGCGTCGGTCGAGCGGAGGGCGATCGAACCGGCGCCGTTCGCGTGGGCCATCGTCACGTCGCCGCGGTAGAGGCAATAGCCCCACGGACCCCAGCCCATCGGCTGGCCGAATTTCTCGTCGAGGTAGGCAGGCAGTTCCTTGCCCGTCACGCGGCGCAGGACCATCGAGGCGATGTGCGGGGCCGGCGAGGAATAGGAGTAGCCTTCGCCGGGCGCCGTCCAGAGCGGCACGCGGAGGGAGGAGCCGTCGACGTCGCGGATGTCCTGTCCCTTGGAGGGCTTGAGCGGCTGGGCGGTGCCGCGGATGACGCCGGTAGGAGTCTGACCTTCGCCGTTGTGGCCCGAAGTCATGCAAAGCAGATGGCCGAGGGTGATATCGGCCTCGCGGGGGTCGCGGAGCGGGAAGGCTTCCGGGAGGAATTCCGGCGTGTAGACCTTCGTGTCGAGGCCGGCGGGGAGCTTCGCCTTGAATTCATGGAGCATCACCCCGCAGGCGATGCTCGTGAACGCCTTGCCCGTGGAGGCCATGTCCGGGTTGGCGTTGCGGTGGGCCTTGCCGAAATATTTCTCCAGCACCAGGTAGCCTTTCGAGATCACGACCAAGCCGCCGTTCTCCGTATTGGAGCGTTCGACCGCCCGGTAGGCTTGTTCGAGGCGATCGAGGTCGACGCCGGCGAGGGCGCGGGCCTCGGCCTTGTCCTTGGGCGTGCGCCAGCCGCCTTGGGCGTCGGACGGCGGGAAGTAGTCGGCGGCCGAGGCGGTGAGGGCGAAAAGGGCCAAAGGAAGGGCGAGCTTCATTGAGTATGGAGTATTGAGTATGGAGTATCGGGGACGGTGCAAGGGTTTGACGCTGGGGAGGGGCAGGGTCATAGGAATCATATGACCCGACTGCTACCCCTCGTCGCGGCGTTGCTGCTGCAACCCCTGTCCGCCCAGACCACCAAGAAGGCCGAGCCTGATTCGCCGATCAAGATCACCGCGCGGGCCGACCGGAAGGATGCGACCTATCGCAAAGGCGAGAAAGTGGTGTTCGACGTGGCCGTGCGCGACGACGGGAAGAAGGCGACCGGACTGGTCGAGTGGGTGATCCTGAAGGACGGTCTGCCCACCGACCAGAAAGGCGTGAGCGAACTCGTCGACGGCAATGCCGTCGCCACCGGCTCGCTCGACGAACCCGGCTTCATCCAGGTCCGCGCCGCGTACCGTGCCGGCCCCAAGGCCAAGGCCGCGCCGGTCGTCGGCTTGGGCGGCGCCGCCATCGATCCGACCGAGATCAAGCGCAGCCTGCCGGTGCCGGACGACTTCGACGCGTTCTGGGACGGCATGAAGAAGAAATTGGCCGCCGTGCCCGTCGAGCCCAAGCTCGTCGCCGTCAAGTCGCCCGCCAAGGACGTCGAGTCATTCGACGTCACCGCCCCCGCGCTCGGCCTGCAGATTTCCGGTTACCTGGCCAAGCCCCTCGGCGCCAAGCCCAAGAGCCTGCCCATCATCCTGACCGTGCACGGCGCCGGCGTGAGCGACAGTTCGCTCGGCGGTTCGGCTTCCTGGGCGAGCCGCGGATTCCTCGCGATGGACATGAACGCGCACGGCCTGCCGAACGGCAAGCCCAGGCAATACTATGCCGACCTCTACGCCGGTCCGATGAAAGGTTATCGGTACGAGAACAAGGACGACCGCGAGAAGGCCTACTTCACCGGCATGATGCTCAGGCTCGTGCGCGCGATCGACGTCCTGACCGCGCAGCCCGAGTGGGACGGCAAGCATGTCGTCGTCTCCGGCGCCAGCCAGGGCGGCTATCAGGCCATCGCGGCGGCGGGGCTGGATGCGCGGGTCACCTTCTTCGCCGCCGGCGTGCCGGCCGGATGCGATCACAGCGGCATGCTGGTGGGACGCATCGCCGGTTGGCCGAAGATCGTGCCGGTCGTCGATGGCAAGCCCGACATGGCCGTCTTGGAAGCCTATCGTTATCTCGACTGCATGAACTTCGCCACGCGCACGAAGGCCGCCGGCGCCTATTTCACCGTCGGTTTCATCGACGGTACCTGCCCGCCGACCAGCGTCTACGCCGCCTATAATCAGCTCAGCATCCAGAAGGAGATCTATAACGACATTCCGAGCGGCCATAGCCATTCGCAGGCGGCCCGTGATGGCATGACCAAGGCCGTGCTGAAGCATGTCGGGAAATAGAGTATCGAGTCTGGAGTATCGAGTATAGGGAGGGCCGATGGTGAACTGCTGGCATGGTGAACTGCTGCGAAGCAGACGCCCGGGGTGACGTGAGGTGCGGGGATGGAGGAAAGGCTGGTAACCTTCGGTGGTCAGGGTTGTCTTAGCGTTACCCCGATGAGACTGCTTTGCGCGTTCCTGCTGACCTTGCTGGCTTTGCCCGCGGCCGAGCCGCTTTATGACCTGAAGAACCTGGCGGCGTGGTGCATCGTGCCGTTCGACAACCAGAAGCGCACGCCGGAGCAGCGCGCGGCCATGGTCGCCAAGATGGGGCTCACCAAGGTCGCCTATGACTGGCGGGCGGAGAACATCCCGGAGTTCGAGGCCGAGATCCTCGCCTATCAGAAGCATGGCATCGAATACTTCGCCTTCTGGTCGCAGCACGACGAGGCCTTCCGGCTTTTCGAGAAACATCGGCTCCACCCGCAGGTCTGGATGATGATGGCCGGCAAGGGGGAGACCCAGGAGGCCAAGGTCAGGAGCGCGGCGGAAGGCCTGCTGCCTACGATCGCCAAGGCCGCCAAGATCGGCAGCAAGGTGGCGATCTATAACCACGGTGGCTGGGGCGGCGAGCCGGAGAACATGGTCGCCGTCTGCGAGTATCTGAAGGCGAAGCACGCCGTCACGAACATCGGTATCGTCTACAACCTGCATCACGGCCATGGGCACCTCGCGCGATTGGACGAGGCGTTGAAGCTGATGTTGCCGCACCTGCTCTGCGTGAACCTCAACGGCATGGACGTCGACGGCGACGCCAAGGGTCGGAAGATCCTGCCCATCGGCGTCGGGACGCAGGACCTCAAGGTGCTACGACAAGTCAGGGCCAGCGGGTACGCGGGCGTCATCGGCATCCTCAACCATACGCAGGAAGACGCCGAAGGGCGGCTCCTGGACAATCTCGCCGGCTTGCGTCACCTCGTCCCGCAGCTGGACGACCTCCCGCCTGGCCCGAAGCCCAAGTATCGTACCTGGTCGGATAAGCCCGCGCCCAAGCCGGTGGCGACGCCGATCCGGTCCGTCGCGGGGGGCGTTCCTTCCTTCGCTCCCGAGTACGGGAAGGCCTTGGCGGGCGGCATGGTCGCGGAGGGCGGGGCGGTGTTCGAGCAGTGGCCGCTCACCATCGAGGTCCGTGCGCAGCTCAACGGCAAGGCCGGCTACAACATCCTGGTCGCCGGCAGCGAGAAGGCCGCGAGCGCGCATTGGGAGATCTATACGCATGCCAAACGGGGAACGCTGAGCGTCTATGCGCCGGGACGTGGCGGCGATTTCGACACCGGCGTGGACATCTGCGACGGCAAGTGGCACGACATCCTTGTCAGCCTGAGCGACGCCGCCGTGAAGGTATGGCTCGACGGCAAGTGGGTCTTGGAGCGCAAGCCTGCGGCGGTCGGCAAGGAGCGTGCGGCGCAGCAGCGACAGATCGGCCTCGGTCGGCTGGTCGAGGGTACCATCGGCTGCGACGGACTCATCGACGACGTCCGCATCTCACGTGGGGCGAATGAGCCGACGGCGTGGCTCAAAGGACCGCGCATGCGCATGGACATCACCTTGGGACTGTGGTCGTTCGATGACCTCGGCGATGCGAAGATCGCGCCCAAGGCGCCCCCCATCGCGGCGTTCACGCCGGCGTTGGCCCCTTTGCGGCCTGAGGACAACCAGACCTCCGGCCATTTCGTGAACCGCGACCGCATCTTTGATTTCTACGCCAAGCAGGCCATCGAGGCCATGGGCAAGAAGCCTTCACCGGAACTGCTGGCCGTCTACCCCGGCCTCGATGGCGGCCAGCAGGGCCATTGGGGTAATCAGAACGACGCGGTGACCTGGAAGGACGATCGCTGGGACAAGGCGCAGCATGGTCCGGTGTTCAGCGGCGTCTTCCGCGGGGCGGGCCTGACGATCCCGAAGGGCGTCTGCGTGCAAGGGGGCGCGGGTGGCGCCTGCTTCGATCCGATGACCTTGTCGTTCCCCGTCCGATGGAAGGGCGACTTCATCCGCCTGAGCGCGGGCCGGCACGGCTTCAACAGCAGCGCCAACATGGCGGGTACCCTGGTGAAAAAGGAAATCGTGCCGGCCCCCAAGGGGGATTGGAAGTACCACGGCTTCTATCGTCACGGAGCCGATGTCGTCTTCTCGTACCTCAAGGACGGTCGGGAAATGCTGGCGACGGCCTGGGACGGTGAGCGCCCGGCGGCGGAACTGGCGCACCTCATGAAGGGTGGCAAGGCGCAGTGGCCTGGCTGGTTCGAGGGAGTGACCCGACTCGGAGGACAGCAACCTTTCGCGACGGACACCCTCCTGCCGCCGAAGGTCGCCGGGCCGAGTTCGCCCAGTCCGTACGACACCTTGTTCTTCATCAGCGGCCTTGATTTCTTCAAGGACGGCACCGCGGCCGTCGCCACCATGACCGGCGAAGTCTGGCTCGTGAAGGGGCTAGACGAGAAACTGGAGCATGTCCGCTGGAAGCGTTTCGCGACCGGCCTGCATCAGGCGCTCGGCCTCAAGGTCATCGATGAAAAGCTCTACGTGCTCGGCCGCGACCAGGTCACCCGCCTCCACGACCTCAACGGGGACGACGAGGCGGATTTCTACGAGTGCGTGAACAACGCCATGACCACGTCGCCGGGCGGACACGATTTCATCGTCGGCCTCGAGGCCGACGCGCAGGGACGATTCTACACCTCATCGGGCAATCAGGGCATCCTGCGGCTGAGCGCCCCCGACAAAGTCGAAGTCTTGGCGACCGGCTTGCGAAACCCCAACGGCCTCAGCGTCAGCCCGGACGGACGCTTCGTGATCTCGAACGGACAGGAAGGCAACTGGACGCCCGCCTCGGCCGTCTTCCAGGTCGATGCGACCTTGAACGCCGGGACGCACTTCGGGGCGAACGGACCGAAGGCCGGCGTGGCCACGACGCTCCCGATCCTGCAGCTGCCCCGAGGGGAGGATAATTCCTGCGGCGGTCAGGTCTTCTTGTCCGAGAAGGATTGGCCCGCCTTGCAGGGTGACGGCAACTTCCTCCACTTCTCTTTCGGTACCGGCAGCGCGTGGCTTGTGTCGCGTCAGCTGATCGAAGGCGTCTGGCAGGCGGCAGCCGTCAAGCTCACCGGTAATTTCGTGACCGGGCCGCAGCATGGCCGGTTCGGCCCGCATGACGGACACCTTTATGTCAGCGGCATGATCGGGTGGGGAAGCTATACGCCGGAGGACGGCGCGCTCCATCGTGTCCGGCATGTCGGCGGAAGTTTCCCGACGTTGATCGGCCATGAGGCTCGGGATAACGGCGTGCTGCTGCGTTTCGACCGTCCGTTCGATCCGGTCTTCGCCGGGAAGCCTTCGGCCCATTTCGCTCAGTGTTGGAATTATCGTTATGGCCCGGCATACGGTTCGCCCGAATACTCCGTGAAATATCCCGAGAGCCCGGGGCATGACGTCCTGGCCGTGAAGAGCGCCCAGGTCCTCGACGGCGGGAAGACGTTGTTCCTCGAGATCCCGCAGCTCGTGCCGGCCAGCCAGATCCATCTGCATCTGGGCCTGGTCGCGGAGCGCTCGCAGGACATCTTCCTGACCGCGCATCATCTCGGCAGGCCCTTCACGGAATTCCCGGGCTATGTCGCCGTGGCCAAGGAGAAGTCTCACGACCATGCCGCGCCGGTCGCTTCCGGCAAGGCGAACCCCGTCAAGTGGGAGACCGACATGTGTCGCGGGCCCGTGCGGGAGATGAAGCTCCAGACCGGCAACGGACTCCAGTTCGCCCAGAAGGAACTTCGCGCGAAGGCCGGCGAAGGCATCGCGCTGAAGTTCGAGAACCCGGACATCATGCCGCATAACTTCGTCCTGGTCGCCAAGGGAGCGGAGGAGAAGGTCGCCGAGATGTCGGCCAAGATGGTGGCGGAGCCGGATGGTTATGCCCGGCATTACGTGCCGGAGACGCCGGACGTCCTCTGCTATACCCGCATGCTGGATCCTGGCCACAAGACCACGGTCTACTTCAACGCGCCGAAGGAGCCGGGACGATACACCTACCTTTGCTCATTTCCGGGTCACGCCCAGCTCATGCGGGGGGTCTTGGTGGTGGAGTAGGCCCAGGCGAACCAGGGTAGGGGAGGGCTTCTCCCGACCTTAAGGTAAGATGAAACTATCAATACCGGGCTGGGGTTCTATAGTCAGTGAACCCCTCTATGCGCCTCCTCGCCTTGCTTGTCTGCTTGCTCCTAGGTATTTCCGTCGAGGCCGCCCCTGTCAAGGGGGCCAAAAAGGATGCCAAGAAGGCCGAGCCGGTCATCAAGGTCGCGGCCGCCCCGGCCGCGCCGGTCGCGCCGCTGGGTGAGCGCCCCGTCATCTGGCATGTCTGGACGGACAAGGAAGGGCAGAAGCTGGATGCCCGGTTCTGCGGACTCGCTGGCGACTACATCACCCTCCAGGCGCGGGACGGCCGGACTTTCCATTTCAAGACCGAGCTGCTCTCCGTCGAAGACGTCGCTTTCGCCAAGACCTGCGTGGACCGTAGTCGCACCAGCAGCTTCAGTCCGGCGGTGATCGCCTCCGCCGCCGCGGACATCGACCGGCTCGTCGGGGTCGTCCTCGCGGCCAACAAGCAGACGCTCAATGCGCCGGCCACCGACGAGCAGTTCCTGCGCCGCATCTATCTCGATGCCGCGGGGCGCGTCCCGACGGCCAAGGAAGCCGCGACGTTCCTCGCAAGCACCGCCCCGGACAAGCGGGCCAGGCTGATCGACGAGCTCCTGTCCTCGCCGGGCTACACCATGCAGATGTTCAACTGGATGGCGGACCTTCTGCGCGTCAAGGACACCTTCGCCAAGGGCGTGCCCGCCTTCACGTTCGAAGACTGGCTCAAGGCCCGCCTCGCCGCGGATACCCCGTGGGACAAGCTCGTCCATGAGATGATCACCGCGGACGGTCGCCTCAGCGACAACGGCGCCACCGGCTTCATGCTCTTCGACGCCGAGATGCCGTTGGACGGCGTCTCGAACCTCATGACCACCTTCCTGGGGACCAACATGGCCTGCGCGCAATGCCATGACCATCCGTTGGCCGAGTGGAAGCAGCGCGACTTTTATCAGATGGCCGCGTTCTTCGGCGCCGCCGACGGCAAGGACGAGGCCATTGGAAGCGCCATCAAGAAGGCGGTCAGGGCCGATGCCAGCCTCCCGAAGGCCGCCGTAATCAAGATCGAGCAGATGAACTCGTACCGGATGGAAGACGCCGACAAGCAGAAGCTGACCTTCCCCAAGGACTACAAGTACAAGGACGCCAAGGCCGGCGACCCCGTGACGCCCGCGCTCATCGCTTGGAGCAAGGGCGACAAGTCTCTTCCGATCTATAACGTCAACACCAAGACCCCCTCGCAGCTGCGCGACGAATTCGCCCGCTGGCTGACGAGCCCGCAGAATCCGCGCTTCGCGACCAACATCGCCAACCGCGTCTGGAAGAAGGCGTTCGGCCTGGGCGTGATCGAGCCCGTCAATGACATCGACGACCTCGCCGAGGCGAGCAGTCCCGAGCTCATGGCGCACCTGACCTTCGTCATGAAGGCCGCCAAGTTCGACCTCCGGGAAGTGCAGCGCGTCATCTATAACTCCAAGACCTACCAGGCTTCGGCCAGCGCCACGCCCGACCTCGGCAAGGCCAAGTATCTCTTCAACGGCCCGCTCGTCCGACGGCTCAGCGCCGAACAGGTCTGGGACAGCCTGATCGTCACCGCCGTCGGCACCTATGCGGACAACGTCCTGCTCCGTCGCGGCGACGACCTCAAGGCCATGGCTCTGCCGGCCGGCAAGGTGACCTTGGCTGAAATCAAGAACGCCGTGGACCGCACGAAGAAGGCCTTCAGCGGCGGCGGCAAGGCGGCGGGCGGCAAGAAGGCGGCCGGTGGTTCGGCGCTCGGCCTGGCCAACGGCTACGACGGGGACAAGCCGATCACCCGTTTCTCCCTCCTGCTGGCGCGGGCCAGCGAGTTGCCGCAACCTTCGCCCGAGACGCACTTCCTGCGCCTCTGGGGGCAGGGCGACCGCCTGCTGGCGGACTCCGCCACCAACGACGGCAGCGTCCCGCAGGTCCTGCAGATGATGAACGGATCCGTCGGCAAGCTCGTCGCCGACGTCCGTTCCGCCGCGGTGATGGACGCCACGAAGGAGAAGACCCCCGCGGAGCAGGTCACGTCCCTTTATCTTTCTTATCTCTCGCGCAAGCCGGCCGCCCCGGAGCTTGCCGCCGCGAGCAAGTCGCTCGCGGACGGCCTCGCCCTGACGGACCTGGCCTGGGTCCTCGCCAACACCCGCGAATTCCTCTTCGTCCAATGAGCATCCTCCACTCCGCCAATCTCCTCCGTAACCCCGAGGACCGTCGCAGCTTCATCGAGAAGTGCGCCAAGGTCTCCTTCGGGCTGAGCGTCCTCCCGTTCTTCACGCGCATCGCGGAAGCCGCCGAGGCGCCCGGGGCCGTGACGGCGCCCAACGCCGGCCTCCCGGGTTTCGGCAAGGCCAAGCGCGTCATCTTCCTGCAGCTCAACGGCGGCATGTCGCACATCGACACCTTCGATCCGAAGACCGGCGCCTCCAAGGGGCCGGGTTCGATCGTCTCCGCCAAGGGCGACATGCAGCTGACTTCTTATCTCCCGGAGACGGCCAAGATCAGCGACAGGATCACCGTCATCCGTTCCATGACCGCCAAGGTCGGCGTGCATGCCTCGGCGGCCTACCTCATGCGCACCGGGTTCGAGCAGCGCGGCACCCTCCAGCACCCGACCCTCGGGGCCTGGGCGCAGCACTTCCTCGGCGCGAGCCATAAGACCTTGCCGTCCTCCGTCACCGTCAACCGCAACTCCGCCCATGGCAACGGCTGGTTCCCCGCGGCCTACTCGCCGCTGCCGATCCTGAATCCTGCCGACGGCCTGCTGGACACCAAGAGCCCCGTGAGCGAGGCGACGGTGGCCAAGCGTACCGGTTTGCTCGCCCAGCTCGACGCCGGCTTCGGCGGCAAGGCGTCGGACGAGAGCGTCAAGTCGTACAACGAATTCTACGAATCGACCTTCCAGCTCATGAAGAGCACGGACCTCAAGGCCTTCGACCTCTCGGCCGAATCGGCCGAGACGAAGGCCCGTTACGGCAAGAGCAAGTTCGGCCAAGGCTGCCTGCTGGCGCGCCGTCTCGTCGAGAACGGCGTGCGCTTCGTCGAGGTCGCCATCGGCGGCTGGGACATGCACGCCTCGCTGGACGACCGCATGGAAGAAGTCGGCGGCGATTTCGACCGCGTGTACGCCGCCTTGATCCAGGACCTCGATGCCCGCGGCCTCCTGGATAGCACCTTGGTCGTCGTCGCTTCCGAGTTCGGCCGCAAGCCGAGCTTCGAAGGCGGCGGTCGTGGCCACCATCCGCTGGTCTTCTCCACCGTCCTCGCGGGCGGCGGCGTCAAGCGCGGCTTCGTCTTCGGCGCCAGCGACGAGAAAGGCTATGCCCCCAAGGAGAACGGCGTCTCGCCGGGCAGTCTCCACGCCACCATCGCGCATGCCGCCGGTCTGCCGGTGCAGACGGACATCATCACGCCGGCGGGTCGGCCGATGCAGGTCGGCAACAAGGCGGCCCCGCAGGTGGGCGTCTTCGCCTGAGCCTTTGGGCGATCCCTCCGCGAAAGCCGCCCCATGGGCGGGTTTCTTATTGGAGCAGCATCGCGAGGTCGGACGGCCTTTCCAGATGCACCGCGTGCCCGGCGCCTTCGATCAGGCTATGGCGCGCCTTGGGCAGATGGGCGCCCATCTCATGGGCGATCCGCGTGAACTTCGCGTCGTGTTCGCCCGAGACGAGGTCGACCGGGAACCGGATCTCCTTGAGACGATGCCAGAGGGAGGGCAGGGTTCCCGTGCCGACATTCTCCAGACTCATGGCCAGTCCTTCGGGGTCGTTCTGGGCGCGACGGGCGAGAATCGGATCGAGGCGCTCCTTGGGCAGGCGCAGCATCGGCTGGAAGAACGTCTGGTTGTGCCAGTACTTGAAGAAGGCATCCAGTCCGCGGGTGCGGATGAACTCCGCCAGCGTCGCGTCGCCCAGGCGCCGTTCGTCGCGTTCCTCCGGGGTGGCCAGGCCGGGGCTGGCGCCGACGAGGATCAGGCGACGGATGCGTTCGGGATGGGCGATGGCCCAATGGAGGGCGAGACGGCCGCCCATCGAGTAGCCTAGAAGCGTCACCTGGGGGGCGGTGGCGGCCCCCGAGATGATTTCCAGGTGGGCAGGCAGGGAATAGGCCGAAAGGTCCCTCAGGAGGCGTTGGGAGCCATGTCCGGGCAGGTCGGGGGCAGTGAGCTCGGCTCCCGGGGGAAGGCAGGCGCTCAGCGGCTCAAAATCGGCTCCTTGGCCGGTGAACCCATGTAAGGCGACGATTTGGTTCATCGGGTGGGGTGGGAGGCTGACCCGCTGGGCTGGGTCTGGCGAGGTTGTAGGTCAGGGCGCGGGCCGGGGACAGAATAAATAGGGAACAAGCGTCACTTTTGAGGGTAATAGTACCACCCCCGCTCATGCCTGGCATCCGCGTCAAACCTTGGAACCGTGTCGACGGTCCCATCTACAGCCTCGCCACCACGGCGAACGGCAAGGGTAACCTCAACATCTGCAGTTATGTCACCCCGATCGCGATGAAGCCCAAGCGTTTCATCATCGGAGTCTACAAGGACACCAAGACCTTGGCCAACCTCGAGGCCAATCCGATCGGCCTGCTCAACTACATGGCGAAGGATCAGGCCAATCATATCAAGCTGCTGGGCAAGAAGTCGGGCAATTCGACCGACAAGATCTCGCAGCTCGGCGATCAGATCGAGCATGTCGGTGACGGCCTCTACCTGCTGAAGGGAGCGATCGCCACCTTGCGCCTGAAGTTCATGGACCGCATCGACTGCGGCGACCACTGGGCCTGGCTCGCGCATGTCGAATCCTATGAGAACCTCCGTGAGGCTCCGCCGCTGACGTTGGATGAGTTGAAGCGGTTGAAGCTTATTCTGGCCTGACGGCCCAGGCCAGGGGCACGCTGGCACGTTGGCAAGTGGGCAAGGGGAGCATGTGACCCGATAAAAGAGCCGGACTAAGTCCGGCTCGTGTTTTGCTGGCCCTAGCTCTGGCCCTAGCCCTGCGCGGCAAGGCCGCGGTCACTTCTTCTTCGAGGCTTTCTTCGACTTCAGCTCTTCGCGGTGCGGGATCAGGTAGGTGCGGCCGCGGATGAGGCGTTCGTAGAGGTCGACCATCGCCACACCTTCGCGGGGCCGGACCGAGTCGGCCTTGGTCGCGCGGTCGACCTGGCGCTTGAGCATGCGGCAGAGGTCTTCGGCGTTATACTGGATCATGCCGAGGATGCGTTCGACGGAGTAGCCCGGAATGCTTTCCTCGATGTAGAAGCCGTCGGCTTCGTCGTCCTCGAGGAAAACGTGGGCTTCGTTGACGCGCCCGAAGAGGTTATGCAGGTCGCCCATGATGTCCTGGTAGGCGCCGACCATGAAGGCGCCGACGTAGTAAGGCTGGCCTTCCTTGAGCGGGTGGAGGGCGAGGGTCTTGCGGACGTCCTCGAGGTCGATGAAGTCGTCGACCTTGCCGTCGGAGTCGCAGGTGATGTCGACGAGCGTCGCCTGGACGGACGGGCGTTCGTTGAGGCGGTGGATCGGGGCGATCGGGAAGAGCTGGTCGAGGGCCCAGTGGTCGAGGAGGGACTGGAAGACCGAGAAGTTGCAGACGTACTGTTCGGCCAGCATCGAGTCGAGGCGGGCGAGTTCGTCCGGGACGTCGGCGGAGTCCTTCAGGTCTTCGCGGATCTGGCGGCAGATGTCCCAGAAGAGACGGTCGGCGGCGGCGCGTTCCTCGAGGCGGAGGTTGCCGAGGCTGAAACGGGCGTGGGCTTCTTCGCGTTTCTCCTTCGCGTCATGGTAGCGTTCGAGCGGGTCGAACTTGCGCTTGTTCTTGCGGATGGCCTCGAGTTCGCGGACGAGCTGGTGGGTCTTGCCCTTGGAGGTGTCGACCTTGCCGTCGTCGCGCGTGATGCGGTCGACCGCCTCGAAGATCAGGATCGAGTGCGGGGCGACGAGGGCGCGGCCGGATTCCGAGACGATGTCGGGGAGCTCCACCTTGCTCTCCTCGCAGATCTGCTTGATGTTCGCGACGACGTCGCGGGCGTAGACCTCCATGCTGTAGTTCATGGAGGATTCGTAGGCCGAGCGGCTGCCGTCGTAGTCGATGCCGAGACCGCCGCCGACGTCGAGGAGACCCATCGGGAAGCCCATGCGCTTCAGTTCGCAGTAGAAGCGGGTGGCCTCGACCACGGCCTTCTTGATCGTGCCGATGTTGGGGACCTGGGAGCCGATGTGGAAATGGACGAGGCGAAGGGCGTCCTTCATCTTCGCCTTGGCGAGGCGTTGGGCGACCTCGACGATCTCGGAGGCCGTCAGGCCGAACTTGGCGTTCTCGCCGGTGCTGTCGGCCCACTTGCCTTCGCCGGCGGTGGTGAGCTTGACGCGCAGGCCGATGTG
>Ga0222712_10000605_pt1 | contig 46578 bp, 41 predicted proteins | sample C33_657DmetaG_FD_165043 | JGI IMG/M metagenome (GOLD analysis project Ga0222712, IMG submission 165043) | Estuarine water microbial communities from San Francisco Bay, California, United States - C33_657D | ecosystem: Environmental > Aquatic > Marine > Unclassified | place: USA: California... | reverse complement strand
AAGAAGTATCCAACTACTTACGCTCTCTTGCCTTCATATGTAATGGAAGCAAAGATCATGGCTGAGTACATCAAGGATAACTTCGCCGGTAAGTCAATCGGTCTTGTTTACCAGGATGACGACTTCGGTTCAGATGCTCTTGCAGGCTTCAAGTCAGCCGGCATCAAGTTCGCAACAACAGTTGGATATGCATCTGGTTCACAGAGCGCAACAACTGCAGCTGGTTGGGTCACAAAGCTCAAGGCAGCAAACTGCGATGTTGTAATCCTCTTCGGTGTTTCAAGTGCAACAGCAGCTGGCCTCGGTACAGCAGCAGCGCTTAAGTACGCACCACAGTGGATCCTCGGATCAGTCGGTGGCGATGCAACAACAATCAAGGCATCAGGTGTTCCAGCTGGCGTTCTCTACAACGCTGTTGGCGCTTCATTCTTGCCATCAACAACTGATACTTCAGATGAGTATGTAGCTCTCTTCCAGAGCATCTACTCAAAGGCAGTGCCAGGTTCAGCATTCGATAACAACGTTCTCGTCGGTATGAACTCTGCATTCGTCGCAGTTCAGGCAATTAAGGCAGCAGGTACAAACCCAACACGTAAGTCACTGCTTGCAGCGATTGACTCAAAGGGTTCAACATTTGCTTCAGCTGCACTTCTTCCACTGAACTACTCAAAGACAAGCCACGTTGGCTACAACGGATACTGGTTTGGAAAGTACTCACCAACTGGAGATCTCAAGCCAGATGGCGGCAAGTACACCCTCTACACAACCGATTCAGGTTCAGGTGCTGTTGTGAAGTCCACATACAAGCGCCCACCTATGCCAGCGAAAGGACTACCTAACTAATGAGAATCTCTCATAAGTCACGCCTTACAACTCTCGTAGGTGCTGCAGCTCTTATCGCTGCATCACTCTCATTCGTTCCAGCTAACGCTGCAGCAGTTGGCCCTCTCTGTGATGGAAAGGTCCCTGTTCAGACATGTCAGGGAACAACGTCAGATGGAGCTCCTTATGTAATGATGGTGCCAGCTAACTTCAATGGCATGGTTGCTCTCTATTCACACGGATACCGTTACAACATCGATATCCCTGCAGGTATCCCAGTAGTTGGTGGATACAAGATCACGAACACACCTGAGCCAGTCCCAGGTGGAAACCCAACAGTTGCTAATTACTTCCTTGGCAACGGTATGGCAATCATGGGTTCAGGTTTCTCTCGTCAGGGATGGAACCTCGATGCAGCAGTTGCAACTAACGTTGAGCTCATCGATACATTCAAGAAGAAGTTCACAACAACTACCAAGGTAGTTGCGTGGGGATCATCTCTTGGTGGAATCATCACTCAGACACTTGCTGAGAAGAATCCAACTCTCGTCAGCGCAGTGGCACCACTTTGTATGGCAGATAACATCGATGCACAGCTCGCAATGGCTGGTGACTTCCTTTGGGGCTTGAAGACATTCTTCGATCCAACAATCAAGGGTGGAAACTACTCAGCTGGTGCGCTTGGTAACGCTGAAGCACTTGGCGATATCGTCAAGGTTCTTACAGTGATGGGCAAGCTACAGGCAGCAGTTGCGACAGGCGCATGGCCAGATACATCATCACCTGCAGGTAAGCAGCTTCAGGCAGCGGGAATTCCTTCACGCAGCGCGCTTCTTCTCGCAGGTTTGATGGCTGGTATCCCAACACAGTCAGCACACTTCGACTCAATCTCAGGACCAGAGGGTGCGCTCAAGCTCTCATTCCCATTGGCTGTTAGCCCAGCGCTTGCAGTTCTTGAGAATGGTGCAAATGCAGCAATCCTTGCAATCCTTGCAACTCAGGATGTTGAGCTACAGGCAGGCGGTTCAGTATTTGATAACACTGCAACTGACTACTCAGCTCGCGTCTCTGATTCACGCGATGTCTTCAATGCTGGACTTTCAGGTAACACTGCCCTCGAGGCAATGCTTGGAGTTCTCAAGGCATCACCACGTGCAAAAGCAACAGCTGATTTCAGCAAGCTTGCTGCGACAACTGGAAAGATCAACGTACCAACTGTCTACATGACAGGTGTTGCAGATCCAATTACTCCAGCTGGTGCAACTCAGCGCATCCTCGATAAGTACTCAGTACAGTTCGAGGCTGAGAAGGAAGCTGCAAAGAAGGCTTCATATAACGGTGGTACTTACACACCTGCAAAGAGCAAGGTCTTGACACTCTGGTCAGTAACACCAAAGTCATGGACTACCTTCGATGCAGCTGGATCACCAAAGACATCTGCAGCAGCAGCTCCAGGAACAAACCACTGTAACTTCACGACAGCGAATTACCTCACTGCCGCAAAGTTCATGGTTGAAGGAGCTACAAATGGCTCAATCACCTGGAATGCAGCGGCAATGTCAGCGGTACGTAAGTCAAAGGGTCTCCTCGTAGATCCAAACTTCCGCGCTCCATTGCTTAAGTTCTACGGCGAATAAGCCTTAGTTCTTCAGAGAGAAGGCCCCGCACCTGATGGTGTGGGGCCTTCTACATTCTTCCAATACCCGCTGGGTCTAATACCCTTACTCCACTATGAGCGTCTATGAAGTGGCTACCCCTGATGGGATGAGCGCATTGGGTAGCAGAATCGGCGCTCTCTGCCAGGCTGGAGATCTCATCCTTCTCAACGGCCCACTCGGTGCCGGCAAGACTGTCTTTGTTCAAGGTATTGGTGCCGCCCTTGGAATTGAAGATGTCACATCTCCTACCTTCGTTATCTCTCGGATTCACAAAGCGAAGCTGCCTCTCATTCACGTTGATGTCTATCGATTGCTCGAGGCAGGCAGAGCAGCGCTCTATCTCGATGATCTCGACCTTGATTCACCACGGGAAGAGGCAGTAACGGTGATTGAGTGGGGTGGGGAAGAATCTGCTCGCTTATCTGATGACCGCCTTGAAATTACAATCGATCGCAGCGATGAAATTCGAAAGGTTTCAATCACCGCTATTGGTAGTCGTTGGGCGGGGGTTGAGCTATGACAATCTCACTTGCAATTGATACCTCCACATCCCGCACCGTTGTTGGCCTACTTGACGGCGAGAAGGTTCTCTTTGAAAAGAATTCAGAAGGTGCAACAGACCATGGCCGTGCTGTCAGTGATTTAGTGGCGCAGACTCTCATTTATAATCCAGCGCCCGATCAAGTTGTGGTCGGTATGGGCCCTGGTCCATTTACCGGTCTTCGCGTTGGTATCGCCTTTGCAAGAACTTTTGCTCTATCGCGAGGTATTCCAGTAATCGGAGTCTGTTCACTCGATGCAATTGAAACTGGCAAGAATGATTACACAGTTGCAATCGATGCACGACGAAAAGAGATTTACTGGGCTCGTTATGAAGGTGGCAAGAGAGTAGAAGGTCCATCGGTCAATAAGCCAGATGAAGTTTCAGATTTCATCATCGATCTCTATCCAAACGTTATTTCACTTATAAAGCTCGCAGAAGAGCAGAGCGTAAGCGAACCTTTCTATCTTCGACGTCCTGATGCAGTGCCTACGGCGGAGCGATCATGATTACCTACCGCCAGCCAATCGCACTAGATATACCTGTATTAGCAACATATGAGAAAGAGCTATTTCCATATTCACCATGGAGCACCGCGCAATTTAAGGAGGAGTTCGCTGGTATTCCGACAACGCGCTTTATGTCGGTTGCAGAAGATGGGAACACCATCGTGGGATATTGCGGGGTCTTTGTTCCAGCGCCGGGTGTTGAGGCAGATATCCTCACGGTGGCGGTCTTGCCTTCTCATCGCCGCCAAGGGATTGCAAGAGAGTTTATGCGCCAGATTGAGGCTTATGCTCTTGAGCGAGAAGCCAGTGCTCTGATGTTAGAGGTTGAACTCTCCAATGAATCAGCAATCAAGCTCTATGAGTCACTTGGCTATATGAAGATCTCGGTACGGATGGATTACTACGGTCCGGGCAAAGATGCACATGTGATGCGCAAGGAGTTCTCATGAGCGAGCCTCTAGTACTCGGAATCGAAACTTCATGTGATGAGACTGCAATCGGCATCGTTCGTGGTCGCACGCTTCTGGCCAATGAGATTGCATCAAGTGTTGAAGAACATGCTCGCTTTGGCGGCGTAGTACCTGAGATTGCATCTCGCGCTCATCTCGAAGTAATTTTGCCAAGCATTGAACGTGCAGTGAAGGATGCGAAGATTTCATTGAAGGATCTCGATGCGATTGCTGTTACCGCAGGCCCTGGTTTGGTAGGCGCGCTTCTTGTTGGCACATCATCTGCCTCTGGTCTAGCTCAGGGTCTTGGTATTCCGCTCTATGGGGTCAACCACTTAGCTGCACATATCTCAGTTGATTATCTAACGCATGATCTTCCAACTGATCCAACAATTGCCCTGTTGGTAAGTGGTGGACACTCTTCACTATTGCAAGTCGATGACATTACAGGTTCTATTACCAAACTTGGCGCAACGATGGATGATGCAGCAGGCGAGGCATTCGACAAGATTGCGCGCATCCTTGATTTAGGTTTTCCTGGTGGACCTGCCATCGACCGCGATGCACGTAATGGAGATCCATCTGCGATTGATTTCCCTCGAGGGCTGACGATGAAGAGCGATTGGCAGACACGCCCCTACGACTTCTCCTTCTCAGGTTTAAAGACCGCAGTTGCTCGTTATATAGAGCAGACGCCATCGCATATCCGTGCCGATGTCGCAGCATCCTTCCAAGAGGCTGTCGTTGATGTTCTCCTCCTCAAAGCGCTAGCCGCCTGTGAGGCATCGGGGATTGATTCGTTGGTGATTGCCGGGGGAGTAGCGGCTAACTCGCGCCTTCGAGAGGTCGCCACCGAGCGTTGTGCCAAGGCGGGGGTTCGCCTGCGGATCCCGAGCCCTGCCCTCTGTACCGATAATGGGGCGATGGTGGCAGCCCTGGGCTCTCTGATGTTGTCGGCTGGCCGACCAGCAACCCAAGGGGCCTTTGACGCTGACTCCAGCCTCCAAGTTGAGCGCGTGAGCCTGGCTTAATACCGATTTGCTGGCGGGAATAAGCCGCCGTAGGCTTGGTGTTAGCACTCTCGGGTCGACACTGCTAAAGGCGGTGGCCCCGCAGAGGAAACACTCACTACCTATTGAAGGAGATATCACCATGGCACTACGGCCACTAGAAGATCGCATCGTCGTTAAGGCGAATGAGGCAGAGACAACAACAGCTTCAGGTCTTGTTATCCCTGATACAGCTAAAGAGAAGCCACAGGAAGGCACTGTCGTTGCAGTAGGCCCAGGCCGCTTCGATGATGGCGTGCGCGTCCCAATGGATGTCAAGGTTGGCGATGTTGTTCTTTACAGCAAGTATGGAGGAACAGAAGTTCGTAACGGAAACGAAGAGCTGCTCGTTCTTTCAGCACGCGACATTCTCGCAATCGTCGAGAAGTAAGGGTTACGACTCTTATGGGAAAGATGCTGCAATTCGACGAGCAAGCTCGTCGCTCAATGGAACGCGGAGTCAACATTCTTGCTGACACCGTCAAGGTAACGCTCGGCCCTAAGGGACGTAACGTCGTTATCTCAAAGAACTTTGGTGCACCGTTGATTACAAATGACGGCGTCACAATCGCAAAGGAAATCGAACTTTCAGACCCAGTCGAGAACATGGGTGCTCAGCTCGTTAAGGAAGTTGCTACAAAGACCAACGATGTTGCCGGTGACGGAACAACAACAGCGACTGTCCTTGCACAGGCAATGGTGAAGGAAGGCCTTCGCAATCTTGCAGCTGGCGCACAGCCAATGGATCTCAAGCTCGGTATTGAAGCTGCGGTTGCAGCAGTTTCTGCTCGTCTTCGCGAGAACGCTTCAGTTGTTGCAGATAAGGCAGAGATTGCAGATGTTGCAACTATCTCAGCTCAAGATCGCGCAATTGGTGACCTCATTGCTGAGGCAATGGATAAGGTCGGCAAAGATGGCGTAATCACTGTGGAAGAGGCATCAACTACAGCGCTCGAGCTCGAATTTGCAGAGGGTATGCAGTTCGATAAGGGTTACATCTCACCTTATTTCGTTACCGACCAAGATCGTATGGAGGCAGTCCTTGATGATGCTTACGTACTCATCTCAGCAGGAAAGGTCTCGGCGCTCGCTGACTTACTACCTATCCTTGAGAAGGTCTCACAGTCAGGTAAGCCACTTCTGATTATCGCTGAAGATGTTGAAGGCGAAGCGCTCTCAACTCTCGTTGTGAACCGCATGCGCGGAGTATTTACATCAGCAGCGGTTAAGGCTCCAGGTTTTGGTGATCGTCGTAAGGCGATGCTCCAGGACATCGCAGTACTTACCGGTGGAACTGTTATCTCATCTGAGATCGGCATGAAGCTCGATCAGGTACAGCTCACAGAGCTCGGCCGTGCACGTCGCATCGTTATCACTAAGGATGCAACAACAATTGTTGATGGTGCAGGAGATGCGAAGGTTGTTGAAGGTCGCGTTCAGGAACTTCGCAACGAGATTGCAAACTCAGATTCTGATTGGGATCGCGAGAAGCTCCAAGAGCGAGTTGCAAAGCTCGCTGGTGGAGTTTGCGTCATCAAGGTCGGAGCACATACTGAAGTTGAACTCAAGGAGAAGAAGCACCGCCTTGAGGATGCAATCTCAGCAACACGTGCAGCAGTTGAAGAGGGAATCGTTATCGGCGGCGGTGCAGCACTTGTACATGCAGCAGATGCCCTCAACGACAACCTCGGCTTCACAGGTGATAAGGCTGTTGGTGTCTCACTCGTCCGTAAGGCATGCGATGAGCCACTTCGTTGGATTGCGGAAAATGCAGGACTTGAAGGCTATGTTGTAGTTGCCAAGGTGCGCGCACTTCCTCACAATGAAGGATTCAATGCAGCAACTGATGTCTATGGCGATCTCCGCAAGGATGGCGTCATCGATCCAGTGAAGGTGACACGTTCAGCACTTGCTAACGCGGCATCGATTGCAGCGATGTTCATTACAACTGAAGCTGTGGTCTTTGAGCGTCCAGCAGGTGAAGAGCCAGCAGCTGCTGGCCATGGCCATTCACATGGACCTGGTGGCCACAGCCACTAGCCATTTAAATCTCAGAAATGAGAAAAGGCCCTCGACTTTTGACTAGTCGGGGGCCTTTTCTCACCCAAATAAATCACCCTTTTCCAGACTCACGGTATGGTTGTCGCACTCACTCACCCCTAGGCTCACCCGTAATTTGCCTAGAGGCGGCCCGACCACCGAAAGATGGCTTGTATGAAGATTTCACGATATCGCGTTGCCCTGCCTGTTCTTGCCCTCCTCTCCACCCTCTTTGTGAGCATCACAGGCATTGCGCCGGCTCAAGCGCTCAGCGCATGCGAGGTGGGCTCTGCGGCTCAGAACAATATCCAGGTGAACCCTAGCCATTCAAAGGTTTTCTATATCGATACAGGTGTGAGTCCACGTATTGATGCTTCATATGTTGGCTATCGAGTTACCAATACAACAGGTGCAACAATCAAGGGCTACTGGGTCTCACTGAGTAATTTTGCGGGCGGTCAGGTCACTCTTGCCAATACCAATGATCAATATATGCAGCTTCCAGATATCGCTAATAATAAAACTCAGACTGTTTACTTCCTCTTGAAGGCAAGTGCATCATCAAAGATTGCACAGTCACACGATGTGAAGGTCTGGAGCAAGCGCCCTGATTTAGCGACTGCCACAAATCCATATGGATGTACCTTCTCATTTAAGAAAGTTGCTGAAACAATCAAGGCATCAGCTAACAAGCCAACTAGCACAACTGTTAGCACCATTCCAAGTATCGGCGGAACCTTCACAGTGACCTCTATCGGAGCTACGGGAACAATTGGAGCAGGTAACCCAGATGTGGGAAGAATTCTCTGGTTTACACCAGCGGCTTACTCGTCATTTCCGACAAGAGCTTTCCGACTTGAAAAAGTTCAAATTGTTACAGGTGATAACGCAAACTGGAACAACTCAACCGATATTCGAGCATATAGCGAACGACTTCTCGTTGATCCAACTATTGCCCCGGAGGCAAGTTCAAGTGGCTTGACCCTGCCTGGATATAAGACATTCTTGACTACAGCCGATAACCTCGTTGGAAAGCGTTATTACCAGAACACCTACACCTTTAGAGTCATAGCCTCTGCACCTTCCACATCGATTTCACCACTCGCACAGATCTCATCTGGCACTCAAATTAAGCACACTGCTATAGATGCAAATGGAACTGGAACAATTAACGCATCTTCAGCACTGATCACTGCATCTCTCTCAAAAGCGGTGACTTCAAGCAGCTATAGCTCTTACCCAACTGCCACAATAAATGGCAACTCTTACAATGAAGTTCCGTATTCGTTAACTCTTTCATCGACGGCAAATTCAACGGCAGATGAAATTGTGGATACCCCTCCGAGCGGGGCAATATATAAAGCTGGTTCTACGACAATTAAAATTGGTAGTGGCAGCGCTACGTCGACATCTGACCCGGAAACCATTACAGCTGAAGCGTCACTAAGCCCAAGACCTTTGCACTTTGTCGGACCGTTTGTAACGACATCCACATCTAGCATCGTAATTGGATACACGATGTATGTACCTACGGTTGCAGGAACATACACAAATACAGCTTATGCAAAGATTGGTGATCGACAGGTTGTATCTTCAACGGGAGTAACGATTCCGGGAGTAAGAGTTACAGTAGGCGGCGATGGAAAGGTCTCTGGTGCTACAACCATCACGGTTGCCCTCACACCAGATCCATTAACTGCTCCTGCAACATCGATTGCTGCGACTACTGCAACCATCAATGGTTCTATCGATGCCAACGATACGACTACCGCTGGATACTTCGAATGGGGAACAAGTTCAACTCTCTCTTCGAATACCAGCATCTCACTCGGTGCTGTAACGGGAACAAACCCAACCAACTTCTCCTCTAACCTTACTGGGTTAACTGCCGGCACTACTTACTACTACCGAATTGTGGCTCTCTCTTCAGGAACTCGTTATGTTGGAGCAATTTACTCATTTACAGCATATGAGGCGCCAAGTGCACCTACCGTCACAACTACCACTCCAACGAATATTGGCGTGTCCACAGCGACCCTCAATGCGACAATTGACCCTAACCTTCAATCAATTACAAAGATCGAATTCTTTTACAGCGTCAACTCTGATATGAGTTCTTCGACAACTGTATCCGTATTTGATCTCAATGAAGATGGAAGCATTTCAACAACCCTCACAACTTTAGCTGGAGCATCTCCAACGGATATCAGTTGGGACATTTCAGGTCTCAACACCACAACGACTTATTACTACTATGCCGTAATAACCTATTCAGGTGGCACTGTTAGTGGACTTCCGACGAAGAAGTCGTTCAAAACAGGAACAACGTCCCAGTACATTTCTTTCGCCGCTCTTGCAGATAAGCCATTTACCGATGGCACGTTCACGAGAACCCCATTGGCCACATCGCTAAAGTCATCTGACAATAGTTCTACTGGACTTTCTGTTAGCTACACCAGTGAGACAGTCGACATCTGTACGATTCCAAGCGGTGGAAACACAATTACCTTTGTCGCCGTTGGATTCTGTGTTATCACGGCAACTCAGGCAGGGGATGCAACTTATGCTGCAGCAGAACCAGTAACCCAGAGTTTCCAGATCACTCCAAGCGCACCCACTGCAACCACACAAGCCGCTTCGAGTGTGGCAATTACTACAGCTGTTCTCAATGGAGATTTCACAACAGGTGGCGGAGGAAGCACTTCTATCTCCTTCACCTACGGAACCGACTCAGCACTCTCCACTGGAATTACCACGGTGACAACTGCTAACTCTCCTACGGCAACAGATGGTTCGAGAACTTGGTCGCTAACGGGATTAACTGCTGCCACTACTTACTATTTCCGTATCTCTGCCTCAAATACGACCGGCAGCGCAGATGGAAATATTCTTAATTTTACGACCCAGAACCTCGCCTCTCAGACGATTACATGGACGACCATTACACCCAAGTATTACGGCGATACAGCGACGGCTACCGCGCCAGCCACAAGTGGTCTCAATACCACAATCACTAGCCTGACCCCCTCTGTTTGTACTGTTCCAAACCCATCGACTTCAGGAGCTACAGTCACCTTACTTTCTCTAGGAAATTGCGTATTGAGATCAGCCCAAGGCGGAAATGCTGCATATCTTCCTGCAACAAGCGTCGAAGAAACATTTACAGTTTCAGCAAAACCAATCACAGTCACAGCTGCGGCAAAGACAAAGGTTTATGGCGCTAGTGATCCTTCCCTCAGTTACACTCATAGCCCGGCTCTCCTAGGAAGCGACACTTTCACAGGCTCAATTACCCGAGGAGCAGGCGAGAATGTTGGAACCTACTCCATCCTCGTTGGAAGCCTCTCGCTACCTTCGAATTACCAGTTAATTTATGTGGGGGATACTCTTACCGTTACTGCTAAACCCCTCACTATTTCGGCAGATAACAAGAGTAAGAATGCAAGTGATCCAACTCCGACTTTCACATACCAAATCTCTGGATTGGTCAATAGCAATACCGTAAGTGGAGTCACATTCAACTTCTCATCTGGAAGCTACTCAAGCAGTACGACAGCTCCGTCGAGTGATGGCACTTATACGATCACGCCATCTGCTGCAGTATTTAGTAATGGATCTTCAAGCAACTATTCGATTACATACAACTCCGGTACCTACACGATTACAAGTCTTGCCAGCCAGACGCTGACTTGGACAACGATAGGCAGTAGAACATACGGGACTTCACCAACTGGGACAGTAGTTTCGAGCCATGCGCCCTTAGTTGTGACGGTCATCAGTAATACGACTTCAATTTGTACAGTTCCTAATAGCTCCGTGTCCGGTGCAACAATTACTTTGCTCCAAGTTGGAGTGTGTGAGCTGAAGGCAAGCCAAGCTGGAGATGGCACAACATATGGTCCAGCCTCAGATGTGATTGAGACTTTTACGGTCTTAGCAGCTCCATTAGTTATTACAGCATCATCACCTTCCGGCATTAAGGTCGGGGATGCTGTCCCAACGATTACAGCCAGTTACTCAGGTTTTGTTAACTCAGAAAATAGCTCTGTATTAACAACGTTACCTACCTGTGTTACTTCATATACAACCTCGTCGGCAGCTGGCACTACTCAGACCACCAGTTGCTCTGGAGCTGCTGCCACAAATTACTCCTTCACATATGTTGCCGGATCAATTACTGTGGGAGCTGCAAATAACAGTAATAACAACCCTCCACCACCAGCTCCAATTGTGAAACAGAAGACCACAATTACATGGGGAAATCCAGAATCGATTTTTACTAATACTCCACTTTCGACACTTCAACTCAATGCGATTTTTAGTGTTCCAGGAATCTGTGTTTACACACCTGCAATCGGAACTCTTTTACCGGAAGGTAACCACACTCTTTCCGTGACCTGCACACCGACTGATGGTCTGAATTACGAACCTCTCACCGCAACAGTTAAGATTCTGGTGAAGGCGCCAAAGAAAAAGCCATCAATTATTTGGTTCAATCCACTCTCTATTTTCAATCCATCTCCACTTACAGCCACTCAGCTCAACGCTCGTCCGAGCGTTCCTGGAATCTTGGAGTACACGCCTGCGATTGAAACAATTCTTGAACCAGGCACACACATCTTGAAGGTTTTGCTCAAGCCAAATGATCTTAACTATGAGGAGCTTGAGGCAAAGGTCACGATTCTTGTGAAGAGTAAGCCTGTGGATCCTAAGAATCCAGAGCCAATCAAGCCTGGAACTCCGGCAGAGCCAGTCAAGCCAGAGGTGAAGGATCCAATCGCGCCGAGCAAGCCGGTAAAGGAGGCAGCACCAGCTGCGATTCCGGAGGCAAAGAATGCTCCGGTGCTACAGACTGCAGGTAAGGCGGCAGAGGTTATCGCAATTACCTCTAACGATGCCCAGACAGGAATCATCGTATCTTCACCTGAATGGTCTATCTCAATCACCTCAACGACGAAGTTCGTCCAGGGTAATACAGCAGACTCAACTGCTCGCGTTGTCATTGAAAAGGGAAACACCGTGACGACAAGCGGAACCGGATTTAAGCCATTTAGTCAGGTAGATGTATTTGTCTACTCAACACCAATCTGGCTAGGAGCTGTGATTACAGATTCATTGGGTAACTTCACCACCACACTTCCGATGCCGTCAGCCCTTCCAGAAGGTGAGCACACATTCCAAGCTGAAGGCTTAACCCCGGATAACATTGAACGAACAGCTGCCGTCCCAATCACTTTGATTCCTGCAGTTGTAACGGTGAAGCCGGGCGAGCTTCGTTTTGAAGTCTACTTCGGAATGAACTCAGTCGTGATTACGAAGGCAGAAGCTGCAAAGATTGCTCGTAATGTAAAGAGCGCTTTAGCTAAGGCTGCCTCAAATGCAAAGATCTCAGTGAGTGTTGTTGGATGGGTTCAACCAAACCCAAAGCCAGGAGATATCAAATATCTCTCAACAAATAGAGCAAAGAATGTCGCCGCACTGATGAAGAAGTTGGGCCTTAAGGGAAGTTACTCACTCAACTTCCCAGGGCTTGAGAAGGATAATCTTCCTACCTCTCGACATGCTTCTGTCACTATTAAGTGGAGCATCACAAAATAAGAGAGTGCTACGTGAGAGAAATAAGAAAACCCCGCCTCACAATGAGACGGGGTTTCTTATTGAAATGTGAATTCTATGAGGCCTCGTAGATTCGTGAAACACCGCGACGTGACAAGATTGCTACGCGATCATCTTCTGAGAGACCGCCCCAGATTCCATAAGGCTCTGCAACAGCGAGCGCCTGCTCGCGACACTTCTGAAGGACTGGGCATGATGCGCAGACAGCCTTGGCAGCATTCTCGCGATTGCGGCGGCGGGGACCACGCTCTCCATCAGGGTGGAAGAACATCTCTGGATCCATGCCACGGCATGCGCCTTGATATTGCCAATCCCACTCGTCAGCAATAGGACGTAAGGCCTCTGATCGCTCTGCGAATGTGTTCATATCAAGCTCCTTATTAGAACTTAGCTGGTGTGTAGTTGAAGAGTACAACCGTTTCATAGGTTGTTCAAGGGGCTAGCGCTCCAAAAGTTGTTCAATTTGATATTTAGCCCTAAATGTCCGATTTTCAACTGGTGAGTTGAGCCACTCTGAGCCATCCTTGCCCCATGACGACGCAGCCAGGCGAGAGCGAGGAGGAGCTCCTCACAGTGGCAGCTGTCGCTCGTCGCTTGGGAGTCGCCCCTGCAACCCTGCGTACCTGGGATCGTCGCTATGGCCTTGGAGCTTCAAGCCACGAAGCCGGCGAGCATCGCAAGTACTGTCCCGAAGATCTCGCAAAGCTGATGATGATGCGCCGCCTTATTAGCGCAGGTGTCACACCAGCAGATGCTGCCGAGAAGGCGAAGAAGAGTAAGGGCGCAGTAAAGCTAGAGAAGATTGTCCGCGAATTTGAGGTGCGCGAAGATATTGTTGCCGGAATTAATAAAGCCCTACAGGCATTTGATGTTGATTTCGTGGAAGAGACGCTTCGTGCAGAGTTTGATGAAGATGGCGTTGAACTTACCTGGCATGAAATTATCGTTCCAACGCTGATTGAAATTGGTGAAGCCTGGCAGGCATCTGGTGAAGGTATTGAGGTTGAACATGCTTTTACTGAAATCCTTAAGAAGATTTTGCGTGAGCGGTCAACGCCGATTGAGAGTCCGGTCAATGGCCATCCAGTGGTGATTGCAGCTGTCGGCGAAGAGGCACACTCGCTTCCATTACATGCCCTTGAAGCTCTTCTCTGCGAGATGAATATCAAGACCCACTTCCTTGGTGCTCGCACGCCATTTGAAGCGGTCTCAGCAACGGTCACTCGCCTTGCACCACCGGCAGTCTTCCTCTGGGCGCTCTTTCCGCAGAATGCCAACCCAGATTTCTATCGCAATCTGCCATCGATTCGACCTGCGCCACGGATTGTTCTCGGTGGCCCTGGCTGGGATCCTTCAGAGTGCTCAGATGCCACTCTCGTGATGGGTTTAGGCAACGCTTCAGCGGAAATTAAGCGGGCGGTAGGCCTGTAAAGAGCCGTTAGAATCACCTCTTGAGCGAAATAGAGGAGATGTCGATGTCTATAGATTCAGAGAAGGTCGCGCTCCTTGGCCTGACATATGACGACGTCCTCCTCCTGCCAGATGCCTCCGAGGTAGTCCCATCTGAGGTCAACACCTCTACCTGGTTGACTCGCAATATCTCTCTCGCTGTTCCACTTGTTTCATCTGCGATGGATACTGTTACAGAATCAGCGATGGCGATCGCAATGGCAAAGGCCGGCGGCGTTGGAATCATTCACCGCAACCTTCCCATTGAAGAGCAAGTTGCACACGTTAAATTGGTGAAGAACGTTGGGTTGGCTGGAGCCGCTGTTGGAGTCGGCGATGATGGTTTTGCTCGTGCACAAGCTTTGATCGATGCTGGCGTTGATATCGTCGTTGTTGATACAGCGCATGGTCATCACCGCGCAGTACTTGATTCAATTGCACGGATTAAGAAGTTTTCGCCAACGACAGAAATTATCGGTGGCAATATCGCAACTCGTGCTGGTGCACAGGCGCTCATCAATGCTGGAGCAGATGCAGTCAAGGTTGGCGTTGGACCAGGATCAATTTGCACGACTCGTGTCGTTGCAGGCGTTGGCGTTCCGCAGATCACCGCAATCATGGAGGCGGCAAAAGCTTGCAATAAGGCGGGCATTCCTTTAATTGCAGATGGCGGACTTCAATATTCAGGAGATATCGTTAAAGCAATTGTTGCCGGCGCACATACCGTGATGCTCGGTTCACTTCTGGCAGGATGCGAAGAATCTCCTGGTGAGCTCTTTGAGATCGATGGCCGTAAATACAAGGGCTATCGCGGAATGGGTTCACTCGGTGCGATGCAATCTCGCGGTGAGAAGAAGTCTTATTCCAAGGATCGCTATATGCAAGATGACGTTCTCTCTGAAGACAAGCTTGTGCCAGAAGGAATTGAAGGCAAGGTTGCCTATAAGGGCACGGTCTCAGATGTGGTGCACCAACTCGTTGGCGGACTTCGCAGTGGAATGGGCTATGCCGGAGCACCTGATATCGAGACCCTTCGCCGTGAAGGTCGACTTATTCAAATTACATCTGCAGGCCTGAAAGAGAGCCATCCACACGATGTTCTCGATGTTGCCGATGCACCGAACTATGGAAAGAAGGCGTAAGTGGAGATCGAAATCGCACCAGGAAAGCGCGCACGCCAAGCCTTCTCATTCGATGATATTGCAATCGTTCCAAGCCGTCGTACTCGCACACCTGAAGAGGTAAGCCTTGCCTGGCAGATCGATGCCTATAAATTTGAACTGCCATTGCTGGCTGCGCCAATGGACTCTGTAGTGTCACCAGAGACTGCAATTGCTATTGGAAAGCTCGGCGGTCTCGGTGTTCTCAACCTGGAAGGACTCTGGACTCGCTATGACGATCCACGTATTCCGCTAGGTGAAATCGCATCGATGCCAGAAAAGCATGCAACACGTCGCATGCAGGAGATTTACTCAGCACCGATTCGCCCAGAGCTCATTAAAGAGCGCATTCAGCAGATTCGTGATGCCGGCGTTACTGTTGCCGCATCGCTCTCACCACAGCGCACCGTTGAACTCCATGATGCTGTGATCAAGGCGGGCGTTGATATTTTCGTGATTCGCGGAACTACAGTTTCTGCCGAGCATGTGGGTGCTGAAGGTGAAGCGCTTAACTTGAAGAAATTTATCTATGAACTCGATGTCCCTGTCATTGTTGGTGGCGTTGCTACAACAACAGGTGCGCTTCACCTGATGCGTGCAGGAGCAGCAGGAGTTCTCGTCGGGTTCGGTGGGGGAGCAGCACACACCACTCGCACCGTTACCGGTATTGAAGTTCCGATGGCTACAGCGGTTGCAGATGTTGCTGCAGCTCGCCGCGAATACCTCGATGAATCTGGTGGACGCTATGTTCACGTTATTGCAGATGGCGCAGTCGGTCGCTCTGGCGATATCGCTAAGGCGATTGCATGCGGTGCAGATGCTGTGATGATGGGATCTGCGTTAGCTAAATCTGTTGAATCACCAGGACTTGGTTGGCATTGGGGTTCTGAGGCATATCACCCAGAGCTTCCACGTGGTCGTCGCTTTAATGTGGGAACAGTGGGCACTTTGGAGGAAGTACTTGTAGGACCTTCGCATTCATCAACTGGCGATATGAACCTCTTTGGCGCACTTCGCAAGGCGATGGCAACATGTGGTTACTCTGATGTGAAGTCATTCCAGCGCGTTGATGTTGTGACACACCATGGCAAGTAGTACGCCCCACGGAGTACTTGTTGTTGATTTTGGTGCGCAATATGCGCAGCTCATTGCCAGACGCGTTCGTGAAGCACATGTCTTCTCAGAGATAGTTCCATCGTCGATTACCGCTGCCGAAGTTGCAGCAAAGAACCCTGAGGCAATTATCTTGTCTGGCGGCCCATCATCGGTCTATGCAGATCATGCGCCAAAGGTTGATCCCGCAATCTTTGCACTTGGCATTCCCACCTTCGGAATCTGTTATGGATTTCAAACGATGGCAGCAGCACTTGCCGGCGTTGTTGCTCAGACCGGCAAATCTGAATTCGGTCGCACACCACTTGATGTGAAGCCGGGATCAAAGTTATTTGCAGGTCTTCCAGCATCGCAATCTGTTTGGATGTCACATGGTGACGCTGTCTCTGAGGTTCCTTGTGGCTTCTCAATCTCGGCTTCCACTGCTGACACGCCAATTGCTGCCTTTGAAGATGCATCAGGAAAGTTTGCAGGAGTTCAATTCCATCCAGAGGTACTTCACTCTGAACACGGTCAGGCGATCCTTAATAATTGGTTGATCAATATCGCAGGGTGTAAGCCAACCTGGACCACGAGCAATATTGCAGAAGAAGAGATCGCAAACGCGAAGGCGGTTATCGGAGATAAGCGCGTAATCTGCGGCCTCTCCGGTGGAGTTGATTCAGCTGTTGCTGCAGCGATTATTCAACGAGCTGTCGGTAGCCAACTCACATGTGTCTTTGTCGATCATGGGCTTTTGCGCAGTGGTGAGTCCGAGCAGGTACAACGTGACTTTGTTGCCTCCACCGGTGTTCAACTAGTAGTTGTCGATGCCGTTGAGCAGTTCTTATCAGCACTTGCTGGTGTGACAGATCCAGAGGAGAAGCGAAAGATTATTGGTCGCGAATTTATTCGCTCCTTCGAAAAGGCTGCCCGTGATATTGCAGCAGGGGGAGATGTTGAATTCCTAGTTCAGGGCACCTTGTATCCGGATGTTGTTGAATCTGGTGGCGGAACAGGCACAGCAAATATTAAATCTCACCATAATGTTGGTGGCCTTCCCGATGATCTCCAATTTAAATTGGTCGAGCCTTTGCGCACCCTCTTCAAGGATGAAGTGCGCCAAGTAGGTCTCGAGCTTGGTCTTCCGGGTGAGATCGTCTGGCGCCAACCATTCCCAGGTCCAGGACTAGGAATTCGCATTATCGGTGAAGTCACTCGTGAGCGTCTGGATATCTTGCGGGAGGCCGATGTGATTGCTCGCGCAGAGCTCTCTGCTGCAGGTCTTGATCGCAGTATCTGGCAATGCCCGGTTGTTCTCTTGGCAGATGTGCGCAGCGTTGGCGTGCAGGGAGATGGTCGTACATATGGCCACCCAATCGTCCTGCGTCCAGTCTCTTCAGAGGATGCGATGACAGCAGATTGGTCACGTGTTCCGTATGAAGTACTTGAGAAGATTTCAACCAGAATTACCAATGAAGTCCGTGAAGTTAACCGCGTTGTCCTTGATGTCACAAGTAAGCCACCTGGAACTATTGAGTGGGAATAAAGAGTAGGAATAGGAAAGTAATGATGAAGAAGATCTCAGCAGTTCTCGCTGCCCTCGTGCTCACCGCAACGCTCGCCCCAGTCTCAGTGGCGGCAGAGAAGCCAACTTCAGTTCCTGGTTGCAAGAAGTCGACGGCGCAGGGACATACGCCAGCGAAGGTGAAGCAGCCAACAGCGCCAGCAAAGAAGTTGGCGAAGACTCTCACCTTCACAACTAATTGTGGCGACATTGTTATCTCGCTTAACCCAAAGGCACCACAGACTGTTACCAATATGAGCGTCCTTGCAAATGCCGGCTACTTCAATAAATCTCTCTGTCATCGCCTCACAACTGAAGGGCTCTTCGTTCTTCAATGTGGCGATCCCACTGCAACAGGTAGTGGTTCTCCGACCGGTTGGAAGGGTTATGCCAATGAGAACTTGCCAAAGGCTGGAGCGAAGAATTATCCAGCTGGCACAGTTGCTATGGCCAACTCAGGTCCTGGCACCAATGGCTCACAGTTCTTCTTGGTCTATGCCGATACTCAACTTGGCCCTGATTACACAATCTGGGGAAAGATTACAAAGGGCCTAGATCTTGTAAAGAAGATTGGCGATGTCGGTGCCTACAAGATGCAGGGCGATCAGGCTTACTATGCTGGGGATGGCTATCCAATCCAGATGGTGGAGATTGTTAAAGCTTCAGCAAAATAATTTCTGAAGCCTTTAATTTGTATTAACAATCTTAAAAGCTTCAGCGATGCGACCTTCAGGTAGCTCGCCCACACCTGCATTGCGCTGACCCCATTCACGGAGCATCTCTTCGAGATTTTCCATATGGCCGGTCTGTGATGCATGTTCTTTAAGAGCTGCAATCTTGAAGTGGAATGTATCGGTGATATCTACAAAGTGATCGGGATGAGAATGTCCTTGCATCCAGACCTCTTTAACCTTCCATGGCTGAAGTCCCTCTTGATCAAGTAGGTCTGTGAAGGCAAATGGATTTCGCGCATCTGGATAGACCGCTTGGATTGTCGCCTCGCCTGCAGCTAAGTGATCTGGGTGGCTGGCACCGATGCGATCCCAGTTACGTTCTGGAGATTGGCAGAGGATGCGATCTGGTTGAACGCGTCGAATCTGACGGACGATATCTTTTCGGAGAGCGATAGTTGGCTCTAAGTGGCCATCGACATAATTTAAGAAGGTGACATCAGAGACACCTAGAGCCGCACATGCAGCGCGTTGTTCACGCTGACGGACAGCTGGCATCTCTTCTTTGGTGAAGCCTGACTCTTCCCCACCTTGATCGCCATTGGTGCAGAGGACATAGCTGACCTCAATGCCCTTAGCTACCCATTGAGCAATCGTTCCTGATGCTCCAAAGTCAGAGTCATCTGGGTGGGCGTTGATGACGAGGACTCGCTTGATTTCAGAATCTGACAAAGGCTCCATGGGAGGGAATCCTAATAGACTCCGCGCCATGTCCGGTAATGATGAACTGCTCGAGGGTTTAAACCCCCAGCAACAGGAAGCTGTTGCTCATGCAGATTCACCTCTTCTTGTTGTTGCCGGCGCTGGATCTGGAAAGACTCGAGTTCTTACCCGTCGCATCGCATATCTGATGGCTCGTCGGGGCGTGAAGCCATATGAAATCCTCGCAATCACCTTTACCAATAAGGCAGCTGGGGAGATGAAGGAGCGCGTGACCGAGCTTGTTGGTCCGATTGCGAAATCAATGTGGGTTTCGACCTTTCACTCTGCCTGTGTGCGTCTCTTGCGCCAAGAGGTTGAGCGACTTGGATATAGCTCATCGTTTTCCATCTATGACTCTGCAGATTCACAGAAGTTAATTCAAAAGGTCTGTGAGACCCTCAATTTAGATTCCAAGCGATACCCGGCGCGTCAATTCCAGAACGCCATCTCTAATGCAAAGAATGAATTGCAGACTCCTTATGAATTCCTAAGTAAGGCAACGAATCAATACGACACCATCACAGCCGATGTTTATGCGATGTATGAGAAGCGCCTCAAGCAGGCCAATGCAATGGACTTTGATGATTTAATCATGAAGACTGTCCAAGTCTTACAGCAATTTCCTGAGGCAAAGGCCCGCTTTCGTTCTCGCTTTCGCCACATCTTGGTCGATGAGTATCAGGATACAAACCACGCGCAGTATCAATTGGTGAAAGAGCTGACTGGTGATGCAACAGATGGTTTTCCTATTGCAGAGCTCTGCGTTGTGGGAGATGCTGATCAATCAATCTACGGTTTCCGTGGCGCAACGATTCGAAATATCTTGCAATTCGAAGTGGATTACCCCAATGCAAAGACAGTGTTGCTAGAGCAGAACTATCGCTCCACTCAGAACATCCTCTCTGCCGCTAACGCTGTTATCTCTCAGAACGAATCTCGAAAAGAGAAGAATCTCTGGTCGGATTCTGGTGCAGGTGCACCTCTTATCGGATATGTGGCAGAGTCTGAATATGACGAGGGTGAATTTATCAAGGGCGAGATTCGCCGTCTTCAAGATAAAGATGAATCACAGCCTGGCGATACCGCAGTCTTCTATCGCACCAATGCGCAATCTCGTGTCTTTGAAGAAGTCTTTATGCGAGCTGCAATCCCATACAAGGTAGTCGGAGGTCTTCGATTCTATGAGCGTAAAGAGGTAAAGGATTTACTCGCCTATCTGCGCGTTCTAGCTAACCCCACCGATGAGGTCTCCTTGCGTCGCATCATTAATTTTCCAAAGCGCGGTATTGGTGATCGAGCAATTGAAGAGGTCGACCTCTTTGCACAAGCGCAGGGAATCTCATTCTGGGATGCGCTCTTGCGCGTGCGCGAGGCAACAGGTGTTCCGAATAAGGCATCGCAATCCATCAGCGATTTCACCAACATGATCTCAGCGCTAGCTGTCTTGGTTGAGGTCAATACCAAACCCTCCACAATCATTGAGGCAGCCCTTGAGCAGTCAGGGCTGCTGAAAGAGTTATCCGCTTCGACTGATCCGCAAGATGAAGTACGAGTTGAGAACCTGCAGGAATTAGTCTCTGCATCAATCGAATATGAAGATCGTTCACTCGATGAACTTGGTGAAGATGAAGTGATTTCACTCGGTGGCTTCCTTGAGAAGGTCTCACTCGTTGCAGATGCCGATGAGATCCCAGATGGGCAAGATCATGGTGGAGTGGTCACCTTGATGACCCTTCACACCGCAAAAGGTCTTGAATTCCCGACTGTCTTTCTTACCGGCATGGAAGATGGAATCTTTCCTCATGCACGAACTTTTGATGATCCAAAAGAGATTGAAGAAGAGCGACGTCTTGCCTATGTTGGTTTGACTCGAGCAGAGAAGCGTCTCTATATCTCTCGCGCTGAATACCGATTAACTTTTGGAACACCGAAATACAACCCGGCATCACGTTTCCTCGATGAGATTCCATCTGAGTTGATTCAATGGCAGAACGAGGGCAAGCCTTCTTACACATCTTCCAGCGCTGTACGTAAATCTCGGGTAGCGACAGCTCCGCCACCTCGGGCTACCGGCAAGGTTTCATCTGCGATGGTTCTTGAGATTGGCCAGCGTGTGTCACATGACACATTCGGCCTCGGCACCGTTGTGGCCACCTCCGGCGTTGGCGATAAATCGGAGGCGACCATCAACTTTGGCGCCTATGGCGATAAGCGCCTCTTGCTCCGCTACGCACCCGTCACGCCGCTGTAATTCAAGGCGCTCCCACGGGTTTAGGATTGGCCCATCATTAGAGAAGTATCTGGATGTACAACCTATAAGGAGCCTTGAGTGGATCTCTACGAATATCAAGCACGTGACCTCTTCGAAAAGCACACCGTCCCTGTTCTTAAGGGTGCAGTGGCAACAACACCAGAAGCAGCTCGTGATGCAGCAGCAGATATGGGTGGCAAGGTCGTCGTTAAGGCGCAGGTAAAGGTGGGCGGTCGCGGTAAGGCTGGCGGCGTCAAGCTTGCAGTAGATCCAGCAGATACATTTGAGAAGGCATCAGCAATTCTTGGAATGGATATCAAGGGCCACACAGTTCACAAGGTGATGATCGCCCAGGCAGCGCCAATCGTTGACGAGTACTACATCTCAATTCTTCTTGATCGCTCTAATCGCACATTCCTCGTCATGGCATCTGTAGCCGGCGGAATGGATATCGAAGAGGTCGCACACTCAACTCCAGAGAAGCTAGCGAAAGTTCCAGTGAGTGCCGTCGATGGAATCGATAAGGCGCTCGCATCAAAGATTATTGCTCAGGCACAGTTCCCAGCAGATATTGCAGATCAAGTTGGCGATGTTCTCGTGAAGTTGTGGGAGACATTCCAATCTGAGGATGCAACGCTCGTTGAGGTTAATCCACTTGTAAAGACAGAAGACGGTCGCATCATCGCCCTAGATGGCAAGGTCTCACTCGATGAGAATGCTGATTTCCGTCAGCCAGATCATGCAGCGCTCGTTGATAGTGCAACGGCAAATGCTTTGGAAGAGGCGGCTAAGGCGAAGGGTCTTAACTACGTCAAGCTCGACAATGGACAGGTTGGAATCATCGGTAACGGTGCTGGACTTGTAATGTCGACTCTTGATGTTGTCGCATACGCTGGCGAGAAGTTCGGTGGAATGCGCCCGGCAAACTTCCTCGATATCGGAGGTGGAGCATCAGCACAGGTGATGGCAGATGGACTCTCTATCATCCTCGGCGATCCAGATGTGAAGAGCGTCTTTGTTAACGTATTCGGTGGAATCACAGCATGTGATGCTGTTGCAAACGGAATCGTCCAGGCCCTTGAACTTCTCGGTCCAAAGGCAACAAAGCCAATTGTGGTTCGCCTCGATGGCAACAATGTCCTTGAAGGACGCGCAATTTTGAATGCTGCAAACCACCCATTAGTGGAGCAGGCAGAGACTATGGATGGAGCAGCATCACGCGCTGCAGAATTGGCGGCAAAGTAATGTCAATCTTTATCAACTCTTCCAGCAAGGTCATCGTTCAGGGTATGACTGGTTCTGAAGGAACGAAGCACACACGTCGCATGTTGGCATCAGGCACAAAGGTTGTCGGCGGTGTAACACCAGGTAAGGGCGGACAGGTCGTCGATATCGACGGCACATCTCTTCCCGTCTTCAATACCGTTGCAGAAGCAATGGCCGCAACCGGTGCAAATGTTTCAGTTGTCTTCGTTCCACCTAAGTTTGCAAAGGCAGCTGTCATCGATGCAATCGATGCAACAATGCCCTTGGTTGTTGTTATTACTGAGGGAATTCCAGTTCATGACTCTGCATTCTTCTATGCATACTCATTGAAGAGCGGAAAGACTCAGATCATCGGACCTAACTGCCCAGGACTCATCAGTCCCGAGGCATCAAATGTTGGAATCATTCCAGCTGATATTACAAAGAAGGGTCCTATTGGACTCGTCTCAAAGTCAGGAACACTTACCTATCAGATGATGTATGAGCTCCGTGATATCGGATTCTCAACAGCTGTCGGTATTGGTGGAGATCCAGTTATTGGCACAACGCATATCGATTGCTTGCGTGCATTCCAGGATGACCCTGAGACTGAGGCAATTGTCATGATCGGTGAAATCGGAGGCGATGCTGAAGAGCGCGCTGCTGCATTTATCGCAGAGTATGTGAAAAAGCCTGTAGTTGGTTACGTTGCAGGATTTACCGCACCTGAAGGAAAGACGATGGGCCATGCAGGTGCAATCGTCTCTGGCTCATCAGGAACAGCGCAAGCAAAGAAGGATGCGCTAGAAGCAGCAGGCGTTAAGGTCGGACAAACTCCTAGCGAGACTGCGCGCCTTATGCGCGAGATTCTCGGCCGCTAATTTAACGATGCAACGCGTCCTCTCGGTCTCGTTGTCTCACGCAATACGTGGAGCAGCACTTGTGCTGCTCCCGTTTGCATTTATAGCCCTCGTTGCTTGGGCAACTGCTGGAAGTGCGACCGGAACAACAACAGATCCAATTCGAGGGGCAGCTTGGATCTGGCTCGGTTCTCACCACATCCCATTCTCACTCGCGCTACCTCCCACAGGCATTCCGGGGTATTTCTCTTATCTACCGTGGGGGGCGATGGCCCTTCCTTTCTTTGCAATTCGCGCAACATTTAATCGAGCCCTCAATCGCCTTCAGGGTGACTTCCATGATGCCAATGGTGTGCGCAGCATCTACTCACTCTTCTACACAATTATCGTCACCGCGATTGCATACCTGACTTCATCACCAACCGTGCAACCTCAGTGGTATCTCGCACCAATCTTTGCTTTCTTTCTCTCAATAACTGCAACTCTTACCTGTGGTCCGCGTCTACCAATTTCTGCTCCTGCGGTGATGGCAACTCGCATCGTTTCCGTAATTGTCGGCTTCTTTATGGTTCTCGTTGGCATTTTGATCTTTACCAATTTTGCCCAAGTGAAGTTGTTAACAACAGCGCTGCAACCTGGAATCTTCGGGGGAGCGCTCCTCTTACTTCTCAATATTCTCTATCTGCCAAATGCTGCGATCGCACTTGCTTCATATGCGGCAGGCTCTGGATTTGCCGTCGGCACCGGAACACTTGTCTCACCGTGGTGGCTCCACACAGAACAGCTGCCAGTCTTTCCACTTCTGGGGATCTTGCCAACGCAGCGCCACCCACTATTGATTGCTTCTGCAATCTTCTTTATCGCTATCGGCGGACTTCTTGCTTACTGGACTTTAAATTCAGGAATCAAATTACTTCTGCAGAGCGGGCTATTTCTGAGTATCTTGATCGTTATCGTCGCATATCTTTCTAGTGGCTCTCTGATGACAACTGAGATGGGCGCATTTGGTGTATCTATTTGGAAGTTTGGATTAGTTGCACTCTCTGAGATATCTCTTGGCGCTGCAATCGCAACCTTCATCACAGCTCGGCGATCACGTTGAAGCGCATCGTCATTCTCGCATCAGGCTCAGGAACGCTAGCCCAGGCTATCTTTGATGGAGACTTTTCTGATGTTGAGGCAGAGGTCGTTGCGCTGATCTGCGATAAGCCGGGTGCACAGGTGCTTGCACGTGCTGAAGCTCGCCATATTGAAAGTTATCTCATCCCGATGCTGGCCGATCGCAATGAGTGGAATAGCGAACTAGAGGCTCTCATCGCCGCCTTGCGTCCAGATCTCGTGGTGAGCGCCGGATTTATGAGAATCTTGCCAGAGGCGATCACAACGCGATTTAGAATTATCAATAGCCATCCAGCCCTTCTGCCGCTCTTTCCTGGAGCTCATGCTGTCCGCGATGCACTGGCTGCAGGGGTGAATGAGACCGGTACTTCGATTCACTGGGTTGATGCCGGAGTTGATACGGGAGAGGTCATCGCCCAAGAGAAAATTGAGATTCTTGCAGGTGATACTGAAGAGTCGCTCCATGAACGCATTAAGATTGTCGAACGCGGTCTCATTGTTGCGACCATCCGCCGGGTATTACCAACTCTGAAGCAGTGAATCTGGAGCCCAATTAATGTCTAATCGCAAACCAATACGTCGCGCACTCCTTAGCGTTTACGATAAAGATCGCCTTCTCGAACTTGGGCAAGTATTGGCAGATTCTGGAGTTGAGATTCTTTCAACTGGTTCAACTGCAAAGACATTAAGCGATGCCGGTATTGCTGTCACTGAGGTAAGTAGCTATACGGGATTTCCGGAGATCATGGGTGGACGCGTAAAGACTCTTCATCCACGAGTGCACTCAGGCATCTTGGCTGATCAAAATAATCCAGATCATCTTGCGGCGATCAAAGAGCTTGATATCGAACCATTTGATTTAGTGGTCATCAATCTCTATCCATTCTTGAAGACAATTATGTCAGGCGCAAAATTCGAAGATTGCATTGAGCAGATTGATATCGGTGGTCCTTCGATGTTGAGAGGAGCAGCGAAGAACCATGGCTCAGTCGCTGTTCTCTGCCATGAGAATCAATATGACGCAGCCATTGCCGCCATAAAGGCTGGTGGTTTTACTGCAGATGAGCGCAAGAACTTGGCGCTTGAGGTATTTCGCACGACAGCCGAATACGATCTCACCATCGCAAGCTGGCTTGGCACAACAATTTCGATGGATATGCCAGATTGGCTTGGACTGATCTGGAAGCGCCAGAGCTCACTTCGCTATGGAGAGAATCCTCATCAGAGCGCAGCGGTTTTCGCTGGTGGTCCTCCAGGAATTGTGAATGCGGTGCAATCACATGGCAAAGAGATGTCCTTTAATAATTACACAGATGCTGATGCTGCTTGGCGCGCTGCGTTGGATCACGCAGAGCCATGTGTTGCCATCATCAAACATGCCAATCCATGTGGTGTTGCAATTGGTAGCGACATCGCAGATGCCTATGCGAAGGCACATGCCTGTGATCCTGTCTCTGCCTTCGGTGGAGTAATTGCCGCCAATCGCACCGTGACAGTTGCGATGGCTGAACCTCTTTCACAAATCTTCACAGAGGTAATCATTGCGCCAGATTATGAACCTGCAGCGCTTGAGATTTTGATGAAGAAGCCTTCAATTCGAATTCTCACCAATCCAATTACTCGAATCTCTCCGCTAGAAATGCGCCCTGTCTCTGGCGGCATTGTTGTGCAGCAGACGGATTTGATTAACGCTGAAGGCGATAGCGCAGCGAATTGGAAGCAGGTCACAGGTGCTCCGGTAAGTGCTGAGGTTCTTTCAGATCTTCAATTTGCATGGCGTGCTGTTCGCGCAGTTAAGAGCAATGCAATCTTGCTCGCACACGGTGGGGCTGCAGTGGGAATTGGAATGGGGCAGGTCAACCGCGTTGATTCAGCGAAACTGGCAGTTGATCGTGCCGGGGATCGAGTGAAGGGGAGCGTTGCCGCATCAGATGCATTCTTCCCATTTGCCGATGGCCTTGAGATTCTTACCAACGCAGGGGTAGCGGCAATTGTTCAACCTGGTGGCTCTGTTCGCGATGAAGAGGTCATTGCCGCGGCGCAGAAGGCAGGCGTTGCTATGTTCTTTACCGGTACTCGACACTTCTCTCACGCATAACCACTGAAATAAGTTAGGTTTACTCCATGAGCGCACAGATTCTCGATGGCAAGGCACTGGCTGCATCTATTAAGAGTGACCTTGCTGCTCGCACAATTGCCTTGAAAGCGAAGGCAATCACTCCTGGACTTGGCACTGTTCTCGTTGGAGATGATCCTGGTTCACATTCTTATGTGGGTGGAAAGCATCGCGATTGCCAAGAAGTTGGAATTAATTCAATTCGAGTCGATCTTCCAGCAGATGCAACGCAGGCAGATGTGCTCGCTGCAATCCGTGATCTCAATAACGCAAAGGAGTGCACCGGATATATCGTGCAGCTCCCATTGCCGCGCGGAATTGATACCCAGGTAATCCTTGAGGCAATCGATCCCGCAAAGGATGCCGATGGTCTTCATCCAATGAATCTCGGTCGTCTCGTTGCAGGGTATGAAGCGCCACTGCCGTGCACACCACGAGGAATCGTTGAACTCCTCAACCACTACAACGTTCCACTTAATGGGGCAGAGGTTGTTGTCATAGGTCGTGGCCTCACAGTTGGTCGCCCACTCGGATTACTTCTAACCCGTAAGCAAGAGAATGCAACAGTCACTTTGACTCACACCGGCACAAAAGATTTAGCTGCACACACACGTCGAGCAGATATCGTCGTTGCCGCCATCGGCCAAGCCCACTTCCTCAAGGCAGAGATGATTAAGCCTGGAGCTGCAATTCTTGATGTGGGTATATCGCGCACCGATGCAGGGTTGTTGGGAGATGTTGATCCTGGCGTCTTTGATGTAGCTTCATGGATTGCACCAATGCCAGGGGGAGTCGGACCAATGACTCGAGCGATGTTGCTCACCAATGTGGTGGATGCATGCGAGCGATAACCTCACTTCATCTGCGCATAGCTGCGCTCTCGATTCTTATCGGCGTCGCACTGGGAATCTTCGGCGCGGTGCGTTCTGGCTCAATATTGATCGCCCTGGGGACCGGCCTTGTTGCCCTTGCCCAGTGGGGAAAGAGTTCGGGGCGACGCCGGGTAATTGAGTGTTATTTCCCGCTCACACTCGCAGGTGTGCTCTTCGCCCTGGCTCTCGCCCTTCCAAAAGGGTTGTAGAGTTATCTCGACGTCAAGATAATCCAGGATAGGACGCAACATGGCAAAGAAAGTCACCGTTGTTGGTGCAGGTTTCTACGGTTCCACTACAGCTCTTCGCTTAGCTGAGTACAACATCTTCGATGAGGTCGTCCTCACAGATATTCTCGAAGGCAAATCAGAAGGTCTCGCTCTCGATATGAACCAGTCGCGTTCTATCGAAGGCTTTGAGACAAAGTTGATTGGTGCAACAACAACTGCCGATGGTGGCGGTTATGAGAAGACAGCAAATTCAGATGTCGTAGTGATTACCGCAGGTCTTCCACGCAAGCCAGGTATGAGCCGTATGGATCTCATCGGCGTCAATGCAGGAATCGTGCGCGGGGTAGCAGAGAACATTGCTAAGCATTCACCCAATGCAGTCATCATCGTGGTCTCAAACCCACTCGATGAGATGACAGCGTTAGCACAGATTGCAACTAACTTTCCAAAGAATCGCGTGATGGGTCAGGCTGGAATGCTTGATACCGCTCGCTTTACAAATTTCGTTGCTGAAAAGCTTGGTGTTGCTGTCTCTTCAGTGAAGACGCTGACACTTGGCTCACATGGCGACACAATGGTTCCAGTCCCAAGTCGTTGCACCGTCGATGGCACACCTCTCTCAGAGAAGTTGTCACAGGCCGAGATCGATGAGCTTGTCGATCGCACCCGCAACGGTGGCGCAGAAGTTGTTGCACTTCTCAAGACCGGCTCTGCTTACTACGCACCATCTGCAGCAGCAGCTCGCATGGCTAAGGCTGTCATCGAAGATTCAGGTGAAGTAATGCCTGTCTGTGCATGGGTTGATGGCGAATACGGAATCTCTGGCGTCTATCTCGGTGTTGAAGCTGAAATTGGCAAGGTTGGAATTCGTAAAGTTGTTGAAAGCAAGCTCACCGATTCAGAGGTTGCATCTCTTAAGGAAGCTGCTGAGGCTGTTCGCGCAAAGCAAGCTGATGTTCAGACTCTCTAATTAATCTCAGACCAAAGAGCGATCCACAAAGGAAATAACTATGACAAAGATCAAAGTAGAAGGAACAGTTGTAGAGCTTGATGGCGATGAGATGACTCGCATCATGTGGCAGTTCATCAAGGATAAGTTGATCCTGCCTTACCTCGACGTCAATCTTGAGTACTACGACCTCGGCATGGAGCACCGCGATGCAACTGATGACCAGGTCACAATTGATGCCGCCAAGGCGATCCAGAAGCATGGCGTTGGTATTAAGTGCGCAACCATCACTCCTGATGAGGCGCGCGTAGAGGAGTTTGGCCTTAAGAAGATGTGGAAGTCTCCTAACGGAACTATCCGCAACATCCTTGGTGGCGTGATCTTCCGCGAGCCAATCATCATCTCAAATGTTCCACGTCTGGTTCCGCACTGGACCAAGCCAATCGTTATCGGTCGCCACGCATTTGGTGATCAATACAAGGCAACAGACTTCAAGGTTCCAGGTAAGGGCAAGCTCACCCTCTCTTTCGTTCCAGAAGATGGTTCAGCTCCAATCCAGCATGAGGTCTTTGACTTTGAATCATCAGGTGTAGCCCTTGCGATGTATAACGTTGATAAGTCAATCTATGACTTCGCACGTGCTTCACTTAATTACGGACTTCTTCGTAAGTTCCCCGTCTACCTCTCAACAAAGAACACAATCCTTAAGGCATATGACGGACGTTTTAAAGATATCTTTGAAGAGGTCTACCAGGCAGAGTTCAAGACTGAATTTGAAGCTGCAGGAATTTGGTATGAGCACCGCCTTATCGATGACATGGTCGCTATGTCACTTCGCATGGAAGGTGGATATGTCTGGGCATGTAAGAACTACGACGGAGATGTTCAATCTGACACCGTTGCACAGGGTTACGGCTCACTCGGTTTGATGACATCTGTTCTCATGACACCAGATGGAAAGGTCTGTGAGTCAGAGGCAGCTCACGGCACGGTGACACGTCACTACCGCGATCACCAGGCTGGCAAGGAGACTTCAACAAACCCAATCGCATCAATCTTCGCTTGGACACAGGGCTTAGCTCACCGTGCAAAGCTCGATAACAATCCAGAGCTTGCGAAGTTCGCAAAGACCCTTGAAGAGGTCTGCGTTAAGACTGTTGAAGAGGGAAAGATGACTAAGGATTTAGCTCTCTTGATCTCAAACGATGCGCCTTACCAAACAACGCAGCAGTTCCTTGCTTCAATTGATGAAAACCTGAAGAAGGCTATGGCTTAATCGCACCTGCGATTTAAGCGATAGATATGGCTTAATCGAAATGAACCAGAACCCGGGAGTGCTTGCGCTTGTAGGTTCTGGAGAGTATTCAACACAGATGCAGGAGTTCGAGACCGGACTCCTGCATTCTGCATTTCTACGTGGCAAGAAGAATGTATTTGTTCAAATTCCAACGGCCTCATCTCATGAAGGCGAAGAGAAACGCAGCTATTGGCGCAGACGTGGACAAGAGCAATGTGAACGCATTGGCTGTGAGTCTCTCTACCTGCCAATCCATGAACGCGAAGATGCCTTTAATCCAGATTATGTTGATGCAATCAAAGATGCGGGTCTGATCTATTTCTCTGGGGGAGACCCACATCGCATCGCAGATGTCTTTAAACGTTCACCATTATGGGATGAGATCTGTGACCAATGGATGTCGGGAACATCACTTGCTGGATGTTCTGCCGGCGCCATGGCCTTCGGTGGCACGATAATGGGAATCCGTAAATCGAACCATAGTGAGGGACTTAATCTTCTGCCAGATATTGAAGTGATTCCTCATTATGACAAGATGCTTGGCTGGCTCCCTGATCGCGTTGCATCATTTATCGCACGAGGTGGTGCCAATACAACGTTAATTGGAATTGATGAGAATACAGCGCTTGTGATGGATGGTGGCTGGAGAGTCATAGGAGCAGGTAAAGCACATGTGCTCCGTGGGGTTTTAGAAATAGGCTAAAGAGATTACCCTCGCCATATGGATGCAGCTAAATTACTAAAGCACATGGCATGGGCAAATGAAGAGATCTTTACCAAGGTCTCACAGTTACCCGATGAGGCACTCGATGCTTATGCAGTAAATCCTGAGTGGACCGTTCGTGAGATTGTGCGCCATATTGCAAGCTCTGCGACCTGGTATGGCTGGCGCTTGCTCGATAAGAGCGCCTTTACGGAAGAAGAGAGCGCTGCCTGGCAGAAGAAGTTAGATCTCACTGAGATACAACCAGCAACAGCTCGTGATGTCCTGACCTCTATCGAGTATGTGAAGGCAGCAGATGCTGCACTACTTGCTGCTTCGCTATTGCCTGAAGGGGATGTGCTTCGTGAGTGGGAGGGAAGAATCATCACTCGAAAGCGTTCGACCATCATCGCTCAAGCTGTGCATCACGCTACTGAGCATCGCGCACAATTGGTCTCAGCGCTTGAGGTGAGAGGGTTTACCTCCATCAATCTCGATGATTACGATCTCTGGAATTACGCAGACACAATTGGGGAGTAGGAGCGCTTCTACTTAATAAACCCAGACAGGCAAGCGTTAAATCCTTGAGATTTTTTGAGATCTCGTCGCAAGTTTGTATTGGTAGCGCTGATAGGTGTTGCCTTACCATTCTTATAAATTACGCCTTTGTCGCGAGCACTTGAGCACTGTTTCATAGCGGTGTCACTGCTCTTGCTTGTCTTCGCCCACTGCTGAGCTAGTTTAAGTATGTATTGGTATTCCGGTGAGATATAAGTTTTCTTAGGAACAATCGATGAACTCGGTGTTGGCGTAGCGGTTGGCGTAGCTACGTATGGGTGCTCAGCAACGTACTTTTCGGCTTCAGCAATCATCTCAAGAAACATAAACACTGGTGCGGTGTAACCAATTGTGTCACCAACTGATCCACCCGCCTGTCCGCAGGAGAAGGCATTCCAATGTCCTGAAGGGGTTGTTCCAACATAGTAAGAGATGCCATCGATTGATACAGTGGTTGAGCCTCCAGAATCTCCACCGCATGCACCGCTCTTGTAAGGGCCGGTCAAGAATACGTGATCATTAATCTCATCGTCGGAGCGACCATACTTACTTTTCATTTCAGAGGCAGTCCAAGGCGACATCTCAATACTTCTCGGAACCAAAGAGGTAATTTCTCCATTAAATTTGCAAGGCGAGGAGACATTCCTTTTGGCGCAGATATCCTCGTAAATACCATAACCCGTTATTTTCATGGGCGTTCTTGCAGTTATCGCTTTTGCAAGTAGTTCTGGGGTAATCAGTGGGGCGGTTTCTAACAATGCGAATGGTTTCTCTAGAATGAGAATTGCAAAATCATCTTTAAAATTCTTATTTGAGTAGGTGGATGGAAAGAACTTCCTAATTACTTTGATTGGCTGCATTTCCTTTGTCAGCTCTTGATTAAGTTGCGAGACATAAAGCTGGGCAAATTCCGCGTTATCTTTGATATGGCCTGCAGAGAAAACTATTCGAGGACTATATAAGTAGCCAGAACCATTTGCCCAAGGGCCACTACCTACCTTCTCCAATGAAGATAACGCCATAATGCGAGGCTCCGAGAAATCTTCTTTCCCATCAAGTGAAGCAGATGCTGTGGCTGGAATTAAAATGCCTAGTAGTGCAAGTAGTACGGATGCCTTAGCTCTCATCAATTCAGTCTTCTCGCATTAGATTGGAAGGTCAATAGATAGTAAAAAAACCCGCCACAGTTGCCTGTGACGGGTTTTTTAGAATTACGTTTTAGTTAATACGTGCACCTGTTGTCGCATCGAAGAGATGAACAGCGTTAGCAACGTTTACTACAGTGACGGTCTCGCCTGGCTTTGGTGGGTTCTTTGGATCCCAACGAACGATGACCTGTGCACCTTCATCAGATGCGTTAGCGAACTGAACATTTGTATCTGCAGGCTTGCCATAGACAAATGCATCAGAGCCGAGCTCTTCAACAACCTCTACGAGAACGTGGAAACCTGTAGCTGAAGCAACCCAACCTTCTGGGCGGATACCAACGATGACTGATGAGCCAGCTGAAGCTGGAACATCGATATCGAGGTCACCGAGGTGAGCCTTGCCACCTGAGACGGGTGCTGTGAGGAGGTTCATCGCAGGAGAACCGATAAAGCCTGCAACGAATGCGTTAGCTGGCTTGTCATAAAGGTTACGTGGTGTGTCTACCTGCTGGAGGAGACCATCCTTAAGAACTGCAACGCGATCGCCCATGGTCATAGCCTCGACCTGGTCGTGAGTTACATAAACAGTTGTGATTCCGAGGCGGCGCTGAAGGGCTGCAATCTGTGTACGAGTTGCAACACGGAGCTTTGCATCAAGGTTAGAGAGTGGCTCATCCATCAAGAAGACCTGAGGTTCGCGAACAATCGCACGACCCATTGCAACGCGCTGACGCTGACCACCTGAGAGAGCCTTTGGCTTACGCTCTAAGTAGAGTTCAAGGTCGAGAAGCTTTGCTGCTTCGCGGACACGCTTATCGCGCTCTGCCTTATCGACGCCTGCAATCTTGAGCGCAAAGCCCATGTTCTCTGCAACTGTCATGTGTGGATAGAGCGCATATGACTGGAAGACCATCGCGATATCGCGATCCTTAGGTGCAACGTTTGTTACGTCGCGATCTCCAATAAGAATACGACCGCCATCGATCTCTTCTAGGCCGGCCAACATACGAAGTGATGTTGACTTACCGCAACCTGATGGACCAACAAGAACCAAGAACTCGCCATCTGCGACGGTGAGGTTGAGCTTGTCTACAGCAGGGGTGGTTGTGCCTGGGTAGATACGTGAAGCGTTTTCAAATACAACTGATGCCATTTTTTCTTCTTCCTTATCCGGGCAGGTACGTGCCCGACGGTCCGAGGGTAAGGCGCTGGCCGGTTGGCCAACGGGGATAGGTTATCGGCGAGTAGACCGAGGGGGAAGAGGCTCGCTACACTTCTCATACTATGGACCCTGCGCCGACCGGCTCGATTTTCGCTCCTATCGCCCTCGTCATCTTCCTGATTCTCCTTGGCGCCCTCTTTGTCGCTGCCGAAATCGCCCTGATCTCACTCCGTGAATCCCAGGTGCGCCAGGTCGCGCTCCGTGGTCGTCGTGGCGCAAAGGTCGCCAAGCTCCACTCCAACCCCAACCGCCTCCTTGCCGCCGTTCAGGTGGGTGTAACCCTCTCCGGATTTCTCTCAGCTGCCCTAGGTGCTGAGAAGCTCGGTCAATTTGTAATTCCGTGGCTAGAAGATCGTGGCCTCAAGAATGGTGTGGCAAATACGACATCACTTGTGGGTCTGACTTTGATCATCGCCTACATCTCGCTCGTCTTTGGTGAACTAGTTCCGAAGAAGTTAGCCCTCTTTCGCTCAGAGTCCATTGCGATGTGGTCAGCCGGAATCATCGATGTTATTGCAAATATCTTCCGCCCGGTTATCTGGCTACTTTCAAAATCAACAGATTTAGTGGTTCGCCTCTTCGGTATTGATCCGAAGCAGGCTCGTGAGCAGATGTCAGAAGAAGAGCTCCTAGATCTCGTTACCGGACATGCCGCCTTAACGGATGAAGAGCGCGACATCGTGGAAGAGGTATTTAACGCCTCAGAACGTCAGGTGCATGAACTCATGGTTCCTCGCACCGAGGTCGACTTCATTGATGGGTCTCTCACAGTGGCCAAGGCGATTGCGCTCGCTACCGAGAAATCTCATTCACGATATCCAGTCGTCCGCGGCTCATCAGATGAGGTAATTGGTTTCATCCATGTGCGCGACCTGATCAATCCATCTTTTGCAAACTCGCAAGCCAAGATTCAAGAGCTCACACGAAACATCATGTTCCTACCTGGAACAAAGGGTGTGCTTCCGGCGTTGACGGAGATGCGAGCCCAGCGCCAGCATCTCGCGATTGTTCTCGATGAATACGGTGGAACTGACGGTATTGTGACGATGGAAGATCTCGTCGAATGCCTCATTGGAGATATTCGCGATGAGTACGACAATGATGAACAAGATCTCTCAATCGAATCCCGCACCGGTGACTTCGAGGTCGATGGATTAATCTCGCTCGATGCTCTCGCCGGTCAATCAGGCGTTGAAATCCCCGAGGGCCCATATGAAACGATCAGCGGTTTTGTGATGCATTTCTTAGGTCGCATCCCGGTTGAGGGTGACCTCCTCAACGTCAATGGAATTCGAATCACAGTACTTTCTATGGAAGGTAAGCGCGTAGGTCGCTTGTTAATCTCGCGTTCATAGTTACTTCTATGGATTAATCCATGCGAAGTTAAAGGTAGTTCGTGCGAGAATGCACCTATGAGCAAGAAGCGCGTCCTCTCCGGAATTCAGCCCACGAGCGATTCCTTCCACCTGGGCAATTACCTTGGTGCGGTTAAGCAGTGGGTGGAGCTCCAAGAGGGACATGATGCCTTCTATTGCATCGTAGATCTTCACGCGCTCACCGTTGAGACCGATCCCGCTCTTCTTCGTAAGCGTACGTTGATGTCTGCGGCGCAACTTCTCGCGCTAGGAATCTCACCAGAGAAATCAACTCTCTTCGTTCAGTCTCAAGTCCCTCAGCACAATCAGCTTGGCTGGATTATGGAGTGTATGACTGGATTTGGCGAAGCAAGTCGCATGACCCAATTTAAAGACAAGTCATCTAAAGCGGGTGCAGATGCAGCCCGAGTTGGACTCTTCACATATCCAATGTTGATGGCTGCCGACATTTTGCTCTATCAAACACACCTTGTTCCCGTGGGAGAAGATCAACGCCAACATATCGAGTTAACCCGCGACATCGCCGGTCGTTTCAATACTCGCTACGGTCAGACCTTCCAGATTCCGCAAGGTTTCATTCTCAAGCAGGGCGCAAAGATTTACGACATTCAAGATCCAACTGCGAAGATGAGTAAATCAGCAGGATCTGGCTCTGGCCTGATTGATATTCTCGATGCTCCAGAGGTTAACCTGAAGAAATTTAAGAGCGCCGTGACCGATGCTGGTCGCGAGGTGAAGTTTGATGCGGTGGAGAAGCCAGGAATTAGCAATCTCCTCACAATTCACTCTGCCCTTTCAGGTAAATCGATACCTGAGCTAGAGAATGAATTTGATGGCAAAGGATATGGGGATTTCAAATCTGCAGTTGCAGAAGTTGTGGTCGAATACTTCCGCCCAATCCGAGCACATGCCTTAGAGCTGCTAGAAGATGAAGGCCACCTACTCACAATTCTCCACCAGGGATCTGAGAAGGCTCGTGAAGTCGCACAATCAACTCTTGATGCGACCTATAAGAATCTTGGTCTGGTTCTCTAATGAGGATACGAGCTGCCCTCGTCGCCATCACACTTGGCTTCACCGCGCTACTTGCTGCTCCGGCAACGGCAGCTTCTCTCACAATCGGAATTGCCTATGACATCGGCGGCCGCGGCGATAAATCCTTTAATGATGCCGCTGCAACAGGTTTAGAGAAAGCTCAGAAGGAATTTACCTTCACGGTCGAGCCGGTCATCACAGATGGAACCAGCGCTGACCGCGATCGCCGAGTCCGCTCATTGATTGCTAAGAACTGCAACCCGATCATCGTCGTCGGAGCAGGTTATGCCCCAACTATTCAAGGGCTAGCGGTTGAATTCCCCAACACTCAATTTGCGATTCTCAATGATGCAACTATCGATGCGCTCAATGTGACTTCACTTATTTTCGCTGATACCCAAGGGGCATTTCTTGCAGGGTATAGCGCAGCTCTGGCATCAAAGAGCGGCAAGGTTGCGATGATTGCCACCACGAATCAAGCCGATCTCTATCAGAATGGATTCCTTGCTGGAGTTCTCGCCGCAAAGCGATCTGTGTCATCACTGGTCAAGTATGTAAACGGCTCATCGGTTAACGCTACAAAGCAGGCGATGGATGTGGGAGCAGATGTCATTTTCATCGCTCGACCTGGTTCGAATTCAGAGGTTTTCTCATCTGTTGTTGCTCGAAATATTTCCAAGGCAAAGACAAAGAACTATAAAGCGGTAGGAATAATCACAATTGAGCCGGATCAATATGTCACAGTGACTAGCTCAACGAGAAAGTATCTCTACGCAACCGTTGTGAAGCATGTTGATAAGGCGATGTATGACGTCATTGCGAAGGCGGTTACCGGCAAGCAGTACCTCGATGTTCTAGATGAGAATGTTGGGATTTATGGCCACCGCTACACAGTCGTGGATGGAGGCATCACCTTCACGACATACCTGCCAGCCTTAACGGCAGCTTCAGCCTCAATTAATAAGGCAGCTGCAATCGCCTCAAAAATCACTGGCTAAAGGGTGTTTTATTCCATTCCTTAAAGTAGGGGTTGAGAGTTTTCCTATTTGTTACATGCCACGCCGGAAAATACCCCTTTCTATTTAGTAATTACAGAGGTGAAAAGATAGGCTCGCCCCACACAGCCTTTGAGCACCTTAAAAGCGTTTGAAGGATCCACATTTCAATCTCCTTGGAGGAACCCTTGAAGAAGACAACAAAGATTGTTGCAGCTTTCGCAGCTGCAGCTCTTGCTTTCGGTGTAGCACCAGCTGCAACCGCAGCAAATGCAACAAAGGCTTGCCTTGCTCTCGATACAGGCGGCGTAGATGACAAGTCATTCAACGCATCAGCATGGGCTGGCGCAAATGCTGCTAAGAAGGCAAATGCAAACGTTTCAGTTTCATACCTTGCAGCAGCAACAGATGCAGATTACGCACCAAACATTAAGAAGCTTGTAGACAGCGGCTGCGACATCATCGTTGGAGTTGGCTTCCTTATCAACAGCGCAATCGTTGATGCAGCGAAGAAGAACCCAACAGTTAAGTTCGCAATCGTTGACCAGGATGGCGAAGACCACGGTGCAGATGGATCTGTATACCCAGGTAAGAAGATCGCAAACCTCAAGCCACTTGAGTTTGCAACTAATGAGTCTGCTTTCCAGGCTGGTTACCTTGCAGCTGGCGTTACAAAGACCGGTAAGGTCGCAACATACGGTGGACTCAACATCCCACCTGTCACAATCTTCATGGACGGCTTTGCTAAGGGTGTTGCTCACTACAACGCTAAGAAGGGTAAGTCAGTTCAGGTCCTCGGTTGGGATACAAAGAAGGCCGACGGAACATTCGTCGGTGGCTTCAGCGATTCAGCTAAGGCACTTCAGATCTCTAAGAACTTCGAGCAGCAGGGTGCAGACGTGATCTTCCCAGTTGCTGGTGGCCTTGGTGGCGCAACAGCAGGTAACTCAATTGCTTCAAAGAAGTCAGTTGTTATCTGGGTTGATACCGATGGATTCATCGCTGCTCCACAGTACAAGAAGGTTCTTCTTACTTCTGTAGTTAAGGGTGTCGATACATCTGTAAAGGGTGTAATCCTTGATGTAGCAAACAACAAGTTCTCATCAACAGGTTACGTCGGTACCCTGAAGAATGGTGGAACAAAGCTTGCTCCATACCACGATCTCATCCGTATGGTTCCTTCAGCTCTTCGCAGCGAAGTTACTAAGCTCGGAACAGATATCTCAAACAAGAAGGTTTCAGTTAAGTAATTAACTAAAGACTTTCCAACAAAATGGAGCCAGCAATTTCGCTGGCTCCATTTTGCTTTCTGTTTTCCCGCGACTTTCTTTATCTTTTACTTTGTGGAAAGTGGCTTTAAAGAGTAGATTTGCGCACATGTCCCTTGAATTGCGCGGCATTACAAAGCGCTTCGGTGCACTCACCGCCAATGACTCTATAGACCTCAAAGTTGAATCTGGAGAGATTCACGCCATTCTCGGAGAGAACGGCGCCGGTAAGTCAACGTTAATGAATATCGTTTACGGACTCCTTTCCCCAGATGAAGGCACTATCTCAGTCGACGGTAAAGTCATCGATATTGAATCGCCGCTTGATGCGCTTGCAGCTGGCATTGGAATGGTTCACCAGCACTTTATGTTGATTCCGGTCTTTACCGTTGCTGAGAACATCGTCCTCGGCCATGAGAAAGTTAAAGGCCCAGGTTTTCTTGATCTCGAGACCGCGCGTCAAGAGATTAAGCGAGTATCGGCAGAGTTTAATTTCGATGTTGATCCAGATGCTCTCGTTGAAGATTTACCGGTTGGAATCCAGCAGCGCGTTGAAATTATCCGCGCCCTTATCTATGACGCAAAGGTTCTCATTCTCGATGAACCAACCGCAGTGTTAACTCCGCAGGAGACAGATGAACTCCTTCGAAATATGAAGAAGTTACGCGATCAAGGAACTGCAATTGTCTTTATCACTCACAAACTTCGTGAGGTGAAGATTGCGGCCGATAAAATCACAATTATCCGTCGAGGCGCAGTGGTGGGAACTGCATCACCATCTGCCAGCCAAGAAGAGCTTGCATCCTTGATGGTTGGTCGTCCCGTCTCACTCGATGTAAAGAAGGCTGCTCCGAAGCTAGGTCAGGTGATGTTGAAAGTGGAGAACCTCAATATCCACGACCACACGGGCCGCACATTGGTAAAGAACATTTCATTTGAACTCCGTGCAGGCGAAGTTCTCGCTGTTGCAGGCGTTCAGGGCAATGGTCAATCAGAACTTGCAGAGGCGATTGTTGGGCTTCAAGAGCATATCGACGGTCGCATTACCCTTGATGGGGAAGAGATTAAGGTGGGGAGAGTTCGAGATGCTCTCCATGCAGGTATTGCATTCGTTCCCGAATCCCGAGAAGAGGATGGCCTAATTTCCTCATTTAGCATTGAAGAGAACCTCATTCTCGATCTTCATGATTTGCCTCCCTTTGCAAAAGGTCCTGTCATTTCACAGAACGCTGTCGCAGAGAATGCATCAAAGCGCGTAGTGGAATTTGATATTAGAGCTCAATCTCCAAAGGATGCTGCCTCCTCGCTCTCTGGAGGAAATAAGCAGAAAGTAGTTCTCGCCCGCGAGCTCTCACGGCCTGTAAAGCTTGTCGTTGCATCACAGCCAACGCGTGGCCTTGATGTGGGATCGATTGAGTTTGTGCACGAACGAATGATTGCAGAACGAGATTCCGGTCGAGGAGTACTTCTCTTTAGTACCGAACTTGATGAGGTAATTGCACTTGCTGATCGCATCGCTGTGATGTATCGCGGTGAATTTATCGCGGTAGTCCCAGCAGATACTTCGCGAGAAGAACTTGGCCTTTTGATGGCGGGAGTGAAGAGATGAAGAAGTTCTTAAGCAAGATTACTTTGCCAGCGCTGGCATTTACTATGGCGCTCTTTGTCAGCGGAATCCTTGTAGCTATCTCTGATTCAAAGGTGCTTGCACTCAAATCCTCACCTCTATCGATGCTTGCAGAGGCTTTCTCAACTGCAGGTAGCGCTTATTGGGCGCTCTTCCGCGGATCAATCTTCGACCCAGAGCTTGCCAAAGCAAACTTTATCGAAGGCTTCTATCCACTCTCAGAGACAATAGTGGCTGCTTCGCCTTTAATCCTGACTGGCCTATCAGTTGCACTTGCATTCAAGGCAGGTCTTTTCAATATCGGCGCACAAGGACAATTCATTGCTGGTGCAATTGGCGCAAGCTTTGTGGGATTTCACTTCGAACTACCGATTGTGATTCACTCAATCGCTGCGATTGCTGCAGCGCTTGTATGTGCAGGGCTTTATGGTGGATTCGTTGGCTTCCTCAAAGCGCGCACTGGGGCTCATGAAGTAATCGTCACCATCATGCTCAACTATGTGGCTGGGTATTTCTTACTCTGGATTCTCAGCACATCTCCATTCTTGCGTCCAGGGCGACAGGATCCATTGGCACCTGAGGTGCGGATGTCTTCACGTCTGCCACATCTCTTCGGATCTGAACTTCGAGCAAATCTAGGTTTCTTTATCGCCCTTCTTGCTGCAGTTGGCATCTGGTGGCTCCTCAACAGAAGTACTTGGGGCTTTAAGTTCCGCGCCGTCGGCGCCAATGCTGCCGCTTCAAAGACAGCCGGAATCTCTGTTGGGCGCTCGACAACGACCGTAATGTTTATTGCTGGAGCTCTCGCTGGACTTGGCGGCGCTGTTCAGATCCTCGGATCAGAACCTGCTCTTACAGCAGGAGTTGGCGGAACCTTCGGCTTCGATGCAATTACCGTGGCTCTCTTAGGTCGTGGAACCCCACTCGGAACTGTCTTTGCAGCCCTCCTCTTCGGTGCGCTACGTGCTGGAGGATTAACGATGCAGGCGAGTACTGAGACTCCACTCGATCTCATTCTTGTTATTCAAGCGTTGGTCGTTCTCTTTATCGCTGCTCCTGCCCTAATTAAGGCGATATTTAGATTGAAGAATGTTGATGAGGGAGAAGCTCTCGCTTCGAAGGGATGGAACGGCTAATGAGTACTCAAGAAGTTCGCGCCCTCTCAGCCCCTGAACGCCGCCGCCGCCGTGGAATTATCACCATGGGCGGTCTTGGCCTCTTCGCACTCGCTGTCTTTGCAATCCTTCCTAAGGAAGGTCAGCCTGTTACATATAGCTTTGTATTGGGTGATGAGTGGATTTTGATTAAGGAGTGGATTGTTAACTCTAAATCTGCCGCCCTCGGATTCGCCATAGCCTCACTTCTTGCAGTGGTGTTAGCTACTCTCCAATTTAAAGCGGGCAAGACGGTCCGACTCGCGAGTGCAATCTTTGCTGTCTCATTCCTGATGTCATTCCTAAGCTGGGCTGCTGCAGGAAAGTTCATTCCATTTACAGGCCTTCTACAAGGCGGACTTCTTCTCTCGGTCCCACTGATCTTTGGCGCGATGGCTGGTGTGCTATCAGAGCGTTCAGGGGTAATCAATATCGCGATTGAGGGACAACTTCTCGCTGGAGCATTTGTATCTGGTGTGCTCGCCTCTCTCCTTCATAACAACTGGTTGGGTCTCCTCTTTGCGCCAATTGCTGGCGCACTGATCTCTCTTCTCTTGGCAGTCTTCGCAATTAAATATGGAATCGATCAAGTTGTTTTGGGTTTCGTTCTCAATGTTTTAGTTATTGGTCTTACTAGCTTTCTCTATAAAAAGCTCCTTATCCCATACCAATCGGAGTGGAACTCAGCGATTGCATTTAACCCAATCAATATTCCGATTCTCTCTAAAATCCCAGTGATTGGTCCGATCCTCTTCAGCCAGAGCATTATTGTGTATTTGATGTATGTAGTTGTTGCCTTTATCCATATCGCACTCTTTAAGAGCAAGTGGGGTCTTCGCACACGTGCTGTTGGAGAGCACCCAACTGCTGCCGAGTCAGTGGGAATAGATGTCAATAAGATTCGCTTTAAGAACGTTCTCTGGGCAGGAGCTGTTGCCGGCCTTGGTGGAGCATTCTTCACCCTCGGCGCGGTCGGCTCCTTTAGCAAGGAGATGACAGCTGGTAAGGGCTTTATCGCACTAGCGGCGCTCATCTTTGGTCGTTGGTCACCGCTTGGAGCAGTTGCAGCGGCGCTCATCTTTGGTTTTGCAGATAACTTGCAGGGCTTGCTGACAATCACCGGAACGCCAATTCCATCTGAGTTCATGTTGATGGCTCCATATATTGCAACGATTATCGCTGTTTCAGGATTTGTTGGCAGGGTGCGAGCTCCGGCGGCCGATGGAATCGCCTATAAACGTGGGGGCGGGTCTCACTAATGCAGATCGATTGGCAACTCTTGCGCAATGAAGCTCTGGAGGCGATGAAGAAGGCTTACGTTCCTTATTCAAAGTTCCCGGTGGGAGTTGCCGCGCTGGTAGATGATGGTCGCATCGTCACTGGCTGCAATGTTGAGAATGCGAGTTATGGGTTAACTCTCTGCGCCGAATGTGGATTGGTCTCCTCACTGGCTGCAACAGGTGGTGGGCGTTTAATTGCATTTGCATGCGTTGATATCGCTGGAAATCCTTTGATGCCTTGTGGTCGCTGCCGCCAACTCTTACAAGAGCATGGTGGATCAAAGCTTCAACTTATGACAGATGAAGGCGTGAAGACGCTCAACGATTTACTACCGTGGGCTTTTGGGCCTGAAGAAATAGAGACAAGACTGAAATGATTGAACCTTTTGCAGCCGTTGAAATTATCTCTGCCAAGCGCGACCGTAATGAGCTAACAGATCTACAGATCGATTGGGTCATCGATGCATACACTCGTGGAGCTGTCGCCGATGAACAGATGTCGGCGCTTCTTATGGCAATTCTTCTCAATGGTATGAACTCTCGTGAGATTTCACGTTGGACAAATGCGATGATCAATAGTGGTGAGCGCATGAACTGGTCAGCGCTCGATCGTAAAACGGCAGATAAGCATTCAACAGGTGGCGTTGGTGACAAGATCACCCTGCCTTTGGCACCGCTCGTTGCTGCATGTGGGGGAGCAGTCCCTCAGCTCTCAGGCCGTGGACTTGGCCATACCGGTGGAACGCTCGACAAGATGGAATCAATTCCGGGTTGGCGTGCTTCGCTTACTAACGAAGAGATGTTGCAGGTCCTGAAGGATACCGGTGCAGTGATCTGTGCTGCTGGCGCAGGATTAGCACCGGCAGATAAGAAGCTCTACGCCCTTCGCGATGTGACAGCTACCGTTGAAGCGATTCCACTAATTGCCTCATCGATTATGAGTAAGAAGATTGCTGAAGGAACTTCTGCACTTGTGCTCGATGTGAAGACGGGCTCTGGCGCATTTATGTCAGATCCGAAGAAGGCGGCAGAGCTTGCTCGCACCATGGTGCAACTCGGCGTTGATGCAGGTGTGAAGATGCGCGCATTGGTAACTGCGATGGATGTCCCACTGGGATTGACAGCAGGTAATGCTCTTGAAGTTCGTGAATCTGTTGAGGTGCTTGCAGGAGGAGGACCGGCAGATGTTGTTGAGCTCACTATCTTGCTTACTCGTGAAATGATCGATGCAGCTGGAATCGTAGGAAAAGATCCAGCAGACGCCCTGAAAGATGGCAGCGCAATGGACCATTGGCGTCGAATGGTCGCCGCTCAAGGTGGAGATCCAGATGCAACTCTTCCAGTTGCGCGCGAGAGCCATGTTGTGAGGGCTGCTAATAGCGGAATCATCACAACAATGGATGCGATGAAGGTCGGAGTCTCGGCTTGGCGATTAGGTGCAGGTCGCTCAAAGCAAGGTGAGCAAGTGCAGGCGGGAGCAGGTATTGAGATGCATGCAAAGCCTGGCGATTACATTGAGGCAGGTTCGCCGCTCTTTACATTACATACCGATGAAGCTCCTCGCTTTGAGCGGGCGCTCGATATCCTCGAAGGTGCTGTAAGTATTGTTGAAAATGGGGTTGTTGACCGATTGCCACTCGTTCTCGAAAGGATTGAAGGATGAGCGTTGTAAATCAAGATCTATTGAAGAAGCCAACAGAGGCTCAGGTGAAGCGACTTCCTAAGGCGCTTCTGCACGATCACCTCGATGGTGGACTTCGACCAGAGACAATTATTGATATCGCACAGGAGATTGGCCATACACTACCTACATACGATGCAGCAGAGTTGGCTGAATGGTTCCGCGCATCATGTGATTCAGGCTCACTTGTTCTCTATTTAGAGACCTTTGCTCACACCGTGGCAGTGATGCAACGCCGCCAAGATGTAGTGCGCGTATCACGCGAATGTGCGATCGATCTTGCACGTGATGGTGTTGTTTATGCCGAGGTGCGCATGGCTCCAGAACTTCTCACCGAGAAGGGTCTGACTCTCACCGATGCAGTTGAAGCAATCCTCGAAGGCTTTCGTGAGGGTGAGAAAGAGGCGAAGGCAGAAGGCAATCAGATTCGCGTTGTTTCGCTGCTCTGTGGAATGCGCCAGAATCAACTCTCGCAAGAAGTTGCAGAGCTTGCTGTTAAGTATCGCGATAAAGGTGTTGTTGGTTTTGATATCGCAGGGCCTGAAGATGGTTTTCCACCTAGCGATCAGCTCGACACCTTTGAGTATCTTCGCAAAGAGAATGCACACTTCACCATCCATGCCGGTGAGGCATATGGCTTGCCATCGATTTGGGAGGCGATTCAGATTTGTGGCGCAGAGCGCTTGGGCCATGGCGTGCGCATCGCCGATGACGTCGACTTCAACCACACCCCAGCACGCCTAGGTCGCCTCTCTTCCTATCTACGCGATCGACGCATCCCGCTTGAGATGTGTCCATCATCAAATATTCAAACCGGCGTTGCATCTTCATTTGCAGACCACCCCATTGGAAAGTTGGCAAAGCTACGCTTTCGTATCACTGTGAACACAGATAACCGATTAATGTCTGCCACCTCAATGAGCCGTGAAATGAACGAGCTCGTTAAGGCATGTGATTGGAACTTCCTTGATCTCCAAAGAGTGACGATTAACGCCCTTAAGAGCGCATTTATCCCATTTGAAGAGCGTCTTGCGATAATCGATGAGATTGTAAAACCAGGCTTTGCAGCTATTGCTGCAGAATAAGTAAAGGAAAACTCACCATGTCGAAATACACTCTTCAGCAAGTTGCCAAGACTATTGATTATGCACTTTTGCGTCCTGATATGTCGCGCGATGAAGTTCGTGACGGCTGCGAAGTAGCACTTAAATATGATGTTGCATCAGTTTGCTGCAAGCCAGCCGATGTCGCTTTCTGTGCTGAGATCTTGCGTGGCTCAGATGTACATGTCGGAACCGTCGTTGGCTTCCCACATGGAAACTCAGCTACTTCTGTGAAGGTATTTGAGACAAAGCAAGTTGTTGCAGATGGCGCAACAGAGATTGATGTCGTAATGAATATCGGTCTGATGAAGTCAGGTTTATATGACGAGGTTCGCGATGAGCTAGCTGCAGTTGTCGCCGCTGCCGGTGGACACCAGGTCAAGGTCATCCTCGAGAATGCATATTTAACTAAGGAAGAAATTGTGAAGGCTTGCCAGCTCGTTGAAGCATCTGGTGCAGATTATGTGAAGACATCAACCGGCTTTGCTCCAACGGGTGCAATATTGGAAGATGTGAAATTGATGCGTGCATCGGTCTCAGCAAAGATGGAGGTTAAGAGCGCAGGAGGTGTGAAGAACCTCGATATGTTGCTCGACTTTATGGATGCTGGCGTCAAGCGCAGCGGTGCATCAGCTGCTGCCGCGATGCTCGATGAATTTAAGGAACGCTTCGGCGCCTAGCCTCTTATTGCGTCAGAAAGCTCTTCATCGGCTCGCGCAGTTCATTGATCAGCGCTGCTGACTCTTCTGCGGTCTTGGTGATGACCTCCAAGTAACACTTCATCTTCGCCTCAGTTCCTGATGGGCGGATGATGGCGCGGATGCCTCCGGCAAGCCAGATGCGAAGGCCATCGGTCGGAGGAAGGCCATCTTGAGGTGCTGCAAGGTCATCTATAGCCTCTACCGCACGTCCTGCTATCTCCTGTGGGGGATTTGAGCGCAAAGTAGCCAATAGGCGGGTAATCGCCCCCATATCGGAGACGCGAATCGAGATCTGCTCCGTTCCATGGAAGCCATGGCGCTGCCAGATCTCTTCCAAGAGATCGGCCAAGGTCAGCCCATCGCGCTTGAGGTCCATTGCAATCTGAGCGAGGAAGAGAGCGGC
>Ga0222712_10000604_pt1 | contig 46581 bp, 37 predicted proteins | sample C33_657DmetaG_FD_165043 | JGI IMG/M metagenome (GOLD analysis project Ga0222712, IMG submission 165043) | Estuarine water microbial communities from San Francisco Bay, California, United States - C33_657D | ecosystem: Environmental > Aquatic > Marine > Unclassified | place: USA: California... | reverse complement strand
CGTCACGGGCGTCATCGCGAGCGCCATCGAAGTCGACGACCGTCGTCTCTCGTCCTCGCGCGCGCGCGCGACGACGTCGACGTCGATCGGTCGCGCGTCGCGATCGATCGATCGCGAATTCGTGTCGATCGATCGATCGATTCAAAATCGATCGATCGATCGCGATCGAATCGAACGCGCGCGCGCGACGCGAGCGATCGCGCGGGTCGGACGAGATCGGTCGGTCGGTCGGTCGGACGAGATCGATCGATCGGTCGGTCGGACGAGATCGGTCGGTCGGTCGGACGAGATCGGTCGGTCGGTCGGACGAGATCGGTCGGTCCGACCGACCGGGGTCTCGGGCGCACCCTCGCGCGCGTCGCGCGCGCGCCCCGCGGCCGCGCGCGCTTTGGCGCGCGTTCGACGACGACGACGACGAACGCGATCGGTCGTGGACGGACGGGAAGAAAAATGCGATCGCGAGATTTCGCGATTTCGCGATTCGATTTCGCGCGATGCGCGTCGAACGCGTCGGTCCATGGATCGATCGATCGATCGATCGATCGATCGACCGTTCACCCTCGCGCGTTCGCGATCGTCGATCGCGCCGACGGACGACGACGCCTTTCGTCATCATTCGATATCACATAAAACTATATGTATATATATATTTCACACACGATGTACAAAGCGTCGCGTCGCGTCGCGTCGCGCGTTCGCGCTCAGCAATACACGCACGGCTTCACCCGCGGGTCGTTGTCCAGCGCGGTGGCGTACGCCGACATCGCGGCGGAGTGCAACGTCCCCGCGCTCGATCGATCGCTCGCGGGCGACCACTCGCTCGGGAGTTGCCAATTTGGTTTCACGTACGTCACCGCGGCGTCGCACGTGCGCGAGGCGAGGGCGAACGCGAAGGCGAAAGCCGCGACGACGGCGAGAGCGATGCGCGCCATGATGTGACGACGACGTCGCGCGACCGCGCATCGGCGTTTCGCGACACATCGCGGCGGCAAACGCACTCGCGATCGCGCGAGACGCGCGCGGGCGAGCGAACGAACGACATCGCGACATCGCGACGGGGGACGGGCGAGAGGGGACGGGCGACTGGGGACGGGCGACGCGCGCGGATGGCGCGCGAAGAGGGACAGATCTCTGGGGATGATGACGCGCGAGACGGGCGCGATCGAGGGGCGACGCAGAGGAAGGTAGGGCGACTTCGTGAGCGGGGAAAGGGAAATGGCGAACGCGCGAGGGAGAATGAAGGGCGAGCGAGCGAAGGCGCGCGAGAGAACAGGCGAGAGCGAGGGACGAACGCGGCTGACGTCGGGGCGGTTTTCGCGAAGCAGGGACGAGGGTACGATCGCGCGCGCGACGATGGCGAACGCGAGTACGCCAGGGGGGAGTATGAACTCGTCGGCGGCGATGACGACGGAGGGAATGCGGCGGGGGCGAACGATCCGGTGCGTTCGGTGGAGGGGTGGATCGTCGTCGTCGACGGCGTGCACGAGGAGGCGCAGGAAGACGACGTTCACGACGCTTTCGCGGATTTCGGGGACATTTTGAACTTGCATTTAAACCTCGATCGGCGCACTGGTTTCGTCAAAGGGTATGCGTTCATAGAGTACGCGGAGAAGAAGGAAGCGCAGGCGGCTATCGACGCCATGCACGGCGCCGATTTTTTGGGCAAGAAGCTCTCCGTCGCCTGGGCTTTCGTTCGCGGTTCGCGCGGCGCCGCGTCTCGTCGTCGCTAACTCCCTCTATCTCCGCAGTTTCTGTAGTCAATAGTTATATCGAATCACGCGACGACATCGACGACGCGCCGCGATCGCTCGCGTCCCGCGCCGCCCGCGCGCGACTCCATCATAACATTAGTGCGTGTCAACGTTTGAATCCCGAGCTGTCTCCACGCGCGCGCGCGCGTCACTCCGCGCCGCTTCGCGCCTCCACCGTCCGTCCCTCGTCCTCGTTCGTCGAGTTCACGCCTACGAAATAAATCATGTTCGAAGCGCGATTGCAACAAGGCAGCATCTTGAAGAAAGTCCTCGACTCGATCAAAGATCTCGTCACCGATGCGAATTTCGAAGCGGACCCGATGGAGGGATTTAAGCTCCAAGCGATGGATTCCTCCCACGTCTCCCTCGTCGCGTTGAGGCTCCACGCCGATGGGTTCGAACATTTTCGATGCGATCGTCCGTTGACGATGGGGATGAACCTGGCGAATATGGTGCGTCGCGATGCGGCGCGTCGAGAGCGCGAGATTGCGCGATGGGCGCGCGAATCGAACGAAGAAACGAACGGGTGACGCGACGGGCGACGAGAGAACGTCGTGGGAGTTTAAAGGAATGGATGAATGAAAAATAATAGCGCGCGATTTGGTCGCGTGCGCGAGGGAAAGGCGCGATGACGGAAGGCGTTTGAGGGCGTCTGTGGAATCGTGACTGACTGTTGGCGTTTGAACGCGCGAAACGCTTAGGCTAAGATGTTGAAGTGCGCGGGGAACGACGATGCGATCACGATGAAGGCGGATGACGCTGGTGATGTGGTGACGTTTATGTTCGAATCCCCGGGTGAGTTATTATTAGAGCGAAAGCGATGACGAAGATGACGGGGGCGAAGGATGCGTCGCGTTTAAACGCGGCGACGCGTTTCCGATGTCGCTACGAGAGAGACTGACGATACGAGTTTGATGCGCGCGATCTCAGGCCAAGATAAAATTTCCGATTTCGAGCTGAAGCTCATGGATATCGACAGCGAGCATTTGGGTATTCCCGACACGGAGTACGACGTAACGATCAAGATGCCGTCGGCGGAGTTCCAGCGCATTTGCCGGGACTTGGCCTCCATCGGCGATACGGTGACTATCGCCGTCACCAAGGATGGCGTCAAGTTCACGACAACTGGTGACATCGGCGATGCCAACATTACCATGCGCCAAAACGCTGAGGACGTGAAGGAAAAGAACATATCCATCGAACTCGCGGAGCCGGTGACGTTGACGTTTGCGCTTCGTTACTTGAACTCTTTCACCAAGGCAACGCCGCTCGCCGATCAAGTGATGGTCCGCTTGAGCGCTAATTTGCCCATCGTTGTCCGATACGAAATCGAGTCCGTTGGATACGTCGCCTATTACCTGGCGCCGAAGATTGAGGACGAAGAGTAACCGCTTCGCCTATGGAACAACTTTTAGAAGAGGGACGCTTTAGCAAAGTCGTGAGAGTGTATTAACCAAAGAGAAATTGCGAATCAACGCCAACGCACGTTTCAACTCGTCGATACTGTACAAACCTATAATACTAATGATACATTCGATCAACGCCACAGCGCGTCAGCCACGCGCGCGGCATCGACTGACATGGGAACGTTGTGAACGCGAGCGACGTCAGCGCCGCCACGAATCCCGGCGACGAGTGCGGCTACAGATGCAACATCTCTATCGACTGCTTCAGACTGTCCAGTTAACTCACCTAAAAACCGCTTGCGTGATGCGCCGACGAGCAACGGGGCGTGCATTACGGCTCCACCGAGCGGCGCAAGACGGCTTCGGATGCGAGGCAAATCGCGCAACAATTCCACGTTTGCTCGGCTAGTTTTTGCAAACCCAATTCCAGGGTCGATCCAAAGCCGCCAAGGCTCGATCCCTTCTCGGATGCACCTTTGTGACGTCGCGAGCAATCCGTCACCGACCTCATCGCACACGTGCCCGTTGTACGTCGTATTCGCCGAGCTTTGCATATTGCTCGGATCACCCCGAACGTGCATCACAACGTACGGTAACGGTTGCTTTAAGGCCGCGACCGTAGAGAGCATACTAGGATCCCATGCCCCGCCGCTGACATCATTAATAATATTTGCGCCCGCCTCAGCTGCTGCACTCGCGACGGCGCCGTAAAAGGTGTCGATGGATATGAATACGTCTTCTCGTTCGCGAAATTCGCTCGCCAAGGCACGGATGACTGGAATGACTCGCCCAGTCTCTTCCTCCGGGCTCACGCGAGTCGCCCCTGGTCTTGTTGATTGTCCACCAACATCCACGACTGTCGCCCCCGCGGCGACCATCTGGCGCGCGTGGTTCACCGCCGCGTCCACGCTCGAGCTGAATTTCCCCCCGTCGCTGAATGAATCCGGCGTGGTGTTCAATATCCCCATCACTACCGTCGACGAGCCCCAGCTCCAGAGCTTATTCTTTAGCGGCATCACGCGCTCGATGCCTTGTTCCTCCATCGCTCGCGCTTCGCCCATCAACCGCCAGTGTTCCCTCGCGTGCCTCAACCCGACGCTCGTCCCGTCCGTCGTCGTCGCCGCGCCTTCCAAGTCCGCTAACGGCGCCAGCACGAAAGCCCGTTCGGCATATCTCGGATGCGGAATCGTCAATCTCTCGCTTACGTGCGACCCGGTGGCGTGGAACACGATGTCAATGTCCAGCGGTCGCGGGCCGTAGCGTCGACTCGCAAAATCCCTCCCCGCCGCCGCTTCGACGCGCTTCAATCCATCCAAAAGCCTCAGCGCATCGCTCCCGACGTCGTTCGGGAACGTCCCCACGCACGCGGCGTTTAAAAACTTTCCTTGGTCGGTGACGTACGCGGGCGGGGTCTCATAGAGCGAGGAATGGGCGTGCAGTTCGAACCCAAGATCCACGCGCAAACGCTCGAGGGCGTGGCGAAATGACGCCACACGGTCGCCCTGATTCGATCCGAGCGCGAGCACCGCGCGCGTGCGACCGAGAGATGGCGCCATGAAGCGCGCGCGGGCGAACGATTACCCGCGCGAGGCGCGCAATGAAGCGTTCAACGCGTGCGTGGTATCGTACAACCGCTCGGGTGAGCGAGTCAATTTTAGCTATATAATCTATTTACTCTCATCCGGACCGTCCCCGGCGAACGATTTCCCTTTCAACGCCGGCACTGGGTCTTCATTCTTTGGATAATCTCCGTAGCAATACTTCGCGTCGGTGACGTAGGTGTTCTCGTGTACCGTCACGCTCGGCTGCGTTCGACACCGGTTCGCGCAATACGCGAACGCATCACTAAAATACCCCGTTATCTGTTGATTCCTCCCGCGCGCGTGCGCGCGCATCGCCCTTTGTACGTCATGCGACGGTCCTTGACACCGCGCCACGCACGTCTCGTACGAAACGCAGCACAAATTCTCCTCGCACTTCGCGCTTTCCCTTTCCCTTCCTCGCGCGCAGCACCCCGTGCTAAAATCCATGTCATTCCACGCGCACGTCTTCCCGCGATCGTCCGCGAACGCGTGAGCGCTCGCGTGTGCGTTCGCGCATAGCGTCGCGCGCGTCCCGTTCGCGCGCTCGCTCGCTCGCGCTCCGTCGTCGCTTTCCATCGGCATCGTTCGCGCGTGCGTCGCTCTTGTGAGCGCGCTAATGACGACGACGACGACGACGACTAAGGCGAGCGACATTCGACGCGAATGCGCGCGCATGACGCGCGCGCTTCTGTGCCGCTCGGCATGAGCGTTTCACTCGCATGACGCCACGCGAACGACCTTCGCATCGATCGACGTCAGAACCGTTCGCGGACACGAGCGAGGACGAAAGGACAAGCGCGATGGAGAGCGACGCGTTGGCGAACGATCTCGCCAACGCGTCGCTCGGCGCGAACGAGACGAAGGGCGAGGGCGATGACGCGAGCGCCGGGGACTTGGTGCACGAACCTAGCGGGATGACGCTCGATGCGAGACACGCGCTGGCGCTGACGATCGCGGAGGAATGCATACAGAGCGATGAACTGAGACGATTGTTAGCGAAGAAACCGATGCCGGTGTGCTACGATGGATTCGAACCGTCGGGGCGGATGCACATCGCGCAAGGGGTGATGAAGGCGCTGAACGTGAATAAGCTGACGAAAATCGGGTGCCACTTCAAGTTTTGGGTCGCCGATTGGTTCGCGCTGATGAATAATAAAATGGGTGGGGACATAAAGAAGATACAGAAAGTCGGGGAATACATGGTGGAGGTGTGGAAAGCGATCGGGATGGATTTGGAGCACGTGGAATTCGTGTGGAGCAGCGAGGAGATTAATAAAAAAGCGGATGAGTACTGGCCTTTGGTGCTAGACATCGCGAGAAAGAATAAACTTTCACGAATTCTGCGATGCTCGCAGATCATGGGGCGCTCTGAATCGGACGATCTAGCGGCTTCGCAGATTTTCTACCCGTGCATGCAGTGCGCGGACATTTTCTTCTTGGGGGCGGACATTTGTCAGCTCGGTATGGACCAACGTAAGGTGAACATGCTTGCGCGCGAATACTGCGACGACATCAAAAGAAAGAACAAACCGATCATTCTATCGCACCACATGCTCATGGGGCTGAAACAAGGACAAGAAAAGATGTCCAAGTCAGACCCAGAATCGGCGATTTTCATGGAGGATAGCGAGCAAGAGGTGAACACGAAGATTAAAAAGGCGTACTGCCCGGAGAAGGAAATCGCGGGTAATCCGTGCATGGAGTACATCAAATACATCATCGTGCCGTGGAGCGGTCATTTCGTGCTGAAGCGCAAAGAGGATAACGGCGGGGACAAGATTTATGAAACCTACGAAGAGCTCGAGGCGGATTACATCAAAGGCGACGTGCATCCAGGCGACTTGAAGCCGTCCTTGGCGGCGATGCTCAACGTCATTCTTCAGCCGGTGCGAGATCACTTCAAGAACAACGCCGAGGCAAAGGCTTTGCTCGCGCAAATCAAGACGTACAAGGTGACCAAGTAAATAAAAGAGGGCGAACTGTAGAACGTACAGAAACTATTTTATTACAACTTGAAAGAATGAAACGATTAAAATAATGAACTCAGGCGGTTGCGAAGGGATACTAAAAACCGTCCAACTCTGCCTTGCACGTTGTCCTGAAGAAATACGTCGTATTTTTTAAAGTCACCGTTACCCACAACTAAATCTTTGTCGGTGAGCGTCTTCAACTCGCAGTTTTCGAATTCCACCCCCGTGAGCGAGAAGCAAACCCCCCAATGCGCGACCACGGCGATAGTTTTCTCAGGTCGAGCGTCGATCCACGCCCGAAATTCTTCCATGCGCCGCTCGAACACCTCCACGGGCTCCAGCACCGCCGTAGCGTGCGGGTCTTCGCACCCGGCGGGGACGTACCACCACGGCGCGTCGTCCTCGCCGAGCTCCTTAAAACACCACTCCGGATGCTCCTCCGCGAGTACGCTTCGAACGCGACCGATATCAGACCCATGAAACACTCGCTCGCGCGCCAGCGCGCAAACCACCCTCGGTACATCGCTCTTCGCCTCGCCGAACGCCAACTCCGCCGTCCGCAACGCCCGTCGCAACGGCGAGCTCACGATGATCTCTGGTTTCGGTTCCAGCGCGCGCGTGATCGCCTGCAGCGCGAACGCCTGTGCCTCGCCTTCGCGCGTCAATCGCGTGTCGATCATCATCGGATCTCGAAAATCCGGATCGGCCCAGTGATTCTCTCGCAAGTACTCGTTCATCTCCGTGCGTCCGTGTCGAATCAAATGAATCGTCTTCCCTCGTTCGCTCTCGCGCGTCGTCGTCGACGCCGTCGTCGACGACGAGGCCTTCGCGTGAACGATCCTTAAATTCCCCCGCGCGTTCGCGGTCGTCGCCTTCGCGCGCATCGTCGTCGTCGCGACGCCTGTTCGCGCGCGCGAATGCGCGTCTGACGACGTCGTCTCGACGACGTCTCATCTCTACTACGTCGCGTCGTGCGTAGTGCACCGTCCTCGAACGCCATGAATTCGCGCGTCACCCGTCGCCTTCGCACGCGATCGCGCTCGCGCGCGTGGACTATGGAAACCTTATCCATCGCGCGCGCGCGCGATCGGTCGTTCGCGCGGGAGATATTTATCCATCACGCGAGGGGATATTTATCCACCCCGAGGGGAGGCGTCGTGAAGGGTCTTGACTCAAAGACGAGGGACTGACGTCGACGAACGCACGACGTCGACGCGCGTCGCGCGCGCCAGCGTCATCGCTGCGATCGCGCGCGCCATTACCCGCGCCGCTTTTCGTCGACGAACGCGCGATGCACGCACACGTGAACATGTCATCGCGATCGCGCGCGAGGTGCGTTCGCGCGCGAGAGCGAGCGCGAGAGAGCTCGTGAGGTCGACGCGAACGAAAGGACCAACGGGTCGATCGCGCGAATCGACGGATCGCGAGGCGTTCGATCGCGATCGCGTTGACCGCGATCGACGAAAGTCGAGAGGGCGAGCGCGATGGAGGAGAATAATGAACTGACGGATTTTTTTTATTTTTGTTTGCGTATCGCGCAGCGCGTCTTTCGCGTCGCGTCGCGTCGCACGCGCGGTGGCGCCGCGCGCGGCGATTCGCGCGGCGGTCGCCCCGGCCAAGGCCGCGGTCGTCCCCAAGTCTGAACGCCCGATGAAGATCGTGTTCGTGAGCGCGGAGTGCGCGCCGTGGTCGAAGACCGGGGGGTTGGGCGACGTCGTCGGATCGTTGCCCGTGGAACTGGCGAAGCGCGGACACCAAGTGATGACGATCTCGCCGCGTTACGATCAGTACAAGGGCGCGTGGGACACTTCGGTGCACGTCGACGCCCTGGGCAAGTCCGTTGGGTTCTTCCACGAAAAGAAGCAAGGCGTCGATCGCGTTTTCGTTGATCACCCTTTGTTCTTGGCCAAAGTTTGGGGCGAGACTGGCTCCAAATTGTACGGCGAGAAGAGCGGCTATGACTTCGCGGACAACCAAGAACGCTTCGCCATGTTCTGCCACGCCGCCATCAAGGCACCGACGGCGCTCGGTGACCTCGGATACGGCGAAGATGTCATCTTCGTCGCCAACGACTGGCACTCTGCCCTCGTGCCTGTGCTTTTGAACAAGGTGTACCGCCCGGCGGGTATGTACACGGAGGCCAAGTGCGCGATGACGATCCACAACATCGCGTTCCAAGGTCGCTTCATGCCGACCCCGATGTCGACGTACGGTCTTCCGGAATCTTGCGGTGACGACTTCTTCTTCGAAGACGGCTATAACAAGGTTTACGATGAAAACACCCCGGCCAAGGAAGACGGCAAGGATGTTTTCGACGGTAAGATTTATCGCAAGGTGAACTGGTTGAAGGCTGGGTTCATGAACTCCGACAAAAACTTGACTGTGTCCGAAAACTACGCCAAGGAGATCTCCTCTAGCAAGGCGAAGGGTGTCGAACTTGACACTGTTCTCATCAAGGCGGGTGGCATCGAAGGCATCGTCAACGGTATGGACCCGACCGAATGGAATCCGGCTAAGGACAAGTTCATTGATGTTCCCTACGACAAGACCACGGTCGTTGAGGGTAAGGCTGCGGCCAAGCAAGCGCTTCAAGCCGAAGTTGGTCTGCCGCTTGACGCGACTGCTCCGATCTTCGGTTACATCGGTCGCCTCGAAGAACAAAAGGGTTGCGACATCATGATGGAAGCGATCCCCAAGCTCTTGAAGGCGGTGCCGAACGCGCAAGTCGTTGTTTTGGGTACGGGCAAGAAGTCCATGGAAAAGGCTCTCGTCGCCCTCGACGCCGCGCAACCGAACTGCGCTGGTGTTGTGAAGTTCTCCGCCCCATTGGCGCACTTCATCACCGCTGGCGCCGATTTCTTGCTTGTTCCATCGCGCTTCGAGCCGTGCGGGTTGATCCAACTCCACGCTATGCAATACGGTACTGTCCCGATCGTCGCCTCAACTGGTGGTTTGGTCGACACGGTCAAGGAAGGCGTCACTGGTTACCACATGGGTGCCATGGATCCGGACAGCTTGTTGCCCGCTGATGTTGAAGCCATGGTTGAGACGTGCGTCGCCGCCGCTGCCGATTACAACACGCCGGTGTACACCAAGATGTCCTCGACCTGCATCTCCCAAGACCTCTCGTGGTCTGAACCAGCGAAGAAGTGGGAAGCCACGCTCGAAGAAATGTTCTTCGGCACGCCGGAAGGGAAGAAGAAGTCTGAAGTTGTCGTCCCGATCGCCAAGGCCGACGCCATTGCCGCTACGACCCGTGCGTAAATTGATTCGCACGCTATGTTGTAATAAAATGGTTAGCGCACCACCTTATATTAGTCTCGAGTATTAAATACGGTTGATTCGTTTACATCGTTTAGTGGTTAAGATTTGTCGATCTTTGTTTTTTTTTAAGGCTAACATCAATTTCTCGTCAGGAAGAGTTCGGAAGCGCGTCTAGGCCCGCACGCCGTCAAACGCAGAACCCTTCTTCAGCTGCACGTCGCCGTACGCCTTGACCTGACCCACGGTCAAGTACTCGTGCGCGTTGAGTACTAAAACTTGATAGAACATGCGTGCGGCCTCGGCGCGTTTCTTACCCATCGTCAGCTGCTTCAATGACAACGGCTTGTCTCCCGATGAAGCAAAGGCGCCCGTCAAGTGCTCCAACATCAGCTTCGAGTTCACATTCCACTCCATGTCGCCATCTTCGTTATCATCGTCAGCCGCACGCCCTTCTTCGGCAGCGAGATGGAACCCGTCCGCACCGCCGTAATTGTTGTCGTCGTCATACGCGGCGCCCGAGTCGGCGTAGTCAAAGTTCATCGTGAACGGACGAGCGCTGGTGGCGGCTTCCTCGCGTTGCGCTTGTTCTCGTTCAGTCTCATCGCGGCCCCAGCACACTGCGCTCGCCTTTCTATACGCCTCATTGAGCTTTGATCCGACAACGCCGTCCATCAAACGTCCTCGCAAGTTCAACTCGAGCGTTTCTGGATCGGATAACATGCCATCATCTTCAGAGTCCTCAATTCGACGAGTCACGATATCGCTCGTATCCTTCAACTGGTCACGAATGACATCGTTCGACAAAGTCACCGCGCGATCAAAGACGATGACGCGCTCGACTTTTCTACGTTTACGTGCTGGCGCAGGTTGCTCGCTGCGTTCGCGAAGATCACTCAGCAAGCTAGAACCCGGGATGGACGGAGCTGGCAACGCCCCACCGAAGAGACTGTCGCCACCAACGCTCTTTCTCACCATTTCATTGCCAAAGTCATTCATCAAATCGTCATCTAAAGGCATAGGGACAACATCCATACTCGGTCCAAACGTGTCTTCGTCATACAAACCATCATCTTCTTGTCCGGCCCCCGCGCCGTTGTCGTCGTGAGCGTAGTCGTAGTCCTCCAGTTGCACTCCCGCCTCGACCACGGCGGAACGGAAAACTTCAACTTCAACATCATCTTCTAAGCGTTCATCATCCATGGGCAACTGCTCATTATGTTCAAACTGTTCTTCAAAATCGTCTATATCCGGGTCCGCCATCGTGATGTTCGCCTGACCAATGCTCCCTCGCCCATCCTTAGCCCCGAACGCGTTGGGCGAAGGATCAAAGAAAAACTCCAAATCATCAAAATTGTCCGGCAATGTGATCGTCGCGTCGGGCGCCATCGCGCCATCCGCCGGTAAATCCACCGTCCCAGGGCGGAACACTTGCTTGATCTTCACCAGCGCCTCAGAGCAATCCTGGAACAGATAATTCACCTTGCGGCTGTAAATTCTCACCACCCCGAGCATCAACTGTCCCGAAAGTCTCAACGCGAGCGGTGCTTCAGGGTTTATGATCGATTCTGTTGAGAACGCGTGAATCATCGCGAGGTTAGTGCTTTTAGCGCGTCTCATTCGCGTTCCGTCATTCTCGCGTCGACGATTCACAATACCCCGCGTCGATTCGTCCCGCGATCCCGCTCCGCTCGCGTTCGCGTCGCGAGCCACGTACGAACAGAGTGCGCGATATCCGTCTCCGCGATTTGATTCTTCCGCAGCTTTCTATCCAAGTGTGCGGCGATCCATATCGTCCCCAGCGGTCCACGCTTGGCGAGGATGTATTGCGAATAAAACATCGCTCGCGTGCACCGGGACGCGATTCAAACGACACCGCGTGTTGGCTAATTGGATTTCGCCAAAGATCTTTCCCTTCGGCGTCCACGCGCGTTGGAGATTCCACGGGCGAGAATGATTCCAATCGTTCGATCGATGTCGTCCAACGTCGCGACGCGCACGGGCGTGACGACGACGAATGAACGCGGTGACCGTGCGATGGGATTTCAAAAATTTGTCCCGTTGGCGCGCGAGGGCGGGGGGGGGGTATTTTGACGAATCACGACTCAACATGTCAAGAACAACCAAACAGAGAAAGCTACGGCGTCGAGCGACGCGCGCGTCGCGCCAACCTACTCGAGCGCGCCGTCGTCGCCGATGACGACGGGCACGCCATCGGACCTAAACCTTACGCGTCCGTCGCAAAGCGCGGCGACGATTTTGGGGTACAACGCGTGCTCGCGCTCGAGCACGCGCGCGGCGACGGCGGCGTAGTCGTCGTCGGCGCGCACCGGGACGGCGGCTTGGGCGATTATTTTACCCTCGTCGAAGGCCTCATTGACGAAATGGATCGTCGCTCCGGTGAAACGCGCACCAGAGGCGACGACAGCTTTGTGTACGTTCTCACCGTGCATGCCTTTACCGCCAAAGGCGGGAAGAAGCGCGGGATGAATGTTCACCATTCGGTTTTCATACGCGCGGCACAGCTCGGGCGGTATGAGGCGTAAATACCCCGCCAGGAGCACGAACTTCGCGCCGTGCGTCACCGTGAGCGCGCGCACGAGCGCATCGGGGGTCAACCCGTCGACGTCGGTTTTCTTGGGCGGATAAATGAGTACTGGTATACCGCGTTCTCGCGCCCACGCGGCGCCGCCGCACTCGCTCGCGTTCGTCACCACCACCGCGATTTTCCCTCGCGCGCGCCCGTCTTCGCACGCGGCATGAATCGCGCGCATATTTGACCCTCCACCGCTGACGAAAACCGCGAGGTTTGCCGGGGAACTGTTCGATTCGTTCAAAGCCGCGGCGCGCGTCGCGCCGGCGAGCCGGCGCCGGCTCCGTCGCCGCGACGACGAGCACGATGAAGACGACGACGCGACGGCATCGCACGAGCGCGCGAAAGTGCGAGCACTCATGACGTGCGATCGCGCGCGGGCGAAGGGACGTTGACGACGACGGGCGTCACCGAGTGCGTCGCGTCGCTTGGCGACCGTCGACGCGCTCGCGAGCGCGAATACCCAAACGCAAACCGCGGCTACGGTATAAATCAATCGCTATCGCTATCGCTATCGCTATCGCTATCGGCGTACACGAACGCCTTCCTTCGATTCGTATTCGCCACGAGCGGGGGCAATTCGTCGTCCTCGTCCTCGTCCTCGTCCTCGTCCTCGTCCTCGTCCTCGTCGTCCTCGTCCGCCTCGGACGACTCGCGGCGTTCGTCGCCGCCTCGAGCCGCCGCCTCGGCGTCCTCATCACCCGCAATCGCCTCGCCAGCGACGCGCGCGCGCGCGCATTCGCGCGCGTTTTCCTCGTCCTCAAACGCGCTAGGCCAACACCCATCTCCCCGTCGTCTCATCGCTTTCACTTGCTCGCCGTGAAGCACGCGTTCGAGCTCGCCCGTGACTTTCATCGACCCTTCCAAATCGCTTCCACGCGCGAACGTCGCCACGACGTACGTCCCGGCGCGCATCCACGTCACTTTATTAAATTTCGCCGGTACTCGAATCAACGTCCTCGTCGTCGCTCGACCGTCGAGCGATCGAGCGATGTCGTCGCGCGTCGTCGCGTCGTCGCGACGCGCGCTCGCGCGCTCGACCTCGACGACGTTCGACCCGCGCAACGCGGTCACGCGCGCCACGCTCTGCATCGGCGTCACGTCGATTTCGTCCTCGCGTGACATCGCGCGCACGTGTTTTCGTCGGTGCGACATCGAGACAGTCGCGCGACGTCGACCGCGTGCGTGTGACGCGCCGAGCGATCGACGACGCGTCGACCCATCGCGCGTCATCATCATCATCATCATCATCATCATCATCCCCAGTCATTCGCCCGTGAACATCGACGACGACGGGACGGACGATCGTTGACGTGATCGACGTGTCGTCGACGAACGAACGAACGAACGAACGAACGAACGAACGATCGGCGAACGATCGAACGTTCGCGCGATCGGATTGGACGAAAGACCATTCGCGCGAGCGAGAGATGACGCGCGACGCGTCCGCGTACGTGTCGCTGAAATGCGTCGTCGTCGGCGACGGTGCGATTGGGAAGACGTCCATGCTGTTGTGCTTCACGACGAACACGTTCCCGACGGATCACATGCCGACGATATTTGATAATTACTCGAAGAACGTGCCGACGCGCGACGGCGCGGTGGTAAACGTCGGGTTGTGGGACACCGCGGGGCAGGATGAATACGCGTCGTTCCGACCGCTGTCCTACGAGAACGCCGATGCGTTGTTGTTGGCGTTTTCGTGCGATTCAAAGGCGAGTTATGAATCGGTCGAACGGAAGTGGGTCGCGGAGCTGAGAGCCAAGGCGCCGAAGACGCCGATTGTACTTGTAGGCACCAAGTTAGATTTGCGAGACGTAGGGAAGGGTGAGGTGAGCAGGGCAGAGGGCGAGGCGCTGAAGAAGCGAATAGGCGCTAAGGCGTACGTCGAGTGTAGCGCGTTGACGCAAGTCGGATTAGCGGGGGTATTCGATACCGTCATCGACGTACACCTTCGACCAGAGGCGTATGCAGTCAAGTCGGAATCGAATTGTTGCGTGATTAGCTAAGCGCGCGGGGCCTGGGAACGCGCGCGAACGTCTCTCGGTGTGTGTTCAGGCTACGTATGTACTACAATCTACTTTACTATGCTCTACCTTGAATGCGCTCTACGAGTCTGGCTTTGACGTCGGGCTCGACGAAGCTAAAACGAACAGCGTCCAACATTATTTCTCGAATGTCTTCGACAGAGAGGCCAAAGTGTACTTGCGCTATCGCACATTCGCGCGATAGCGAAGTTCTGAAAACCCAAGTGTCATCCGTGCACAAGCACAGCGGCACGCCGTCTCTTCGCAACTGCTTGAAATGGTGCTCGTCGTAGCTCTTCGTGGAGTTGGTGAGCACATTTGACGTCAAGCACAGTTCAACCGGAATCCGTGATGCTTTGAGCGCGGCGTAGCACTCGTCATCGCGAACGGTGAATACGCAGTGTCCCAATCGATCGACCAAGCCAGAGGCGATCATTCGTCGCTGTTCCTCCTCCGTGTGCGCTACTTCGCCGCAGTGCACGGCGACGCCCAAACCCGCGTCTCTCGCCCGCCTCAACGCCGGCTCGTACATCTCCCACGACCCAGCCTTGGGATCGCCCGAAACATCGATCCCAACCACGCCGCGCGCTCGATTATTTAGCGCTAAATCTACCGTTTCATTCACCTTGGATTCGGTATCGTCTCGTCCTCGATCGACGCTCAAGATGACTCGCGCGGTAATCTTCCCGCGCCCATCGCCACCACCAACCCCACACGCATCCTCTATCCCATCCAATATCGCACGCACATAACTCTCCTTCGTCACTCCTCGCTCGGGCGCCTCCTTCGGGGTCGTTCGAAGCTCAACGTACGCCGCTCCGTCGTTCGCAAAGTCCTCAACCACCTCTCGCGCGATCCTCCTCCCCGCCTCATTCGTCGTGCACGCGTCGTGAATGAGCTTAAACATCTCAAAGCACCTCATTAAATCCCTCGGGGCGTCGCCGATCACCGCCTTGGCTTCGTCCTCGATCCCGCGCTTTGCCGCCAGCTCCATGAGCGTCGATTCTCGCACGCACCCGTTGATGTGGCAGTGCACGTCAACCCCGAACGCGTTCGCGCGCATCGCATTCGCGCGATGCGCGATGTCGCGCCCGCCGATCGCCTCTCGCGACATCGCGACGTCGCGAATGCGAATGCGTGCGAATGCGAATGCGCGCGACGTGCGCGTCGTTCGCTCACGACGCTCATGACGGCATCTTCATTTTTGTACGTGTTTTCGCATGTTTTTGCATGTTTTTGCATGTTTTTGCGTGTTTTCGCATGTTTTTAGGCCTCGGCATCGCGCGCCGCCGCCACCGGACGCCGGTCGATGCCAACACATCATGAAGCGCAAAACGAGCGATGAAGACGCTTCGGCGGGGACGCGCGCGCGCGACGACGGAGGTGAGCGCGCGAAACCAACGACGGATGCCGATGCGGTGATCGCCGCCGGCGGGCGACGCATCGTGGCGACAGGCGGCGGGCACGGGTGCTTGCACGACGTCGTGCGACCGCGCGGGGAAGAAGTGGGGAAAGCGCGCGATGAAAGCGTCGCGCGAGAACCAGAGACGCCGGCGAAGACGTACGAGTTTGAGTTAGATACGTTTCAGCGCAAAGCGATCGATGTGTTGGAGCGACGGGAGTCGATATTGGTTTCGGCGCACACGAGCGCGGGGAAGACGGTGGTGGCGGAGTACGCGATCGCGATGGCGATCAGAGACGGGCAGCGCGTGGTGTATACATCTCCACTAAAGGCGCTGAGTAATCAAAAGTATCGAGAGCTGAAGGAGGAATTCGAAGACGTGGGATTGATGACGGGGGATGTGGTGATAAATCCGAGCGCGACGTGCTTGGTGATGACGACGGAAGTGTTGCGGTCGATGTTGTATCGCGGGGGAGAGGTGATGCGAGAGGTGGGTTGGGTGATTTACGACGAGATTCATTACATGAGGGATAGCGAACGCGGGGTGGTGTGGGAGGAGTCGATCGTATTGTTGCCGGATATGGTGAAGTATGTGTTTTTGTCGGCGACTATTCCAAACGCGCGCGAATTCGCTGAATGGGTGTGCAAGACGCACAATCAGCCGTGTCATATCGTGTACACGGACTTTCGTCCAACGCCTTTGGAACATTATATTTTCCCTTCAAACGGCGAGGGTATTTTTCTGGTCATGGATCGCGATTCCAAGTTTAGAGATGGCAACTTTGAGCAAGCGGTGAATGTCATCGCCGATAGCGGCGGTTCTGGCGCCGCGCGCGTCGCGAATCGAGCTAAGAATGGAGACGATGGGAAGAACGACAACACAAATCAAGATATATTTAAGATTATTCGCATGATTGTCGAGCGTAACTACGATCCTGTGATTGTTTTCGCATTCAACAAGCACGAGTGCGAGAAGTTGGCGAATTCACTGCATAAAGTCGATTTGTGCGACGAAGACGAAAAGAAACTCATCGATACAATTTACTGGAACGCTATGGATTCTCTTTCGGATGAAGATAAGCGATTGCCACAAGTGGCCAATTTACCAAATCTCTTACGTCGCGGCCTGGGCGTGCATCATTCGGGATTGTTACCAATATTAAAGGAGGTGATCGAAATTTTGTTCCAAGAAGGTCTTATCAAAGTCTTGTTCGCCACGGAAACCATGTCCGTGGGGCTGAACATGCCTGCGCGCACTGTGGTATTTTTATCGCCGCGCAAGTTTGACGGCGCTGGGTTCCGCTGGATCACGTCGGGTGAGTACATTCAAATGTCTGGACGAGCTGGTCGTCGTGGTAAAGACGACCGCGGTCTGGTAATTTTGATGATGGACGAACGCATGGATCCTCCCGTGGCGAAGAATATGCTTCACGGGCAGTCAGATTCGCTAGACAGTGCGTTTCATTTGAGTTACTCGATGATTTTGAACCTCATGCGCGTCGAGGGCGCCGAGCCTGAATCGCTCATCCAGTCTTCATTTGCGCAATTCCAAAATGACCGAGCGCTTCCAGCTTTGGAGGCTAAAGTCGCAGAGATTGAAAGCGCTCGTGACGCGGTGCAGATAGAAGATGAAGCTAGTGTGGATGAGTATGTCAAACTCAAGGATGCGCTGGATGCCATGATTCGAGAGCGTCGCATTGTGACGAACACGCCGACGTATGCGGTGCCATTTTTGCAGCCCGGTCGACTTGTTCGGGTATGTACCAAACCACCGACAGTTACGGGATTGTGTGATGACGATGGGGACGGTGGTATAAAGATCTCAGCTCCAGGCATGGAGCCTGGAGAGGAGGATGTAGTGTGGGGCATGATCACCGCCTTCGAGCGCATCGGCGGCGGTACAAAAAACGGCAAGGCGGCGTACGGCGTCGATGTATTGATTCGTACGAGGGAAAATCGCGATGCCAAGGTGCCATCTGCGTCGAAGAGTAAAACGGAAAGGTTTGAATTCGTTCAAGCTAACGACGAGAGCGAGAATACGGAACCTCGCGTCATTCGCGTACCGCTCGAGCAACTCGATGTGATGAGTAGCGTGCGAGTGTATTTACCCAAAGATTTGCACCCGCGAGAGGCGAGAGAGAGATGTATTAGTTCAGTCGGCGAAGTCCTCAAACGGTTTCCAGAAGGTATTCCGCTTTTAGACGCTGAAAGTGACATGAAGATTGATAGCGAGAACTTTACCAAGTTGTTGAAGCGCATCGACGGAATAAAGGGGATGATGAAGAGGCATCCGATAAGCGAATCACAACGATTTGAGGCGCAACTCGCGGCTCACGCGGAAAAGCGCAAGCTATCCATCGCGCTAAAGGACGCGAAGAGGGCTGTAAAGGACGCAGCTGGGTTGATCAAACGCAATGAACTGAAGCAAATGCGGCGCGTACTCAAGCGCCTTGGGCACACTAGCGCGGAAGGCGTCGTCCAGACAAAAGGGCGCGTAGCGTGCGAACTCGCCTCTGTCGATGAGCTCGTCACCACAGAGCTTATATTCAACGGTTTGTTCAAAGAAGTTGACGTAAAAATGTTAGTTGCGTTGGTGTCTTGTTTGGTTTGGCGCGAAAAATCTCGCGACACTGCAAAGTTAGGCGAGGAATCTGCAGAGGTATTTTCGCGCCTGAAGGATGTCGCGCGTAAGGTTGGGAAACAAATGGTCGAGTGTAAGATGAGCGTGGACGTCGAAGAGTACGTCGACGGATTTCGATGTGAACTCATGGAAATCATGCTTGCATGGTGTGATGGTAAAAAGTTTGCGGACATCATGAAAATGACTGAATTATTTGAAGGTTCAATCGTGCGCGCAATCAGACGCGTCGAGGAGGTGCTGCGACAGCTCTCTGACGCCTGTCGCGTGATTGGCGAAACTGATCTCGAAGAAAAATTTCAAAACGCGAGTGAATTAGTTCGCCGCGACATAGTATTTGTTGCCTCGTTGTTTCTGTAAGCGTGTCAGCGAGATGTAAGATGATTGTAGCGATTTTAGTAAACCGAATACGATTTTTTACAGAAAGCGCAGCACTCGTCTAACGAGCGCGCGGAATTTCTAGTTTTACTTTGAGCACACCTCCACGCTAGACATGCCCGTCAACCCCTCCCTAAGCACATTACCAAGCTCGCGCTTACGCCGATTTAGAACCGGTGCGAAGCTTCGCCTTTTGAATGCGGTTAAGCTTCTTTGGCTCCGCCTCGCGCTTCACGGCTTCAACCTTCTCGGCGAGCGAAAGCTCGACGTGGCAGGGAGAGGACATGTACGGGTTGATACGACCGTGCGCACGGTACGTGCGACGGCGCTGTGCGATAGCCTTGTTGCACTGGATGTGCGCCACGCAGAGGAGTTCAACGTCCAAACCCTTGGTCTGTTACAGAAAAGGCGCGCAAGGTTAGTCCTAGTTTTTCGACGATCTCACGCGAGGGAGTCCAGGACGTCGAGCGCGCGAATCGATTTCCCCGTCGATCGCGCGTGAAATCATCATCGCAAAATATGCATCGCATAATTCTCGCTCATTCGGCGCATTCGCGCGCGCCAATCGATCGAAATCGCCGTCACGCGTTCGATCGCGACGCGTTCCAGGGTTTCGCGACGCACCTCTGCGTTGGACTTGGCGTTCTCCAACAACCCGAGCAGCGCCTCCGCGCACTTCTTCGGCCAGCGACCTTGGCCGTTGGAAGAACCTTCGTTCTTCGCCTGCGCCGTACGCCCGATGCCGCCGCAAAAGCGACGGAACACGACGCATCGCTTCATCGCGAGGACATCCTTCAAGTACTGCTGCGCCGCGGCGAGCTTCATGCCTTTGAGCATCAAGCACGTTTCCCGCATGTTCTTAAACGACACGCGAAGATCCGATCCACGAGCTTTGGCGGACTTTTCCGCATCAGCGGGTTCTCGCGCGTACTTCACCATCTGCATCGCGCGCGTCAAACCCGAACGTCAGCCACACGATCACCGCGCGCGCGTCGTTTTAGGGTCTTCCCGTTCGCGCGATTCCCCGTTCGCGCGTTCGCCGTCGTTCGACGCCGCGCGCCGTCCACGACGGTCACCGTCATCGCATTCCCAATCGCACATTTCCGCGCCCGTCCCTACCTCGATCTCGCTCAGTCGTGCGTGCGCGAAAGGCGTCGCCGACGCGCGCGCGCCATCGCCATCCGTCGCCGATCGCGCGCGGTCGCGCGCGGTCGACCGACCGACCCCCCCCCCCCCACACACACGCCTCATAAATCCTCCTCCCTCGCGTTCGACGGTCAAGTTTCCCAATACGACCGTCGCGCGAACGACCGTGCGTGCGTGCGTCCGAACGTCCGAACGGTCGAACGTTCAAAAACGTCATACACCGCCATCCCGAACGGCATCCAACGACGTCGTCGTCCGCGTGTCCGTGCGTCCGACACGGCGGGCGTCGCGTTCGAATCGACGTCGCGCGATGCGTGAGTTCGCGACGTGCGATCGCGCGTCGTCGCGCGTCGTCGCGGACGACTTAAGGGAAATCGCGGAGGACAAAACGCGGCGCGTTTTGTCGAACGAACGAACGAGCGACCGACTGGCGCGATGGGGGCGAATGAAGCGCAAAGCGACGGACGAGACGTCACGGACGACGGACCGGCGATTCGCCATCAAACGCTCGTGGCGACCTTGAGACGATTAGAAAGCGCGGAGGCGAGCGAACGCGAGCGCGAACGGGCGAGAATGAAATTAAAAGCGAATCAAATGAGATTGCGCGAGGTGCCGTACTTTGAATCGCGCGATGCGGGAGACGCGCGAGCGGTGGCGAGCGGGGAGGTGACGCTGTCGAACGGCGCGCGAGCGCGCTTAGGGGAGATAGACGTGGAGAACGCGATGAAGGTGGCGAACGCGCTGGATGCGAACGAGGTGGCGTGCGTGGAGTTGATCGCGGCGGCGATCGAGTGCGGAGCGAATGCGGAGGACGTGGGACCGGCGGCGGTTGGGATTTATATGCGCGAACGGGCGGCGGCGCTGGAGGCGCTGCTCGCGGTATTGAGGTGTGCGGATGGTACGATGCCGATCGATGCGGTGATGGATAGCGAGATAGCGGAGTATGCGGAGGAGTTACTGAAGGATGGGACGCTTTTCGCACGTTTGGTGAAATTGGTGACGGCGCCGCCGCCGGGCGGACCGTTTCTCTTGGCGCCGCCGCAAAATCAGTTAGCGCTCGCGAATGGCGCCGCTCCGATGGCCGAACAGCGCGCATTAGGACCGTTAGATATGTTGGTGGATATTCGTGGCCGACCGATTTTGCGTCAAGAGTGTGTGGCGCAGGAGCGAAGACTTGTTGTGGAATGTCTTTTCCACGCCGCGCGAGTGATGCCGCCGTCAAGCGCAAACGCGCGAGACTTATTGGTGTTAGCGGGAAAATCCGCAGAAGCGATGAAAAATATTGATTCAGTTGCGCTCGAAGATTTACCCACTGGTTATGGATCAATTTTCGCTGCCGTCGCTGCGTTTACTCCTGTTGATTCGGGTGTTGAGGCGGCGGTACGAAAAACCGAACTCGCAAAAGCTACTTCAACCACGGTAAATTCAGCGAACGCGCCGAAACTGTTCTCTTTCATTCGATTCGCATGGTGCGTCTTAGCTCTTGACCTTGGCTTGCCCGAGGCTGAGGAAGGCATTAAGGAAAGTTTGAAGAACAACGCGCTTGAGGCCATCGACAAAGTGTTGAAAACTGGTGCTTTTCAGGATGATCATCCCGTAGCGCGCAAGCAGAATCTGGAACTCGTGCATACAGTTCTGGCGCGATACCTTTATCACAACCTGAGGAAGACGTCATTGCATAGAATGCTGACCGATGGAACCGGCGTCAACGCACCAGTGATAGACAATGGCATCATGACTGAAATCGACCCGGCAAAGCCGATGGCGGATCTGTGCTCACTGTTCGCAGAAATATACACCCAAGCTCCCGAGCTATCTGCTAGATGTCATAGTCTCAAAAGTTTCCTCGAAATCGCGGGCGACGGTGAACATTCCGTTGGCTCACTGGTGAAGCTTCTTGAGCTTTGCACTACCATTTCAAAAACAAGCGACGGCGCACGAAGTATTTTTGAGCTTTTGCAGCGCAGTCAAGGAGCGGCAAACTGGGATCGCCTCTTAGGGGCGCTCATTGGATACGTACAGCGATTCATGTCAAGTCCGGAGGATTTGATCGACGCTGGAGAGGAGTACGATCCTCGAGAAGGCGAACCGGAAATGAACGAGGCCGACGCCGAGGGTTTGAAGGCGTACCTCACCGTGTTTAAGTCTGTCATGGAAAACGCTGAACGCTCCGATGCTCTACACTGGTTGATGTGGCTCGAGCATAGAATTGGTGCCGCTTTGATGGATGCTCTGCTGCAGCTTTACGTGAACCCAGTGCCTCTGACTCTCAAGGCGGCGCTTCTCGACGCGGTGAGCGCGCTGTGCTGGGATCCGCACATCGCATCTGACGTCTGGCAGTTGCTTGACCAAGCTAGTGTACTGCCGAATCCAATGCAAACAAGCATGTTGCAGTCGATGCCGACTCAGCGCTCGGATATTTCATACATTTACTCTATCATTGAACCACAAGAACAGATGTATGCGAGTACGGCCGGATGGTTACGTTTAATTAATCGACTTTTAGTGGTATCAAAAGAAGGGAACTGTGGTCCGAGCGCAGATGGCGCAACGCCGGCATGGTATCACTCTCGATTTATTCGTCACCGAGTTTTTGGCGAGCTCTCTACGCGAGTTCATAAAGATCAAACTGAGCGCTGGACGATGACACGCGATTGCATCGATCACTTCATGTTTGTCTTACATTCGTATCACGAGACATTGATGTCGGATGCCCGCGCTGACGAAACTGATATGTCAATCCCATCAACAAGCGATGGCCTCGCTATCGGTTATGGAGGGGTGCCTTCGAATGCTCTGGCGTTGCGCGAGGCGAGCGGATCGCACCACGCCTTGGACAAGCCCGGTGTTCCAGGATCTGAAATTCTCGTTGACTTTTTGACAGCAGGCTCGACGTTCAAGGTTGTTATGAGCATTCTATCGATTGGTGCTGAAGCTTTGAGCTTCGAGCGACACACACACCACGGCATGGCTTTGGAAGACTGCATACTCGGGGCGTTGCGGATGATTGAGTATGCTTTATCGATCGACGAGCGCGCAGTTGAAAGACTTCGTCAGAAAAGCCAGGATGCAATATTTTACAGAACTTTGGACGAAGTTTTGGCGAGTGACATGCATCAGCTAGCAAACGTGCTTGGATACGTGCAGTACAAGTTCAATCCGTTGATTCCTCTGACTGTATTGAAAATTACACGAGTGCTGTGCCGTCGAGTGAAGCACATCGTAGCACTTCTGCCCAAGGCGTCACGGGCAGCCATAGTTGAGGGATGTGCTAGCTGTTTAGAGCTTGCATTCGCCGCTGTTCCGCCTGCTGATGACGATGTCGAGTTAGAGCCAAACCTTGCGACCGTAATCGACTGTGCATCTTTGGTGTTTGAGTTATTGTTGAACAATTTGGACAGCGAAGGAACGAATTTCACTCATCTTTTGCTTGGGTTCGATCTCACCGGTGCATCAAATGTGATCGAATTGACCCCGTTTACAGATTTCAACTGTTTGACTGTTTTGTTGGAGCTTTTAGAAGCAGCACCGCCGTCGTTGCATGCATCCGCTGTGCTGCCGTACACGGCACCTGAAATGGCCGCCGAGTTGCTGCTAAAGCTCGCAACGAACAAATCTACGGCACCGCCGACTTTGGGATTGATGGGACGGTGGCCACCCCACGCGACGAATTCAGCACTGGCCGATCTACTATCTGATTCTTTACGCACAGAACTTCCGTCGGCGCCGCTGAAGCGCCGCTCAGTCATGCACCATCGCGCAAGCATTCTACATCTTTGCGCGGTAGTTTTGGAAAGTGAAGCGCCTTCGGCTAAGAATCTCGCACATCGCGCAGTGCCTAGGGTTGTGCTGGAAATCATGAACGCCATACTTGATAATGGACGCGAAGGTATGAGCGCCCACTCGCAAGAGTTCACGATTGAACAAGGACAGTTTGCTGTTTTGGAGCTGCCCAAGAGTGTCACGCGCGTGTCTGAGAAATACTCAGAGAGCGCGGTACGAGAATCATTCAGCGCCGATGTTGAGCAAGCGAGAGAAGAGATTTCTGCGCAACAACTATTAAACGATTCGCGAAACGTATCCGAAGGGGGTATCTTCGCTGCCAACCGATATGGTGACAAGATCATCAACGTCGATGTCGTGAAGAGCAAGCTTCGAGCTGAATGTAAACGTCTCGAGTCTGAGCAGCACGTGCACGCCATGCGTCCTGATGCCGTGGCGTTTCTTCGAAATCGTCACAATTTGGCGATTGATGCTACGTTACAAATCGTTGAAGCACGGAATACTGTAGTTGAAGACTCCAAGGCTCGTTCAGAACTATTTAAGGCATGGGAACACCTCGTTACTTTAGCTGTGACAAGAGGGTTGTTGAGTTTCCTCTCCGATTTCGAGCTTCAAAACCTTTCTGGACCACAAAACGCAATTGATGATAGTCCGATGAGCCTGCACAGCGTTCTCTTTGAGCTAGTGGATGGCATTTTGTCTGGTTTGTGCGAGGCTGAACCTTTTGGGGGTGGTTCGGATGGCGCTAAAGTTGCACCGTTCTGTCGTTTGGTGCATGTCATCCTATCGCAGCTGAGAACTTTGGGAGACCAGGATCGTGCAAAGGGGAAAGTCTCAGAAATGCTTGCGCCGTCGAAGTGTCGAGCTTTGCTTCGCAGTTTGATCGCGTGCCTGTTGCATCGGTTTCCGATACCGCAAGTGTCTCGGCTCGATATAATTGGCGCACTGTTGCACTACTTGGCGTACTGCAGACCAGATGCTGATGGCCTCAGTCCCGTGACCAAGCGAGGTCAATCCATGGACGGTCTTTCTCATGCGATGGAAATCGACATCGAGAAAGGAAATGCAGCAATCATTCAACGAGATGCTACGGCGCTGGTTGACGTTATATCTCGAGATGCATTGGAAGGTTCAAATGATACCAAGTCCATAGCGCTAGCGGCGTTAGAAGCTATGGTGGCCGTGTGTACGGGTACGGGTGTCGGTGGTATCGAAGTTTTGCTGTTACAAAATGGCGTCGCTCAGTCGTGCCTCCATGGTCTCGAAACGGTGTCAATGCCGGACTTAGTCATGAACACTCCTCGCGCAGCGTCGCAATCCAAAGCCATAGAAGCTTCACTCGCGCTGCTTCTGCGCATGGCGCAGAGTGAGCCAGGGCAAATGATCGCTCTTGGGACCATCCTCGCGCTCACTAACTGCCGCGCTATCGATGCGTACGCCGACATTCACAGCTCTTCCGCGACGACTGCATCGATGCAAGCTGAGCTGCCGTATTCTGAGCTCCCCATTCCTCGTGCGCGACACCACAAGCTCCTCGTGAACGTCGTACGATTGATCGGGGGCTTATTAGCGGCGTCTCCTGCGCCTGCGGCGGTTACTTCTCAGGCGTTCATGGCACATCAGGACGCGATTATGCAGAGCGAAAAAGTCCCTGAGGTCATCGCCCAGACTTTTGCTTTTGTTGAAGCCCATTACGCAGTGATTCATCGCGTACTCGCAGATCGCGCGGCTCGCCCCCATCTAGCCGACTTGGCAGAGCTTGAGACGACGGTGAACCTCATAACACGTTTACTCAAGGGTCCAATCTTACCCGATCCCAAGTTACGTTTACACGGCGCACTCGACGTGCTCACGGTTACGTTGTGCTCAGAGAACAACAAGTACTCACAGTTCATCAAGAGAACGCTCGGTCAGTGTGGCGCAGATGATATGGTCCTCACGGGATCCGACGACGTCCATGCCATCAGAGCGGCGGAGCGCATGTACCAGCGATTCATCAACATCCGCAGCATGATCTTGAGTACTCAACGAGTTTTAGTCAACAAAGGCCTAACTTCGTTCTCTTTTGCGGCAACTGATGGGATCATCGGCGACGAGCGACCGAACATTCATCTCTTCGCGACGATGGTGCTGACGCTCGCATTGGAGATCGAACGAGCGTCCGAGGCGAGGAAAAACGCGTTCCATGACATCGAGCTCAGTAAAATATTGCGCTCATTGAGCACGAATGAGACTGAACTTCTCGCAAAAGTTGCGGCGATCGAGGGCGATATTCGCACGCTCGTCATTTCAACGGAGAACACGCTCGAGGTACTCTACGCGCATTTGCAAACGCACTTGCAACCAGGCGAAGATGACAGTCTTGTCGCTCCGTCAGCTGAGCTCTACTCCGGAAAGGCTCGATCGCATGAGCTGGGCACATTAGCTGCGTTCATGGTGCCAGCGTTGCAGTCGCTAATAGGCTTTGATAAGCCCACGCTCGGTTTAGAGACGCAGTTCTTGTCGATGCTCGCCACTCGCGTGCGCGATGCGATTGCGGCTCCGCCGAGCGCAGTCTCGAGTCGATTCGGAATAGCCTAGAATTTCACTCTTAATACCGACGATGTACAATAGGACATTCTTATACAAGTACTAAGTGATGCTTTATAGCATCGCGCTAGTTCTAGCTCAGAGGGACGGCTTTTGTTCCGTAATGGTCGGCGTCTCCAGTATTTTGGCGAACGCGCTTGAGCATGCTCGCCTCGACGCGCACCTTGCACTGCATCGGCTCAAGCTCTTCCGGTGGCTTCTCAGATGTTCCGATCCCTGTAGCGCCCGTGCTGCTACCTTTTCTAATGACAGTTTGGCGTTTGACGCTTTGGCGCCACACGTAAGGAACAACCTTCGTGTTGACGAATTTCATAATGGGAAACACGAAATCCTGCTCCGTGTCGAAAACGTTGTGATCGCACCCGGCTTGAACGTACAAACTCATAGACGCCGGTTTCGGATCTGGAACTTGTAACTGACGATCTGTCGCCTCTTTTTCGCGCGCGACATTCGTTTTCTTGACGATATCAACGAGTTCCAACGAATGAGAATGCGGTATGATATTGTCCATATCGCCGTGGATGAGTAGCACTGGACAGTCGACATCGACGATGTTCGCCGCCGTGTTCCACCGCTCCGGGAGCAACGCGCTCGCCACACCGACGTATCGCCTCGCTATCGCTCGAATGGACGTAAACGGCGAGTGAAGTACCAACGCCGCCGGAGGCCCGTCTTGCACCGACATTGTTCGCGCGAGCCACGCGGCGGGCCCGGTTCCTATCGAGCGACCGAGCACGATGATACGACTCTGCGGCGCGTGCAAAAATTTCACGCAATACTTCACCGTCGCCTTCAATATCGCGTTAACGCTTTGTTCGTGCGCGACACCTTCGACGACGCCGTACCCCGGAAACTCTGGAACGATCACGTGCGCCTTGAGCCCGACCGCCAACTTGGTCGCCTCCGTCGCGCAGTCCCCGGCATCGCACGCATTTCCGTGCGCGTACACCACGAAAAACTGCCCCAACGCCTTCGTATCCCCAGAATCCCCCACCACCGTGCGCATGATCCGCAGCGCGCACGTCGTCAACCCTTCGGCGTCCCGTCCGTCGCCCACCCCCCCGGGCGCCCCGCACGACGCCCCCGCCCGTCGTTCGCACACCTCCAACGCAACCAGCGCGCGTTCGTACCGCACGCTCACGTCCACGGGATCTCGAACGATCCCCACGAACGGCGACCCGCGCCAATCGTACGACGCCGCGCTCCCGCCGGCGCGTCCCGGAAACATCACCCCGCGCGTCGGGTCCAAGTACTCCGCCGCGAACCACGACGCGGCGCTCCCGGTGGTGATACTTATCGACGCCACGCGCACGCGCGCGTCCTCCGCGGTGTGCACGGCGAGCGGAACATCTTTCCCTATCACCACGTGCTCATCTCGATCGTCGAACGACACCGCCATTCGCTCGCGTTCGCCGTCGTCGTGTGCCTCGTTCGTTCACTCGCCGATCGCGCTCGACTTTCGCGCCGCTGAATTCTCGCCCAATCCAATCCAATCCCTCGTCCTCGCGCCCCGGTCGCGCGCGCGCGCGCGTTCGACTTCAGCGCTCGATTCGACTCCATTCGATTCGATTCGATCGAGTCGAGTCGAGTCGAGTCGAGTCGAGTCGAGTCGAGTGGAGTCGAGTCGACCACTCGGTCGGTCGGACATGCGGTCGGTCGACCACTCGGTCGGTCGACCACTCGGTCGGTCGGATATTCGGTCCGTCCACCACGCCGTCACCTCGGTTCACGACTCGTCGTCGACTTCACGACCGCGCGTCGCGCTTCCGACGGGCGTTCGATTTCGTGTCGCGTCGTCGCCCGGGCGCGAGCGAACGTCGTAGTTCGCGCGCGCGAGCGCGATCGCGACGCGTCGAAGTACGACGCGTCGAAGCGTCGTGGGTAAACGAACGATCGGCGGTTCGTTCGTGGAGGTAGCGTGGTCTGATTTGGACGAGCGCGCCCCTTATTTGAACGAAAGTCGCCTTTATTTGTACGAGTCTCTACTTTATTTGAACGAGTCTCTACTTTAATTTGTACGAGTGAACGTAGACTAAATACCCATAGGGGAAAATTGGGCGGCGCGCGCGCGCACGCGTTAAGGGAAAATCGCGTCGCGCACGAGGGTGTGTGCGTCAGTTGTTGACGCCGTTCGCGGCGAACCCGACGGGTAAGCCCATGCGCACGAGGTCGTTAACGGGTTGACGAACAAGCGCGGGTGGCATGTGAGCCCGTCGACCAGCCTGGCGACGGCCTTCGAGCAGATTGAGGCGATAGTTGTACGCGATTTTCTCATTCGCGATGGCCTCGGAGTAGACGTGTTTGCACTTCCGCTGGAACTGATAACCGTGCTCGTACTTGGTTCCGACGCAAGAACAACTGTAGTGAACTGTTTCGTTGCATTCATCCGCTGGTAGCGGCTGAACGACGTGGAACGCGCGACTTTGGATGAAAAGAGCATCGAAAGCTGTCATATCCTCAGCGTGTTGGTTGGCATCGCCGTGAACAAGTGGCTCGTTACCTGACACCATCGTGTTCTGATAAAAGTTCACAAAGGCCGCTGTTAAGAAGTGGAACATTTGTGATTTCATCGCGGCGCGTTGCTGGTCGTCAGCAACCATTGTACGCACCTCCGCGTCCACCTTCGCGATGGTTGACTGCGTTGGGTACAACGTGATTGTCGGCGACATGACAAAGCGTCCGTTGGGGACGCAAAGCACATTATTGCGATAGAAGCGGTCATAAATTGCGCTTTCTTCTTGCTGTATTTCTGGATACGTTGCCGTATGTGCTGGCGCACGGGCAGGTTCTCTCTCAATCAGCTTGGCAAGGCCCTCGATGCACTGAGCGAGAGTTGCGGTTTGGTATCGGAATGCCTCTTTGATGTGCTTATTGTATCGCTCGGCGGCATTATTCGACGTCGGGAATCCAGGAAGAGTATCGCAGTGCGAATATCCTTTACCGAGCCATTGCACGCGGAAATAGTTCGAAAAATTGATCTCGCCCAAGTTGATTAATTTTTTCAACCACATCTGTTCAGCGAGCGCCTTGAACTTGGCGCATCCGTATGGTATCTGGTGAAGAAACTGCAAATCGCGCCTGATAACATCGTAATTGATTTCGATTTCCAGTCTTGACTTATACTTTTTGATGTTCATCGTCAGATGGTAGTAGCACATACCAAGCACAATGTCTCGCTGCGTTGTGCCCGCACGCATGCCATTGCCAACAGCCGGCGCGCCATCGGCGATCAGATGCACACGAGTCTTTGGAGTGTTACGCAAGGCGGGGCGATTAGGTACGTATGGAGCGAGATATTCTTCCATTTTTTGCGCAAACCACTCGTAGTACTCTTGCGCTTCAGATGGTACCACAGCGAAGGCGCACAAGTGGAAGGATCTGTTCAAGTCTTGCGTGCCAAACACAAGAACAACGTGATTCGCCCGATTCAATTTGTATGTCCCGTCGATTGCCCAATTTAGAACGTGCATGTGCGGTTCGTCGCGCACAGCTTTGCGTAGTAGATCTTTACTCGACATGATCAATTGAAGGAGACAAGGTTGGTGACGTGTCATCTCCCAGTACACTACACCGGCGTGTGCATCGCTCGGTGCATCTTCCAACGGATACGCGTCGAAAAGTCTTTCAAAGTTGCCGAAAGTTGGAATAAACTTCTCGATGCCTCTGACTTGATTAGCGTTGTTGGCCACATAGCGCGCGATCCATCTCGCGTCCAAACGTCCTACGAGTCCATCTTGTTGCATGCTTTGAAACATATGCGCTGGTGTCGCACCGGCTCGAATCATCGCGTCCAAATATTCTTTTTGCTCGCGAGTCGCAGTCACCCGGTCAGGCCTGTTGCGTTCAACGTGGACGTGTTGATTGTTTTCCGGTTCATCGATCGTTGCAGCGCCGGATTGATATAAAGTCAATCGCAACTTGTAATTACAATCTTGACGATGATGCTCGGTGCAAACATATTCCACACGCGTACCATTCCGATCCGGACCCTTCAAAACATCGCCGAATGAACGTTGACGACGAGCAACAACACGTTTCATATCGTATCCACGATCTTTGAACACGCGCGCGGCTGCGGCGGCGTCGAAAGTGCCGCTAGTCATCGGGAAGTAGTGCACAGGTCTGAAGCTGTTTTTCCTCGGTTGACGTGGTGGTCGGGGGACATCAGGAATGTCGTCGCCGTCGTCGTCGCTTGCATCTGGGCTTGAACGGGGTTCATCAACGGGTTCTTCTCCACCGTTTACCACGGCGTTCAACAAAATCCGCAGCATCGACGCGTCGCGCACGCGTGAAACGTGCGTCGTTTTGACGATGCGCGTTCGTTCAAATAAGGGGCGCGTTCGTTCAAAATAAAGTAGGCCGCTGTTCAAATAAAGTAGGAAAATCACCAATTTCTCATTCGTACAAATAAGGGCAAATTCTGTTCTAATCAGACCATTTTTTCAACCGCCGATCGAAGTCGATCGCGCGCGGTCGCGCGCGCGCGAATCATTCGTCGACGTCGACGCGCGCGCGCTTCGACGCGTTCGTCGACGACGCGCGCGCGCTTCGACGCGATGGTTTCGGGAAAGGTACGTGTCGCTCTATTTTGTTTTGTTTTTTTTTTACGTGCGCGTCGCGACGCGCGTTCGTTCGCGAGCGAACGCGCGCGCGCGATGGGAACGAGGGCGCGCGCGGTGCGATCGCATCGCATCGCGCGTCGAAATCGCGCGCGTATCGATGAGGACGACGGGAAACGGTCAGACGTTCGCGACGCACGGAGGAATGAGGGAGAATGATGACACGAGATGAGACGCGCCGCGTCGCGATGCGAGCATCGCGACGTCGGTGGTCGACAGCGCGAGCGGAGACGAGCGCGCGAGGAGTTTTTCGCGCGCGGTGTGTTGACGAATGGCTGATCGACGCGAGCGCGCGCGCGAACAGGTGAAATGGTTCAATATAAGCAAAGGGTTTGGATTCATCGTCCCAGACGATGGGTCGGAGGAGATATTTGTTCACCAAATCGCGCTGCATTGCGAAGGGTTTCGGTCGTTGCGAGAGGTGCGCGCGAAGAGACGAGCGCGCGAATTTCGAAATTTTGTCGGAGGTTCGCGCCGGCGCGGAGACGCGGAGGTTGTACTGATAGTGAGAACGCTCTGACGCTCGTAGAGTGAGGCCGTGGAATATGATGTCGATCTCACCGATGGTCGACCAAAGGCGGTGAACGTCACCGGGCCGGGCGGTGTGTTTGTTGAAGGCGCTTCTAGACGATTGTACAAGCGTCGCGGACGCGGGGGCAAAGGCAAGAAATCTACAGAGGACGCGGGCGCCGACGCAGACGCGGGCGCCGCGACCAGTAAATAGTCGGTTCCAGCGAGTGCTCACTGAATTGTGCGCATCGTGCCGCGCGATGCGATATTTCTAGCCCATTTGCATCATCCGCGCAGCGTTTCGGCGCGCCGAGTTCGCCCGAGTCGGTTGCGTATTAGACAACGGAGCATCGCCAGATGCGGTTACTTTAGGTTCATCATAGCAGCCGTCGATTATTAGCACTATCGCGATCGCGCTGGTCTAATCGCATTTTCGCATTTTCATGCTCACCATCGCACCCATCGACATCATTCGCCTCGTCGACGTTGCTTCTCATCCTTTGCGCGCTCTCAGCCGTTCGCGACGTGTACGGCGCGCTCCGTCCGCGCGCGCCGCCGCCGCGCCGCCAGAGAACGACGCGCGCGCGTGCGATGCGCGCTCGACGCGCAACGAACGATCGATGATGCGCGACGAAATAAATCTTGATCGATTGAAACGGGCGTACGACGATTTCGGGTACGTCGTCGTCGAGGATTACCTCGACGACGACGCGCTCGCGGCGTGCGCGCGCGAGTGCGAGGACGTCTTGCGGTGCGTTTCCCTTCGCGCGCGCGACGTTCTCGCCTGTTCGAGCGCGCGCGAAAACGTGCGCTGACCAACCGTGCGTCGTTCAACAGCGCGCGAACGGGCGAGAGCGAGGATGGTGAAAAGCGTTGGGCGGCGCTCGAAGCCGCGGGGTGCGTGGCGCAAGTGAACGCGCCGACGTCGTCGAGCGCGAAGGACGGCGACGTGAATCATCGCGCGAGAGACGACGGCTCAGGCATATGCGACGCGAAGGTTTCGGAGACCGTCGCGCGCGATGGGGCGATCGGGCGGGTGGTGATCGCGCTTTTAGGGAGCGACGCGCGGTTGTTCAACGACCAATACGTCGTGAAACCGCCGGCGAGGAACGGCGCCGCGCGTCGAGCGTCGTGTTTTGAATGGCATCACGACAGCCAATGGTGCGATGATGATGGTAAGACAGTTTATGCCCCGTATTTGAGCGCTTGGGTGGCGTTGGATGATGTAAGCGAAGAAAACGGCACGTTGCGTTTTCTGCCGTTTCCGCCGATCGACAGATCACAGTCATGCGCGAGTCATCGCGAACGTGCGAAGGCGTATCCCGAGCGTTCGACGCTGCCATCGCCTGCTGCTGATGACATGGAAGATACGTGCGGTCGTTTGCTCACAGTTCGAGCGGGCTCGGTGGTGTTTTTCAGCGACGCAATCTTGCACTGCAGCGGACCAAACGTGAGCGACTCGAGTCGCCGGGCTTGGATGCCCCAGTTCTCTAGCGGACCAATCTTTCGTGAGGACGGTCGACCGGTCAGCCTCACCGCAAAGCTTGTTCAATAGTCTTTATTAATGCAACGTGTATATGTACTGTAACTAGGGTAGGGGATAGGGACACTAGGGTCTCCGACGTCTCCGCAAAAATTCGGAATTTTCCGAAGTCGGAGCTTCTTCAGAGTGCAGGTAAACCCTCTGAGGCTAACCTCGCTGCTCTCTCGCGGGCACGCTCCATCTTGCCCTTGCGCTTGGGCTTCGATGTCGCGGCACGATCTGGCGCTGCAGAGGCCGTTCGTTTGGGTTGCTCAGCGTTCCGGGTCGGCGTCGGCGGCGCAATCATCGATTGCGGCACAGCTGCGATCTGTTGTTGCTGCCAATTTAGGGATGATGCGTTCATCGAGGGCAGGAACGGTGGTGCTGGTGGTGACGCGGTTCGCATGACCTGTAACGGCGGCATGGCGTGCCCCATAACAGGCGCTGGAATGGAGTGTGAGAGTGAAAAGCCAGGCGGCGGAGGCCGCATGTACAGCATTGGCGGCAATCCATGCATGTTTGGAATCATTGGAGGCAATCCAGGTGGTAAGGGAACGCCGGGGTGTACGAGCATCATCGGAGGTGATCCGCGTGGCGCTCCGTGCGGCATGACAAACATGGGTTGCGACTGAGGGATCGTTCTCGGAACGGGTGGCATTCGAACGTCGGGTACCCTGGCCACTGGTTGTACAGTCTGCACCGGTTGCACAAGTTTCTTCGCTCGTTTCTCTTCATCCTCGACAGGTGAACGCGTCGAACGTTCCTTCTTATTCTGCTTTTTCGGGTTTCTCGCGGTCTCCACCGCCGAGGCTTGACGATCCGTCGCCTCAGGCGCCGAACCCAGATTCAACGCGCCGACATCTGGAAGGCGCGGCGCACCGGCGTCTTGCTTCCTTTGTTTGGCCGTGCTTTTACTTTGATGGATCTTCTTCGTCCGCGCATTCAAGCTCACGCGCGGTTCTTCTTTCTGCGTCTTCTCCGCCTCTGGCTCTTTAATATCATGAACCTTACCAACGGCTTCCCACTCTCCTTGATCGGCTTCAGCCTCGGCGAGACAGCGCGCGGCGGCTTCGCGCGCCTTGAGCAAAGTCTCCGTCTCTAACTCCGCCGCTCTACGAGCGGTCTCGATCGCCGCCGCCAAAGCGGTGGCTTCATCTCGCTTCTTTTGCCTTGCCGCACGCCGCTCGCTCGGCAGAGGTAAAGGCTCGTGCGTATTCTTCGAGAACGGCCAGTGCAGCACGGGCTTCTCGTCTCCTGCGCCAGGTTTCACCGCAAATGGCGTGCTCATCGACTCGTCGCGCAGCAGATCAATCACCATCACCGTAATATCGTCTCTGTTGTCTTTCTGCTTCTGCGCGAGCTTGTTCAATGCCGCCGCGGCGTTCTGGGTATTCATTTTCGACCCGCACGCCGCGGCTTGCTTGGGCGTCGCAGCATCCCAAAGCCCGTCGCTCGCCAACACAATTCTCGCGCTATGAAAGCGGTCGGGAAGCACGCACACGCACACCTCGGGCTCGCTAATCACACCCCCGCGCTTACCATCCCTATCGCCTATCGATCTCGACACTGCGAGCCCTCCCGGCCACACGCGCAACGGGCCGACGCCCACGCGCTCGCCGTTCGGCCCATCCTCGTACTCCGTCGGTCGCACCTCCCCCCCGGCGTCTTCAATCCTCTTCCGCTCGCTCTCCAACGTATCCAATCGATGTTCCCTACTCAATCGAATCGCTGGAAACCCAGGTCCAAGATCCAAAATCGCCAAAGAATCCCCAACCGCGGCGACGACGACGCAGCGTTCGCGCACCACAGCGATCGTCGCCGTCGCCCCGCTGTGCACGTCGCGCGACAAGAAATCTTCATCCACCGCTTTGAACGCTCGTTTTAACGCCTCGGGTAAACGACGCTCAAATTCGTCCTCGACGTCGAGATCGTCCGCGTCCGACGCGAAATCCGCGTCCAACGCGATCAAGAGCTCGGGGTAGAATCTCTCCGCGCAGTGCGTCGCGCACGCCTTGCCGCCGTGACCGTCGAACAGGCCGAACATTGCGAATTCCACGACGTCGTCGCGCGATCGATCGCTCGACGATCGAAGCGAATGACAGCGCCACGCGCCGTCCACGCGCGCGACGTCCACGTCTTCACCTTTTTGCACTTTTCGGCTGTGCGCGACGACGACGCGCGGGAACCCTTCGGGGTCGCGCGACGCACGCGCGAAGACGTGCGCGTGACCGTCCATGACGGGCGATCGCGAAAGCGCGCGACGAAGGGGCGCGCGCGCGCGCGCGCGGCGGTGTGACGCGGGAGACGCGACGGACGCGAACGCGACCGAGGTTGACCGACCGATCGGTGCAAACGTCGAGGCGAACGACGACGGGATGAAAGAATAGAGTGTGGTGGTACAAAGAAACGAATCGGGGGAAAGACGTGCGCGCTAGACGATGGGTTCGTGGTCCAAGACTTCGATGTCGACGCCTAAATTGCGCTCCAACGCGGACAACGCCGCGGCGAGCGCCTTGGTGTTCTTCACCTCGCAATCCGACGTGAGCTTCACCAAAGCTTCGATTATGAATAACTTTTCGTTCCCGAAACTCGCGGGTTGAGTGTCCGTGCTCATGGATTCGATGTTGATATTCTTCGACGCCAAGAACTCGGCGAAAGTATTCGTCAACCCGGGAAAGTCCGTACCGCGTAATAATATCTTCTGGTACGACGACCGCTCGCGATCGCTCGCGCGATCGGCGGATTTCTTAATTTCACTCGATTCACGCACGGAAGTCGTCAGACCTTCGATCGCGGCGAGGGCTTTGGTGAACTTGTCCACGTTTTCCGCCGTCGCGCCGTCCTTGGCGAAGCTCACGAGCATGGATATGGTAAAGTCCCCGTGAAGGCGCGCCATGCGGCTCTCTTCGACGTTTCCCCGCGCGTTCACGACTTGGCGAGTGATCGCGGAGACGATTCCAGGACGGTCTGGGCCGAAGGAGGTGATGACGTAGCGCGCGACGGCGCCGGGCGGGGCGCGGGTCGACGTCGAGCGCGTCGACGCCGAGCTCGGCGTCGCGAACGATGGCGCCGGACGCGCGACGACGGGAATTTCCACCGCCACGAGCGAAGCGCGATGCAGCGCGCGGGCGATGGCGCGCGACATCGCGCGCACGCGTGTGAGGTGGGGTTAAAACTCGCCGCGGCGCCGACGTCGCTCCGTCGAGGACGCGCCCGAGCGCGGAATTCTAAAAAAACTAAAAAGCAATCGCTATTCTATACCGAGGTCCATCAAACCAAAATTGTGTTCGTCGCCCTGCATGGTGTTCGCCCCGGGTCCGAGGGGCGAGCTCGTCGCCGTGTTGCGCTCGAACTGAGGGACGCGGCGCGAGCCGACGGTTAGTTTCGCGCGCGCGAATACGAGTCGTGCCGTCGCGCCCACGATCCCGCGCGAGTCTCGCGATTCGTCATCGAAGTGGGCGAAATATCCCACTGTTCTTCTCAAACGACGAGGCGATCGTGCGATGCGCCAGCACTCGCCGCGCTCGATCGACCGTCGCGAACGAGCGCTCGTTTCGCTCGCTTACCTGATATGAAATTTTCGGATTCCTTCTTAGCACGTCGCACGGATCTTTCCCAAACACCCGTTCGATGTCCTCGAGCAACGACGCGATGTCCACGCTCAACAAGCTCGGGAAATCGCTCAGCATCAAATCCACTTTCGCGTCTCGAGGCATCGCCTCTCGCAGCGTCGCCGCCGCTCGCCTCGCGAGCTCCAGCGCGTCGTCATCCATCAACACCGACGGCGATTTCGAGCAAATCGCCTTCATGTCGCCATTCGGTATCGCCTCTCGTAACGCTCGAACTCTTCTCTTGACATCGCTCACGTCATCCGCGACGAGCGTTCGCGGCGCCGCCGCGCAAAACGCGTCCCCGGCGCTCGCCCCTAGAAGTTCTCGAAACTCTTCCACCCTAAGTCGCGCGCGAGCGACACCGCTTTCGTCCATGTCCACCAAAGCGAGTTCGCGCGCGCACACGTCCGCGGCGTCGATCGCGCTGTCGAAGTGAAACATGTGTTTCACTCGGACGATGTTCTTCGACGCGCGTCGGGCGTCGCGCGCGAGCTCGCGACAGCGATCGATCGACACCTCCCCTCTCGCCCGTCGTCGCGCGAGGGATGGGAGTAAAACATCCAAGCGCTCGATCGCTCGATCGCGCGTTGGGGAAGACGTCGACGCGAGCGAGGCGAGGATGTCATCCGGACGCCGGTTGATGACGTCGTCCACGTGCACGGCGCGCCCGAGCAAGTTCAGCCCGGGGCGAGTTGGCGGCGTGACGTCGTCCTGTGAAGCGAGCGAACGCACGGAGAATGGGGATTTCAACGCGTCAACGCGAAAGCGAGGGAACGAAGAGCGTGCGAGGGCGATGGGAGGCATCGCGCGCGAAACGCGAAACGCGAGTCGCGAAGTGCCGAAGCGTTCCGACGACCGACGACGGACGTCAACGACGCCGCATTCGCCCTCGCGACTCGCGACAGCGCGCGCGCGATGGAAAAGACATTCGCCACCGAACGTCGCGCCGAACGCGGTTGTTTCTCAAGAAAACTCATCACGGATTCACAACGCGCCGCTTTCGCAACCGCTCTTCGCGCTACCACGAATACGCCGCTAACGCCGCCGCTACTACCGCGCTCACGCCGAACAGCGCGATGCTCGACGCGCGCGCACTCTTATTGTTAATCCCACGCAACGTCGTGTCCCAAACCAAATGTCGCGCGCCGCCTAAGAAGTGAAACACGAATGGAAAACTCAACGCGAACTTCACCGTCGGCGCGAGCGCCGGCGCGACGCTTTTCAACGCCTCCACCCCGTGCGGCACCGCCTCCGGTCCAGCGATCGCGCTCGCGACCCCACACGAAGCGACCGCCGCGCTCAGAACGACGCCACTGACGCGATTGGTGATCGAACTCAACGCCGCGATCGGGAAATCGTAATGCGCGCGCCAGCTCGAATCGCTCGCGAACACATCCGGCGACAGCGGTCGCTTCCGTAACAACTCAATGTGGTTCGAGGGCGTTCCTAAAAACCCCGTCCCGCCGGTTTTCGGTTGGCCGTAGTCCTCGGGAACGGATCGGTCGCCGATCGCGCGCGCGCCGCGCGGGACGCCGCGCGCCGCGACGCCGCGCGCGCGCGACATCGCGTCCCCGATCTCCTTTACGCTCGTCGAATGCGAATGCGAATCGTTGACGTGTGCGAGAGATTTCGCGAACGCTCTCGCGCGTCGACGCATTATCGCCGACGACGATCGAGCGTCAACGCGCGCGGAGGCGCGAATGGCGTCACATCGCGGACGCGCGACGCGCCATGATGCTCTCGCGCCCAGTCGTTCGCTCTCCGGTGAGACATCGCGCGCGCGTCGTGGACGACGTCAATGGATTTTGTGACGCCAACGCGCTCGCGACGAGACGAACGGCGATGGCGATGGCGATGTCTATGGTGATGCCGACGCGGGCGCGAGAGACGCGCGCGAGCGAGACGCGCGTCGCGTACGACGACGACACGACGCGAACGTTAGATGCGATGGAGCGAGGAGTGCGAGAGAAGACGTACGATCGCGATCGCGATCGCGAATACGTCTTAGGGTGGTTTGAGAGGAATAAGAAGACGTACGATCAGAAGACGAGGAAGCAAAGTTTTTTGTTGACGACGCGATTGATCGCGATGTGGCGGTCGAGGGAGGACGTGGATGAAGAGAAGTTTTTGACCCTCGTAGACGTGGCGCGAAAGATGACGGATGGGAGCATGACGAATGCAGAGGCGAGCGAGGCGTATGGCGACGCGGTTTGGGGGAATTATGATAAGAGCGACGTGAAGAATCGAATCGGTTTGTGCGCGTTCGGCGCGACGGCGCCGACAAAGTATTTAGGGATCGATTGCGATGGGTATTGATGAGCGTGAAAGCGAGTAATTTAAGTTGTTGGTATATCGATGCACGCGAGTATGATTAATGTACGTCTAATAAAGCGCGCTGGTTTGTCTAATTTTCTGCGTCGTCGACGGCGCGGCGGGGCGTCGCGTTAAACGTTGCAAACGCGGCGCGAGCTCCAAGCCGGGGCCTGGGAGCTGAAATTTCTGTAAGTCATCGCGAGTGCGTTCGACGACGCGTTCTGAGAACTTTGTGCTGAACTGCGCGGCCATGCGCTGCAAGCCGGGCGCCACCGTCGGCGCGATGGCGCGGATGGCCTCCGCCTCGCTAGAACTAAACGTGGGCGCTTGAAATCCAGACGGCGCGCGGCCTTGTTGCACCGAAACGCCGAGCTGCGACAGGGCTTTTTCAAAATCCGACGCCAAACCGGGGAGTCCCACGAGCTCGAGGATGGACCTCAAGAGCGCCAAGTTTTTCTTGTCGTCAAATGTGAGCGTGACGACATCCTTGTTCTGCGACGCAACGAGCGAGGCGAATATGGGCACATTCAAACCAGGGACGAGCGCGAGAGGCGTAATGCTCGCCAACGCCGCGAAAGGTGACGCTTGTCCGAGCAAGCGCCACGCTTGCGCGGCGGTGTTGCGGCTCAGCGCGTCCGCCGCGCGCACCGCTTCATCAACCACCAAATCTTGCAAATAGTTCCCTTCGGCCGAGAACACGATCGCCAACGCGTCGCGCGTCGCCGGATCGATGGCTGCTAAAACGCGCGACTCATCGTCGAGCATTAAAGCCTCGCTTGCACCCATATTGTTCGTAAACTGCGAGAAACCAGACGCGATGTCTCGCACGCGGCTCACTCGAAGCCGGTCGCTACCACCATAGACAAACGAACGCAACGCCGCGCGCATACGAGGGCTGTCGTCCGAAAGCAGACGACGCGCAACGTACGGAAAGCAATCGTCGATGATCGCGTAGTTCGCATCGACGCTCAATCCTAAACCTTCGAGAGTACCAAAAGCGCGCAAAATCAACACGAAATACGGCGGCAACTGCAAGGGATATTTCTTGGACATCTCCTCAAGCTTATCGCCCAATTCGCCGACTCGCGACTTTTGTCTGCTCGCGAGCGCATCCGTTTTAGTCGTGATTCCACCTCCAGAACCGTACAGCGTCTCCAAAGTCTCAGCCAAGACGGGCACAACGATGGCTCGAGACGCCGGGTCGTCGCGTAGTTCGGGCGGCACAAAACCGAGGTTCACCAAATCATCGAGCGTTTTATCATACTCTCGCGCGCTGAGATGCGCAATGTATTCCACAAATGCGATTCGCTGCTCCTCGGAAATTGTAGTCATCATGCCGTAATCTGTGATAGAACGAAAATGTCAGTCGTTGTCGCGTATAATCCGTCCCGCTCGAGGCGCGTTGCGAGCTAATCGGCGCAATCGAAGTCGCAGTACGCACCCAAAATGCATAACCGACCGTCGGCACAAAGAAGAAAGTTCCCAGGGTGAGGGTCGCCGTGAAGCAGGCCGGTTTCAAGGAGCTGAATCATGTACGAGTTCAATAGCGTCTTGACGAGTTTCTTTCGCGTCTCCTCCGTCGTGTTCGAAACTTCGATATCCGTAAGCTTTCGACCATTGACCCACTCCTGCGTGAGCACTTGTCGGCCACTCAACGAGAGAAACACGTGCGGTACTTTAATCGTACCGCGCACGACTGAAATCTCCGACATTACCTTCTCGAATTGTGCGGCATTCTTCGCCTCCAAGCCGTAATCGAGTTCTTCTAAAAATCGTTCGGCGGCGACGTCGAGCACTGGGATGAACCCCGCCGCCCCTTGTTGAATTTGTGCGAGCGCGCCAGTCTTCGGTAGGCCAGCGAGAGCTTCGAGGATGGTGCGAATGACGAGCAAATCGAGCGAAACGGTGTCCAAAATGTTTGGTCGCTGCACCTTGACTGCGACGTCGAATCCCCATTCGCCTTGTTCGCCCGCGAGCGCCTCCGTGCGCTTCACCTTGGCTTTATACACCTGCCCGATCGACGCCGCGGCGATGGGCTTATCAAACGCTCGAACGTCCTCGAAAACATCCTCTAAGCGAGAGATGCCGAGCTGCGCTTTGATCAATTCCCGCGCCTCCTCGCTCTCAAACGGCGCCACTTGATCGAGCAACGTTTGCAACGCTTCCAGATACGCCGGCGGCAGTATATCCGGACGTATCGCCACCGCCTGCGCTACTTTCACGAACGCCGCGCCTTGACGAGCTACGATATCGCGCAACGCCTCCGCTCGCTTTTTAGAATTCTTCTCCACGCTCTTCGTCTGCGCGTCAACGACGATCGCGACGACCCAACCCGCGACGTCTCCCGCGAGCGACGCGCTGCGCCGCAAAATCTTCCCCGGTCTGCGACGCCAATACGCGCGAATCGCATCTAAATCATACGTCGTCGGCAACGCCCCACCGTCTCGCGCCTGTGCCTCATCCCCTGGTCCGTTCTTCCCCATCGCATTTCCCGCCGCCGCCGCCGCTCCCAACGCCGCTCCCAACGCCGCGACGACGACCGCCGCCTCTTCGCCTCCGTCGCCATCTCGCACTAAATCTCCAAAACTCTCCGCAAACGCACTGACGACGTCACGCACATTTCCGTTGACGTCGTCCATAGACGACACGCGCTCGAGCGCGCTCGCCATGAGCGCGTCCGCATCCGCGCGCGCCCCCGACGTCGCTCGCGCGATCGCGGTCGCCACGAAGTGTGCGTTCGCCTGAACTTCATCCAACGCGCTCGTCATCGGCTCTTGTAAAGCGCGAACGCGAACGGTATTTTTCATTCCCCTCTTCGTTCGGTTCCTCGGCATTCGCGCTCGAGGCGCCGTCATCGACGAATCCATGCGATGCGTTGACGATGACGATGACGTCGACGCGCGCGCTGGCGTTCGCGATGGCGTTCGCGCGTGAAGCGTCGTCATGCGACGTCACGCGACGAAGGGAAAAGCGCGCGGAGCGAACGCGACAAAGGAATGAAAATTTTTCGATCGCGATGTCGATGCGATCGAACGCGCGATCGACGTGAGCGCGCGCGAATGGGCGTCGATGGGCGATGGGGGCGCGCGTGGACGACGCTTTTGGGATGAGGCGGTTTGGTGACGGTTCGTATTCCACTCCGATGACGATGACACGTCGACGGTCGCGACGCCGACGCACATCCCGAGATTCATCGAAAGCTTTCGTTCAAAAGGGCGCGGCGGCGCAGTTCATGACGTCATAAATCGCCAATCCCGCGGTCGTCTCTCCTCTTGGTGAATTCACAACCACGCCTATGGGCGCCTCGGCGTCGTCGTCGCGCGAATACGGCGACGACGACGCGCGCGTCTTCGCCGACGCGTCAGCAATCGTCCCATCGACATCCACGCGCATGCGCGCGAGCTGTGCGCGATTAACCCCCAATTCTAACGACGATTTCATCCATCTCGCCTTTCCCATATCGTCCTTTCGTTCGCCGTTCCTCGGTCCTATCTTCGACGATGCATCGCACGAGCGCCGAAGGACGAAAGTAGCTTTCTTTCACATCACCATCACGCGACGCCGTGCATGGCGTCCCATTCTGGCTTGGTAAACGGCCTGAGCAAACCTTGGGCTTTCTCGCGCGCTACGGTCGTGGACGCGCCGTTGTACGAGTGCCCGGGATAAATGACCATCTCATCCGGCAACACGCGGGCGCACTTCGATAGGGAATGAAACATGGCGTCGCGCGACGAATCTTTCAAATCCAATCGCCCACACGATCCCGGGAAAATCGTGTCTCCCGAGATGCACCACCCGCGGCCATCCTTGGCGTACTCGTCTCGGCACACGACTAAACACGACCCCGGAGAATGACCAGGAGTGTGAATAAATTCCAATTTCACCTCACCGATGACGATCTCACTCGACTCCCCATCGTGCACGACGAGGGCATCGCGCGACACTTTATTATCCCTCTCAATCACCGCAGCGTCCGCGGCGTGGACGTGACACTTCAACCCGAAATCATCCACGAGCTCCTTCACCCCGGGCACGCGAACGCCCATGCTGCGAAACGGCTCGATCGGCGCTAGGCCCCCGGTGTGATCGAAGTGATAATGCGTCGCGATCGCCCCCGCGAGGGTCATCTTATCCTCGGCGATGCGCGCTGCGATTCCCTTCACGTCCCAGCACCCGTCGACGACAAACGCCTCTCGCGTGCGCAAGTCCCCGACGACGTAAATGAAATTCTTCATCGACCGCGCCGCGGCGAAAATTTGCGTTTGCACGAAATCCCCTTTCACCGCGTGTGCGTCGACGCATATATCTTCCCCGGGAATCAATTGCCGAAAATACACCCCTCCGTGAGACGCGGCGTTCGCGAGCCGCTCGAGCCGCGCGTACGACGCCTTCGCCGCGTCCTCGCGTTCGAGCTCGCGCGCGCGAGCGTACGCCCGTTCGGCGTCGTCGTACGCCCCGCTCGCGAACGCGCAGTCGGCGAGACGCATGTGCGATTTCGACCACGAAGGCTTGGCGCTCGCGGCGATCGTGGCGAAGGCTTTGGCGTCGTCCACGGCGCGCGCGCGGAGACACACGTGCGAGAGATTGGACGCCAACGTGCCGCGAGCGTCGTCGTCGGAAGCTAACGCCAAGGCGCGTTCGTAGAGCTCGCGCGCACGAGAAAGATCGCCCGAGGCGAGGGCGTTCGCGGCGAGGCGCTTGAAGTCATCCATGGAGGCGAGGAGTGAGGGGCGAACGGGAGACGACGGGACGGGACGCGCGGAAAAGAGAGCGGAAAAGAGAGCGCGATGTCGAGCGAATGCTAAAGATGAGACTAAAATTAATCGCTAATTGGAGAGCTAAGACGACGACGGCGATGGCGCGGAGAAGTCAACGCTTGCTACGCTTACCTTTGGGCTTCGATTTCGCGCGAGACGAATTCGCATCGTTGCGCTTGGCGTCTTGGCGCTTGACATGCCCTCTGTACGCGGAGTTTACGGATTTCGCGCGCTTCGCGGGGTTGAACGTTTGGATATCCCCACCGTAACCTCGATGCCCACCCGCGGCCCAGGAATTGGCGCCGCGTGGGCGCTTTAGAGCGGCGTTTCGCTCGTTTCTATCGTCGGTCCAATCGGGCTTATTTGGCGAAAAACTGTTCGCCGCGTTCTTTTTGCGAATAAACTGGTGGTGATTCGCGCGCGCGCCGGTGGACGACCCAGGGACGTCGCGGCGAACGATCGTGTTCTTTCGCACTTTCACGAGCTCGCCACCGTTGGGCTTGAAAAACGAAAGCGCGCGCGACGGCGGCGCCGCGACTTCGGGCAACAAGCTCAGTTCGCCGCTCACCATTATGCGCTCGGCGGTCAGTCGGAACAAGTTTTGCACTTCGCGGAAACGGTACGCCGCGGCGGTGAAGCACCGAAGCGGCTCTTGTGGATCTTCTGCCATGATATAGGGACGCTCCCCAAACGGAGGCCCGGGAAGCGCGCTCGCGGACATGACCCCCGATTCTCGGCTGGCGGCGACGGCGCACTTTGAGTAATCAAAAGCGGATCCGAACCGTCGCAGGAAACCGACGAGTAAATCGCCGAGTATTCCTGGTTTATTCACCGCCTCTATCGTACCCGTTTGTTTCAAGTGCGATACGACGAGAGAGACGAGTAAATATCCGCCGCATCCTCCGGTGGCGGCGTCGTTCAAGCGATGCGTCGCCAGTAACCGCTTGATAAAGAACACCAACGGCCTGAGCGCGGAGTACTGAAGAACTTGTTCGCGGATCCAATCCACCGCGTCGAGCCCGTTCGACGTGCCGAGGGACAAGTCCACCGCGATGTACGGCGGAACCGCGCTCTTCATCTTCACTATTGGAACCTTTGCGGTGGCGATGATTTCAGCGCGCGACACCGCATTGTCTTTCCGTAGAAAGCGAGCAATTTTGCGCAAATGTTGCACTATGTCGTCCCGTTCGCTGCGCGTGAACCCTCCACCACCGCCCTTGCGCGATTGCGGTCCGACTCCGAGCAAGACCAAGTCGATGTCCGCCCCAGCGAGCGCCAATCCCGTGGCGCCGCTACCGAAAACGTGCAACGAACACCTCAACGACCCGTACGCGCGAGAAATCGACGCTTCGATGGCATCAAACAGTTTGTCCCGCCGTTCGCGTTCGTGCGCCGTGGGCTCGCAATTTTTAGCGAATTCGACCATTTGCGCGTGCAACGAATCGTCCTCGGCGTCGGTATCCGTCTCCACGTTGAACGAAAAATTATTCACCCCGTCGTCGCCATCGATCTCATCGAACGAATCATCGAAATGATCGTCATCACTTTCGCTTTCAACCACGGGCGACGTCTCGCGCCCGTCCCTGGCGCCGCGCTCGACTCCTCGCCCCTCTCCCTCCTCCTCCTCCTCCTCCTCCTCCTCCTCCGGCGTCGACGCTCGATTCATCGCCCGCATCGCCTCCGCCACCCCTTTCGCCAACGCATACCGCTGCTTAAACTCCATGCGCTCGCGCGCACTCAGCGGTACGCCCTTTCGATCGCGTTTCTCCACCACGCCTCGCTTTTCGAGCTCCTCGAGCGCGTCTAAAGTCGCGCGTTCCCAATCCCTCTCGACCGTCGCCCCTCGTTTCTTTTCACTCTCTCTGATCGCCCGCGCGATTTCCATCGCATTCGCCGAGTCGTGCGACGTGGACGTCGACGTCGACTCCCCATTCGCGCGCGCGCGCACTTTGGCGCACAACGTTTCGCACACGAGCTCGCGCGCGCGCGCTCGCGCGTCCTCGAGCTCCGCCGTCGCTCGCGTCGGCGTCGCCGCGCCCGCGCGCGCGCGCGCCGCGGGTGGTGTTCCCGCATTCCCGTCGACGCGCGCGCCGAATCGCGCGACGCGCGATGTTTTTCGCTTCGGCATCGCTCGCGGTGACGACCGATCGACGCGATTGCGATCGATCGCCGTCGTTCGATGGGACGCGACGTCGTGGACGACCGTCACGTCGACGACGACGATTTACATTCGTGGCGTCGACAAGCCACGACGACGGAGTTTACATTCGTGGCGTCTTTTCGTCGACGACGGAGTTTACATTCGTGGCGTCTTTTCGTCGATGGGCGTCGCGTTCGGTGCGATCTCGACGAGCGACTCTTCGGGCGCACGCGCGAGAATTGCACGCGTTCGGTGATTTCAAGTCTATAGCGCACGTTGCTTTACGACACGAAACGACACCGTGTCGTCGTTCGATGGTCTCTCCATCGATTCCCCATGTCGCGATCGACTTCCGGGGCCTCTTCCTCGCGCGCGTACCGACGAGTCATTGACACCATCACCGACCCAAACGCCGACGTCGAGTCATTGACTCAACGAGTCTCTTGTCGACGCCAGCCGTCGCCCGGTCGCGCGCCGAGCCGTCGATCGACGCGCGCGCGATCGCGCGCGTCGCACATTCGTGTCGTTCCTCTGATGAGTCACGCACTCATTATTACCGACATGGACACAGAACACACTCAC
>Ga0222712_10000603_pt1 | contig 46587 bp, 40 predicted proteins | sample C33_657DmetaG_FD_165043 | JGI IMG/M metagenome (GOLD analysis project Ga0222712, IMG submission 165043) | Estuarine water microbial communities from San Francisco Bay, California, United States - C33_657D | ecosystem: Environmental > Aquatic > Marine > Unclassified | place: USA: California... | reverse complement strand
TGGAGCATCAATGCCCACCATGAGTTCTGCCCACGTACGAGCAGGTGCCGGTGAACCAGCAACATGGAATGCACCACGCACCGTATCGATCACGATGTCTTCGACTGCCGCTTCCAACAAGTCAGCTGCGCGTTGACGTGCCTTTTCAAGGACGGCATCAGTTGCCAACTTCACGGCACTGCCACCGACTTGCAACGAACGCGAACCACCTGTTCCGCCACCACGAACAACATCATCGGTGTCGCCGAAATGGAACTCAATACGGTCAAACGGAATACCTGTTGCATCAGAGACCAACATGGCCCAAGCCGTGTGATGGCCCTGGCCATGAGACGACGAACCAGTGCGAATGATGGCGCCACCATCCGCCTTGATTTCAACGGAGCCGTAGTCACCAGAGCCCATGGGATTGGTGGTCTCTACGTACGACGCAAGACCAATTCCGAGTTGCAGTGGATTATTCGACGCGCGTCGACGTGCTTGTTCTGCCCGAAGTTCTGCATAACCAGCGGCTTCCAGTGCCTTATCAAGCGCTGCTTCGTATTCACCAGAGTCATACTTTGCACCCATTGATGTCACCAACGGGAATGCCGATGGCTGGAAGTAATTGCGACGACGCACTTCGGCGGGGTCAATGCCACACACACGTGCAAACTCATCAATCGTGCGTTCGATTGCAGCAGTCGCTTCCGGGCGACCAGCACCGCGATATGCAACTGTTGGTGTCGTATTCGTGACAACTGAATGCGATTCAAACTGCACTTTGGCGATGTCATACACACCACCAGCCATGAGTCGAGTCATATAAGGAAGAACTGCGCCTGCCTTTGCATACGCACCAGCATCTTGAAGAAGGTCAAGACGATATGCAGTGATGCGACCGTCTTTTGTCCCACCCATGCGCGTGCGCTGACGCTGCGCACGACCATGACCCATCGACAACATGTTCTCGGTGCGACTCTCTGTCCAACGAACAGGAACGCCCAACTTCAAGGCAGCCCATCCAACGAGAATTTCTTCTGCGTATACGCCGGACTTCGCGCCAAATCCACCACCAACATCGGGCGTGATCACACGGACTTGTTCTTTTTCAAGCCCAAGAGTCTCGGCAAGGCCATCGCGCGCACCGTGTGCACCTTGGCTACAAGCCCACTGTGTCAGGCGTGTGCCATCCCACTGCGATGCACACGAACGAACTTCCATTGGTGCTGGAGCGACACGCTGATTCTCAATCGTGAGATCAACAACCACTTCGCAATCAGCAAAAATGTCGTCGTTGTCACGCGCAGCGAACGTCAGCACAACATTGCTGCCTGCTTCGGGATGCAACAACACATTGCCCTTGAACGATTCATCCATGTCGAGAACCACAGGAAGTGGTTCGTAATCAACGATGACAGTTTCAGCAGCATCGAGACCACTTGTCTTGTCAGAACTCACAACGATGGCGACGATGTCGCCCACAAAACGAACCGTGTCCTTGGCAACATACGGAAACGTAATCCCCGCGTTCATCATCGGGTTTGCTGGTGGCGCGGGGTTCAGATTGATGTCCTCCGCAGTCCACACATGCAAAATGCCCGGCATCGAACGTGCTTCATCCGCATCAATAGAAAGCAGTTGTGCATGTGCCATCGAGGAACGGACAAATGTGAGATGCACTGCACCAGGAAGTTGCAGGTTTGCGATGTAGGTTCCTTCACCCTTGAGGAAACGAGGGTCTTCAACGCGAACAACGCGTGTGCCGAGGATGCTCATGCTGACCAACCGCCGTCAACGACGAATTCAGATCCGGTGGAATACGCACTGTCATCACTACCGAGATAGAGCGCAAGTCGTGCCACATGAATTGGCTCAGCTTCATATCCCAATGGAATACGCGTGCGAACCATTTCGCGAACACCTTCGCCAGCGGCATCAAATGTCTGCAGCATTGGCGTATCGATAATGCCGGGGTGAATCGAGTTCACACGAACTCCGAATGGTGCGAGTTCTTTCGCGACACCTTTTGTCATTCCGCGTACTGCCCACTTACTTGCACCGTATGCAACGAATCCTGGAGTTCCATCGAGACCTGCAACAGAAGAAATGTTGATGATGCTGCCCTTTTGGCGTTGCACCATGTGTGGCGCAAGAGTTTTCATTCCGAGGAACACGCCCGTGACATTGATGTCCATCGTTCGTTCAAATGACTTGAGGTCTGTGTCCATGATGGAACCACGTTCGAAGATGCCGGCGTTGTTCACCAGAATGTCGATCTGGCCAAATGCCTTCAGGGCACCTTCCAGCACTGCATTCCAATCGGATTCACTCGTCACGTCGTGATGGATGAAGATGCACTTCGAACCATCCGGAGAGAGACGCTTGGCGGTTTCGCTACCCACCTCGTCGAGGATGTCGGTGATAACGACGCGAGCGCCCTCATCAATGAAGAGCTGCGCTTCCGAAGCGCCCATTCCACGAGCGCCACCCGTGATTAGAGCGACTTTGCCTTCAAGACGTGATTTTCCCATGGAGATGTTCTACTCCATGGGGTTAGCGCTGGACTACCCCTGCTTTGTCCTCAGTGCGAACCTGCAAAATCAGACGAATGGCCACCACTGCCAAAAGCGTGGCAAACAAGACATTGGAGACCGTGTCCGACATCTTGGTGGAAATCCAACCACCAACGAATGCCGAGAGAATGCCGCCAAGGCCAACGATTCCGGCTGCCTTGAGGTCTACGTTCTTCTTCGTGCGATTACGCCAGGTACCCATGATGGACGTGGGGATGATGACTGCAACTGAGGTTCCTTTAGCGAAGGCTGACGGAAGATGGAGAAGCATCATCATTGCGGGCACCATCACGACTCCACCACCGACACCTAAGAGTCCGGCCAAGATGCCCGTTGCGACGCCGATTGCTACGAGTGCAGCGATTGACCCCAGCGTCAAGACAGAGCGAACACCGGAGTCAAGTGGCAGGAAGAGGCGAATCGCGGTGACAATGAGAAGACCTGCAAAGGCGATTGCCAGTGTGCGGTGGGGCAAGACATGAAGAAGTCGGGTGCCGAGCAGCGCACCAGCAAGTGCACCAGCTGCAAGGCAGGCAGCAACACGCCAATCAACGTGGTCATGGGACCAGTACGAGATCAGTGACGATGCAGAAATTGGGAGCACGGCAGCAAGAGATGTGCCATGGGCAATTCGCTGGTCCATTTTGGCGATGAGTACAAGGCCTGGAACGAGCAAAATTCCGCCGCCGACACCGAACATGCCTGAGAGGAAACCAGCTGCGACTCCCACCAAGACAATGGTGAGGACACTGGCGGAATGCGAAGAGGTGGCGGGCGCGGATTGTTCTGACATGGGTTCCTATGCTCCCACAAACGTGCAATGTTCCGTATCGTTCTGGAATGCGCAAGTCCCGGCTGGCACTTCTTTCGCTCATCGCATCTGCCAGCGTCAGTGCTTGCGCGGGAACCACTCAGTCATCCCCCGTCAGCACGATGGACAATTCCGCGCTCGTGCAACAAATTCTGACTCATTGCACTGACCTGGCCGCTCCTGAGTTAGGAGAGGGATCGCTCTGCATTGACAACGGCTTCAGATTGAAGACAGACGACTTTTCTTTTGCCAACACGGGGCTATCTACTTCTGCCGATGGCAACGTAACGACTCAAACTCTCGTTGACCTCTTTGGTCACGACGCAGTGTGCATACCCAGCGCAAAGGATTCATGCATCCTTCGACCCACCGCAATTCAAAAAATAGAAGAATGGAATACAGGGTTGAACGGTGGACGATGCGAAGGCCTTGCCACTCTCAGCACACGTTTTGCTCTCGGCATGGACTCGCCTTCTGCATATCAAGCAAACGCCACAAGCACTGCTGCCCTACTGAACAACAATCCCAAATTGAATTCTGAGATTGTGTACTGGTGGGCCACACAGTTTCTCAATGAGGTGCGCGACCGAACCGATGCATCACGAACAATGTCACCGCTTGAGATTGTTGATGACCTCATTCAAGGTCTCGCACACTCTGTGGGATACACCGTTGGTATCTACAACGGATCATCAGGGCATTCCGTCACACCATTTGCGGTGACACATCGAGGCGATGAATTCATCATTCATATTTACGACAACAATCGCCCCGGCGAACGTTTTGAAATCTCCGTTGATTCCACAACCAACACATGGCGATACCCCAATGCTTTTCTGGGTGTGGACGGCAGGTATCAGGAATGGTCGGGAGGAACTGGAACGTTGGAGCTCACGGCGATGTCATCACGCAAAGGGCCTTTCCAATGTTCCTTTTGCACAATGCCTTTGACGGATACAACGAATGTCATCACGATTGCATCTCGTGACGTTTCTGCCGCAGGGTACGTACACATCACGACAGACAAGGGCGAGCTTCGCGTCACACCAACAGAAATTGTCAATTCGATTACCAACGCCACTTACACAGTGGGCAAAGGCAAAAGTGGTGGGCTCATGACAGTCACACTTCCGCAATCAATTCAAGACTTCGAAGTTCGAATGTTGCGAGCCTCATCAGAAATACCTGCAGCCGACGTTGTCGTCGGATTACGGCGCCCCGATGGCGCATCTTTGCAAGTCACCGGCAATCTCGCTCACGATGTGCTTCTTACGAACAACTCATCACAGCCCTTGCTCACGGTTCGCAACGACGCAACCATGGTGCAATCCCCCCAACAGAACAATGCTCGCATCAGTCTCTCTGCTGGATCACGCATCTCGCGACGCACATTGAATGCCGGTGAAACAATGACAGTCCGCTCCATTGCGGGGAACAGCATTGAAGTAGCAATCAAGGGGGCAAACGGAGGACGAACGCCATTTACCAAAATCGCCCTGGCACCGACTTCGCCTACCACCGAGGTCAACATCGCAATCGGCGACAACGGGCAAATATCGCTGTATCCATCCCGTGTTGATGCGGTTCGTGTCACTGTGCCAACACCACAAAACTTCACGCCAGGTAAGGCACGCCAAACAACCACATCAACTATTCCCAGCATTGAAATTTCGGAACCCGACTAATTCGGCAGGTAGTTTCGTTGCATCGAAGCAAAGATTGTTCTCTTCTATAAATTCACCCCACTAGCCGATCCCATTGCGATCCGGCTGTGGCAACGTGCCCTGTGCGAGAAACTGAATCTCAAGGGTCGCATCATCATCTCCAAACACGGCATCAATGGAACTGTTGGCGGAGAGCTGAAGAACGTCAAGTTGTATGTACGTGAAACTCGTGAGTTCGCTGCCTTCAAGGAGATCGACTTCAAGTGGTCAGAAGGCATCGGCGATGACTTCCCTCGCCTGAGTGTTCGTGTTCGAGAAGAGATCGTCACATTCGGTGTACCCGAAGAGATTCAAGTAGATGAGAACGGCATTATCGGCGGTGGACAACATTTGAAGCCAAATGAAGTGAACGCCCTCGTTGAAGAACGTGGAGACGACGTTGTCTTTTTTGATGGTCGCAATGCTTTTGAATCCCGCATCGGCCGATTCAAGGGCGCAATTGTTCCCGACACACGGACAACTCCCGACTTCGTTCGTGAGTTAGAGAGCGGCAAATACGACCACCTCAAGGACAAACCGATCGTCTCCTATTGCACCGGCGGCATTCGTTGCGAAATCTTGTCCGTCATCATGAAGAACCGTGGTTTCAAAGAGGTGTATCAAATTGAAGGTGGCATTGTTCGCTACGCCGAGCAGTTCCGCGACAAGGGACTCTGGGAAGGGTCTCTCTACGTGTTCGACAAGCGCCTCAAATTGGAATACGGCAAGGAAGAACTGCTGCTTGGTGAATGCGATTACTGCAACGAACCAACAAATGATTTCTACAACTGCCGCAATCTTGTTTGCCGTACTCGCATCTTGGTGTGCAGCAACTGCACAACAGATGAAGAGCCGCAGTGTGCGGATTGCCGTTAGGGCAATAGTCGCCGAAATTATTTAGCGAAACTGCGAAGCAACTTCGTTCCAGAAGATGCCGTACTTTTCCAGACGTTCTTCTGGTGTTGCACCCATTGTGAAGTCAGGAACGCAGATTTCATCGAAACCGAGTGCTTTATATTCGCCTACCGCATCAACAAGTTGAGCGGGAGTTCCCAAAACGGAACGATCAGCGGGCACATGTGCCTTCAATTTTTCAGCAGCATCTTCAGTTGGCGTGATGAAGAACAAAGGCTGCACCGAGGTACGAACAGTCGCAGGATCGCGACCTTCTTTCTCACATGCCTCGCGCAACTTCTTGATGACTGCGCCGGCGACCTCAGGTGTTCCCCACGTGTTCCACTCTTGAGCAAAACGCGCAGTGAGACGCAACATGCGTGTGCCACCGGTGCCCACCAAAATGGGAAGCGGTGACTGCACGGGCTTTGGCTCACATGGTGCATTCGAAATGGTGAAGTGCTCACCCTTGAAAGTGGTGCGCTCTTGGCTCAGCATGCTGCTCACAATTTCAATTGCTTCAGCAAAACGATCAACACGTGGCTTGGCATCAAACAGCTCAATGCCAAAAGCCTTGTGCTCATTGATCTGCCAACCGGCGCCCATTCCCAAAACAAAACGGCCGTTACTGATCTGATCAATAGTTGCCGCACGATTTGCGATCAGCGCTGGATGATTCACAGTGGTCGGTGTGACAAGTGAGCCAAGGCGAAGTCGAGATGTTGTCGCCGCAAGCGCAGACAAAACACTGAAACATTCGTTGAAGTTGCCACCGATGGGTTCACCATCAGGTGTATTCGGCATGTAGTGGTCGGCGTACCAAAAGCCGTCCCAGCCCATGTTTTCAACTTCTGTCACGAAGTCACGGACTTCAGCCCATGGATGTGCGCTGTTTGCCCAAGCGGAGAAATACACGATGCGACCGAATCAGCTTGGTCCGCTGAACATACCGCGGTATGCCGTTGGCTTTGGTGGTGTTGATTCGCCTTCGTAACGCGTTGTCTCTGCGCGAGCAACGACACCCCAGTGCACTTCGTCTGGACCATCAGCAAGACGCAAAGTGCGCTGGCTGGCGTACATGCGTGCAAGTGGTGTCCACTGCGAAACGCCTGTTGCGCCATGCATCTGAATTGCATCGTCGATGATCTGACATACGCGGATGGGCACCATTGCCTTAATTGCGCTCACCCATACGCGAGCTTCTGCGTTACCGAGCGTGTCCATGGCCTTCGCTGCACGGAGAACCATGAGACGGCATGCTTCGATTTCGATACGAGCCTTTGCAATCACTTCTGGGTTCTTTCCCAAACGTGCAATGGGACGACCAAAAGCTTCACGAGTCAGACCACGACGCACCATCAACTCAAGTGCACGTTCTGCTGCACCAATGGAGCGCATGCAGTGGTGAATACGACCAGGTCCGAGACGAACTTGAGAAATCTCAAATCCGCGACCTTCGCCAAGAAGAATGTTTTCCTTTGGAACACGCACATTGTTGAAACGCAAGTGCATGTGACCATGCGGCGCATCATCTTCGCCGAACACTTCCATTGGTCCCACAATCTCAACACCGGGAGTATCCATCGGAACGAGGATTTGTGAGTGCTTGCGGCTTGGTGGGCCGTCAGGGCTTGTGAGCAACATGACAATCATGATCTTGCAACGCGGATCACCTGCGCCAGAGATGTAGTACTTCTCACCGTTGATGACCCATTCGTCACCATCAAGTTCCGCGAGACATGCAATGTTTTTTGCATCAGATGAAGCAACGTCAGGTTCTGTCATTGCATAAGCCGAGCGAATCTCGCCCTTCAACAATGGCTCAAGCCACTTTGCTTTTTGCTCGGGAGTGCCCACGCGCTCCAACACTTCCATGTTGCCGGTATCGGGAGCTGCACAGTTCATTGACTCCGATGCAAGTGGGCTCTTGCCCAACTCAACCGCGATGTACGCATAGTCAAGGTTGGACAAACCTTCACCTGTCGCAGCATCAGGAAGGAAAAAGTTCCACAGGCCGCGCTCGCGAGCCTTGGACTTCAAACCTTCGAGAATCTCAAGTTGACCTGGCGCATACGACCAACGGTCGGCACGACCTTCACCCAACGCATAAAACTCTTCGGTGGCTGGTTCCACTTCTTCCGCAATGAACTTCTTCACTGCGTTATACAGCGGCTGCACCTTCTGTGACATTGCGAGGTTCAAGCCCTCGTCGGTCTCTACACCTGAATGCATTCCTGGCTTTGGCATCACGCGCTCCCTCGTGTCATGGGGCGTCCTGGCCCCTGCAAATCACCCTAGTTCGCTCGACCTCCCTAGCCCCATGGCGAAGCCTCCATCGCACCCTGCTCATGGAGGCTCAGGAGACATTTTGACTAAGGTCATTGTCTTATCTGCCACGGGGAGGCACCCATGTCACCATTCGAAAAGCACAAGCCTGCGACCAGCCATACCAAGGCCCGAAACGCCACCGTCACCATCCCTACCGATGCTGGCGACTTTGAGCGTGTGTCTCGCGGCTTCATCGCCGCACACCCCACCGGCCACATCGTGGACGAACACGGGCGCACCGTCATCAATGTCAACAACTATGAATTCTTGGCCGTTGGCAGCCCCACCCCAGACACAGTGAACCCCAGCCTGTGGCGGCACGCACAACTCAACCACCACCATGGTCTCTTCGAAGTCCGCAAGGACGTGTACCAAGTTCGCGGCTACGACATCTCGAACATCACCTTCATTCGTGGGAACACAGGCTGGCTGGTCATCGACCCACTGACCACGGAGCAGACTGCACGTGACAGCTACGAGCTCGTCACCGCGCAACTTGGCTTCCTCCCTGTTGTCGCCGTGATCTACACGCACTCACATACCGACCACTTTGGTGGAGTCCTCGGAGTCACCACACAGGAAGAAGTTGATGCTGGTCGTTGCATCGTCATCGCCCCCGAACACTTCATGCATGAGACGGTCGGCGAGAACGTCATTGCCGGCCCAGCAATGGGACGCCGCGCGATTTATCAATTCGGACCGATGCTTCCCGCTGGTCCTACTGGTCACCTCGACTGTGGTTTAGGAAACTCCATCCCCATTGGCGGACCTGGATTGATTGCACCCACCCACGACATCACCTTCACCGGCGAAGAGATGGTTGTCGACGGTATTCGCATCATCTTCCAACTCACTCCTGAGTCAGAAGCTCCTGCGGAAATGAACTTTTTCTTCCCCGATCTCAATGCACTGTGCATGGCAGAAAACTGCAACCACACAATGCACAACCTCATCCCAATCCGCGGAGCGCTTGTCCGCAACGCAATGAATTGGTCGAAGTACATCAACGAAGCGATGGAACTCTTCGGTGCACAAACCGAAGTTCTCTTCACTTCTCATCATTGGCCACGTTGGGGCAATGAAGATCTCATGGGATTCCTCACGAATCAGCGCGACCTCTACAAGTGGATGCATGACCAAACAATGCGTTGGGCCAACCACGGTCTTGTTGCAACGGAGATTGCGGAAACACTCACTCTCCCTGATGAGTTCTTGGCCAATGACCACACACGCGGGTACTACGGCGACTTGGTACACAATGCAAAAGCCGTGTACCAGCGTTATCTGAGTTGGTACGACGGAAACCCTGCGAACTTGAAGAAGTATCCACCGGTCGAAGCAGGCAAGCGTTATGTAGAACTTGCAGGCGGTGCCGATGCATTGCTTGCCAAGGCTCAGGCTGCGTTTGATGCTGGCGATTACCGCTGGGTGGCAGAGCTGGTGAATCACCTTGTGTTTGCTGATCCAACAAATCAGGCAGCACGTGATCTGCAAGCGGACACCTTGGAACAACTCGGTTATCAGGCAGAGTCTGCAACATTCCGCAACGCGTATCTCAATGGCGCACAAGAGTTACGAGTTGGCCCACCGAAATTGGCCGGCGGCAATGGACGTGCGCGTGGGCTACTGCGCGCAATGTCAGTGGAACAAGTGTTTGACACCATCTCTGTTCGTCTGAAGTCAGAAGAAGTTGGTGGACAGAAACTGTTCATCAACTGGACATTCACCGACCTTGATGAGAAATGGGTGCTCGGACTTTCCAACCGCACTCTCCATCATGTGAAAGGTCGACACGAATCGGCAGCAGCAGTGACTGTGACATTGAAGCGGATGACCTTGATTGATGTCGTCACACAAGCAACAACTTTCATGGATCAAATCAATGAAGGCAACATTCAGATTGATGGCGATGCGTCAGCACTTCTGACAGTTTTTGGAAACCTGGATGCGTTCACTCCCGGGTTCCTCATCGTTGAGCCATAGCGCTGAACGCTTTCGGATTTATTTACTTCAGCACCTTGAGGCAATTGAGCCCTCGGAAAGTGTCTGGCGTAACAAAAACGTTGTACCGGTAGTCCGACCAACAGCCTGAACCGTTCATCTTGATCTTCTCGCCACCGAGTTCGCCCGATGTGCGATCAAGTGGCCAATCACCATTGAGATCGGTAGCCGTCAACTTTCGCGACAATTGATTCGGTGCAATGGTTCCGATGTACACGCCTTCTTCATTCAGCTTTGACATTCGCTTTTCAAATTGCGCAACCTTGAGCTTTGCTTCATCAGCTGCCGATGTGGCCGCGTCTGCAGCAGCTATGGCCTTAGTTGCCACGTCTCGTGCATCTGCAATATCAGACTCGTAGGCATCAACTTTCTCCTGCAAGGAGTCGACCTTTGCGGAAAGCTCCAACACAAGTGAAGTGAGCTCTTCAGGTGAAAGGGAATCTCCTGGACTGAGTTCGGGAACTTCACCTTCAGTCGGAACAGTGGTGTCGGTGGATTCTTCGACAAAAACTTGCATTGCGGATGACCCAGCCCACACAACCCCCACTGTGAGGACAGACAAAGCAACAGCAACGAGTGATGTTCCAACCATATTTGACGTAAAACGACGCATGCCTTGACTCTACGAAGTGGGTGTCTCGCCTCGGTACTCCCCCCGCTCTAGGCACTACTCTCGCTGTGTTGCACTGTGCAACACACACAAGGGGGAACCATGGCTGAGCGTTTTGAAAATGGATACGGCGGTCTCGTAGCTGTTGTCACCGGCGGCGGAACGGGCATGGGTCGCGAGCTTGTTCGTCAACTCACCGCCCAGGGTTGCGACGTTGCTACCTGTGATGTGATTGCAGAGAACCTCGCAGCAACTGTTGAGATATGCACTACCGACGGCAACAAGGGTCAAATTCTGACTCACATCGCCGATGTATCAGACGAGGCACAAGTTCTTTCCTTCCGCGATGCTGTTGCGAAGTGGCGTCCTCATGTCCATGTGTTGTTCAACAATGCTGGTATCGGTGGCGGTGGCAGTTTCGTTCTCGATGAGCGCGCTGGCTGGGAAAAAACTTTCAACGTGTGCTTCGGTGGCGTCTATAACAACACACGTGCATTCCTTCCACTTCTTCTTGCTGCACCGTTCGGTCAAGTAGTGAACACAAGTTCTGTCAATGGCTTCTGGGCAACACTTGGCCCCAACGTGTCGCACACTGCATACAGTGCAGCAAAGTTTGCAGTAAAGGGTTTCACCGAAGCTCTCATTACAGATTTCCGCCTCAACGCGCCGACTCTGCGTGCTTCTGTTGTTATGCCTGGCCACATCGGCACCGACATCATGATTAACTCACAGAAGTTGCAAGGTGCCGACCCTGAGACGATGACTCAGGATCAACTTGATCAGGTTCGTCAACGCTACGAACGTCAAGGAACCGACATGTCGGCCATTAGCGACGCCGACCTGCGTGGTCTTTTGAAGATGGGGGCTGAAGGATTCCGCGATGTAGCTCCCACCTCTGCTGCGGATGCATCCAAGTTCATCCTCGACTCCGTGTCTCGTGGCGAATGGCGCATTTTGGTGGGTGACGATGCAGTTGTTCTTGATGACGAGGTGCGGAAAGCTCCGAAGGATGCATACCTTCCCGAATTCATGGACCGCCTGCACTCCCGCGGCGCAATGAATGCCATGGGTCGGTAACCCCAACTGTTTCCAACGACTTCTAACAGGGTTTGCCTTTCGTTCACCTGACAGAAATGCGGCTGTATCACCATGAAGACATGGAAAACACAGTCAAGAAAAGTTCCGTACTCGAGACCACAGTACTGGCCACCTCTTCATTGGGCCTTGGCGCTTATTGCGCCTCGATGACGTCACATCTCCTGATGCAAGTCATCCTTTTCTCCCTTCCTATTGCAACCCTTTTTGCTTCCTCACGTCGCAAGAAGGTTGCAGTCACTGCGATTGACACTCCGCGCCACACCGCAGTGGAATACTTAACGGGTGTTCACGCCGCCTGAGTATCTCTCCCCTTCGTCCATCCGCACCTTCCGCGATTGTCCGCAGAAGTTCAAGATCGGTCGATTCGACAACATCAAAGAGCCACCGTCATGGGCGACACATCTCGGTTCTTTTGTTCATGAGGTTCTCGAACACCTCTATGGCCTTCCTCATGAAGACCGCACCAACGATTCTCTGAAAACTCTCGCCGGCGAACTGTGGAACGCCAACGAATGGGAAGCAAAAGTTCTTGCGCTCACCGAACCAAAGGGTGCAATCCGTGACTTCAAAATTGAAGCTTTCGCGAGCATGACCAACTTGTGGAAGTTGGAAGATCCTGCGGAAACCGACCTTGATGAAATGGAAATGAAGATCGAGGCTGAAGTGGAAGGTGTCCGCATGCTCGGCTACATCGACCGTCTCGTCATTGACGATGAACAGTCCGCCATCATTTCGGATTACAAGACCGGAAAGATTCCGAACGAACGTTTTACATCTGAAGACGACAAGTTCTTTCAGTTGCTTGCTTATGCACTGATGTTGGAAGCAACAGATGGTGTGCCCACCAGCAAAGTGGAATTGTTGTACCTCACACAGTCAGCAAAGCATGAGCTTGCCGCAACACCGGTGAAGCTTTCGATTGCTAAGGGCACCATCGTGGAAACGAAGGAAGCCCTCGATGCTGCTTGCGGCACTGGTGATTTCCATTGCAATGTCACCAAGTTGTGCGACTGGTGCCATTACAAAAAAATTGGAGTCTGCCCCGCTCACAAGAGCTGAGACGTCGCATCTCGTTGATGCGTCAATGACTATTCGAAACGCAAGCAACCGTCTTCCAGGTTTGCGACAGGAAGGATTTCCTTCTCTGCCCAGTAATCCTGGTCGTGCTTCCATTCAGACTTTGTGCCTGACTTTGGCATGAGGTGTTGTGCACGCATGAGGTAATTCGGGTTGAAGTTACTTGGTTCAATCCAGCTTCCAATCTCCATGTCCGCGTCTTCTGGACGAAGCTGTGGCACAACACGTTGTGCACCTTTCTCCTCCATCAACTTGAACATGCGAAGAATAAAGTCGGCCATGAGATCAACACGCAATGTCCAGCTAGCGCGGAAGTAGCCGAACACCCATGCGAGGTTTGGAACATCAGTGAACATCATTCCGCGATACGTCACCGTCTGGCTCCACTCCACGGGCTTGCCATCTACTTCGAATGGAATATCTCCCAACACGCTGAGATTGAAACCAGTTGCTGTGATGACGATGTCGGCATCAATCTGCGTGCCACCCTTTGTAAGAACGCCCGTTGCATTGAACGTTTCAATTTCGTCCGTCACAACGCTGGCCTTGCCAGATGAAATCCCGGCGAACAAATCACCATTCGGAACAAAAGCAATTCGTTGCTGCCATGGGCGGTATGACGGAGTGAAGTGCTTCATGTCGTAGCCCTCTGGCAGAAGATCTTTCACACCGGTGAGCAACATGTCGCGAACAAATTCTGGTTCCTGCACTGACATGACAGTCACCATGTGTTGATCGGCCAAAGTCTTACGACGTGCAATTTCATGAATCCATGTTTCGTCAACATCAAGTGCGCGCAGTTGATCGACAAGTTCATTCGCGTTACGACCAGGAATGAAATACGTTGGTGAACGCTGCAACATCGTGATGTGCTCTACATCGGGGGCCATTGCGGGCACCACGGTGGCAGCTGTTGCACCAGATCCAATAACGAGAACTTTCTTGTTCTTGTAATCGAGATCTTGTGGCCATGTTTGTGGGTGGACAATTTGACCCTTGTAGGAATCCATGCCAGCCCACTCTGGTGTGTAGCCCTCGGAATGCTTGTAATAGCCCTGACACATCCACAAGAAGTTGGTCGTCATCTGGAAGGTGTCACCAGTATTCAAGTTGGTGACGTCAACTGTCCAAAGATTCTCGGCACTTGACCACGATGCACCTGTAATGCGATGGCGGTAACGAATGTGCTTATTCAGACCGTTATCTTCAATGACCTCGCCCATGTACTTCTTGATTTCTTCAGAAGTTGCGATCGGAGTTCCGACCCATGGCTTAAAGCGATAGCCGAATGTATAGAGGTCGCTATCGGAACGAACACCGGGGTACTGATGCATGTGCCAAGTGCCGCCGAATGTTTCGTACGCCTCAAGGACAACAAAAGTCTTATTCGGTGCTTGGTCTTGCAAGTGATAGGCCGTGCCCACACCGGAGATACCAGCACCAACAATGAGAACGTCGAAGTGCTCCAGGCCTTGCTTGCGCTGAGTTCCCGAGTCTGCGGTCATGGTCATAATTGCCCCCTGATTTCCACTTGTAATACTAAGGCTGTTGCCACGTAGGGGCACGGTCGAAACCTCTTCTCCGTAAAGGTTTGGTCTTCCTCATATCGGGCATCATGACTACGGTGAGATTGTGAATTCATTCTCAGTCCTTGGAGCCATGGTCTATGACGGAACTGGTGCCGAAGGCATCATTCAGGATGTTCATGTGCACAACGGATTCATTGTCGACACCCAGGTTGACGACTCAGTACCAAGAATCAATGGGGCAGGCCTATCCCTCTGTCCTGGGTTTATAGATGTCCATACACACGATGACGTCGCTGCAATCACCACGCCTCTGATGCATTTCAAGACATTGCAAGGCGTGACCTCTGTGATTGTCGGAAATTGTGGAACATCAATTGCGCCTGGTGGAGCAGGCCTGATGGGTTCATTGGAATGCACTTCCTTTTCTGAATATTTTCAACGACTTGTCGATGAACCTTGCGCCACCAACGTGGCTGCACTAGTCGGACATGGTTCCGTGCGTGCAAAAGTCATGGGAACAAAAACGAATCGTGCTTCTACCGAAGAAGAGCTCCGTGAAATGTCACGACTTGTGGATGAGGCGATGAGCGATGGTGCAATCGGCATGTCTACTGGTCTTGCATATGAACCTGGCCGTTACTCGCCTACCGAAGAAATTGTTGAACTCTCTCGCATCGTTGCTTCACATAGCGGTATCTACACCACTCACATGCGCAATGAAGGAGACGACCTCATTCAAAGCATCAAAGAATCAATTACTATTGGCGAACAAGCACACATCAAAGTGCAAATTTCTCATCTCAAGGCAATGGGTGCACGAAATCACGGTCGTGTTGTACAAGCCATTGAAACAATTCGTGCTGCACAGCAACGTGGCGTTGATGTGATGGCTGATCAGTATCCCTACACCCGCGGCAGCACACTTCTTGACCAAATAGTTTCAGGAGGTCAACTGATTGCACTCAATCCCAATGGCTTGCATCACATGGGCGCTGTTTTGATTTCCTCTGCTCCAAAGCATCCTGAATGGGAAGGTCTCACGCTTCAAAACGTTGCAGATATGTTGCAATTAGAAGATAAGGAAACCATTGATTATCTCTTGTCTGAATGTGGACGCACCTTATTTGTCGTCATTGATTCATTGAGCGAGACAGATGTATGTACGGTGATGAAAGAAGACTTCGTTATGGTTGGATCTGACGGAGTACCCACCGGATCCAAACCACACCCTCGTTTACATCACACTTTTCCTCGCGTGCTGGGCGAGTACGTACGCACACAAGGGCTTCTCTCACTCCCCTCTGCGATTCACAAGATGACCGGGATGAGCGCTGATCGCTTTGGGCTGACCGATCGTGGAACCATTGCCATTGGAATGGCAGCAGACCTTGTCCTCTTTGACCCCGACACCGTGATTGACACCGGCACATACGTTGACCCGACGACAGTTCCCCTAGGTATTCACTCCGTTTGGGTCAATGGCGAATGCGTATCCGAGAATGGCAACATCACCGGCGCGCGGCCCGGCAGGCCGATTCGTTTTCGCTGATTCGTCCGTCACATCTGTGAATTAGTCTCCCCGCAGGGGGTTTGACATGTTTGACATCATCATTCGCGGGGGCACGGTGGTTGACGGGACCGGCGCACCATCGCATATCGCCGACGTTGCCATCTCCGACGGGGTCATCGTTGAAGTTGCCGACCGCATTGTGGGAGAGGCGCACGAAGAGATCGATGCTCATGGGAAGCTGGTTACGCCAGGTTTCATCGACATTCATACGCACTATGACGGTCAGGTCAGTTGGGACACACTTCTTGAACCTTCTAGTTGTCACGGCGTCACCACCGTCGTTGTTGGCAACTGCGGCGTCGGATTCGCACCCGTACGCCCGGGTCAGGAGGAATGGCTTGTCCAACTGATGGAAGGCGTTGAAGACATTCCTGGCACTGCCCTGCACGAGGGCATCAATTGGGAATGGGAAACCTTCCCCGAATATCTTCACGCCATCGACAAGCGTCGCTACGCAGTCGACATTGCTGCGTATGTCCCGCACGGCGCAGTCCGCGGCTATGTCATGGGTGAACGTGGCGCTCGCAACGAAGACGCAACAGCAGAAGACTTGGCAGAGATGTCTCGCATTGTGCGCGAAGCGCGTGAAGCCGGAGCCGTTGGCTTCTCCACCAGTCGCACCATGGGACACAAAGCAAGAGATGGTCAACCAGTACCTGGAACATTTGCAAGTTCCGAAGAACTCAACGCACTTGCTGATGCACTCGTTGCAGGTGGTGGTGGCATCTTTGAAGTAGCCCCCGAAGTTCTGCCTGATGGTGCCGGTCAACCCACGATGGGAATGACCGAAGAGTTGCAGTGGATGGGCGACCTTGCATTACGCACCGATCTCAAAGTCACCTACTTGTTATTGCAGTACATGACAATGCCGGATGCATGGAAGCAAGCGCTCGATCACTCGTCAAAGATTCTTGAACAGGGCGGTTATTTGCGTCCACAGATTGCAGCACGACCATTCGGAATGATGGTCGGCTGGGCCGGCTATCACCAGTTCAACAAGCGTCCGACGTATATCGAACTTGCGCGTTCACTGTCATTCGAAGACTTAAAGAAAGAACTTGCAAAGCCAGAGGTGCGTGTGCAGATTCTATCTGAAAAAGATGAGGCAGTGAATCCACATATTCAGTTTGATGGACTTGGACCTCGTCTCGCACAAATTCCACATCTTGTGTACGCAATGGGAAATGGAACCGATTACGAACCAACACCCGAGATGAGCGTGAAGGCATTAGCAGAGGCTGACGGAGTCAGTACTGATGAGAAGGCATACGACTTACTCAATGAAAACGGTGGCGATGCATTCCTGATGTTCCCGACGTTGAACTACGTCGGAGAAAATCACGATGTGATTTACGAGATGCTCACACATCCAGCAGCGATCAATGGACTGAGTGATGGTGGTGCACATGTCCGCATGATTTGCGATGCCTCTATCCCGACATACCTCTTGTCCCATTGGGCCCGAGATCGTCAACGCGGTCCGAAGATTTCCGTGGAAGAAGCAGTGCGTTTGCAAACCACAGCAACGGCCGAAGTGTTGGGCCTCACAGATCGTGGACGCATCGCCGTTGGACAACGAGCCGACGTGAACATCATCGACTTTGAGACATTGAATATCAATGCCCCGTATGCAACAAACGACCTACCCGCAGGTGGTCGCCGCTTGCTGCAATCTGCCACTGGTTATATCGCCACCATCGTCAACGGCACTGTGACACGGCGTAACGGAGTTGACACGGGCGAGAGACCAGGTCGTTTAGTTCGCGCCTAAGCCAATCCCTATTGATCTGCACGTGTCAACGTGCGGACTTCACGCGACAACAGCGGAACACTGGCAGCAACCAATGCAACCGTTCCCGCGACAATAAGCGCTGTTTGTGTTCCCAGCCACTTCGTAAATGGCCCAGCAACAAATAGTCCCATCGGTGCAAAAATCAACGAGCCGAATGCGTCGTATGCACCAACTCGTGACATCGCTTCCTCGGGAACGTACGTCTGCAATGTGGTCAACCAGTTGGCATACATAACATCAATAGCGATGCCAGCGATTACTGCTGTCCCCACCAAGAACCAAATAGGCATCGGAACAGCCATTGAGAAAATCCACAATGAGATTGTCGGCATGACACCTACTGCAAGGAGAAGCGGGCGCTTCACGTGAATACGCAAGGCGGCGATGGTTCCCAACAAACCACCGAATCCCCAGCCGGCCATCATGAAGCCCATGTCACGGGCACCGTGCAGAACTTCCTTCGCACGCACGGGCGCCATGACGCCGATGAAACCTTCAAAGGCTGGATGAAAGAACGCAAAGGAAACCACAATGATCACGATCCAGCGTCGTGATGAGAACTCAACCCACCCATCTTTCAGCTGAGTGATGATTCCCACTTCTTTTTCTTCATCCGTTGGGGCGTCGCGATCCAGGTGTCGCAAAGAGAACACCAAACATCCTGCGATAAAGAAAGAAAGTGCATCGATCAAAATTGCCCAGCCAGAGCCAAACGCAGCAACCAAGATGCCAGCCGTCGCTGCACCCAACGTGAGAGCGAGATTTGCTCCCATGCCGACGAGTGCATTGGCTGACTGCAACAGACGAGTCTCCACAATCTGCGGCATAAGCCCCGTAAATGCCGGATACCACAACGAATTCAATACTCCGAAGACAAAACCATTGAACGCAAGAAGGGGGACGGATGCGAAACCCATCAGAAAAGCAATTGCACTAATCGATACAAAAATGCTGCCCAAGAGGTCGGTTCCACCAACGAGCAATGCGCGACCAAAACGATCAGCTGCTACTCCACCGATGACCATAAAGAGAACGAGTGGCACCATGTGCGCCGCCGTCACGATGCTGAGTGAACCTGCGTTCCCGCCTGGCAGATCGAGAACGCCAAAAGCCAATGCAATCGGCGTCATTCCATTGCCAAAGTTACTCACTACACGCGATGTGAACATCTTGCGAAAGTCCACATTGCGCCATAGTTCGCGCACTTGGTCGTTTATATCGTTCATATCTAATGCGATGGCACACCTTCAGGTGTACCAGTGTGCGATGCCACATACTTCGGGCGGAAGAGCAACACGAATGCAAGTCCAGCGGCAGCAATGCAAACCGACGAAACAATCAATGGTTGGTTAGATGTCAAATCACTCGCGATGTAGCCCACAAGGATTGATGCGGGAACTTGCGCCAAGCTCTGCACACTTGAGTAGATGCCCATCGCTTGACCTTGTTGACCTGGCTCTGCGGAACGACTCACCAAACTGGTCGTGTTTGCCATAGTTAAACCGTTAAAGAATGTGAAGAACGGAATTGCCAAGTACAGCCATACCTGCGATGTTGTCGGCGTAAGGAAGTACACCGCCATCATTGCTGCATTACCAAACATGCTGAATCGCAAGACTTGATAGTCCGCGAGTTTCTTTGCAACACGGGGAACAAATAAAGCCTGTGCCATTGCAATAAATATTCCAACTAATGCGAAGTAGTCCCCAGTCTTCGACGAATTGAAATTGAAATTGTTGCGGAGATACACGCCAAAGAATGACGTGAAGAATGTGAATCCAGCACTGAACAGGAGGCTGGACAACAACACAACGCGAAGTCGATCAGAGGTAAACCCTTGCACCACATTCATCACTGATTGAGAGGCTTTAATTCGTCCAGAGTGGAACTTTTCCTTAATGGTTTCAGGGAAAGACGTCAGGATTGCCAGACAATTCAATAAGGCCAAGATGCCCGCAAAAATGAATGGCGTTGTTGCACCAAACCAACTTGGAGTATTGAACAATCCGTAGAAACTGATTCCGGGTTCGCTGAGTTTGCCGCCAAGATACGGTCCAATCACGAAGCCCATTCCGAATGCAGCGCCCAACATGCCGAAATTCTTTGCCCGTGTCTCTGGAGTACTGATGTCACCCACGGCTGCATTCGCCACAGCAATGTTTCCACCAGTGAAACCATCAATCGCACGTGAAATGAAAAGCAATGGGATATTCGCAGTTGTGATACCCACTGCAAACAAGAAATACCCAATTGCGGTTCCGAAAATTGAGAACGCAAGCACGGGGCGTCGACCAAAGCGGTCTGACATCTGCCCAAGAATCGGCGCTGCAAGGAAGACGCAGAACGGGAAGATGGCCTGCAACCAACCCAACATGATCAGACTTTGCGTGGGACCCCACGTTTCTGGTGTGACACGAAATGGCCCAGGGCTGATGAGCAATGGGAAGACAGGAATGAGGATGCCAAAGCCAAGAAGGTCAACGAAGACCGTTGTGAAAATGGCAAGCATGGGGTTTTTACGCACCATGCGAGGTTAGTGGTTTGAGGTCTTAGCGACCCTTCCATTCAGGAGCACGCTTCTGGGCAAAGGCTGTTGCACCTTCCTTGGCGTCTTCACTGCTGAAAACGACCTTTTGCAGCTCGCCCATCAACGCTGGATTGCCAGTACCAATTTCATCGAGCATCAATTGCTTTGTGGCTTGCACGGCAAGTGGCCCATTAGCAGCGACACGGCCAGCGAGTGCAAGAGCTGCCTCGCGAAGACCAGCGGCCGGAACAACTTCATTAATTAGGCCAAGTTCCTTTGCGCGGTCTGCACTAATGGGGTCACCCGTCAGGCCCATTTCCATTGCAACAGCCATAGGAATACGCGCTGGCAATCGAACACCACCACCGGCAGCAAACAAGCCACGCTTCACTTCAGGAATACCAAAACGTGCCGTGTCTACCGAGACGATGAGGTCACACATCAAGACCACTTCAAAACCACCAGCGAGTGCATGGCCATTAACGGCTGCAATCAATGGCTTCTTGCACTGACGAAGTGCGGCGAATCCGAGCCCAATCTTTGCGATGTCTTCACCAGCAGCGAATGCTTTGAGGTCCATGCCAGCACAGAACACTTTCTCGCCAGCACCTGTAATGACGATTGTGCGCACTTCAGGATTTTCCGCAGCGTCAGCCAGTGCTCTAGAGAGTCCTTCACTCAGAGCGCCATTCAACGCGTTTCCAGCTTCGGGTCGGTTCAAAGTGACAACGAGAACGTTGTTCGTGATTTCGGTCAGTACTTCCATGGCAAACCCCTTAAAAAAGTGATTCTTTAGATTGCCACAATCACTCGCTTGAGCTCTAGTTTTCCGCTGCTGCCTTGAGGTTTTTCAGGGTTTGTTCCATGTTTCGACGGTTGTGCTCTGATCGATCTGACACACCACTGACAAATTTCCCAAGAATGTTTGCGATCTTGCTTCGGTGATCAATCCAACTGTGCGTGACCGTGCAACCAGAGGCAGTTGGTGTGATCTCATACACCCAGTCACACCAGTTCTTCCCAAGTGCTATCAATGCAAAACTGAACTTCTTTGGCGCATCGACCTCATTGACCTTCACAGACGTCGACCACGCCTTCTTGCCGTTCCGATTGCGCCCTTTGAAACTTGCACCGACCACAGCACCCGTTGCACCCTTAGTCCATTCACCACCAAGGTTCTCTGGCGACCACTCCCCCATGCGAGGAAGATCTGTTACCAATGCCCAGACGAGCTCTGCCGGTGCTGCAATTTCTTCAGTGACAGAAATGGTGGCCATATGAATACCTCATTTGTAGTGCAAGATAAAGAGTCATCTCGGTGCAGAGAAGTTAGCCCCAAATATGTTCGCCCTGCACCCATGTTGCATGGAAGCCCGGCCCACATCGGCTGGGCAATTTCACTTTCGCAACGGGTCCAGAAGTGATGTCTTGCGCCGCATAAATCCAGCACTCTGACGCATATGTCTCAAGATTGGTACAGATGGTGACGACATATCCGTTGTCTTCTGCACCACCGTTTGTGCTGCGGGCAAAAGCAGATTCACTACCCAACCATCCGTCGCCATAACTCACCATCTCACGCTTCATGGATTCATGGTCATACTTCACGAGATCGGTGAAGATGAGGGTCTTCGCTTCCAATGGAATGTGTTGGTGATACGAATAGCGAGTCTTTTGACCGTACAAATCAACATCAGGAAGACAGAACTCAACATTGAGATCATCAAGTGACTCTTCAGAGGTCTCGCCAGTGCGTATGTTCATACGCCAGCGATACAAGTGCGACTTCACTCGCATATATGCGAGCATGCTGGCCAATGGACCTTCTGCAGGATCTCTCTTAATGCGCGGATCTGGCTGCATACAGCCATCCATCACAATCCAATCGCCCTCTTCCCATGCATTCACCATGTGCAACACATATCCGGGTTTGAACTCGAACCACTTCACTTGATCTTGCGTTCCGTAGCGCGGAATCACACCAATACGCGATGGTAGGTCTGGCTTAAACGTAACGACACGACGACCAATGCTCTTCAACATTTCAGGATCATGGAAGAACGGCCAGTCATGCAACAGGGTGTAGTTCTCAGTGATGGTGATGTCATGCGGCAAACGTGGTCCAGGAAGGTCGATACGTGCAACATGCTTTAAAGCGCCGTTCTTATCCCACACGTAATAGGTGTAAAAACTTTCGAAGTCTGCGTAGTCATATCCAATGAGTTCGCCCGTTCGCATGTCAGTTTTTGGATGCGCATTCAGCGTGGTGCGCAAGCTGCCACCGAAATCTTGCAGACCCTTAGTATCCAGCGTGACAGGGTCAAGTTCATACACCGCACCCGCGTTGTACCAACCCGTAATCAACTTGCCATTATGGATGTTCAATGTGGTGTTGGCTGTATCGCGGACATAATCAGGGTTACGCACCTCTTCATATCCACGTGCTTCGGCATCACGAAGGTCAAACTCCGCCATCATGCCGTTGCGTGTGGTGGCGGCACCATTGATGTCTTCCATCAATACTTCAGTTTTCACATACTTACGTGAAAAACTCACTTTCCCATCGCGAAAGTAGATGCCATAGACCATGCCGTCGCCATCAAAGAAGTGATGATCAAACTTTGGTCGGAACATGGGGTTTGGTGACTGGCGGTAATACGCACCGTACAAATCAGCAGGAATAGTGCCTTCGACTTCCAGATCGTCAGCCGTCACCTCGGTCATCACAGGCGCATAAAAGCCATGTAAATACGGGTTGCCTGCGTGCAACTCGTCATTAATCCATTCCGGCGCATCGTTCGGGTCTGGCATCTGCGATTGCAGTACACGTGTACGAAGATCCATGAACTTTCTCCTAGTCCCTCACGCCAACAACAAAACTTGCAACGGTGGAAAGCGAGCCGCCAATGTTCAAGGTGCCAAAAGTCTTGGCGCCTTCCACTTGAATGTCACCTGCCCGATTCGTTACTTGCTTTACTGCATCAAACACCATGCGTGCACCAGTGGCGCCGACAGGATGTCCACCACCGATTAGTCCACCGCTCGCGTTAATGGGCAAGTCGCCATCACGTTCAATGAGACCACTCTCAATGGCTTTCCATGATTCACCCGGTGCAGTGATTCCGAAATGGTCGATTGCCATATATTCCGTGGTCGTGAAACAGTCGTGCGTTTCGATGCCATCAAGTTGCATAACATCGTCAACGCCAGCACGACGGAAGGCGTCGGTAATCGCATCATTCACATGCGGGAAGATGAACTTGTCATTCTTACTGCGTTCCAACTTGTCCATGAACTTGATGCCTGCATTGCGATGACCCCAACCAAGAATTTGTGCAGTCTCTGAGGCCTTCTTGTTCTGACGTGCCGCGTATTGCTGCATGAACTTTGCTGAGCACAAGATTAAGGCTGAAGCACCGTCGGTAATTTGACCACAATCTTGTCGACGTGTTCCCGGCTCGATGATGGGGTTGGCAATATCGTCATCAGTGAAACTCAAGTCAGTGAACTTCCATGCTCGTGTTTGCGACAACGGATTTAACTTTGCATTTCCATAATTAATTTCTGCAATGCGATTCAGATGCTGACGATCAAGTCCATACCGATATGCGTACTCTTCACCGAGGAGTCCAAACACAGCGGGCCACATGAAGGTGCATGAGATGCCCTCATGCCCCTGCCATGAAGCAGCGTTCTGATTGACCGAAGATTGATCACCTGGCAGCGCTTTCTGCTCTTCTACACCAACAACAAGTGCAACGTCATAACGACCCGCTTCGATTTCCGACATTGCCGAAAGAATCGCAAGAGATGACGAAGCACAAGCGCCTTCATGTCGCATTGCGGGCTTTCCCCACAAACCAGGAACCACTTGAGACGCCATCGCACCGAGATGGCCCTGGGCGCGTTGAAGTTCAGAGAACGCATTGCCGACGTGCACCGTGTCGACTTCGGACACATCAAGATTGGCGTCAGCTAATGCACCTTCAATGGCTTCGCGCATCATGTCCGAGATGTCGAGACCTTCTTTCGCAAAGCTTCGCGAAAAGTCCGTTTGGTAGCCCCCCAGGACATACACCGGTGTTGTCATTGTTCCCCCTTGACCCCTATGACGGTAGTCGGGAAATAGTCCGAACGAGAAGGGCTAGTCAGGCCTTTTTGACGACACTGGACTTGAGATACATCGCCCCAAATCCATCTACTTTGCAGTCAATGTCGTGATCCCCGTTGTCCCGCACCAAGCGAATGTTGCGAACCTTCGTCCCCACCTTGATCGAGGTCGGGCGTCCCTTCACTTTGAGGTCTTTCACAACAACCACAGTGTCGCCGTCTTCCAGAATGTTGCCTGCAGAATCCCGAATCACTGAAAGACTCTCGCTGGCTTCATCTCCTGCAGCATCTACAGACCATTCGTGGGCGCATTCTGGACAAACCAACATTGCGCCCATCTCATAGGTGTACACGCATGTGCACTGTGGGCATGGAGGAAATTCAGAAGAACTCACTCAGTCAGTCTAGGAGCGTACGAACTTCAGGCCTTCGAACGTTCCTGAGGTGCGCCACGATTCAAGGTGCTCAAAGAACGCAATCGGACCACCTGGATGGCCACTGCTATTCAGCTGTTCTTTACGACCCATGTGCTTGCCTTCGTTGTTGTAATAACCAGGGGTGCACTCTTCCCCTCCGCGGAGACCGCGAACAGTGCTCGTAATCAATTCAATCCAAGCTTCTTCTGCCTCTTTCGTGACTTCCACACACGATGCTCCCGTGCGTTCAGCCTCGGCAATCACCGCTGCAATCGCGACACTGTTCTCTACATAATTTTGCGGAATGTTCGAGATGAGATTTGCACCCTGAGCAGCTCCCAAGATGTACATATTGGGAAAGCCATGCACGTGAATTCCATGCAGTGTGTGCATTCCTTCGGCCCAATAATCAGAAAGCAGTTGACCGTTGCGACCAGCGACGTCATAACCATTTCGACGCGTATACGAAGTGCCCACTTCAAAACCTGAAGCAATGATCAAGCAATCAATTTCGTAATGAACGCCGTTCACCCAAACGCCAGTTTCATCAATGCGTTCAACACCCTTGCCGTCGGTATCAATGAGATGCGTATTCGGATTGTTATATGACTGCAAATATTCGTCATGAAAACATGGGCGCTTACACAGCTGTCTGTACCAAGGCTTCAACCCCTCTGCTGCCTGCGGATTACGCACAATGCTGTCGACTCGAGCACGAATCTCCGACATCTTTTCGTCATCGCTCTCTTCGTACGCAGCAAGCAACGTTGCCGGACCAAATTCTTCTCCGGCCTGCACCTTTTCAATCACACGATCGCGAATGCGCAGAGAAATATCCGTCCAACCATCCTTCACCAAATCTTCATCGGTGAAACCCATCGTCTGCAGAGTCGTGAAGTTCATCATCCACTCGCGCTGCCAACCAGTCTTCAACTCGCTAAACCATTTCGGGTCAATGGCATGGTTGTTACGTTCATCAATGGCTGACGGTGTGCGCTGAAAAACGAAGAGTTCCTTCGCTGCACGAGAAAGATGAGGAATGCATTGCACCGATGTAGCACCGGTTCCGATGATGCCCACGCGCTTATCGGAGAGTTTCTCCATGAGCGCGCCGGTTGGGTCGCCACCCGTGTAGTCATAATCCCAGCGACTGGTATGGAATGCATGGCCCTTGAATGACTGCAGCCCAGGAATTCCCGGAAGCTTTGCTCGATGCAACGGTCCCGTTCCCATTGCTAAATGACGAGCACGAAGAACATCTCCGCGATCTGTGCGCACGATGTATCGGGAAATTGTTGCATCCCATTCAATAGAAGTGATGCCTGTTGAAAGTAAAGCGCCCTCATACAAATCGAATGTTGTCGCAATGCGTTTTGCATGTGCATGGATCTCTGGCGCGGGAACGTACTTCGCCGATGGAACTGTTCCTGTTTCTTCCAGCAGTGGCAAATAGATCATGGCAGCGGTGTCACACATGGCACCGGGATAACGATTCCAGTACCAAACGCCACCAACGTCTCCTGCCTTATCAATCAAGCGAACATCAGTAATTCCGGCCTGCTTAAGTCGCGCACCTGTTACTAGTCCTGCGAAGCCCGCACCGACAACGAGAACAGTGACATCTTCATGAATCGCATCGCGCTCAACTGGATGTACATACGGATCATCCAACAAGTTTGAGAATCTACCTGATGGCTCTTGGTACTGCTCATTCCCATCGGAGCGGATTCTCTTGTCCCGCTCAGCGTTATACCTCTGTCGAAGTTCTTCGCGATCTTGCTCGGTGAGTTGAACAGCCATCCTCAATGTTCGCACAACAGTGGGATGTAAGTGCGATTGAATTCATCAGTTTGAACACATTGAAACGGTGAACTAACGCCAATCGGCGAAGCCCACCGTTTCAATGGTGAAGACTTACTATTTCTTCGCCTTAATCAGTTTCGTAACAATCTGCACAGTGAAGCGATAGTAAATCGCAGGGTACTTACCCTTAGCAGCTTGCTTCACGGTGATGAAACAACGACCAGGATTCGCAGACATCGTCACCTTTGTAGAGGTCGCTTTACAGCGACCAGCACCTGTGATGGTGACCTTGCCGCCAGCCTTCTTCACACCTGCGCGGTTTTTAAAGATTGTGGTTGCAATGGTGCGGACGATGGATTTTTCCGCGCGATCACATTGATTCTCAACGATGCTGAAGACAGCATCGCAAAGTAATTCTTAGCGGCGACCGGTGAGGTCGATGAGACGAGTCTGAAGGTCGGCTGTTTCTGGCACATTGCCACTGGGGCCTTCGCCAAACATGCCGGTGTTGCCAATCATTGGGGCCATGGGAGACAAACTGTTCCACGCAAATTCCACAACAGCGGGGTCCAACACCACTTCACGGCCCATGCCAGCGCCCAAGTCCCACGCATGCAATGCGAAGTCACAAATACGGAACATCATCAATTGTCCAACGGGCATATCCATGATGGCGTGCTCCACAACTGTCGAGGGATCGGCCACACCTTCAAAGGCCTTCACATGGTCAGCAACAGCTGCCGCGTAGTCCGCACGTGGATTCTCACTGAATTGATAGTTATGAAAAAACGGCGAGAGTTCGTCGCGCTTCGCGCCACGCAACGCCATGTTGGAAGACACTGCTCCACCAACAATATGACGAAGAAGTGCCGTAACGTCCCAGCCCTCGCACTTGGTGGCTTTTGACCAGTCGGCATCAGCCGTCTTGTCGAGTTCAGCCGAGAAGCTAGTGATAGCGGATTGAAGCAATGCAATTGACATGCATCAAAATTAGCCCGCCTGGATGAACAAAACGTCACTAAGGAAAGTGACTAACAATCAAGACTTAATCGCAGCAGCTGTCACGCCAACCGCATGTGCGGCATTTGTAATGAGCGTGTTCAGGAATCAAATCAGAGCCACACAATTGGCATTCCGTGAAAGTTCCATAACGTGCACGACATTGATCAAAAGCTTGAGTTACAACTGACTCTGTTGTGGGTGCATTGGGCTCGTTCACGAAACCCATTCTTGCACCTGGAGGTTTCTGGTACGGGAGTATTGTCGCAAGGTGCCCCGAACCGCGACAGAACATTTACAAACCTTGGTAAAAACGCTGCTGGGTACACCCGCGGATTGGCGACTGAAAAAGCCACGCCTTCCCCACACCCCACAATTCAGCTCTATCTGGATCGGCCCAGCAATGGCACTCGCGACCATCTTCATTGGATGGTTTGCATTTCCTGAGACCATCGGTGATGGCAATGCGGCTTTTGCACTCTTCATCGGCTCTGTTTCCATCATGATGATGACCTGGAGCAACCTTCTCTCCACTCGTCTTCTACCTCTTGAACAAATTTTCGGTGGCGTTGATCGCATGTACATCTGGCATCGATGGCTGGGGGCACTCTCCGTTGGTGCGATGTGGTTGCACATCGAAATGACCGATGACATCAAAGGAATCCGAGGAGCATCACGAAGCATTGCAAAAGCGGCTGAAGAGTTGGCAGAAACGGGATCAACTCTCTTGTACATCCTCGTCGGGATCAGTCTTCTTCGGTGGCTACCCACCCGTTGGTGGCGCCTCACTCACAAACTTCTCGTACTTCCATACGCGTTTGCATGTTGGCACTTCTATACGGCGACAAAGCCATATGCGAATGATTCATTCTGGGGATCATGGTTCACCGGATTCATGTTTCTCGGGCTTGCCGCGTGGATCTACCGCGTGTTGTGGCGCGACATTTTCCGAAAAGGAAAACTTCACCGTGTCACTGGCATTGAGCACACGGGAAATGTCATCACGGTGGAAATGGAACCCATCGGGTCTCCACTGAAATACCAATTAGGTCAGTTCGCGTTTCTCACAGTAAAGGTTCCGAGCTTGCGCGAACCGCATCCGTTCACCATTGCATCATCACCCGAAGAGCCAGTACTTCGTTTTGTCATTCGCGACCTCGGGGACTGGACTCATCGACTCATCGACTCACTCTCCATCAACGACCGTGTTGTAGTCGAAGGCGGATACGGACGTCTCTCTCCGATTCCACTCACACCTGTTGATCAAGTTGTATGGATTGCTGGAGGCGTCGGTATCACGCCATTTCTTGGAACTGCAATTGCAGACATTCCAGATGGAACTCCTACCCCGCACCTTTTTTACTGTGTCCCCTCACGACATAATGCTCCAGCACTCGCAACTCTTGAGCAAGCCGCAGAAGAAGGACGCATTCATCTGCATGTGCATGCATCTGATGAAGGAAACCGCATTCACGCCGACAAGGTACTTCTCGCTACAGGTGCCGATCATTTAGCGAATGCTCACATTGTGATGTGTGGACCTGATTCTCTCGTGAAGTCAATGAGAACTGGCCTTCGCAAATACGGTGCACGCCAATTGCACGTCGAGGGCTTCGACATTCGTAGCGGAATTGGACCCGACCTCTCTCTTTATGTCGAAGAAGTTGTTCACGACCTACGACGACGCATTAAGTAACCAAACCTGACCAAAAAGCTTTGGCTCGCAAAACTAGGATTGTTCAGTGACTGAAGCACTAAAAAATTTCTACACGGATGAGTTTGCCGTTGAAGCGCACGGACTCACCAAGCACTACGGAGATGTTGTTGCACTCGATGGTCTCGATCTCTCCGTTCCAACAGGCACTGTTCTTGGGCTATTAGGCCCCAATGGTGCAGGCAAGACCACTGCGGTATCTATCCTCACCACTCTCATTTCACCCGATGCAGGTACCGCACGCGTCGCTGGCGTTGATGTCGTGAATGAACCCCAACGCGTGCGCTCCCTGATCGGCCTGTCTGGCCAATATGCAGCTGTCGATGAACATCTCACCGCAATGGAAAACCTTGAAATGATCGGCTGTTTGTATGGAATGCGTCGGCGAGAGGCACGAAAGAAAGCAAGTGACCTCATTGAGCGCTTTCGATTGAGCGACTCCGCGAATCGGCCACTCAAGACATTCTCCGGTGGAATGAGGCGACGCATCGACCTAGCCGGAGCTCTCTTGGCTGATCCACCTGTTCTGTTCCTTGACGAACCAACGACAGGACTGGATCCGCGAAGCCGCGGCGAATTATGGGAAGCCATCCGCGAGCGCGTCGACCTCGGCACAACAGTCGTGCTCACTACGCAATACCTCGAAGAGGCCGACCAGTTAGCAAATGAAATCGTGGTGATTGATCACGGTCACGCAATTGCACGTGGAACTTCACAGGAACTGAAGCGGCGCATTGGAGGCGAGCACCTTGACGTTCACCTCGCTTTGCTCACCGACCTTGCTCGCGTCGAAGCAATCATCCGACCATTTGCAATTGGTGCAATTCGTCTCGAAGAACAAGATGCACTCATATCAATTCCTGTTGCAAAGGGCGTCGAAGCACTCGGCGCCGTGATGGCAGAACTGTCTGCACAGAACGTTGAGATATTGGATATCGGTTTGCGCCGACCCACTCTTGACGACGTATTCATGGAACTCACGGGACACAAGACTGAGGAGGAGGCATCATGATCAAGATGTTGCGTGATGCATTGACAATCGCTCGCCGAAATGTGATTCGAATTGGGCGTGTGCCAGAAGTAATGGTCTTTGTCATTATCCAGCCACTGATGTTTGTGCTGCTTTTCGCATATGTATTCGGAGGCTCCATTGATATTCCTGGAGGGAACTATCGGGAGTTCCTGATTGCCGGCATCTTCGCTCAAACAGTTGTATTCGGCGCAACATTCACCGCATCAGGTTTGGCGGAAGACGTCCAGAAGGGATTAATCAATAGATTTAGATCACTTCCAATGTCCCGCTCGGCAGTCGTAGCAGGACGAACCGCAAGCGATGTTGTCTACAACCTGTTGTCCATCGTCATCATGTCGATTGCTGGATTGATCGTAGGTTGGCGCATCCGAGGATCATTCCTTGATGCCGTTGTTGCTTACGCATTGCTGCTGTTCTTCTCGTACTCATTCTCTTGGGTGATGGCATGTCTTGGTTTGGTGGTTCCATCACCAGAAGTAGTGAACAATGCAACATTCATCGTTCTTTTCCCACTCACGTTCATTGCGAACACATTTGTTCCGTCCAACAGCCTTCCTGGTGTGTTGAAAGTCTTTGCTGAATGGAATCCAGTATCAACATTGACGCACGCAGTACGTGTTCGATTCGGAAACTTGCCCGCTGGAACACCAGATCCAACTTCGTGGCCATTACAGAATGCAATGTTGTACACGCTTGGATGGGCGATTCTTTTGATTGTCATCTTTGCGCCGATAGCCACACGGCTATATCAACGCACAGAAAAACGGTAATTCAGCTACTTATTCGACGCGCATGCCGGAGATTGCACGAGCAATCACCAGCTGCTGAATCTCCGAGGTGCCCTCGAAGATGGTGTGAATCTTTGCGTCACGGTGCATGCGCTCCACGTCGTATTCACGGGTGTAACCGTATCCACCAAGAATCTGAATTGCTTCTTCGGTCACGCGCACTGCGGTCTCTGACGCGTAGTACTTACTCATCGAACCTTCAGCGTTTTTGAATCCGCCATTCCGTGCCAACCATGCTGCGCGCCAGATGAGCAAACGTGATGCATCTATCTGTGTTGCCATGTTTGCAAGTTTGAATGCAATGGCCTGATTCATGATGATGGGCTTGCCGAAAGCAACGCGCTCTTTTGCGTAGTCGAGGGCGATTTCGTATGCAGCACGTGCAACACCAAGTGCTTGCGCACCCACTGCTGGACGTGTTGCTTCGAATGTCTTCATTGCAGGCTGACCTTCACCAGTGCGACCTGCTTCACGAGCACGTGCCAACTTGGCATCAAGCTTTTCCTTGCCGCCCAACAAGCAACGACCAGGAATGCGCACGTCATCGAGAACAACTTCCGATGTGTGTGACGCCTTGATGCCGTGCTTCTTGTACTTCTGACCCATGGAAAGGCCCTTGGTGCCAGGAGGAACAACGAACGACGCCTGACCGCGACCCTTAAGAGATGAATCCACTGCGGCAACAACAACGTGAATATTTGCAATGCCACCGTTGGTGATCCATGCCTTTGTTCCGTTGAGTACCCACTCATCAGTTGCTTCGTCATACACGGCGCGTGTGCGAAGTGATGAAACGTCGGAACCTGCGTCTGGTTCGGATACGCAGAATGCACCAAGCTTCACATCATCGGCGGTGCCGTAACACTGAGGCACCCACTCCATGATTTGCTCTGGCGTTCCGTTACCGGTGATACCGGCTGCTGCAAGACCGGAACCCATGATGGCCATACCGAGACCTGCATCGCCCCAAAAGATCTCTTCGATAGCAACAGGAAGTGTGAGACCGGATGGATCGCTCATTGCATTCATGAGGAAGTCAACGCCGTACAAACCAATGTTTGCTGCTTCCTGAACAATTGGCCATGGGAATTCTTCGCGGTCATCCCACTCTTGAGCTGCAGGACGCATCACGTCTTTTGCAAACTCGTGGATCCAGTCCTTGATTTGCAATTGGTCATCATTTATTTGGAGGGAAAACTCAGCCATGTCTAAAAGTTACTAGCGGGTAAAGCGAACGCCACAAATAGTGCAGTGCGTTCCTTCACACGGAGTGGGGTGCCGATTTTTCGCCATGCCCCATAGGGGTTTCTCATGCGCACATCTCTGGAAACCAATCGCAAAAGAGGTGTACTTTGAGCGCAATCGAAACCGACCGATGGATTCTTCATTCCAGAATCCGCGAGGTCCTCGGCAGCCGAGAGGGGGACATTCTCATGGAGCACTTACCGCCAGCCGGATGGTCCCATCTCGCCACCCGAGATGACGTCACGATGGCAAGAGTTGATCTTCGAGCAGAGATCGCTCAAATGACTGCCGACCTTCGTCTTGAAATGACAGAGATGAAGGCGGAGCTTGGTCTCGAGATGGCCGAAATGAAAACAGAGCTTCGTCTCGAGATGGCCGAAATGAAAACAGAGCTTCGTCTCGAGATGGCCGAAATGAAAACAGAGCTGAAGGGTGACATCGCCCAGTTGCGCATCGACATGGAGAAAGGTTTTCGAGCGCAAACCTGGAAGATGGTCGCTGCGATGGGAACTTCGCAAGCCATCTCCGTGGCCATCATGGCCGCAATGGTTAATTCGCTTCGGTAGTCGCTGCCGATACGACAGCGATCGGGCGAGTAATGCTCCACACCGCAAGTAACGCTGCAACCATCAGCACACCACTCACTGCGAACGGTGCGCTGATTCCGACTTGGTCAAACAAAACACCTGCCATCACAGGGCCGGCGATCCGACCAAAAGCTGACGTGCTTTGTTGATATCCCATCGCCTCACCACGTCGTTCCACTGGCGCAAGTTCAGCGACCAATGAACCACCTGACGGACCTGAAAATCCTTGGCCCATCGACAGCATGAAGAGTGCAACCAGTAACACAATCCAAGATGTTGCGACACTCAAAAGAAGCAGCCCGACAGCAACGAGGGAAAGCCCCACCCGCAATAACTTTCGCGACCCTAACTTTGCAGTCAGTGGTCCAATGAGTCCACCTTGAACTGCAACCAACGTGATGCCAACAAATACAAACACCAACGAGGCGGTTCCGCTTGTGAAACCAAAATTCTGGTTTTCTTTGCCCCACAGTGAGAAGGTTGATTCAAAGCCGGCAAATCCCAACATGGACAAAAAGCCCACGACAGCAAAACGCTGAAGTGCCGGAGTTAACGCACCACGTCGACCATGTGTTGCAGGAATGTGTGATGTGTCAGGTTTAGTTTCAGGCAATCGGAAGATGGCGACAACAGCGTTCACCGCAGCAATTCCGCCTGCGACAAAGAATGGAACATGTGGTCCACCCAATGCGGCGAGTCCACCCAGCGCCGGGCCCACTACAAAACCGACACCAAATGCGGCGCCCATCATTCCCATCAACTTGGCACGCTGTTCAGGAGGAGCGATATCCGCAACCGCACCTTGCGCAACGGCAACACTGGCGCCCGACGCACCATCGAGTGCACGGCCGAGGAACAGCACCCACAATGCACCTGCCATACCCGTGACGATGCTGCCCACCGCAGTGCCAATCAGCGAAAAGACGATGACAGGCTTACGACCCACGCGGTCTGAAATACGTCCCAAAATCGGTGCACATACCATCTGCGCAATTGAGAACGTTGCGAACATCAAGCCAACTTGGAAACCATTGGCACCAAACGTTTCTGCATAGTGACCAAGGATTGGCACGATGATGCCGAAACCAACGAGGTCAAGAGCCACTGTTGTCCAGATGGTCCAATAGCCCGCAGGCATTGGCGTACGTTCGCGCTTAGCCACGACGAATGCGCGTGCCTTCCTTGAACGTCTCTACGAGGTAACCCGCTGCTTGCAGCTCATTACGAATCGCATCAGCTGTTGCGAAATCTTTCGCTGCGCGTGCTTCGTCCAATGCGCGACCCTTCGCAAGAATGTCTGCATCAGTGTCGTCTCCGGACGACAAGGTGAGGCCAAGTGCATCAAGCATTTCAACGACTGCAGCGCGCATTGCTGGCACTGCGGCATCTTTGCCAGAGTCTGTAGCGATGTTTGCACGACGCACCGTGTCGAAGATCAATGCCATTGCTGCTGGGGTATCAAGGTCGTTGTCCATCGATGCGCGGAACATCGCAATCAGGTCACGGTCAGCAACACCACCTTCATACGAAGCGGTACGTGCAGCAAAAGAATCAAGACCTGCGAGTGCAGACACACATGAATCAATGTTGTCCTGACCAACGCGCACCGGCGAGCGGTAATGCGTTTGCAACAACAACATGCGATACGCCCGTGGATCGTATTTCTCCAACAGGTCAAGAAGGTTCAAAACATTGCCAAGACTCTTCGACATCTTTTCGCCTTCAAGATCCACGACAAATCCGTTATGCATCCAATGATTTGCGAATGTCTTTCCTAATGCAACAGCTTGTGCCCGCTCATTTTCATGATGCGGGAAACGAAGGTCTGCACCACCACAGTGAAGATCAAAACCTTCGCCGAGCAACTCAAGACTCATCACTACACATTCGCTGTGCCAACCAGGACGACCATCACCCCACGGAGAAGGCCACGCTGGTTCACCTGGCTTTGTGAACTTCCACAATGCGAAGTCAGCGGGGTGCTTCTTGTTCCCAGCACCAAACACTTCACGATCTCCGCCACCGCTCAACATGTCGTCAACACTCTGGTGCGCGAGTAAGCCGTAGTCAGGAACCGCAGCGATGCTGAGATACACGCCGTCATCGGTGACATATGCAGCATCACGACCAATGAGAATGGAAATCATGTCCACCATCTGCTGCACGTATTCGGTGGCGTGAGGAACATCGTCGGGGCGTTGCACACCCAACTTGCCCATTGCCTCAAACCAGACGTTCTCGCACTTCTCAGTGATCTCGTTCCACGGGCGGTTCTCTCGCTGGGCACGATCAATGATCTTGTCGTCGATGTCAGTGATGTTCGAGGCCAAGCGCACCTGTAGACCCGTATAAGAGAGGTATCGGCGGAGGATGTCGTACACCAGGGTGGCCCGGCCATGGCCCAAGTGAGGCGGTCCATACACCGTGGGGCCGCACAGATAGATGCTGACCTTGCCCGGCTCGCGCATGGCAAGAGGTTTCACGCTCTTCGTGGCGGTGTCATAGAGGTTCAGCACTCTGACAAGCCTACGATTTAAGACCTATGTCCACTGTCCCTGAGAAGCCTTCCCTCGACGACATCGAACCCAAATGGGTCACTACCTGGGAGTCTCAGGGCACCTACGCCTTCGATCGCTCCGCCGAGCGCTCCAATGTCTTTGCCATCGACACCCCACCGCCCACGGTCAGCGGCTCGCTCCATATGGGCCATGTGTTCTCCTACACCCATACCGACACCGTGGCTCGCTTCTGGCGCATGCGCGGCAAGAGCGTGTTTTATCCGATGGGCTGGGACGACAACGGACTGCCCACCGAGCGTCGCGTCCAGAATTACTTCGGCGTGTCATGCGACGCTTCGGTTCCATATGTTGCCAACTTGCAACCACCTTTCCGTGGTGACCCACCAAAGGATCACAAACCAGTTCCCGTGTCGCGTCCAAACTTCATCGAGTTATGCGAAGAACTCACTGCGGAAGACGAAAAAGTTTTTGAGGATCTCTTCCGTCAACTTGGCCTCTCAGTCGACTGGACGTTGTTGTACACGACGATTGACGAACGTTCTCGTCGCACAAGTCAGCGTGCATTCCTTCGCAACTTGAAGCGCGGCGAGGCATACACGCAAGAAGCACCAACACTGTGGGATGTTGACTTCAAGACGGCTGTTGCACAAGCCGAGCTAGAAGATCGCGAACGCCCTGGCGCGTATCACACCGTGAAGTTTCATAAGTCCGATGGCACAGGCGACATTCTTATTGACACCACGCGCCCCGAACTTCTTCCCGCTTGTGTTGCTCTCATCGCTCACCCCGAAGATGAGCGTTACATCCCTTACTTCGGCAAGACAGTTCGCTCACCGTTGTTCAATGTTGAAGTACCCGTCCTTGCTCATCCACTTGCACAGCCAGACAAAGGAACCGGCATTGCAATGTGCTGTACTTTTGGCGATCTCACCGACGTGGTTTGGTGGCGCGAACTGCAATTGCAAATGCGTCCCATCATCGCCCGCGACGGTCGTATCGTCGCTGATGCACCTCATGGACTCACCGATGCCAAGGGTCTCGAGCATTACGCATCGCTTGTGGGCAAGTCCGCAAAGCAAGCACAAACTGCAATCGCAACAATGCTGATGGAAAACGGTGAAATGGTTGGCGAACCACGCGCCATCACTCACCCCGTGAAGTTCTACGAAAAAGGCGATCGTCCTTTAGAGATCGTGACAAGTCGTCAGTGGTACATCCGCAATGGAGGCCGTGATGCTGCATTGCGCGATGAGTTGTTGGCCCGCGGCGCAGGTCTCACCTGGCATCCCGACCACATGCGTCACCGCTATTCCAACTGGGTCGAAGGCCTCAATGGTGACTGGCTCGTCAGCCGTCAGCGTTACTTCGGCGTTCCTGTCCCCGTGTGGTATCCCCTTGATGCCAACGGTGAAATCATGCACGACAGCCCTATCGTTCCTGACGAATCTGCGTTACCAATTGACCCCAGCACCGACGTGCCCGTCGGGTTTACCCCTGATCAGCGTGGAGTTGCTGGTGGCTTCATCGGCGACCCTGATGTCATGGACACATGGGCCACGTCTTCACTCACACCGCAAATCGCTGCGAAGTGGGAAGACGATGCCGACATGTTCTCTCGTGTGTATCCATTCGATCTTCGTCCGCAAGGTCACGACATTATTCGCACCTGGTTGTTCTCAACGATGGTGCGTTCACACTTCGAACATGGCATGGCTCCGTGGTCCAACGCCGCAATGTCCGGCTGGATTCTTGACCCCGACCGCAAAAAGATGTCGAAGTCGAAGGGCAACGTCGTCACACCAATCGATCTCTTCGAAAAGTACGGAAGCGATGCAGTGCGTTACTGGGCTGCGGGCGCTCGCCCCGGAATTGACACTGCATTCAGCGAAGACCAGATGAAGGTAGGTCGCAAGCTTGCGACCAAGTTGCTCAACGTCACCAAATTTGTTCTTGGATTTGGCGATGCAGACGAAACCATTTCTCCTTCACACGACATCGACGCAGCCATGTTGCGTCGCCTTGCTGCTGTTGTCGTTGAATGCACCACCGCATTTGAAAATTACGACTACGCACGCGTTCTCGAACGCACAGAATCATTCTTCTGGTGGTTCTGTGACGACTATGTAGAACTGGTCAAGACTCGTGCATACGGAGAAGGTGGCAGTGTTGAAGGCGCAGCGTCGGCACGAGCTGCGTTGCGTCGCGCGTTGTCAACATTGCAACGCCTCTTCGCCCCCATCCTTCCTTTCGCAACTGAAGAAGTGTGGAACTGGTGGCAGAGCGGTTCTATCCATACGACTGCATGGCCAACAACCGCGGAGTTGACTGCTGGTCTCTCGGGCGACGCCGACGATGCATTCATCGATGCAGTGTGCGGAACCCTTGCACTGATCCGTCGCGCGAAGACAGAAGCTAAGGTCAGCCAACGTGCGGTCGTCGAATTGGCAGCAATCACTGCGACTGATGCCGGAGCAAAAGCCATCTCCGATGGTTGGGAAGACATTGCAAATGCCGGTTCGGTGAGCAATTGGACAATCACCGTTGCTGATTCCGCCGAGATTTCGGTTGCTGTAACCCTTGCGCCGCCTGCGGAATAGCGAATACTCCCCCATTGCGACCTCCTCAACGTCGCCCTCAGAACTACGGTTGAACACGCATGTCGGACGCACTTCCTAAAACTCGCCACAGTGGCAAACAGCGCCTCTTCGTGTTCTTCAACATCGGTTTGGCTGTCGTGACCATCCTTGCGGGCTCCGGATTGCTGTATGCCAACTGGAAGCTGGGAAACCGTCAAGTCGTTGCCATCGATACGGTCGATGATTCTGACGGCAACCTCAATCTTCCCGAAGGTGACCGCACGGCAAAGAACTTCCTCATCACCGGTTCCGACAACAATGCATGCATCAGCAAAGACTCACCGTTCTACGGTGGCTTTGGTGAACGAAGCGCGTACGGCAGCCGCTCCGACTCACTGATGGTGGTACGCGTCAACCCCATCGATAATCAAGCCGCAATTCTTTCCTTTCCCCGAGATATGTGGGTCAAGCAAGCCGGTTCCACGCGCAGCAATCGCATCAATGCCAACTTCAATAAGAACGACCCCAATCGTCTCATCCGCAATTTGAAAGAGAACTTTGGAATCAATATTGATCACTACATCAATGTTGACTTCTGTGCATTTGCATCCATTGTCAATGCAGTGGGTGGCGTACGAGTTCCCTTCCAATACAAAGCACGCGACAAGCGAACTGGCTTTAAAGTTCTTCGCGCACGAGTGTGTTACACATTCCAAGGCGATCACGCACTCGCCTACATGCGTTCACGCCACTACACATGGTTTGACCCCGCTACGCGAAAGTGGCGCACCGACGGCACATCTGACTACGGCCGTATCTCTCGTCAACAAGACTTCATGAAGCGCGTAATTCGCAAAGCGCTCGACAAAGCGCGAACAAATCCACGCGTTGCGACGGGGATTATGAATGCTGCCTTGAAGAACATCATCACCGACGACAAGTTGACACCACTAACGGTGTTGCAGTTGGGTCAAGCTATGAAGAACTTTGACACGGCAACGATGGGCAGCTACACAATGCCCGGTACCGGAACAGTGATCGACAAAGCCGCCGTCATTCTTCCCGATCTTGAAAGTGCGACCTCTAAGAAGATTCTTGCTGTCTTCCAAGGTAAGGCGAGTCTCAGCACCACGATCAAGGGCGCAACGACAACAACAATCGCCACCACAACGACAACTACACTTGCAGTCATTGCAAGCACAACTGTTCCGAAGTCAGGCACTGGTAGTGGAAAGTCGACTACCACCACGACAACAACAGTTCCGAAAGTTGTAATCGATCAAGACACTCGTGGTGTTGTTCCTCCGAACGACCCAACGTGTCAATACTAAATCACCAATAAATACAGCGATTTAGGCGCTTGCTTCTAGCGCAAAAGCAATGACCTCAGGGATTTCACTCGGGCCACCCACTAACGCCAAACGCGCTCCCACTCTGTTTGCAAACGCTCGCGCTTCGTCATGATCTTCACGTGGGGCGATCACAATCAGCTCTTCCATGCCATGTGCAGCCGCTTCCGCATCACCCTCAACCGTGGCACGGCAATCAGATAACAAAATCGTCACTCGCCGACCCGCACGAGAACGCGATAACTGTGCACGCGCAGCAAGCAATGCGCCAGCAAGGTCTGTTGTTCCATGTCCACGCAATGTCAGGACATCAGTGATCACTCGCTCGCTTGACTTCGGAACATCCTGGCTCTTTGTGACGACAACATCTTTGCCGAACGCAATCACGCTGTAGTCCTCAGGATTCCTACTGGCGATTGATGCCGTCGCGACCGCATTTGTTGCGAGTGGCTGTCCGCCCATTGAACCGCTGCGGTCGAGCAACAAACAGAATGCGGTTCCTGGTTTGCGCCATCCACGCACGCGTAAACGTTCAGGGTCAATCGCTTGACCACGACGTGATTCGCTGATTGCCTCCAAACTTGCATCGATATCGATGTCGCCTGCTTCGGGGCTATACGGCTGTTCCACCATCTTGCCGATGCCTCGTGGCTTTGCGCGACCACGTGCACCAAGGTCCAGCATCAAACGGCCGGCGAGACGCTTCGCAAGTTCACGCAATTTCGGATCTGTCGCGCCCGTGAGATCTGCCAGCAATCCCAACATTTCGTCAGGACTGTTTTGCATCGCCTCATCAACGGCGTACTCATCAAGTTCTCCGACCTCCGGAGAGATCTGTTCGAAGTTGTTGTTGCGAGACAGATCGCGACGCGAGGTCGTACGTTTTCCTGCATCTGCAACAGCTTGGTCGGCGGCTTCGCCTTCCTTTGTTAAAGGGAGGTCGTGCCCCGGCTCGTCGGGGCTCCAGCTTTTCCCTCGCCTGGATCTCCTTCAACACGCCCAAAAACGTCTTGCCAGATTTCTGTCACGATTTCTTCTGATGTGCGCACGCCGCCTTCACGTACGCGCACGCGACCAGAGAGAGCAACGAGCGCAGCATCAACACCCACACTTGGCTGATCGACCGTCGATTCGCGCAATTCCGCCAATGAAACCGCCACTTTGGCGAAGTCCACTGCACCTCGAACCGAAGAACCAACGCGAAGATCAGGGTGCACGCGAGTACGACGAACAACCTCAACGGCTTTCGCAAGCCATGCATCCGTCACTGAAGAGCCTTCGGTATTTCGACGAACAATGGCCTGCTCTTCTTCTGCCGACTGATACGACATTGCAACGCGACACACACGGTCGTACACCGCACCAGAGATACGTGCAGTGCCGACAGCGTCAAAAGGATTCATTGCTGCGACCAAACGGAATCCGCTCGCGGCGGCAATGCGTCCTAAGCGCGGAACATTGAGTTCGCCTTCACTCATCACAGTGATGAGAACATTCAGAGTTTCTTCAGGAATGCGATTGATCTCTTCCACGTACAACAACGAACCATCTCGCATTGCAGACACCAATGGTCCATCAACGAATACTGAAGGGTCGTAGCCCTCATTGAGAACGCGTGCGGGGTCGAAGTGACCCACCAAACGTGCGGGAGTTAACTCGGCATTGCCTTCGACAAACTCAAAACCAATTCCGAGTCCTTGAGCTACCGCACGTAACAATGTTGATTTGCCCGTGCCCGGAGGCCCTTCCAACAACACATGACGGTCTGCAGCCAATGCTGCTATGACCAGTTCAAGTTCACGTGTGCGACCCACCACTTGGGCAGAGAGCGTGTTGCGTAATGATGCGGAATTAGTCATTGACGATGACGCCACGAATGTTTTCGCCGTCACGCATTGCTTGGTACCCCTCGTTGATTTGATCAAGCGTGTAACGCTTCGTAATCAATTCATCAAGCTTGAGGTCGCCAACGCGATACATGTCCAGCAACTTTGGAATGTCGGCACGAGGGTTGAGGCTGCCAAAGATGGTGCCCTTCACTTCCTTGTTCCACATTGCCAACTGGAAGAGATTGATGTCAGCGCTGGTCTCATGCATTGGTGAGATTGCAGTAACAACACAAGTGCCGCCCTTGCCCACCATTGCCATGCCTTCACCCATCATTTCGCCATGCAACACGCCTGGGGTCATGATGACGCGATCAGCCATCTCACCCCATGTGAGTTCGTTGATGTGAGGAATTGCTTCAGCCATGGAAGAGAAAGTGTGCGTTGCACCGAATTCCATTGCCTTCTCGCGCTTGAACTCCACAGGGTCGATTGCGATGATGCGCTTCGCGCCAGCCATGCGAGCACCCTGCACTGCGTTGATGCCAATGCCGCCAATACCGACGACAACGACGGTGTCACCAGGCTGCGTATCTGCACGATTAGTGGCAGAACCCCAACCAGTTGCAACACCGCAGGACACCAATGCAACTGCGTCAAGAGGAAGATCCTTCTCCACCTTGATGAGCGATGCTTCCGCCACTGTTGCGTATTCAGAGAATGTTCCCAACTTGGCCATGAGCTTGACGGGGCGTCCGTCCTTCACATGATGGCGATGGGTTCCATCGGTAATCATTCCGCCTGTCAGCGTGCCAGCACCAAGGTTGCAGAGATTCTGACGACCGGTAGAGCAATAACGGCAACGACCACAAGACGGCACGAAACTTGCCGACACATGATCGCCAGGCTGCAACGAAGTGACTCCAGGGCCACACTTCACGACAACACCAGCACCTTCATGTCCGCCGATGAAGGGGAAGAAATCATCCACGCCCATCATGGCGAGTAGTTCCTTCGGGGGAACCATGTCACCCGTGACGAAATGTTCGTCAGAGTGGCACATGCCCGAAACCTTCCAATTCACCAATACCTCATTGGCTTTTGGTTCGTCGACTTCGATTTCCTCGACGACCCATGGCTGGTCCATTCCGTACAAAACGGCTGCACGTGACTTCATGTTTTCCCCCTGAAGTGATTTCTACTGAAAGAGTTCTTTATTCGTAAACGAGAACGCCGCGGATGTTCTTGCCATCGCGCATGTCTTGGTAACCCTGGTTAATACCTTCGAGTGTGTAGGTGTTGGTGACCAAACCATCGAGATCAAGTTGACCTTCGCGGTACATGCCAAGAAGCTTTGGAATGTCTGCACGTGGGTTACCCGATCCGAACAACGAACCAACAACCTGCTTCTCCATAAGAGTGAGGTCGAGAAGGCTCATGTTTGCGCCACCCATTTCAAATGCAGGGTGAATGTTGGTGACAACAACGCGACCACGCTTTGCAGCGAGTGCCATTGCCTCACCCATGAGCTGACCATCGCCAACGCCCATTGTCATGATGACTTTGTTTGCCATAGTTCCCCACGTGAGTTCCTGTAGGAATGGCAATGCTTCGGCCATAGAGCTAACAGTGTGAGTTGCACCAAATTCCATTGCCTTTTCGCGCTTGAATTCGACGGGATCGATAGCAACGATGCGCTTTGCACCAGCAAGCTTTGCGCCCTGAATTGCATTCGCACCAATACCGCCAACACCAACGACAACAACGGTGTCACCAGGAGCAACGTCTGCTGCGTACACAGCAGAACCCCAACCAGTGACAACACCACAACCGAGCAAGCATGCCTTGTCGAGTGGAACGTCTTTTTCAATCTTGATGCAAGATGCTTCGTTTACCACTGTGTGATGCGCGAAGGTTCCGAGCATGCACATCAGAGTGAGGTCCTTGCCCTGCGCGTGATGGCGCGAGGTGCCATCAGAAATCTGAAGGCCAAGTCCCATGAGTGCGCCAAGGTCGCACAAGTTCTGGTGGCCAGTGGAGCAGCTTGGGCAGCGACCACATGATGGGATGAAGCCAAAGACGACGTGATCGCCAGGGGCAATCCAACTGACGCCTTCGCCCACCTGCTCAACAACGCCAGCGCCTTCGTGGCCACCCACGATAGGAAGAGCGAACGGAAGGTCGCCCGTGGTGAGGTGCTCGTCCGAGTGGCACATGCCAGACGCCGCAATCTTGACCAGAACTTCGCCTGGGCCTGGAGCGTCGAGCTCGATCTCTTCAACGCTCCATGGAGCATTTACTTCCCAGAGCACAGCTGCCTTCGTCTTCATGACGTCCCCTTATGGTTCGGTTGGTCGGGGCACAGCCCCCACCGGTGTCCTTGAAGATTACTCACAGCCCCCCAACCTTCTCCACCCCCAACATTCTCTCGGGGGTCATGACACAGGTACTCTCATAGGCATGGAACAAGACACCCCACAGTCCCAGGTCGCCGAGCAGGCAGAAGCCACCGAAGCAGTTGTCACCGAAGAGCTCCTCGTCGAGGAAATCTCCATCGACGGCATGTGCGGTGTCTACTGAGCCAACGGGCTCCCCAGTCATGACTCTCACGCTCGAGTCGGCATGCGAGATGCATCCGCAAGTCGCTCTCAGACCCGAGCCGTTCGGGGCGCTGGCGTATCACTACGGCAATCGTCGCCTCGTCTTTCTTCGCCATCCCGACATTGTTCGGGTGGTCCGCAATGCTTCTTCCTACCCCACGCTTCGCGATGCACTCGCAGGCGAAGGTGTCGAAGAGCAGCGCTGGCCTTCCTTTGTGAAGGCACTTTCCTCTCTCACCACATCGGAGATCATTCGTGTCCGCTGAAAGCCTCGTTGCCCAGATGAAGTCAGGGCTTGACGCCCCGATCTGTCTCACCTGGGAACTCACCTACGCATGCAACCTTGCATGCGTCCACTGTCTCTCCAGCTCTGGTCAGCGTGACGAACGCGAACTCACTACAGAACAGGCAAAAGCAGTTCTCGATGAGTTGCGTGACTTGCAGGTGTTCTACATCAACATTGGTGGCGGCGAACCAATGGTGCGCCGTGACTTCTTCGAAATTCTTGAGCACTCCATCTCTAATGGCATAGGTGTGAAGTTCTCCACCAACGGTGCATTCATCGACAAGAAGAATGCCGAACGTCTTGCTGCGATGGATTACCTCGATATTCAAATCAGCCTTGACGGAACAAACGCCGAGGTAAACGACGCAGTGCGCGGTGAGGGTTCCTACGACACCGCTATTCGCGCAATGGAAAATCTTCGCGATGCTGGATTCGGTCAGTTCAAAATTTCTGTTGTCGTGACGCGCCACAATGTTGACCAACTTGATGAATTCAAGGCTCTTGCTGATTCTTTCGGTGCGCAACTTCGCATCACTCGCTTGAGGCCTGCAGGCCGTGGTGCCGATACATGGAATGAATTGCACCCCACTAATGCACAGCAGCGTCAGATTTATGACTGGCTGCTCGCACACGGTGAAAACGTTTTAACTGGTGACTCGTTTTTCCACCTCAATGCATTCGGTGAATCACTTCCTGGTCTCAACATGTGTGGCGCTGGACGCGTGGTGTGTCTCATTGATCCTTTGGGTGATGTCTACGCATGTCCATTCGTGATTCACGAGGACTTCAAAGCTGGGAATGTTCTCGACGAGGGCGGCTTCACCAAGGTGTGGCGCGCCTCCGACTTGTTCACCGAACTTCGTAAACCACAAAGCGCCGGAGCCTGCGCATCATGTGGCTCATTTGATGCATGTCAAGGCGGCTGCATGGCGGCCAAATTTTTTACGGGTATTCCTCTTGATGGTCCCGACCCTGAATGCGTGGGTGGAGACGGTGAGAAGTTGCTAGGTGCAGTACCCGTCGCACTTCTTCCTCGTCCTTCCATGGACCATTCAAAACCTGCACGAATTAAGGTGAACTCATGAATTCGGGCGTAATTGTTCTTGTAGCAATTGCGTCCTATCTCCTGGGCACGATTCCCAGCGCGATTGTTGTTGCACGAGCAAAAGGTGTCGACATCACCACGTTTGGCTCCGGAAATCCGGGCGCCAGCAATGTCGGACGAGCATTGGGTTTCAAATACTTCGTTGTCGTGTTCATTATCGACGTCGCAAAGGGCGCTATACCAACTGTCTTACTGCTGGGCTATCGCCCCGCGGCCTACATCTGCGGCGCAGCAGCAATTCTCGGACACATCTTCCCCATCACTCGTAAGTTCAAGGGTGGCAAGGGCGTTGCAACGGGGGCGGGCGTATTGCTTCCTCTCTTCCCTCTCATCATGATCATCTGCTTGCTCACATGGTTTGCAGTCATGAAGCTTTCTAAAAAAGCTGCACTTGCCTCCGTACTCGCAGTACCGCTTGCATTGGCGCTAATCATCACTATCGGCAACCATGAAGCTTGGGAGACATTCGCATTCATTGGCATCGCGATCCTTATTGAGATTCGACACATCTCGAATATCAAGCGCATGTTGTCAGGCAGCGAAAATTCTCTCGACGTCAAGAAGTAATTCGCACATCGTGTCCGCTGCGACATTTCCCGAGCTGTTGGGACGTGCACCAATTCTCGTTCTTCCACTGGGGGCATGGGAACAACATGGACCGCACCTTCCACTTGATACTGACTCCATCATCATCAACCGCGTCGTCACAGAAGTCGTAAATACCCCTGAACTTCTCGCTGCGGATGTGCTGATAGCACCCACTATTTCCATCACAGCGAGCGACGAACACGAAGGATTCCCTGGGACCCTCAGTACCGGTACACAAGCATTGAAAGATTCCGTTGTCGCAATTTGTCGCTCTGCCTCGTGGGCGCGTGGTGTGTGCATTGTGAATGGGCATGGTGGCAATGCAGATGCACTTGCTGCAATTACATCTGCATTGGAGTACGAAAAGATCACACACAGTGTTTGGTCTTTGCCTTCCTATGTCGGCGGTGACATGCACGCCGGCCACACGGAGACTTCTTTGATGTTGCACATCTCACCGGAATCTGTTCGCAACGCTTCTCTTGAATCGGGAACTCACGTCACACAAGAGATTGTCGATGAGATGCGCGAACATGGCGTACGAGGAA
>Ga0222712_10000602_pt1 | contig 46688 bp, 53 predicted proteins | sample C33_657DmetaG_FD_165043 | JGI IMG/M metagenome (GOLD analysis project Ga0222712, IMG submission 165043) | Estuarine water microbial communities from San Francisco Bay, California, United States - C33_657D | ecosystem: Environmental > Aquatic > Marine > Unclassified | place: USA: California... | reverse complement strand
TTTGGGAAAACATGCGCAAGCAGCCAGGCTGTACGCGCCCACCGCTGACTGAGGCGCAACTAAAAGCCAAGCCACCGGTATCGCATCCCATCTTTTTGACACATCCCATTACGGGCGAAAAAATTCTGTATGCCAACCCTGGCTATGCCATGCGGATTAACGAGTTGCCCGAAAAAGAAAGCGACGAGATCTTAAACTTTTTGTTTGAGCATCAGTTGCAACCGCAGTTTCGCTATCGCCACCTCTGGACAGTCGGCGATGTGTTGATGTGGGACAACATGGGCACGATTCACAACGCGGTGGCCGATTACACCCCCGATGAGCATCGCTTTATTAAGCGTTGTCAGGTGATGGCAGATCGGTATTTTCCGATGGCGGCTTAAAGATTTAAAGCACGAACTTGGCGCACGCTTGTGTGAGATGTTGTGCGGCCATTCTGCAGGGATTAGGTTGACGTCCTCTCTTTCTTAAACAACTGAGTTTGGTAAACAAATGATGAAAAAAAAGATCTCTGCCCTGTTGCTAAGCTCAGTTTGCGTATTCGGCTCAGCCGCCCTCGCGCAAACCACCGCGTATCCCACTCAAACAATCAAGGTTTTGGTTGGCTTTGCGGCCGGTGGACCCGCTGATGTCATTGGTCGAATTGTGACGCAACACATGTCGGGTACGCTTGGGCAATCAATGGTGGTAGAAAACCGCACCGGCGCCAACTCGCTGATCGCCACAAAAGAAGTCGCCAAGGCCAACCCCGATGGCTACACACTGTTGTTTGCGTCACTCTCGCATAACGTCAATCGCGTGCTGCTCAAAGAGAAGGCTGAATACGATCCACTCGAAAACTTTGCGCCAATTTCTTTAGGTGCGGTGTTGCCGCTAGTGGTGGTGACCGCACCCGATACGCCTTACAAAACCGTTGCTGATTTAGTTGCGGCGGCCAAAAAAAACCCCGATAGCATTAGCTACGGCTCGGCTGGCAATGGTGGTTCAGCACACTTAGCCGGTGCTTTAATGGCCACGATTGCTGGGGTCAAGATGCTGCACGTGCCGTTTCGTGGCAATGCCCCGGCGCTCACTGAAGTGATGGCGGGGCGCGTGTCGTTTATGTTTTATCCAATGATTGGTATTGCCAATATGGTCGCCGACAAGCGTTTAAAAGTCTTAGCCGTTGGCACGAGTCAACCGATGGCCGAGTTTGCAGGCGTACCCACCATGGATGAGTCGGGCTACAAAGACTTTGAGCAAACCGCACCATGGGTGGGTCTATTAGCGCCGGCCGGTACGCCCGAGGCGATTGTCAATAAACTGAATGCAGCGATGAACGTGGCGCTTAAGCAACCCGAAGTGATTAAGCGGATGAAGGATTTGGGCGCCACGCCGAGTGGCAATTCACCTGCAGAATTCAGGGCGTATTTAACTCAAGATCTTGAGCGTTGGGTCAAGGTTGTTCAGGCTGCGGGGATTCAGGCAGAATAGACCTCTGTTTGTCTTATAGACCAGTGCTAAACAAAGGTACGGCGGTTTGCCTAGCGGTATTGATGAGGCGGTATTTACGAAACGGCGTTGATGAAGCGGTGTTGACGAATTGGTGTCAATGAAGCCTGTCAACGAAGCCGTATCAGTGTTTAACACCAAGGGGCCGCATGCCCCAAGTCACCAACAACCAAAGCGCAGATAACGCGCAAGCAGCCCAAAATACCGCACTGGCACCACCCCAAACAACTAGGATGCCGCCCAAGCTGCCACCCAAAAACAAACCCGCAGCTTGAGCGGTGTTGTAAAATCCGAGCGCTAAGCCCTTGAGTTCAGGAGGCGCCACACGCGACACCAGCGACGGCTGCAACGCTTCGAGCACGTTGAACATCACAAAAAATGCAGTCAGCCCCGCTGCTAACAGATAAAAACCTTGGCTTGCCCAAGGCAGCAACGCAAACACCACGACTAGCCCCGCAACGGCTAAACGAAGCATCGCCCGGTGCGCACGCTTCTTTTCAGCCACAAAAATCATCGGCACCATAAAAATAAACGAGCCAAAAATCACTGGCAGATAGACCTTCCAAAGCTCAGCTGAGCTGAAACCGCCTAGCTTGATAAACAAAGGTGGTATCACCACAAACATCGCCACCTGAATTAAATGCAAACAAAACACACCAAAATTCAAACGCAATAAATCAGTGTGAGTAAACACTTGCATTGCCCGAGCGGGTTGTGCAGGCTTAGCGGCTAAGGGTACAACCGGTACTACAAATCTAGCCACTAGCAGGCATACCACCCCTAACAAAGCAATACTCCAGAACAGCCCCGACAAACCACCGGCGCCCACAATCAGGGGCGCCGCCACCAAGGCCAACGCAAACGACAAGCCAATCGAGCCACCCACCATTGCCATCGCGCGGGTACGCACCTCGGGTCGGGTGGCATCGGCCAACCAGGCGGTGATTGCCGCTGAAATTGCCCCCGAGCCCTGAATCGCACGGCCGATCGTGATCCAGAAAATATCGTTCGAGAGCGCACAGATCACACTGCCTAAGACAAACAACAACAACCCGACGAGCACCACTGGGCGTCGGCCCCAGCGATCAGACGCCAAACCAAAGGGAATTTGCATACAGGCCTGCGTCAGGCCATACATGCCCAACGCCAAGCCAACCCGCGCCGGATCATCACCGCCGGCCACACCCAGTGCCGCCACCGCAAACACGGGCAACAGCAAAAACAACCCCAACATGCGCGCTGCAAACAAGCCTGCAAGCGCAAAACTAGCGCGACGCTCGATAGGGGTCAAAGACAACGACTGGGGGTCAGGCATCAAACTCTTGTTTCAAAGTGGTGGGTAGGTAGGCGACGGTAGCATCAGGGCGTTATAGTACCAAGTTGCCCTGCGCAAACGCAGCGGTTGCTGAAATACACCAAACCACCACAGGCCACATGGAAGAAATCCGTATTCGGGGTGCTCGCACTCATAACCTCAAAAACGTGTCGCTTGACCTGCCTCGCCACAAACTGGTGGTCGTGACGGGTTTGTCGGGGTCGGGTAAATCGTCGCTTGCCTTTGACACGCTGTATGCCGAGGGGCAACGCCGCTACGTCGAAAGTTTGTCTGCCTATGCGCGCCAGTTTTTGCAGTTAATGGATAAACCCGACGTCGATTTAATCGAGGGGTTATCGCCCGCGATTTCAATTGAGCAAAAGGCGGCGGGGCATAACCCGCGCTCAACTGTGGGCACGATTACCGAAATTCACGATTATCTGCGCTTGCTGTTTGCACGCGTGGGTACGCCGTATTGCCCGTCACACGGCTTACCCCTGGCCGCGCAAAACGTCAGTCAAATGGTCGATACCGTACTGGCCTGGCCCGCCGAGCGACGCTTGGCGATTTTGGCGCCTGTAGCGCGTACCCGTAAGGGAAGTTTTGAGGATGAGTGTGCGAGTTTGCAGGCGCAAGGTTTTGTGCGCGTACGGGTCGACGGCGAAATGGTTGACTTGGATAGCATGCCCGAACTGAACAAAAACGAAAAACACGACATCGACGTGGTGATTGATCGTTTGCGCATCAAGCCAGAAAGCAAACAGCGCTTAGCTGAGAGCTTTGAAACGGCTTTAACGCTAGCGCAAGGGCGCGTCATCGCGCTTGATATGGACACCAACCAAGAGCACTTGTTTTCAAGTCGCTACGCCTGTCCGGTCTGTAGTCACAGCCTGCCCGAGCTTGAGCCACGCCTCTTTAGCTTTAATAACCCGGTGGGGGCTTGTGCCAGCTGTGATGGTCTGGGGCATGTTGGCTTTTTTGATCCCAAACGGGTGGTGGCGTTTCCAGAATTAAGCCTGGGCTCAGGCGCCATTCGTGGCTGGGATAAACGCAACGCCTTTACCTTTTCAATGCTCTCAAGCTTGGCCACGCATTATGAGTTTGATATTGAAACGACTTGGGAATCCCTACCCGAAGAGATCCGCCAAATTGTGTTGCACGGTTCGGGCGAGGTTGAGCTACCGTTTTTTTATCTGAATGAAAAAGGCCGCAGCAGCGTCAAGCGACACGCGTTTGAAGGCGTGATCCCAAACCTTGAGCGCCGCTGGAAAGAAACCGACTCATCCGCTGTGCGCGAAGAACTTGGCAAATACCGTGCGGTACAAACCTGCCCCGCTTGCCAGGGCTCGCGTCTGCGCGCCGAGGCGCGTCACGTGCGCATTGGTTCTGAGCGCATCGCGCCACCCAAAGACCTCGAGGGCACACCCCAGGCGCAACAGTGGCAAGAGCAAGGCCTGGCGATTTATGAAGTTGAAGCGCAGCCCCTTTCGCAATGTCTAAAGTGGTTTCAAGACTTAAGCTTAACGGGCGCGCGTCAAGAGATTGCCCAACGCATCGTGCGCGAGATCGAAGCGCGCTTAAGCTTTTTAAACAATGTCGGCTTAAATTATTTATCGCTCGATCGTAGCGCCGATACGATTTCGGGCGGCGAAGCGCAGCGTATCCGGCTTGCCAGTCAAATCGGCTCGGGGCTAACGGGCGTGATGTATGTGCTGGATGAACCCTCAATCGGCCTACACCAGCGCGATAACGATCGCTTAATCGCCACCCTGCATCACCTGCGTGATTTAGGCAATAGTGTGATCGTGGTTGAGCACGACGAAGATATGATCCGGCAAGCCGACTGGGTCATCGATATGGGCCCAGGCGCTGGCGAGCATGGCGGGCAAATCGTCGCGCAAGGCACGCCCGCACAAATTGAACAAAATCCTGCGTCAGTCACTGGCCAGTACATGAGCGGCGCGCGAGCAATCGCGATCCCAAAGCGTCGTCCATTAAACGAAGAGCAAGCGTGGCTGACGCTGACAGGTTGCCGTGGCAATAACTTGAAATCGGTTGAACTGCGCATCCCCGCGGGCAAGTTCGTCTGTGTCACCGGGGTCTCGGGCTCGGGAAAATCCACACTCGTAAATGACACGCTTGCGGTTGTCATGTCGCGCGCCTTGCACCATGCACAAAGCGAACCAGCGCCTTATTCAGGTCTGACGGGTCTTGAAAATTTCGACAAAATCATCAGTGTCGATCAAAGCCCGATTGGTCGCACCCCGCGCAGCAATCCCGCCACCTACACAGGGTTATTTACACCGATTCGTGAGCTCTTTGCAGGAACACCCGAAGCGCGCACACGCGGCTATGACCCGGGGCGGTTTAGTTTTAATGTCAAAGGGGGTCGGTGCGAGGCCTGTCAGGGCGATGGCGTCGTAAAAGTTGAAATGCACTTTTTGCCTGACATGTATGTGCCGTGTGACGTGTGTGTCGGTAAACGCTATAACCGCGAGACGCTCGAGATTCGCTATCGCGGGCGTAACATTACCGAGGTGCTTGAGTTAACGGTTGAACAAGCACTGGTGTATTTTGAAGCGGTACCCTCGATTGCACGCAAACTACAAACTCTGATGGATGTGGGCCTGTCGTATCTGCGGCTAGGGCAAAGCGCCACGACACTGTCAGGCGGTGAGGCGCAACGGGTCAAGTTGTCGCTTGAGTTGTCAAAGCGCAGTACAGGCCGTACCTTTTATATTTTGGATGAGCCCACGACTGGTCTGCATTTTCAAGATATTGCCTTGCTGCTGACCGTACTCAACCAACTGGTTGAGGCGGGCAACACGGTCGTGGTCATCGAGCACAATCTTGACGTCATCAAAACTGCAGACTGGGTCATTGATATGGGCCCAGAAGGCGGGGACGGTGGTGGCCAGATCGTGGCACAGGGCGCACCCGAACTGATTGCGGCTACCCCCGCCAGTCACACGGGGCATTACTTAGCGCCAGTGTTAAAGCGCCAGCGCATATAACCGCTGAAGTTGCGTTCTTTCAAGCGCGCGAGTTGAAGGGTTGTAGAGTTTTAGCGGTGTAGCGTTTTAGCGGCGCGACTCACATTGAGCCATGCAGCTAAGGCACGCTAAGGCACGTTACGGCAAACCAAAAAATCTTAATTGCGACGCGGCGTTGCTGCCGCAGCGTGCCGACTCAAATAAGGGCAGCCTTGACTCGCACCGCAGCCCACCAGTTAAACCGGAGGCATCAAGTGGTTTGCCTGGCTCGCCAGTGCCAGCGCCCGGTTGGTCGGCTGCCCAACGCCCCCACAGCACAGTCACTTGACTAGATTTTCTGCAACCACCTTGTGTGCGGCCGTCACAAATATTGAACGCTGCCGTCAAGGCACTGTTTGCATTAGGATGACCACACACGGCGGCGTAAGCGCGTAAGGTGCCGCCGCTTTGCACGGAGCCTTGTTGCGAAACGACTGAAGCCACCCACCCCGGTGAACATGTGCTTTCGACGGTGACGCGTGGCAAGGCTTCGCCGCTGGTACGACTAAAATAATCACGCGTCAGCGCCGCTGGGTCTTGCCCAGCGCGGGCCTCAACAAAGACGAGATTGCAAGTATTACCCGAACGAGTCGGCGTGCAGGTTTGAACGAGCGAGAGTTTAAGTTCACCCAAGTTAGCAGGGCCGCCAGACACGATCACAGCCGAACCGCGCTGCTCGGTGCTGGGCTGAGGCACTGACGCCGCAAACGGTGCCGGTGCGTTTTCAACTAATGGCGTACCTGAGACGGAGGCGCCAGAAAAGTCGCCGGGCGCTGCAATTGGCATTGCCATTGCCACGGGGCCACTCTCAGTTGAGCCACTGCCAACATTGCCAATCGGTGCCGCACGCTGTGAACAGGCAGAGAGGCCCGTTAGCACGACCAAGGCCAACGCGAGCAGGCTCGCGCGCACGCACTGTGGGTGTTGACGACTAGCGATCGGGTTTAAGTGTTTCATGTGATCCTCTCTGTCTTGTGTACTGAGCTAACTTGGCGAACGCACCGCCTCTTTATCCTGGCAACGATCCAACCGCCCGCTCAACGTTTGTACTAATCAAACTGTTCGCCCATTCGAAACAAGCGATGGTGCTCGCGAATCGCATACCGGTCGGTCATCCCAGCAATGTAATCCGAAATCGCGCGTGCTTGAACAGTTTTATCATCATGCCAGTAATCAGGCGGCAACAAACGCGGCTCTTGCACAAACGCGCAAAACAACTCGCGCACGATCCGACGCGCCTTGTTGGTCATACGCATCACTTTATAGTGGCGATATAAATTTTCAAACAAGAATTTTTTAAGTGCATCGGCCTCGTGCCTAACATCGCTTGAAAACGCCACGAGCGGTCCGCAGCGCCGTGCAGCCTGCGCGTCGGCTGGCTGAGCCTGCGCCAGCTTGGCTGAAGTGGTTTGCGTCACGTCGGTGATCAAGGTGTTAATCATGCTTCGAATCGTTTCTGACACCAAGCGTCGCGTGGCCAGATCGGGCCACGCCTTTGTCGCTTGCGCGTAGTGGCGTGCAAAAATCGGCACCGCTTGCAATTGCTCAAGCGTCAGCAAGCCCGAGCGTAAGCCGTCATCAATATCGTGATTGTTATAGGCGATTTCATCGGCCAAATTTGCTAACTGCGCCTCAAGCGACGGTTGAGTGCGGTCAATAAAGCGCCGTCCGACATCGCCTAGACGTTTTGCGTGCGTGAGCGAACAATGCTTCAAAATCCCTTCGCGCGTTTCAAAGCAAAGGTTGAGGCCATTAAACGCTGCATAGCGCTCTTCGAGTTCATCGACCACGCGCAGACTTTGTAGATTATGCTCAAAGCCACCCGCCTCTGGGGCAAACTCTCGCATGCAGGCGTTGAGTTCATCTTGGCCCGCATGACCAAAGGGTGTATGGCCCAAATCGTGGGCGAGGGCGATCGCCTCAGTTAAGTCTTCGCTTAAGCGCAAACTGCGGGCCAGCACGCGAGCAATCTGCGCCACCTCAAGTGAGTGGGTGAGCCGTGTGCGAAACAAATCACCTTCGTGATTGATAAAAACTTGCGTTTTATATTCGAGCCGTCTGAAAGCACCTGCATGCACAATGCGATCACGATCGCGCTGAAACTCGCTTCGATTAGAGGGCGCAGGCTCTTGATGCCGGCGACCCTGGCTTTGCTCTGACTTAGACGCGTAGACAGCAAGTTCAATCATCGTATGTTGTCCCAGGTTGACGGTTGAGCACTCGATGCCAACCAGTTTGATGCTCGCTGATCGGCGCTCAGTCGCAAACAACTAATTCTCGTCGAAAGGCATCCACGTTGCTGCAACGCGCTTCAACCGTTCAGTCAAACTCTGTATTAGGCTGTATTACGCAAAATCACTTGCGCCACCAAGTCGGCGGGTGCCGCACGGCGAATCGTTTCGCCAATTTTTGGCATCAAAATAAAATTGATTTCGCCTGCTTCGGTTTTTTTATCGCCACGCATCAGTTGCATCCAGTGATCAACGCCGCCAAGTCGTGGCCCAAGTATCGGGCAACCAATCGCACGTACCAAGGCGCGCACCCGTTGCACATCGGCCTGCGAAAAACCAAACAGCTCTGCAGATAAATCAGCAGCCATCACCAGACCGCAGCCCACCGCTTCACCATGCAACCACTCGCCATACCCCAAGCCAGCTTCAATCGCATGACCAAAGGTGTGGCCCAAATTCAAGATCGCACGTAAGCCAGTTTCACGTTCGTCTTTTGAGACGACCCAGGCTTTAAATTCGCAAGAGCGCCGAATCGCAAGTGCTAAGAGTTCGGGATCACGCGCACGCAAGCCCGCTACATTTTTTTCGCACCACTCAAAAAATTCTGGGTCAAGAATCAAACCGTATTTAATCACTTCAGCTAAGCCAGCAGACATCTCGCGATCAGGCAGCGTGTTGAGCACGCTGGTATCGATCTCGACGGCGAGCGGCTGATAAAAAGCCCCGATCATGTTTTTGCCCAACGGGTGGTTCACCGCGGTTTTGCCACCAACAGACGAATCGACTTGCGACAACAAGGTGGTGGGCACTTGCACAAAGCGCACGCCGCGTTGATAGACTGCGGCAGCAAACCCTGCCATGTCACCAATCACGCCCCCACCTAAGGCAACGATCACCGTGCGCCGATCAAGTTGCGCGCCAAGCATGGCATCAAAAATCAAATTCAACGTGTCTAGGGTTTTATAGGCTTCGCCATCAGGCAACAGCACCGGCACAAGGCGTTTGCCCGTTTGCGCCAACACTTGGGTCACGCGCTCGCCCATCAGGCTTTGAATGGCGGGGTTGGTGATTAAGACAATTGACGAGGCATCAGACGGGATCGTTTGCGCCAGCGACTCAAGACGTCCTGGGGCAATACGAATCGGATACTGGCCGCCTGGAGTCGTGACATCTACGGTGTGCATGGCTTGTTCTCTGGTGGATGACTGGCAGTGAAATCTGCCCGCATATTCTCTGAAGAGTTTTCGGGATGGCGCCGAGCCTGTTGGTCAATCGCCTTATCCATCTGTTTGAGGCGCTCGACAATTTGTGCCACTAATTGCGCAACCGAGGTAGACCCCGTGTCCATCACAATATCGGCAACCTCGCGATATAGGGGCTCGCGTAATTCGAGCAAATTGCGCAAGGTACCGCGTGGGTCTGCCGTTGCCAACAGCGGCCGATTGCGATCGCGACTGGTTCGGCATACAGCTCATCAACATTCGCTCTGAGATAAATCACCACACCGCGAGTACTGAGTGCCTTGCGATTGTCTGAGGCCAGCACGGCGCCACCACCGGTGGCCATCACCAACCCGGGCCGCAACGTGCAGTCGTCTAATACTTGACACTCACGCTTACGAAAACCCGCTTCGCCTTCGATTTCAAAAATAGTCGGGATGCGCACCCCGCAGCGCGCTTCGAGTTCGTGGTCAAGGTCAAGAAACTCGCGGTGCAGCGCTTTTGCCAGACTTTTACCGATCGTAGTTTTACCCGCACCCATCATCCCCACCAAAAAGACTGGGATGTGGTTGGCCCAAGCGCTCTGCGGCGCAGGTAATCCCTGCTCCGGGCTCGTGGGATTTAGGCCGCCGTTGTCGTGCGGTTCGGGGGTCAACGCGTTATTCATAGCGTGATTATCCCATTGACCGCCGCACGCCTCAAACTCTCTGGTGCAAAAGTCTCTAAAAACTAGTGCTCTCGTGCCCCTAAAGGGGGAGAATTTCCGCGCATTCCGTTAAAATGCCTAGTAATGAGCAAATCTACCGACCAGCGCGACAACGACGAACCCAACGAGCCCAAACGCCGCGGCTCTTGGATCATTGGGTTTTTTCTTAAGCTTTCGATTTTGTCGGCAGGCTTAGCCCTGTGCGGCGCTTTGCTGTTTGGTATGGCGTTAGCGCTTGCCTGGCCCAATGTGCCTGAGTTGACGGCCATGACAGACTACCGTCCGCGCGTGCCTTTGCGCATCTTCACCGCCGACAAAGTCATGATCGGCGAATTCGGTGAAGAACGCCGCAACGTTCTGCGTTTTAACGAAATCCCCGATGTGATGAAATCGGCCGTTCTATCTGCCGAAGACGACCGTTTTTATCAACACGGCGGCGTCGACTGGGTTGGGGTGGTTCGTGCCGGGCTAACCAATCTGATCTCAATGCAAAAATCGCAAGGTGCGAGCACGATCACCATGCAGGTTGCCCGTAATTTTTATCTCTCGTCTGAAAAAACCTACTCGCGCAAATTTTACGAACTTCTGCTGACGTTCAAGATTGAAGCCAACCTCAGTAAAGACCAGATCCTTGAGCTTTACCTCAATCAGATTTATTTGGGTAACCGGGCCTATGGCTTTGCTGCAGCCTCGCGCACCTATCTGGGTAAGTCTCTGTCTGAGATCACGCCAGCTGACGCCGCCCTGCTCGCTGGGATCCCTAAGGCGCCCTCCCGTTTTAACCCGATCGCGAACAAGCCCCGCGCGGTATTGCGCCAGCGTTACGTACTGGGCCGTATGCACTCGCTGGGTTATCTCACTGATGCCGAGTACAAAAAGGCGTTGGATCAGCCTGTGATTATCAAATCCGCAGAGGGTACCCCAGCGGGTGGGTTCTCGGTACATGGCGAATACGTCTCTGAGCTCGCACGGCAGTTGATGATTAGCGTCTACCCCGATAACGTTTACTCGCGCGGCTTAAATGTCTACACCACGATCCAATCAAACGATCAGCAATGGGCCTACCAATCACTACGCGAGGGTGTGCTCGATTACACACGCCGCGCACCCTATCCAGGGCCTGAAGCGCAATTAACCATGCCGGCTGGTATTGAAAATGATGCGGCCAAACTCGATGAATTTTTAGATGGGGTGTTTGACAAATACCCGGATCGTACCGAAATGCTGATCGGCGTGGTGCTCTCGGTCAAGCCCGACGAGGTGAGGGTCGCCCGCAGCTCAACCGATATCGTTTCGATTAAAGATAAAAAAGCCCTCGGGGTCATCGCCCGTGCGCTCAATCCCAAAGCGCCCAACGACCTACGCCTGCAACGTGGCTCGGTCGTGTATCTGCACAAAAATGTCGACTACTGGGAGATCCTGAACCTGCCCACGGTGCAGTCCGCCTTTGTCTCAATGATTCCGCAAGACGGTTCAATCCGCTCGATGGTGGGGGGGTTTGACTTTTATCACGGCAACTTTAACCGGGTGACTCAAGCCTGGCGCCAACCCGGCTCAGCGTTCAAACCCTTTATTTATGCCGCGTCGCTCGAGCGTGGTTTAACCCCAAGTACAGTGATTTCGGATCAGCCCTTTGAGCTGACCGCCGAGCAAACGGGCTCTAAAGCCTGGGCGCCAAAAAACTACGGTGGTCAATACGACGATAAGCTGACCATGCGCGAGGCCATTGCGCGCTCTAAAAATATGGTGTCGATTCGAATCTTGCAGTCAATCGGGCCAAAGTATGCGCAAGACTACATTGCCCGTTTTGGTTTTGACAAAGCACGTCATCCGGCCTACTTACCTATGGCTCTAGGCTCGGGGGCCGTCACCCCCATGCAACTTGCAGCTGGGTTCTCAGTCTTTGCCAACGGTGGCTACCGAATCACGCCTTTTCTCATCGACCGCGTCACCGATGCGAACGGGCAGGTCATCATGCAGGCTCGGCCAACCGTAGTGGGCGACACTGCAGCGAGGGCGATTGATGCCCGTACCGCCTATGTCATGGACGACCTGCTACGCGGAGTCGCCACTTCAGGTACGGCGGCGCGTTCGCGACAAGTGCTCAAACGAGGCGATCTGGCAGGCAAAACGGGCACAACCAACGACTCTGTCGATGCCTGGTTTGCAGGCTATACGCCTCAGTTGGTGGGAGTGGCCTGGATGGGCTACGACCAACCCAAGTCGCTTGGCTCACGGGAAACCGGTGGTGGCGCTTCGTTACCAGTCTGGCTAGGCTATATGCAAAACGCGCTGAAAGCGTTTCCTGAACAAAAGCGAACTCCACCGCCTGAGGGCTTGATCATTGAGGGCGGCAACATGTATTTCAGCGAGTTTCCGCCGGGCCAGGCCATTATGAAGCTAGGTACCGGCGAAAAGAATGACTCGTTAGGCGACTTTTTGAACAATATTGAAACCAATCGCCCCAATCCGGCTCTGGCTAACTAAAATACGACGGTTAGGGGTTTGCCTGTTGCATCTGAGCAAACCTGAGATAAAGTATCGTGCAGGTCGGCGCCACCACGTGTATCTTTCCAGTGTTGGCCGTCAAAACGATAATGAAAGCCGCCGCTTCTGGCAGCGAGCCACATTTCGTGCAGCGGGGCCTGACTATTGATCACGACTTGATGGCCGTTTTCAAAAATCAGATTGAGTACGTTGCCTTGGCGTTTGGTTTCAACGTCAAGGTCGAGTTGATCAAACCAGTGGTCGGCTTGGGCTTCGATTGCATCTAATAATGCTGTCACCCGAGCATGAAATTCAGTATCGTTCATAATCCTTATCCTCACGTTTGACGGAGCGCGCAGTGATCAGCAAAACCGACAACCACCAAAGTGCTCGCATTGTAGCGATGCTGACACTTGCCGTGTTGGTCGCAGCAGGTTGTGGCTTTAAAGGCCCCCTGTATTTGCCCGAGAAACCGGCCGAAATCCGTCCTTACACGACGCCCTTTTCAATGTACGGGGTCATCCCAGACGAACAAGACATGGTGGTGCCATTCTTTGACGAAGATTTAATGCTGACCCCAGCACCAGTCGTCATTGATTAAGCCGCTCTCCACGCTTTAAACTTTTACCTCTTTACCTTTTCGCCACGCGCAGCTTGAGTGCATTGTTACCCAAATCGCGTGCCAAACCTTGAATACCCATAGCCACAACATGACCGCTGAACTTGCCACGCCCACGGGCGCCCCGTTTTTTCACTATCAGGCGGGTGAACTGCGCGCCGAAGGTGTCTCGCTTGCCGAACTTGGCCAAGAGCTGGGCACACCGTTGTATGTGTATTCGCGCGGTGCGCTGGCTGCAGCTTGGGCCTCTTACCAAGAGGCTTGCGTCGGCCACGAGGTCTTAGTTTGCTTTGGCATGAAGGCCAATTCAAACCTCGCGGTTCTCAAAGAGTTCGCGCGCCTCGGCAGCGGCTTTGATATCGTGTCTGGTGGCGAGCTTGCGCGTGTCCTGGCGGCTGGCGCCGATCCAGCCAAAGTGGTGTTTTCGGGCGTTGGTAAACAGGCCTGGGAAATGCAAGCCGCACTTGAGGTTGGGGTTAAATGTTTCAACGTCGAATCGATTCCTGAGCTCAAGCGCTTGTCTGAAGTCGCTACTGCGCTTGGTAAAACAGCGGCGGTCTCGCTACGGGTCAATCCCGATGTGGATGCCAAAACGCATCCTTATATTTCGACGGGTTTAAAAGAAAACAAGTTCGGTATCGCCATCGAAGAGGCGCCACACGCCTATACCTTTGCCGCCTCGTTGCCGGGCATCGCAGTCGTTGGCGTTGACTGCCACATCGGTTCACAGATCACTGAGGTCAGCCCCTATCTTGATGCCCTAGACAAATTGCTCAAGCTCATTGATCAACTCAAAGCGGCCGGGATTGCGCTTAAACACTTGGATCTGGGTGGCGGCTTAGGGATTCGTTATGACGACGAAACCCCGTTAACGCCCAAGCTGTTACTCGACAAAGTCTTTGCGCAACTACAAGCCCGTGGTTATGGGCATTTGCAACTGGTACTTGAACCCGGTCGCTCGCTGGTCGGTAATGCCGGGGTGTTACTGACCACAGTGCAATATCTTAAACACACCGAGGCGCGTAATTTTGCAATTGTCGATGCGGCGATGAATGACTTGATGCGTCCGGCGCTTTACGAAGCGTGGCATGGCGTCTTGCCGGTTGCGCCGCGCTCAAGCGAGCAAACTTTATATGACGTGGTCGGCCCTGTATGCGAAAGCGCTGATTGGCTGGCGCGTGGCCGAACACTGGCCTTAGCCGAGGGCGATGTGCTGGCAATTGAATCGGCCGGCGCGTATGGTTTTGTGATGGCAGGCAACTACAACAGTCGACCACGCCCCGCCGAGATCATGGTCGATGGCGAGCAATTTCACGTGATCCGTCAGCGCGAAACCTTCGCTGATTTGATTCGCGGCGAAAGCTGTTTGCCGGATTAGTTCGATCGCTGCGTCCAGAACGCATCACTCTGATCACTACCCAGTTGGCGTATCCCGAGTTTTTTCGTACACTCAACTCACTTGGGTATTGCCTTCCTGCATACCGCCCTTTTCTAACGCCAATACAATAATTTAGGGTTGGTCATGACTGAAATGAATGTTGCGCGGCTCTCTCGACCTGACACCTCTTGCGCGCACACGACGCTTGCCCAGCGTACTTCAGACCGTTGCACAGAATGAGTCGCCTCGTCATTACGGGTAATGGCGCTGTTTGCGGGGCCGGGGGCGACCCCGATCGCATTCTTGAAAACGTACTGGCCGGCCGCTCAGCGCTCGCTCCAATTGCTAGCTTTGATGCTGCACTTTTTCGAGGCGGTTTCGCTGCCGAAGTGCGCGACTACGATGGCGGTAAATTACTAGGTGATCGCAAGTTACTCAAGTTTGTGCGTCGCTCGGATGTCTTTGGTATTTACGCAGGCACCCAGGCCGCCGAGCAGGCTGGTCTTGCACAGTGGCGCGCAACGCTCGACGAGGCCAAGGCGGCACAATTCTCAGACCAAACGGGATGTTATGTAGGCTCGGGTGGAGGCAACGCTCAAGTCAACTTTGATTTTTTTCCCTTGATGGCTGAAACTAAAAATGATCTCACCCAGTTCGGCCATGAGTTGTCGAACATGGTGAACCCCATGTGGCTGTTAAGGTCACTGCCCAATAACGTGTTGTGCCACCTTAGTATTCGTCAACAGCTAAAGGGCCCCAACGGCTGTATCACCAACCACGCGACAAGCGGCCTGTTGTCTCTCATTGAGAGTGCCTGGACACTGCGCGAGGGCGATGCTGAGCGTGTTTTGGCAGTTGGGCACGATGCGCCGATCGAACCACAATACTTGCTATACCTCGCGAGCGCGGGTTTGATTGGTCAAGACAGACTTCGACCCTTTGACGAAAAACATGACGGCTGTTTGTTGGGTGAAGGCGCGGCGTCGCTAGTGCTTGAAACAGAAACATCGGCACAAGAACGAGGTGTGACGGTGTTGGGCGAATATCTCGGTGGTGGGGGAGCCTCTGAAGGCGACGGTTTATTCTCGCTGCGCTCTGACGGCGATGGCCTGAGCCGTGCGATTGAATTGGCGTTACTTGACGCACAACTGACACCCGCTGATGTCGGGATGATTGTGGCGCACGGTGACGGCACGCAAGGGTCAGATACCTCAGAAGCTGCTGCACTTTTAGACGTATTCGGTTCAGAAATGCCGCCGGTCACCGGCTTTAAGTGGGCGGTCGGACACTTGATCGCCGCTGCCGGGCTCTTAGATTTGGCGGTGGGCCTTCAAGCCTGTCGACGCCAAGTGGTCCCCGGTATCGCGACCCTCGACCAGCTTGCCGATGCGTGCGCTGGCCTAAATGTGTCTACGCAAACTCGTACCCCACGCAGTGATGTCGTGCTGGTGTTGAGTCGTGGATTTGGAGGCACGAATGCCGCCGTGTTGTTACGCGTAATAAGATGAGCTATTTTTCAGCAACGTTGCTGCAACCAATTACGTAGTTTTGAGCTACCACGCCATGGAAAACAAAATAGTGCGCTTGTCGCTCCCAGACGGAGTTGCGCTTCGACAGATCGACTGGGTTGCCGTGCTGACGATTGGCGGTGTTCACCTGGTGGCACTGCTTGCCTGCTTGCCATGGCTGTTCAACTGGTCAAGCGTTTGGGTCATGGTTGTGGGTGTATTTGTATTTGGTTACCTGGGAATTAATCTTTGTTATCACCGCTTGCTGACCCATAAAGGTTTAGAGTGCCCTAAGTGGCTTGAGCATGTTTTTGCCGTACTGGCCATTTGCTGCATGCAAGATACTCCCGCAAGGTGGGTCGGGATCCATCGTTGGCATCACGTTAAGTCTGATGAGTCTGATGATCCTCATACTCCCCTGGCAGGACTAGTATGGGGGCATGTCGGTTGGGTATTTTTAAAAAATGACCAAATCGATCGCTACGCGATCTATACCCGCTTCGCCAAAGATATCTTACGCGATCCTTTTTACAAAAAGCTCGAGACAACGGCGCGGTATCCTTTGATCGTCGTTGCGTCTTGGGCCTTGTTCTTTGCCGTCGGCTTCGCGTTCGAACTGCTTTCGAGTGGATCGTTCTCACAGGCGATTCAATTTGGTTTCAGCTTGTTAATTTGGGGTGTCTTTGTACGTACGGTTGTCGTCTGGCACGTCACCTGGTCGGTTAATTCTCTCGCGCACTTGTTTGGATACCGTAATTACAACACCTCAGACGACAGTCGCAATAATTGGTTTGTCGCCTTGATGACTTTCGGCGAAGGTTGGCATAACAACCATCATGCAGACGCTCGTTCTGCTCGTCACGGACACCGTTGGTTTGAGATTGATCTCACGTTTTCGGTGATTCAGTTGCTAGAGTATGTGGGTCTAGCAACCAATGTGGTGAGGCCGAGTAAGCGCGTGAATGATGATAAAAAAATCGACATGCTAGATTAAGTCGCGGGGTCGCAGCAGTCGGGCTTGTTGGTACTTAAACGAACGACTGGCCAAGGGCAGAAGCTGCTTAGCGCCCCAGCAAGCCTTTAAAAAAGCTTTCAGTATTTACCGCTAGGGTCTCAAGGTGATAACCGCCCTCTTGCACAACGACCGTTGGTAAGTTGAGCCCTGCAATCATTTTGCCAAGCTGTCCAAAGCCCTCGGTGGTGACCGCAACCTTAGATTGTGGATCATCTTTGTACACATCAAAACCAAGCGCTAGCACCAAAGCATCTGGCTTAAAGGCGTTGAGCGCAGCTAAGGCTTTTTCAACTTGTTTGAAAAACACCGCTTCGCTTGAGCCATGCGGCATCGGCAAGTTCAGGTTATAACCTTGACCCTGTGCAGCGCCCCCTTCGTCATCAAAGCCCGCGGTCGCCGGATAAAAATTCATCGGGTCGCCATGCACTGAAATATAAAAAACATCATCGCGCTCGTAAAAAATTTCTTGAACGCCTTGTCCGTGATGCACATCGGTATCCAAAATCACGACCCGTTGATGCTTTGCACGCAGCACCTGCGCAGCAATCGCTGCATTGTTGAGATAACAAAACCCACCTGCGGCATCTTTACGAGTGTGATGACCGGGCGGGCGACAGAGCGCGTACGCTTGTTGATCACCTGCTAACACCGCCTTGGCCGCAGACACCGCCGCTTGCGCTGCCCAATACGATGAGGTGTAGGTATCGGGGCCAACCGGACAACTGCCGTCTGCCAGATAGCGGGCCGTCTGAGCCAAAATCCCGCGCAAGGCATTGGGTGAGCGCACAAAAATATTTGAGATCACTTCGTCGCCCCAATCAGGGCCCGTTTGCTTCCAAATCGCATGCGCGGTTTCAAGATATTGCAAATACCCAGCATCATGAATCGCCAACAAGGGCTGCATGCCATGGTCTTCGGGTTCTGTCACCGTGAGGCCTAACGCTGCGATCCCTTTCAAAATTTGTACGACGCGCTCTGGGATCTCTTGTGGCGTGCGCATCTGGCCGCGTGACAAATAGGTACGTGGATGATGTAGTTTTTGTTTTGGATGAAAATAAGTTTTCATGATTAAGCCTCAAACAAAGTCAACAAGGGTAGTGCCCAAGCTGCGAAAACAGCACAATCGCTTAGGCACGCTTTGCACGAAAATACACAAACAACATTGGAAGAGTTAACGACAAACCCGCTGCCACGATCAACGCCATACCCGTTAAAGATAGTAATGAAGGCATTTGCGCAAAAAATAATTCGCCAAAGAGCACGGCAAGTACAAGCTGAAAATAGTTCAAAGGTGCGAGCGTCGAGGCCGGAACGATCTTGAACGCATAAATTAATAAAAACTGCCCGATCCCGCCGCTTACCCCCATCAAAATCATTTCAATGGCGTCGCGCGTATTTGGCCATTTTGTTGGCCACCAAAAAATCAAAACGACAAAGCCAAGCAACCAGCAAATCAGGGCTGAGTACGCAAATATTTGTTCGCGTTGTACGCGGTTAGCCAGCTTGCGTGTGAACAGTTGCACCATGGCATAACCCGTTGCAGACACAAGCATCAACAAACTGCCAAAGAGCGAGAGGCCAGAATCAACGCCTGTATCGCTTGAGGTATTACCCAGCGGATTCACAATACAGAGCATCCCGATCATGCCAAGGCCAACCGCTGCGTATTGTTTAAAGCCAACGTTTTCACGCAACACCATGGGGGCAAGCAACACGACCATCAGGGGCGATACAAAATACAGCGCAGTACCTTCAGCCAGCGGCAAGTACTGTAAGGCGGGCATAAAAAATATGCCAACCATACCAAGCAGCGCGCCACGATAAACGAGTAGCTTGCGTTCGGCAGGAGCCACTCTCATGGGCACGCGTTTGATCCACAACAGGCACCATGCCAGCACAATGATGACGCTGTAACGAGCAAAATTGACCAACGGCGCAGAATAACGCCCCACCAGATCTTTTGCGAAGGCGTCGAGGCAGGCAAACGCAACCAGCGAGCATAAAAAGATTGCGCAACCTTTCAGCCATTGCGCTTGTCGAGCCAACTCTGGTTGCTGTGCGTCGCTGAGCAAACTCATAGGCCTATCGATCAGTGTAAGGATGAGGCCATGTTCAGGCCTAAGTGCTGGTGGTGTGCGCTGTGTTGCGCATGCGCACTAACAGCACAGTGATAATCAGCCCAAAGAGCCCGAGGACACCGTAACTTGTCCCATAACTTTTCAATATCCCAGCCAACACACCGAAGAGCGGTGGGCCCAACACCACGCCCAAAAAGGTGATGCACAGCGTACCGCCTGTTGCAACGCTGGCCTGGCCCGCTGGCGCAAGGCGAGCGATCTCAGCCAAAAACACACCGTTCCAGCCAATCGCTGAGGCACCAAAAATCACAAGAACCGGAAATAAAATCCAAGGCGTGGAATCCGGACGAAGCAACGCGGTACCCACTGCACCGAAAGTCAACATCAACGCAATCACGATCAGCATCATCGTGGGGCTCAACCACCGATCGGCGACATAGCCCCATAAAATCCGCCCAATCACGCCCCCTGCTTGCGCAACCGTCAGCGCGACCCCTGCCGCCACCAATGACCAGCCAAGGTCTTCAAATAAAAACGTGACGAGATACGCCATCAAAGACATCTGACAAACGGCAAACAAAAACGAGGTCATCGACAGGGCACGCAAACTTGGGTGTTCAAAGATTAAGCGCAAAGGTTGTACGACACTGGTCAGCATCGATGGCTTGACTGTTGGGTCCCGATCATCATCCAAGCCAGCACGTAGTGGCTGTACGGCCCAGGCGCAGAGCACGCACACGACCCCCGACGAAACAAACGTCAGTTGCCAACCAATCGCGATATCAAGCGAAGGCACAAGCGCGCCTGCGATCATGCCCCCGAGCGGCACACCCGTCTGTTTAATTGAAAACACAAACGATAGTTTCTCAGGAGGTGTCGTTTTGATTAAAAGATGCGAGCTGGCTGGGGTAATTGGGCCGTATCCAGCACCAATAAACAAAGCGCCAATCGCAATCGCAAGCGGATGTGGAATCGCACACAAAAACAGACCTACCGCTGACGATAACAAACCTGCCTGACTCAAGCGAATCGCACCCCAGCGCTTAACAGCGGCGCCCCCGAGCAGGGTAGCGACCATTGCTGCAAAATATACAAGGGCAACGTACGCGCCCAAGTAATTGGTCGATACACCAATTGCCTTCGCCACCACGGGTGTCACGACCGGCAGATTGATCAACGCCATTGCGACAAGCGACTGAACGGTTAAGGTTGCAACTAATACGACCCAAGGTCTGGCTGGTGTCACGATGAAGGTGCTACGGTTGTATCGCCTGAGGCGGTTTGTTTGATTTTATAGTGAGCGGCAAAGTCGACTGCGCGCCAAGCCCTCAACAGCTTGGTAGACTTGGCAGACTGAGTGACTTAGCCACTCAGTCGTTAGCGACTCAGTTGTTCAGTTTACAGCGCACCGTAAGAGTGGAGCCCCGACAAGAACATATTAACCCCCAAAAAGGCGAAACCTGTCACCAGCAAACCGACCAGCGCCCAATAGGCAGCCATCGTGCCACGCAAGCCCTTCATCAGTCGCAAATGCAGCCACGCGGCGTAGTTCAGCCACACAATTAACGCCCAGGTTTCTTTTGGATCCCACTGCCAATACGCGCCCCAAGCGTCTGCCGCCCACAAAGCACCCAAAATAGTCGCCACGGTAAAAAAGGCAAAGCCAATCGCAATCGCGCGATACATGATGTCATCAAGCACCTCAAACGAAGGCAGGCGCTCACCAATTGGGCGACGAAACAACAAAATCGTGCCAACAATCAAGGCGCCGATACCGAAGTACAGCATCCAGGTGGCTGACACCTCTTTACTGCCAAACACCATGGGCTCACCAGCCAGCAATACCCCTAATACAAAGAGCGGCGTGAGCTTAAGCCATGACTTCGTGTGGCTATTTTGTTTGACTAGGTAGGCAAACGCCACCATGGCCGCGAGCGAAAACGTGCCGTAACCAATAAAGTTTGCCGGGACGTGGATTTTCATCCACCAGCTCTTGAGTGCAGGTACCAAGGGCTGAATTTGCGCTGCGTCACGCGTGAAGGAGTACCAAAGTAAAAATATCACCGCCGAGGTAATGACGAGTAAAACAAAGCCACCTAAGGCACGCGTGGCGTAACGACGTTCGTAATACAAGTAAAACAACGCGGTAATCAGGGCAAACAACACAAACACTTCGTAGAGATTACTCACAGGAATATGGCCAATATCGGGCCCAAGCAAATGGCTCTCGCGCCAACGCACCAACATACCTGTCGTACCCAAGAACACTGCAGACCATGTTAGAACTGTGCCGAGCCACGCCGATGTGGGGCTAACAAAGCCCAGCCAATAACAAACGGTCGCCAACACAAACAAGGCGCACATCCACAAAATTGCTGATTGAGACGAGAACAGATACTTTAAAAAGAAGACCTGCTCGGCACGTGCAATATCTCCTTGATAGAGCCAGATTGCAAAGCCCGTAGCAACTGCCGTTGTTAGCATCAAGGTGCGTAAGGGGCGCCAGAGCCAACCCAGCCAGGCAAAGCTTGGCACGGCCAATACCAAGATGGTTTGCTCGTAATAATCCATCGCTTGGCTAAACGTCTTGAGCGCGTAGCCGGCACCTAGCGCCAAGAGTACAAAAAATAAAACGTCTGTCCAGTTTGGACGGCCACGCTGCTCGCGCCCATCGCCTGACTCAGAGAGGTCATCCCAGTCGTTTCGTGACTCGGCGATTGAATTCGTCATGACAAAGTTCTCGATGAATTAAAAAAATACCAACGTCGGTAACTGATGAATCATCGGCTGCTCGAGCCGTCTTGCGTGTTGACTCACTTTGCTTAGCGCCGAGTCAGCTTTGGCACACCTTGCTTGCTTCGGGCAGCTTGATTTAACTCACTTGGCTGAGCTTATTCAGCGCGGCCTTGAAACGGTCAAACTCGCGATTGAAATCGAGTGTACGCTTTTGCGATGTCATCGCGGCTAATACACAGGTACCCTGTGCGTGTTCTGCCGGCCGACACCACACCCAGATGCGTCGGTCACGCACATAGAACATTGTGAACACGCCTAAGACTAAAAACAAACACCCAAGATAGACAATGAATTTTCCGGGCGTACGGCTTACTTGAAAAACACTTGCCTGCACATGATTAAATGATTTCAGTGTCAAGAGCAGCGGCGCTGGGTAAAGCGTTAAATCCGATAGCGCAGCCACAGCCAATCTGGACCAATTGGCATCAAGCTCTAGTTGCTGAGCCGAAGTGTCTAACGCCGGGCGACCCGCACGCTCACGCGCGAGGCCTCGCAACTCGTGAATGGCTGAACCGAGTAAACGGATCACGATATCGGCGGCACGTTGCTGTTCGGCCGGTGGCACATTTGTCTCAAGAAAGCGCGAGATCGCTTGCAAGCCACCATCGGCGAAGGTCTCGAGCGCCCGCTGCGCTGACGTCTGCAACGCCTGCTGGTCGGTGGCGCTACCCTGATAGGCGCGCGCAAAGCGCCGTACTGCCTCGACTCTGTCTGCAGGGTTGGCCAGCGCTGCGCGCACGCGCATAAACTCTTCGGCGGTGTCGTAGTCATCAGCCGGCATGCGCAGGTACCTAAAGCCAGCTCGGCCCGGCTCTTGCACGCCAGCTAACAACACTCGTGAGCCGTCAAGCTCGGCGGGCAACATGTATTGGTGAAACGTCGTGGCCTGCCCACTCGCGTCAATCAAACGATACTCGACGCTTGGCCCAATATTACGCAGATTTTTATGTTTCTTGCTTGCCGCACTACCTGTCACTGCAGCTACGTGTTCGCCAAATTCTTTTGGGGCTGACGGCTCACCAGCAGTGAGGTCTTCGACATTGATCGTACGCAGTTTGGTAATTTCGGCTTTGACGACTTGGCCTGAATTGCCCAGTGTGATGTCGCTGGTTTGCCCCACAAGGGCTTTTAAGGCAAACGTCTCTGTGCCAGAGCCAGTGAGGGGATAGCCGAGCAGTTCGACTTCGCTACCGCCATCATCAAAGCTCGATTGGTAAACCGTGACGCCCTTGAAATGCAAGGGCTCGTTGACTTCGATGTCGGCCGCAAACGTTTTACCTGTCGCTGGGTCTGTCACTTCAACCTGACTCATGAAGCGGCTTGGCATTCCGGTCGAGTAGTAATCCACAATAAACTTCTTCAACTCAAGGGTAAAAGGTAAGGGCTGCACCAAGGCGCCATCATCTACCGTAATAATCGCTGAGCTGCGCTTGCTACCCTCTGGCACCAGCACATTGGCACGAAAACTCGGGTTATCGACCGATAAGCGTCCGCGCGCGGGGACATCGGCGATCATCATGTTTTCGACGATTGGCGTTTTACCAAACAACCAAACTTGCAAGCGTATGGGTAATTCGCTGTCAAGCAAACCACCGACACAGATAATCACGATTGCAGCATGGGCGAAGATGTACCCAAAGCGATTACCACTGCCTCGCTTGGCAGCCAACAACACTGAGTCACCGTCAGCACGCTGACGTACGGCATACCCTTGCTTTTGCAGCCACGTCTGAATCGACCCAGCCGCTTGTGCTGGCTCGCGGGCAGTATCCACTTCAATTTTGTGATGAAACGAACGCAGACTTGAGGCTCGAATATGCTCACGAAACGACCGAGCATCTTTGAGCATTTTTGGTGCGTTTCGGATCAGGCATAAGCTAGTCGAGAGCACCAAGAAGGCCATCGTGACCAAGAACCACCAACTGTTATAGATATGCCAAATCGAAAACTTATCCAACACCTCAAACCAGAAGGGGCCGAACTGATCGATATACGCGTTTGCTGAACGCCCTTGCGCGACGACAGTACCAATCAGGCTAGCCATACAAATGAACACGAGCAAGCTAATCGAAAAACGCATCGAACTCAGCAACTCAAGCGTGTTGACCACGGCTGACGCTGAGCGCGGGCCGCCCGACCCCGCACTAGGCGAAACATCGTTTGCGATTGACTGTGTCGGCGTACTAGGTGTTATCACGGTATTTATCTAAAAAAAAGGGGGTGTCTTTCGACCCCCCCTTGTCTGCGTTCTGTTACCGCAGCTGCCTAGCGCAAACCTGCTGCGTAGTCAGAGACGGCCTTAATGTCTGAGTCAGACATGCGATCAGCAATTTGGTTCATCATTTGGTTGTTTGCTCGGTGACCCGCACGAAACAACTTTAGCTGCTCTTCGATGTAACTTGGGAATTGGCCGCTTAACCGTGGATACTGGCCAGGAATGCCGGCACCGTTAGGCGAGTGGCAGCCTGCGCAAGCGGGCACATTACGATCCGGGATCCCCGCGCGCCAGATATGCTGGCCGCGCTCGAGTAATTTTGGATTGGTTGCCGTAGCAGACTCAGTGAGTTTTTGCTGTGTCAAATAAACCGAAAGGTTTTGCATGTCGGCTTCGGTTAGTGGGCCTGCCATCGCAGTCATGACTGAGGGTGCGCCATCAACGCCTTTACGCAGCACCTCTTTCGCGCCTGCTTTCAGGCGAAACTCAGTCAGTTGCTTATAAATGTATTCGTGTGATTGGGCCGCCAAATTTGGATTGGCAGGGATCGTGCTGTTACCAGCAGCGCCGTGACAGGAGGCGCACGCAACAACACCGCGCGCAGCATCACCTTGTTCATAGAGAGTCGCACCTTTTGCCGCATCGGGCTTGGCTGGACCTGCGGCGGCACCGGCCGCAATACTTGGGGACATGGCAGAGACACCGAGCAACAAACAGCCCGCAAGCACTACCTTTGACAACAAATACTTCATTGAAAACCTCGACGCCGAGTGGGGCACAAAAACACCTAAGCCACAAAAAACCACTGTTTTAGACACACGATTATACAATAGCGTCTGAACTGATTCTTCTAGGCCCTACAGTGTCCCTATTGCAACATGCTTCGTTTTTTACTTCGGCCGCCCGACTCGACCAATTGCCCGAGCCCGGCGCCCCTGAAGTCTGTTTTGTCGGGCGCTCAAATTCTGGCAAGTCGACCGCCATCAATGTGTTGACCAACCAGAAGCGACTAGCGTTTTCAAGTAAAACGCCTGGGCGCACTCGACTGATCAACATGTTTGGCCTGCCTGACCCGCTCGACCCAGACGAGCGGCTGGGCTATCTGGTCGACCTGCCGGGTTATGGCTATGCGGCGGTGGCTCACCGTGCCCGCGAAGAATGGGCCGACATTTTGGGCGGCTACCTGCAAAGTCGTGAATCGTTAGCTGGTATTGTTTTGCTCATTGACATTCGTCGCGGTGTCACTGAGTTAGATCGCCGCTTGGCCAACTGGATTGCGCCCACCCGGCGCCCTGTCTTGGCGCTGCTGACAAAAGCCGACAAGTTTCCGTACGGACAACGCATCAAAGCTGTCTTTGCAGTAAAAAAGGAATTAGAGGATATTGGGGCGTTAAATGCGGTCCCATTCTCTGCCACGGCGCGGATCGGGCTCGAAGAAGCCACTCTGCAAATTGAAAACTGGATCTCACCACAGGTCGTACCATGACAACTCCACACCTCATTCTCGCCGACTACCCGGCCAACCGTCCTCGTCGTTTACGCCATGACGATTTCTCTCGTCGACTAGTACGTGAGCACTCACTCTCTGTGAATGACCTGATTTATCCGGTTTTTGTGACTGAAGGTAAAAAAGTCAAACAGGCGATTGACTCTATGCCAGGGGTTGTTCGCTATTCGCTCGACACCTTGTTGCCGGTCGCCGAAGAGTGCGTCAAGCTTGGCGTGCCCATCATGGCACTGTTTCCAGTGATTGATCCGGCACTAAAAACTCCAGAGGGCGGTGAGGCGATCAATATCGACGGTTTAATCCCTCGTGTTGTGATCGCCCTTAAAAAGCGCTTTCCTGAGTTAGGTATTTTGACAGACGTAGCGCTTGACCCTTACACCAGCCACGGCCAAGATGGTGTCATCGACGCTGACGGTTATGTCATGAACGACATCACCGTTCAAATCCTGACACAACAAGCCTTGATTCAAGCGCAATCTGGGGTAGATATCGTTGCACCGAGTGACATGATGGATGGTCGCATCGCCTCAATCCGCGAAGCGCTTGAAGACAATGGCTATATCCATACGCGCATCATGGCGTATTCGGCTAAGTTTGCGAGCGCCTTTTACGGGCCCTTTAGAGACGCGGTCGGTTCCGCAAATAATTTGGGCAAATCCAATAAACTGACCTATCAGATGGATCCAGGCAACATTGATGAAGCTCTGCGCGAAGTGGCTGCCGACTTACGAGAGGGCGCCGATATGGTCATGGTCAAGCCTGGCATGCCCTACCTAGACGTGTTACGCCGGGTCAAAGACGCGTTTCGAGTACCAACCTTTGCGTATCAGGTGAGCGGTGAATACGCGATGCTGAAAGCGGCGGCGGCAAATGGTTGGCTCGACCACGATAAGGTCATGATGGAAACCCTCTTAGGCTTCAAACGTGCCGGTGCTGATGGGATTCTGACCTACTTTGCGCTCGCTGCAGCAAAGTTACTGAATCAAAAGTAAGGTGCTTAGGCGCTTGCTTGTGCAGCCTGGCGTTTTTGTAAACGCCAGGCAAATACAATCGCCAAAATAGGCAGGCCAAAAATTCCGATCGGAAATACGGCCACCAAGTCTAAGTGGTCAACCGCGACAGACGCCAGGATCACGCCTACCGACTGGCCAAAAAACAAAAATGACGCAAATAACGCTACGGCCGTGCCGCGTATCGCCGGAGCCATCTGTGTGGCATGCGTTTGTAATACCGCGTGCAACAGGTAGTAACCAAGCCCTGACAAAAGACTAGCGAGCACACCCCAATACCAAACCGAAGAGAACCAATACACCGCAAACGCAAACGCCATCATGCAGCCACCAGCGACAGCCAAGCGATACTCGCCAAAGCGACGTACAAAGTATTTCGCATAAAACGCATAAATCAGCGCACCAGCGGCAAATAAACCACTAATACCGCCCGCCCAGGCGACCGCGATCTCATGACGCTCGTGCAAGTACGCCGGGACAAAGGCTAAAGGCCCAAAGACAAACGCCCCCTCAAGGCAGACGACGACCAAGACAATTCGTGCCCAGGGCTGCGCCCACACTTCGCGCACAGGATCCAACAGGCGGATCCCACCACTCGCAGGCACCTCAACAACATGGCGACGACGGGAAATTAAGAGCGAACCGACCACCAGATAAATCATCGCCAGAAAAACAAACGCCCAGCGCCAGCCAACCGTATCTGCAAACACCCCGCCCAACAACTGACCAATCGCAATGCCAGAGATCGAACCCAGCAGATATCTCGCGAGTGTCGCCTGTCGTTGCTCGTAAGGAACATGGTCACCGATCCACGCCATCGACAAAGGAATGATGCCCGCCGCCGTTGCGCCTGATATAAAGCGCCCTAACTCGAGGACGCCTAGGGTTGGCGCAAAAGCCACCAACAAACTACCCATCGCACAACCAAGCGTTGCCAATGACAAGACGAAAAACTTACCGTAACGATCACCGACTGGGCCATAAAAGAACTGCATGACACCATAGGCAATCGAAAAATAAGTGACTGCACTTGAGGCTTGAGCCGTGCGCACATTGAATTCGCTGGCCAATACTGGCAACAAGGGATCGCAAATACGAAATGCGCTAGAACTTGCAAACGCAGCTAGCGCCAGCAAAATAATGACCGGCGTGGTCGAAGTCGAAGTGTTCGGCAGTGGCTGAGAAGTCATGAAGCGTAAAGTCTTTGAAGCGCAGTGAAAATCATTTACGCACCGAGTGCCCGCGTCTGTCTACTTATTTCAGCGAAAATACGCGATCGAGGTTTGCTGCAAAACGGTTGGCCTCCTGAAAGCCAACCACTCGCACGTCTTTTCGCTCACGCCCACCTGGTTCAAAAAAAATAATGCCTGGTGGGCCAAAGAGCTTGAACCGTTTAAGCAGCGCGCGATCCTCTGGATTATTTGCAGTGACATCGGCTTGCAGCAACAAGAACTGGTCCATCCGCTGCGCCACGTTAGGTTTAGTGAAGGTGAAGGACTCCATCTCTTTGCACGATACGCACCAGTCCGCATAAAAATCGAGCATCACCGGCCGCGTAGACTGGGCCAGCTCAGCGTCGAGTTCGGCGATTGAACGAACACGCTTAAATGGTGGATGCGCGCCGTTAGACGACAAGGCAGACGGAGCACGTGGTGCTGTTGGGGATGACTGAGCACCTGCTTGGCCCAGCAACATATTTTTTGATGAACTTGCTGTTGTTACACCGTCTGACCTGCTCGCATTGTTTACAACTCCCGTGGGAGCGCCTGATCCATCTGCATTTTTGTCAGCGATTGCGGAGATCCCAGATACACCCGCACTTTTTTCAGCCGTCACCGCAGCGACTGGGCTGACCGCTGCATTGTTACGGGCAAGATGAGACAACGGTTGCAGCAACGAACGGCCACCACTCGCAATCCCCAACAACCAAATAAAACACAGTAAAGTCAGCAGCAACCCAAGTGTTTTACGCAATAAGCCGCCAAAGCCAGCCTGGGGGCCAAGCGCCTCAAAGGTACGTAACAACACTGCTGAAAACAACACCAAAATTGCCCAGCCAAGAATCTGTAACCACGTCGGCAACAGCGGCGTCACCATCCACCACGCGGTCGCAAACAACAACACGCCAAAAAACTGTTTGATACCTTCCATCCAAGTGCCCGTGCGTGGCATTAGTTTTCCGGCTGACGCACCCATTACCAACAAGGGCACACCCATCCCCCAAGCCATCGCAAACAACGCTGAGCCGCCCAACAACACATCACCTGTTTGCGAGATGTAGAGTAGGGCACCTGCCAAGGGTGCTGCGACACAGGGGCCTACGATTAACGCAGACAAGGCCCCCATTAAGGCTGCGGCCCCAAGGCGCCCGCCCAAAATAGAATTGTTTTTAACGCTCAGCTTTGTTTGAATACTTGACGGCATTTGAAACGTAAAGACGTCAAACATTGATAGTGCCAAGGTTGCCAGTAACAGCGCAAACAACGCCAGCACCCAAGGCGTCTGCAACCACGCCGCCAACCCCGCTCCGCTTAACCCCGCCGCGACACCAAGCGCTGTATAGACAACAGACATGCCGCCCACATAGGCAACAGCCAGCAGCGTACCGCGCGCGCGCGACACATGATGTTGCTCACCCACGAGCAGCACAGACAAGATCGGTACCATTGGTAGGACGCAAGGCGTTAAAGCCAACAGAAGCCCTAAGACGAAAAACAGCAACACAATTTCAAATAACTGCGTCGAGCTCAAGAGCTCGGCTAAGGTCAAATCATTTTCAGCGAACACGAGTTCGCGCCACTGCCCGTCAAGCAGGCGATCAAACAGGCTTGGGGTCGCTGGAGCAATGAGTTTGAAGCCTGGCGAGTTTGCCAGAGTGCTCACGCTCACAAAAAAATCCATGGGGGGATAACAGAGCCCCGCGCTCGCACAGCCTTGCCCGATGAGTTTTATTTTTAGTGCTTGCTCTGGTGTACTTGTCGATGCTTGAGGGGCGGCTGTCAGCGGCAGAAGGATCTCAATATCTTTAAAGTACAGCTCCATCTCCTTGTTAAATGTTGGATCGTATTTAACCTGTCCCTTCGGAAAAACTGGAGCACCGAGGGTGAGTGCCGGCGTTTCAGCGACAAATTCAAACCGCTCGCGGTACATGTAATAACCGGGGGCGATTTTGAACTTCAGACTCAGCGTATTTTTTTCTGGGCCAACCACTTCTGCCCGCAAGACAAAGGCCTTTTCCGGGTCTAAAAAGCCATCCCCTGCAGCCTGCGCAGGCGAAGCGGCGAACAACGCCAACGCCGTGACAAGTAGTGCAACGAAGGCAGAGGCCTTTGCAAACCGCGCTAGCAATTGCTTCACCCTAGCGCCTTTGTTGTTTGTTGCTGTACCCAAGTAAGGTAGGGTGCGTGCCCGCCACTCGTAGGCAACACCAGTGCCTCTGGTAACTCATAGGGATGCAGCGCGATCAGTCGCTCAATTAACAACGCTTGCTGCGCATAGGTTGTTTTGATCACGACTGGGATTTCTTCGGACTCGTGCATCGTTGACTCCCACTCATAAAGCGACAATACGGGAGATCCAATATTAATGCACGCGGCCAGACCTTCAGCTAGTAATTGTCGGGCAATCGTCTTTGCAGAATCAAGATCAGGGGTATTCGTCAATACAAGTACGACTTCATCTAGTTGCATTTGAGCACCCTCTTTTGTCAGCCTGAAAGACAAAAAAGCCTCGGTGAGGAGGCTTTTCTATTCAATTCAAGCGAGCATTTATTCGGCCGAGTCTTCAACCACTTCGTCAGCAACGAGTGGGCGGTCGACGAGCTCCATGAACGCCATGGGTGCGTTGTCGCCTTGACGGAAACCCATTTTCAACACACGGGTGTAACCGCCATTACGCGCGGCATAACGGGGACCGATTTCTGCAAACAACTTCAGAACGATTTCACGGTCGCGAAGACGAGCAAACGCAAGACGCTTATTTGCAAGCGTTGGGGTTTTACCCATATTGATCAGTGGTTCAACGATACGACGCAACTCTTTTGCCTTGGGCAAAGTTGTTTTGATCGCTTCGTGAGTCAGTAGGGCAACTGCCATGTTGCGAAACATCGCAAGACGGTGGCTGCTAGTGCGGTTTAGTTTACGTAGACCGTGGCCGTGGCGCATGGTGATATCCTTATTGAATCTATTAAGAGTATTTCTACTCGAGTGGTTTCAGCTCTTCTATCAATCAATATTGTTTAGTACAAACAACTTTAATTGCGGGCCGGTTTTAAAAAACGATGTTGCTAATGGCTTGTTGGCTTAACCTAAAGAGAAATCAACAAGACCAATCACTACAAAAAACTCAAATTACCGTAACGAGGCAGTGACGGCAACCAAGCCGTCACTCGCGACCAATTAAGGACGCTCAAGACCCATTGGTGGCCAGTTGTCTAGTTTCATACCAAGCGTCAAGCCGCGTGCAGCCAACACTTCTTTAATTTCGTTCAGTGACTTGCGACCCAGGTTAGGTGTCTTCAACAACTCGTTTTCTGAGCGCTGAATCAAATCGCCGATGTAATAAATGTTTTCAGCTTTGAGGCAGTTAGCCGAACGCACGGTCAACTCGAGGTCGTCGACTGGACGCAACAGCACTGGGTCAATTTGTGGCGCACCGCGGTTTGGCGCTTCGTACGAATCGCCAGCACCTTCAAGCGCAGCAAAGACCGAAATTTGATCCATCAAAATGCGAGCCGATTGGCGCACAGCTTCTTCTGGGCTGATGACGCCGTTTGTTTCAACATCAAGCACGAGTTTGTCGAGATCGGTACGCTGTTCAACGCGAGCATTTTCAACAGAGTAGCTGACACGGCGCACTGGGCTAAATGATGCATCCAGCACGATGCGACCAATCGTATGGGCGCGATCGTCGATCAGTGCGCGCACATTGCCTGGCACATAACCACGGCCCTTCTCAACCTTGACATGCATTTCGAGCCTACCGTTTTCGGTGAGCGTAGCGATCACGTGATTTGGGTTCACGATTTCAACATCATGTGGCAATTCAATGTCAGACGCGAGTACTGGGCCTGCGCCTTGCTTGCGCAACACTAAGGTGAGCTCATCGCGGCTGTGTAATTTAAACACCACGCCTTTCAAGTTCAACAAAATATCAACAACGTCTTCACGCACACCAGGGATCGTTGAGTATTCATGAACCACACCTGTGATTTGTACTTCGGTTGGCGCGTAGCCAGTCATCGAAGACAACAAAATACGACGCAGCGCATTACCTAGAGTGTGGCCATAGCCGCGCTCAAAGGGCTCCATGATGATTTTTGCATGGTGCGTGCCGACGGGTTCAACTTCAATCGAACGGGGCTTCAGAAAACTTTGTGACATTTCTATGATTCCTTTTCAATACCCTCGGCTCATTACACCGATAAGGCTGATGGATAGACACTGCTAGACGGGCTTGCGGCAGTTAAGCACAAGCCCTGGCTATGCTTAGCGTGAATACAGCTCGACAACCATTGATTCGTTGATATCACGTGCGACATCAGCGCGATCAGGAGCCTGTTTAAAGGTTCCCACTAGCTTAACGGTGTCAACTTCAACCCATTGTGGGATACCGTTACCGGTCGCCAATACCAGTGACTCAGCAATACGTGCCTGACCTTTGGCTTTTTCGCGAATTCCAACGATGTCACCAGCTTTGATGATCATTGAAGGAATATCTGCTGTATGGCCATTCAACTGAATCGCACGATGTGCAACCAATTGACGAGCCTCTGCACGCGTTGAGCCAAAGCCCATGCGATAGACCACGTTATCCAGACGCGACTCAAGCAACTGGATCAATTGCTCGCCAGTGTTGCCCTTGCGACGCTCAGCTTCTGCAAAGTATTTGCGAAACTGTTTTTCAAGCACGCCATACATGCGCTTGAGTTTTTGCTTTTCGCGCAGCTGCAAACCGTAATCAGACGTACGCGCGCCCGAAGTACGACCATGCTGGCCAGGCTTAGAGTCAAGCTTGCACTTAGACTCGAGCGAGCGACGTGCGCTCTTTAAGAACAGATCAATACCCTCGCGGCGCGAGAGTTTGCATTTAGGACCAGTGTAACGGGCCATGTGGCTTCCCCTTAGATGCGACGACGCTTGGGTGGACGGCAGCCGTTGTGCGGTACGGGCGTGATATCGGCGATGCTCGAAATCTTGATGCCCAACGCATTCAACGCACGCACTGAAGATTCGCGACCTGGGCCTGGGCCCTTGATACGAACTTCGAGCGTCTTGATGCCGTATTCAATGGCCACTTTGCCTGCCGTTTCTGCTGCAACCTGCGCTGCAAACGGCGTCGACTTACGTGAACCCTTAAAGCCAGCACCACCTGACGTCGCCCACGACAGAGCATTGCCCTGACGATCGGTGATGGTGATGATAGTGTTATTAAAGGATGCGTGAACGTGCGCAATGCCGTCCGACACATTCTTTTTAACCTTTTTGCGAACGCGTGCTGCGCCGCCGGCAGAAGCTTTAGCCATCTTCTAATCCTTATTATTTCTTCAAACTTGCAGCAGCGCGACGCGGGCCCTTGCGGGTGCGAGCGTTGGTGCGAGTACGTTGACCGCGCACGGGCAAGCCGCGCTTGTGGCGCATGCCACGATAAGTTCCCAGATCGATCAATCGCTTGATCGAGAGCTGCACTTCGCGACGCAGATCGCCCTCAACCGAGAACACACCTACGTGTTCACGGATGCGCTCGAGTTCTGCGTCGTTGAGATCCTTGACCTTTTTCGACAAGGGGACGCCAGCCGCTTCGCAAATTTTGCGAGCACGCGTGCGACCGATGCCAAAAATGGCGGTCAAACCAATTTCTGCGTGCTGATGCGGCGGAATGTTGATGCCAGCAATACGAGCCATGACTGTTCCTTGATGTATTAACCTTGACGCTGCTTGTGACGCGGCTCAATGCAGATTACCCGCACTACGCCGTGACGTTTAATAATTTTGCAGTTGCGGCAGATCCGCTTAACCGATGCCATTACTTTCATGGTTGCTTCCTGTTAATTTACGTAACCCAGCCGCTTATTTAGAGCGGAAAACGATTCTAGCGCGCGTTAAATCATAGGGGGTGAGTTCCACTGTGACCTTATCGCCCGGCAAAATCCGGATGTAGTGCATTCGCATCTTGCCTGAAATATGACCCAGTACGACATGGCCATTTTCTAACTTGACACGAAACGTTGCATTGGGAAGATTCTCTAGAATCTCACCTTGCATTTGAATGACGTCGTCCTTTGACATTACTCTCGCTTATCTCATTGGTAGATTCGCGCCCTTGAAGTTAGACTTCTTGAGCAGTGAATCGTACTGGTGTGACATCATGTAGGCTTGTACCTGTGCCATGAAATCCATCGTAACTACAACAATAATCAGCAAAGAGGTGCCACCAAAGTAAAACGGCACATTCCAACGCATGACTAAGAACTCTGGCAACAAACACACGATGGTGATGTACAGTGCGCCCGCCAAGGTCAAGCGCATTAAAATCTTGTCAATAAAACGTGCTGTTTGTTCACCTGGACGGATGCCCGGCACAAACGCACCACTTTTCTTTAAGTTATCTGCTGTTTCACGGCTGTTAAACACCAAGGCTGTATAAAAGAAACAGAAGAAAATAATCGCTGTGGCGTAAAGCGTAATGTACAGAGGCTGGCGTGGCGCTAACGCTGCAGCCAAATCACCTAACCAGCGCATGCCCTCTGTGTTTGAGAACCAGCTGGTAATCGTCGCTGGAAACAAAATAATCGACGACGCAAAAATTGGAGGAATCACACCGGCCATGTTGAGCTTCAAAGGTAAGTGCGATGTTTGACCACCGTACACCTTGTTACCAACTTGGCGCTTAGCGTAATTCACTGTGATCTTGCGCTGGCCACGTTCAACCAACACAACAAAACCTGTCACCAACACTACCAAGGCCACGATGAATAACGCAGATAAGGCCGACATCGCATTGGTGCGTACTAAGTCTAACAATCCGGCCAAGGCGCTAGGCAAGCCAGCAACAATACCGGCAAAAATCAAAATCGAGATCCCGTTACCCAAACCGCGCTCGGTAATCTGCTCACCCAGCCACATCACGAACATCGTGCCGGTCACTAAGGTGACGATTGTTGTCACTCGAAACAGCATGCCGGGATCGATCACTAGGCCTGGCTGCGCCTCAAGCGCCACTGAGATACCGACAGCTTGTATTAAGGCTAGGCCAACGGTACCGTACCGTGTGTACTGCGTAATCTTGCGACGGCCAGCTTCACCGTCTTTTTTAATGGCTTCTAGGGTTGGCACGACCACTGACATCAACTGCATGATGATCGATGCAGAAATGTAGGGCATGATCCCCAGGGCGAAGATAGAAAAGCGCTCGAGCGCACCGCCCGAAAACATATTGAACAAACCGAGAATTCCGCCTTCATTCTGGCGAAAGAGATCTGCCAACGCGTCTGGGTTGATACCGGGCACCGGGATGTGCGTGCCTAATCGATATACCACCAAGGCGAGAACCAAGAACACGAGACGACGTTTTAGATCGCCGTAACGTGGTCCTGCTTTACCCTGAGGTTGTGCTGTTGCCATTCTTTATCCGTCTTAAGCGACTGTGCCACCGGCAGCTTCGATCGAAGCACGCGCGCCTGCTGTTGCACCAATACCTTTTAAGGTAATTTTGCGTGTCAGCTCACCTGACTTAAACACTTTTGCGTAGCGTACTTGGGTACCTACCACGCCAGCTTGCTTCAAAACCTGAACATCGATTTCGTCAACAGGCAAGGCTTGCAAGTCTGACAAGCGGACTTGAGCATACAGATGGTCATCAAGTGTGACGAAGCCGCGCTTTGGCAAGCGGCGTTGCAAAGGCATTTGACCGCCCTCAAAGCCAACTTTATGAAAACCACCAGCACGCGAACTTTGGCCTTTGTGACCACGACCAGCTGTTTTACCTAAACCCGAACCGATGCCACGACCGACACGACGCTTGTAGTGTGTCGAGCCTTCTGCTGGTTTGAGCGTATTCAATTGTGTAATAGACATCATGATCCCTTTCAGACTTCTGTCGCTGTCACGAGATAATCAACTTTGTTGATCATTCCGCGCACTTCAGGCGTGTCTTTGAGTACTTTGGTGCTGTTGATCCGACGCAAACCCAGGCCACGCACTGTTTCGCGGTGGTCTTTTTTGCAACCAATGGTAGAACGCACCAAGGTGACTTTGACTTGTTTTTCAGCCATGACTTACCCCAAAATCTCTTCGACGGTTTTGCCGCGTTTAGCAGCAACTTCCGACGGGGTGAGAGACGCGCGCAAACCATTCAGTGTGGCACGAACCATGTTGTAGGGATTGCTTGAGCCGAGGCTTTTGGCCACAACGTTACGCACACCCATCACATCAAAAATCGCACGCATTGGGCCACCGGCGATCACGCCAGTACCTTCTGCTGCGGGTGAAATCAGTACGGTTGAGGCGCCATGCTTGCCCACAACGGTATGAAACAGAGTGCCGTTTTTCAAAGAGACCTTGAACAGTTCGCGACGCGCCTGTTCCATGGCTTTTTGAACTGCGACCGGCACTTCACGTGCCTTGCCTTTGCCCATTCCGACGCGGCCATCGCCGTCGCCTACAACGGTCAAGGCAGCAAAGCTCATGGTACGACCACCCTTGACCACTTTACTGACGCGGTTGACCGCAATCATTTTCTCGCGAAGACCGTCATCCCGCTCTTCAGGACCGTTCTTACGTTGCTCTTTAGCCATTTTGACTGTTCCTCGCTTAAAACTTCAGACCGGCTTCACGCGCGGCATCGGCCAAGGCTTTTACACGGCCGTGGTAACGGAAACCCGAACGATCGAAAGCCACCAGTTCAATACCGGCTGCTTTGGCTTTTTCGGCCACACGCTTGCCAATCAAAGTGGCTGCAGCGGTGTTGCCGCCCAAGCCAGTTTGACCCGCGAGCTGTTGACGCACTTCAGCTTCAACAGTTGAGGCCGAAACCAAAATACGATCACCGTCAGGCGAAATAATGTTTGCGTAAATGTGCTGATTCGAGCGAAAAACCTGGAGGCGATTAACTCGCAACTCGGCGATTTTCTTGCGCGTCGGTACGGCACGACGCAAACGGGAAATTTTTTTGTCCATGATGTTTCCTTGTTTGCGCGATTATTTCTTCTTGGTTTCTTTGATGATGACATGCTCGTCAACATAACGAACGCCTTTGCCCTTGTAGGGCTCTGGCGGACGGTATGCACGAAGTTCTGCAGCCACCTGACCAACGACCTGCTTGTTCGAGCCCTTTAAGACAATCTCTGTCTGTGTGGGGCATTCGGCTTTTACGCCAGCAGGCATCGCATGAATCACGTCATGCGAGAAACCAAGTTGTAATTTAACCGCGTCACCTTGGACTGCGGCACGATAGCCCACACCCACCAAGGTCAACTTGCGCTCAAAGCCTTTGCTTACGCCAATAACCATATTGGCCACCAACGCACGAAGGGTACCTGACATTGCTTTGGCTTCACGTGAATCATTTGCAACGATAAACGACAGTTTGCCGCCATCTTCGTTAATGACCACATTGCCGGTTAGCGTCTGCGTCAATGTGCCCAGAGGACCTTTTACCGTGATCAGATCTGGCTTGATCGACGCTTCAACGCCCTTAGGGATTTCGACTGGATATTTTGCAATACGTGACATGGGGTTTTCTCCTTAAGCCACGTAGCACAAGACTTCGCCACCCACGCCATTGGCGCGAGCTTTGCGGTCAGTCATGACACCACGGGAAGTCGAGACAATTGCCACGCCTAAGCCGTTCATCACTTGTGGAATGCTGCCGTGACCTTTATAGATACGCAAGCCAGGGCGCGAGACGCGTTCAATGCGCTCGATCACTGGACGACCAGCGTAGTATTTCAGGGCGATTTCAAGTTCAGGCTTTTGGGCCGTACCTTTAATCTGAAAACCGTCAACATAACCTTCATCTTGAAGCACGGCAGCAATTGCTGCCTTTAGCTTAGAGGAGGGCATGGTCACCGTTGGTTTATCTACCTGCTGCGCATTACGAATGCGAGTCAGCATATCGGCGATTGGGTCGCTCATGCTCATGTTTTATTCTCCTACCAGCTAGCTTTGGTCATGCCGGGAATTTCACCCTTCATGGCCAATTCGCGTAGTTTCATACGGCCAAGGCCGAATTTGCGGAACACACCGCGTGAACGGCCAGTAATCGCGCAGCGGTTACGCTGACGAGTGGGGCTTGCATTGCGGGGCAACTGCTGCAATTTCAGCCGCGCCTCGTAACGATCTTCGTCGGATTTGGATGAATCATCGATGACGGCTTTGAGGGCCGCACGCTTAGCAGCAAATTTCTCTGCTATTTTTACGCGCTTGACATCGCGATTAATCATTGAAAGTTTAGCCACGTCTGCGCCCCTTAGTTGCGGAACGGGAAGCTAAAGGCTGTCAACAGCGCCTTGGCTTCTTCGTCTGTCTTAGCGGTGGTGGTGATGCTGATATTCATCCCACGCAACACGTCGATTTTGTCGTATTCGATTTCGGGGAAAATGATCTGCTCTTTCACCCCGATGTTGTAATTGCCACGACCGTCAAACGCACGTCCGGAAATTCCACGGAAGTCACGTACGCGTGGCAAGGCCACTGAAACGAGACGATCAAGAAATTCGTACATACGCTGTCCGCGCAGAGTCACCATGCAACCGATTGGGTAATCTTCGCGGATTTTAAAAGCCGCGATTGCCTTTTTGGTTTTTGTGATCACTGGCTTTTGGCCTGCAATTTTAGTCAAGTCAGACACAGCATGCTCGATCACTTTCTTGTCAGAAACAGCTTCTGACACACCCATGTTCAGGGTGATTTTGGTGATACGCGGCACTTGCATCGGGCTTTGGTATTTGAACTGTTCGCGCAAAGCTGGCGCGATCGTGTTCTGGTAGAGGTCGTGAAAACGAGCCATTTTGATCGCTCCTTATGCTTTCGCGCCAACGGGTTCGCCGCTGGAACGAAACACACGCACGTTGCGACCGTCGACTTCTTTAATCCCTACGCGATCACCTTTGCCGGTGGCGGGGTTAAACAGCGCAACGTTCGAAATATGAATAGGCATCGTCTTTTCGATGATGCCACCAGTCGTACCTTGCATTGGGTTAGGGCGCACATGTTTTTTAACCATGTTGATACCCTCAACCAGCACATGATCGGCGTCAACGCGATCAATCACCGTGCCACGACGTTTTTTGTCGCGGCCAGTCAAGATGACGACTTCGTCGCCTTTACGGATTTTGTTCATTTTGGCTCCTTACAGGACTTCGGGCGCCAGGGACACAATCTTCATGAACTTTTCACCGCGCAATTCGCGCGTGACTGGTCCGAAGATACGCGTGCCAATGGGCTCGAGTTTGGCGTTGAGCAGCACAGCAGCGTTGCCACCGAACTTAATCAGCGAGCCGTCTTTACGACGAACGCCTTTAGCTGTGCGCACGACTACTGCGTTATAAATTTCGCCTTTTTTCACGCGGCCACGAGGGGCTGCGTCTTTTACGGTGACCTTGATAACATCACCGATTGAGGCATAACGGCGCTTTGAGCCGCCGAGCACCTTGATGCACATGACTGACCGTGCGCCGGTGTTATCGGCCACGTCGAGCGTGGTCTGCATTTGGATCATGATTTTTCCTGTTCCAACTTAATCAACTTGCCCGCGAACCTGAGGGTTGGCAATCAAATTAATCAGTTTTGGTCCCGTTAGGTGCCACAGGGCACCCTAGGCTGAATCTGCTAATTAAAAATTTGTACTGGTATTTCTTTTTCGCTATGGTACTTATACTGGCTAGACATCGCTGCCTACATCCCTGCGCTGCATGTTTTGAAACATAAAGGCAGGAAAGTCGTCTAGTATATATCAGGTATTTTTTTTGTGCAAGTCTGATCAAGTTGTGTCATATTAACTATTTGTTCGTTTTTGAAAACTTTTGTTGTATTGGAACCCATATGTACCCAAAACTGTCGCTTTATATCAACGGTCAGTTCGTCTCAGAAGACGGTCGTACCATGCAAGATGTGATTAACCCAGCCACCCAAGAGGTGCTTGGTAAGTTGCCACACGCCTCGCAAGCTGACTTAGATGCTGCGTTACAGGCCGCTGAAAAGGCATTTGCGACCTGGAAGAAGTCGTCACCGATGGATCGCTCAGCTATTTTGCGAAAAGTTGGGCAGCTCACTCGTGACCGCGCCAAAGACATTGCCCGCAACATGACCCTCGATCAGGGCAAGCCCCTAGCCGAAGCGCTAGGCGAGGTCGTTGGATGCGCCGATCATTGTGATTGGCACGCCGAAGAGTGCCGCCGTATCTATGGCCGAGTCGTGTTACCACGCAGCCCTGACGTTAGGCAGCTGGTACTGAAAGAGCCGATTGGCGTCTGCGTAGCCTTTACGCCCTGGAACTTCCCATACAACCAGGCCATTCGCAAGATTTGCGCGGCAATTGGCGCCGGTTGCACCATTATTCTCAAAGGGCCAGAAGACTCGCCAAGCGCTGTCATGGCAATCGCACAGATGTTTCAAGATGCCGGCCTGCCACCCGGTGTGCTTAACCTCGTTTGGGGTGAGCCTGCGAAAGTATCTGACTACCTGATTCGGTCGCCTATTTCTCGCAAGGTGTCGTTCACCGGTTCAGTCCCAGTGGGTAAGCTTTTGGCGGGCTTGGCTGGCGCACACATGAAGCGCGCAACCATGGAGCTTGGCGGGCACTCTCCCGTTTTGGTGTTTGAAGATGCTGATATCGACCGCGCCGCAACCATGTTGGCGAAATTCAAGATTCGCAACGCGGGTCAAGTGTGCGTATCGCCCACGCGATTCTATGTCCACAAAAAGGTCTACGACAATTTCTTGGCAAAGTTTACCGACGTCTTGAAATCGATCAAAGTTGGAAACGGTCTAGACGATGGTGTTGAAATGGGCCCCCTCGCTCACGAGCGGCGCGTACCTGCCATCGCTCGCTTCGTTGAAGATGCGCGTAAGCGTGGTGCACAGATTGTGATGGGCGGTGATGCCGTCGCCGGAAAAGGGTTTTTCTTTCCACCAACAGTGATCACTGGGCTCCAGGACGACGCGCTATTGATGACCGAAGAACCCTTTGGTCCGATCGCACCCGTTGTGCCGTTTAGCGACACCGATGAAGTCATCCGGCGCGCCAACAGCCTGCCCTTTGGCCTGTCGTCTTACGTGTTCACCAATTCGCTGCAAACAGCAACGAAGGTATCGAACGCGATTGAAGCGGGGATGGTGAACATCAATCACTTCGGCAGTGCTTTACCAGAGACTCCGTTTGGCGGAATTAAGGATAGCGGCATCGGTAGCGAGGGTGGTACTGAAACGTTTGACGGATACCTGGTCACAAAGTTTGTGACGCACGTGTAAGCCTTGATGTTGTCGTCTGGTGACAGCAGACGACTTAGTACGCGTGCGCCTACATTGAACATGCGCGCGTACCGAATTGAATAAAAAAGCGACGCTATTAAGCGTCGCTTTTTTATTGCCCAGCTAGCAGCGAAATCAACTTAGATGACGCGTGCAGCTTCAATCAACTTTGTCGCAGTCCAAGACTTTGAACGCGAAATTGGGCGGCCTTCAGCGATTTCAACTGTATCGCCTTCGTTGTACTGATTGGTTTCGTCATGCGCCTTGTATTTGGCAGAGCGCATGATGATCTTGCCAAGCACTGGGTGCTTAACACGACGCTCGACCATGACGACAATGGTTTTATCCATCTTATTGCTAACGACTTTACCAACGAGCGTACGCTGACGCTTTGGCTTAGCTGCTTGAGTGGTGGTCATATTATTTTCCGCCCTTCTCAGACAACAACGTATGCACACGCGCGATATCGCGGCGAACCTTACGGAATTGACTGTGGTTGGTGAGCTGCTGAGTTGCCCGCTGCATACGCAGTCCGAACTGAGCCTTCAACAGGCTCTCGAGTTCTTGACCGAGTTCAGCAGCAGATTTAGCACGAAGTTCGCTTGCTTTCATATCGATTCCTTTTGACCCTTAGGCACCAATGTGCCGCGAGACGAAGGTGGTTGCAATAGGAAGCTTGGCGGCGGCAAGACGAAACGCCTCACGTGCCAACTCTTCACTAACGCCTTCCATTTCGTACAGCACTTTGCCGGGCTGAATTTCAGCAACCCAATACTCTGGATTACCTTTACCGTTACCCATCCGCACTTCTGCCGGTTTCTGTGAAATCGGCTTATCGGGGAAGATGCGAATCCAGATACGACCGCCACGCTTAATGTGACGGTTAATGGCACGACGGGCTGATTCAATTTGACGAGCGGTTAGGCGACCACGACCGGTTGCTTTAAGACCAAACTCACCAAATGAAACCTGTGCACCGCGCGTAGCCAGGCCGGTATTACGGCCTTTCTGCTCTTTGCGATATTTCCTGCGCGCTGGTTGCAGCATACTTATTCTCCTTCTGGCGCAGGCGCGGCGTCAGCCTTGCGCGGCGCACGACCACGACCTGCGGGGCGAGCTGCGCCTGCTGGACGTGCACCTTCGGGCTTGTCAGCTCGGGGTGCGCGACGCGGACGACGCTCTTCTTCGCGGGGCGCTGCGGTTTCAACAGCAGTTTCGCCGTTGGCCAACATATCGCCTTTGTAAACCCAAACCTTAATGCCAATTACGCCATAGGTGGTGTGAGCTTCAGAGGTGCCATAATCGATGTTCGCACGCAAGGTATGAAGCGGCACGCGACCTTCGCGATACCATTCAGTCCGAGCAATTTCGATACCATTCAAGCGCCCAGCACTCATGATCTTGATGCCTTGGGCACCCAGACGCATGGCATTTTGCATGGCGCGTTTCATGGCACGGCGAAACATGATCCGCTTTTCAAGCTGTTGCGAGATTGAGTCTGCAATCAGTTGAGCATCGGTCTCTGGCTTGCGAATTTCTTCGATGTTGACGTGAACAGGCACGCCCATCAAACGTTGCAAATCAGACTTCAGGCCTTCGATATCCTCGCCGCGTTTGCCGATCACAACACCAGGACGAGCCGAGTAAATTGTGATGCGTGCATTTTTGGCTGGGCGCTCAATGACCACACGTCCAACAGAAGCAAGCTTCAGTTTCTTTTTCAAGTATTCGCGAACGCGGATATCAGAAGCAAGCATGCTACCGAAATCTTTACCGTCTGCATACCACTTCGAGCCCCAATTACGTGTAACCGCAAGGCGGAACCCAATCGGGTGAATTTTCTGACCCATCGTGACTCCTTAAGCTCCGACCTTCACAGTGATGTGACAAGTCTGCTTTTCAATCTGGTTACCGCGCCCTTTGGCTCGTGCGGAAAAGCGCTTCATCGACTCGGCCTTGTCCACAAAAATTGTGGTGACCTTGAGTTCGTCGATATCTGCACCGTCGTTATGTTCGGCATTCGCGATGGCCGATTCAACGGCCTTCTTGAGGATGCCTGCGGCCTTCTTATTAGTGAAGGTCAGGATGTTTAATGCCTGAGCAACAGACTTGCCACGGATCAGATCCGCAACCAATCTAGTTTTTTGCGCAGAGATATGCACCCCACGGATAATGGCTGAAGTTTCCATTTCTTACCTCTTGGCCTTTTTGTCTGCTGCGTGACCTTTGAACGTGCGGGTCAGCGCAAACTCGCCGAGTTTATGGCCGACCATGTTCTCGTTAACATAAACAGGAACGTGCTGGCGACCGTTATGAACCGCAATCGTAAGCCCAACAAACTCAGGCAAAATTGTGGAGCGGCGCGACCAGGTTTTGATCGGTTTTTTACCTTTTTCGGCAATAGCAACCTCGACCTTTTTGATCAAGTGTGCATCGACGAATGGGCCTTTCTTGACTGAACGTGACATGATTCGCCCTCTTATTTACGCTTGCGGCGTTGGACGATCATATTGTCCGTCCGCTTGTTGCTACGGGTCTTGTAACCCTTAGCTGGGGTACCCCATGGACTGCGTGGCTCTCCGCCTTCGCCAGTACGACCTTCACCACCACCGTGTGGATGATCAACTGGGTTCATGGCAACACCACGCACCGTAGGACGAATGCCGCGCCAACGAACAGCACCAGCTTTACCGATTTGGCGCAAGCTGTGTTCTTCGTTTCCGACTTCGCCAATGGTGGCTCTACATTCGATATGAACTCGACGAACCTCACCTGAGCGCAGGCGAACCTGAGCGTAAGTGCCTTCGCGAGCCAACAGCACCGCCGACGCACCAGCTGAACGCGCCATTTGCGCGCCCTTGCCAGGCAACATTTCGATGCAGTGAATTGTTGTACCCACTGGAATATTACGAATTGGCAGCGTGTTACCGGTACGAATTGGAGCTTCGATACCAGACACTAGCGTTGAGCCAACTTCAAGGCCGCGTGGGGCAATGATGTAGCGACGCTCGCCGTCTGCGTAACAGAGCAGGGCCAAATGAGCAGTACGGTTTGGGTCGTATTCAAGGCGTTCAACTTTGGCGGGGATCCCGTCTTTGTTGCGCTTGAAATCAACCAAACGGTAGTGCTGCTTATGACCACCACCACGATGACGGATTGTGATGTGGCCGTTGTTATTACGACCAGAACCACGGATCTTCTTTTCGAGCAAAGACGCGACCGGTGCGCCTTTATGCAAGTTAGGTGTGACCACCTTGAGCATGCCACGACGACCGGGCGAGGTTGGCTTAGTTTTTAAGAGTGCCATTTAGTTGACCTCCGCCAGGTTGATTTCTTGACCGTCTTTAAGCGAAACATACGCTTTGCGCTCATTGCGACGACGACCAACAAACCGACCAAATCGTTTTGCTTTACCTTTGCGATTCAAAACCTGAACAGCTTCAACTTCAACTTTGAAGAGCAGTTCAACGGCAGCTTTGATTTCAGGCTTGGTTGCATCTGCAATGACGCGAAAGGCAACTTGGTTGTTTTTCTCTGCAACGAAGGTGGCTTTTTCAGTCACGATCGGAGCCAAGATGATTTGCATTAGACGATGATCGTTCATGCCAGCATCTCCTCGAGTTGAGCAATTGCCGTTTTGGTGATCACGATCTTTTTGTAGTGAATCAAAGACAATGGATCAGTATTGCGTGGCTCAACCACGGCGACATGCGGCAAATTACGTGTGGCGAGGTATACGTTTTCGTCAACTGAATCGGTGATGATTAACACTGACTCTGCTAAACCCATTAACTTGAGCTTGTCAGCAGCAAGTTTGGTTTTAGGTGAATCAAGCGTAAATGAATCAACGATTGAGATACGATCTTCGCGTGCCAATTGTGAAAGAATCGAACGCAAACCAGCGCGATACATTTTCTTGTTCACTTTTTGGCTGAAGTTTTCTTCAGGCGAATTTGGAAATATGCGACCACCCCCACGCCACAAAGGCGAGGACGTCATACCAGCGCGAGCGCGGCCGGTACCTTTTTGACGGAAAGGCTTTTTGGTTGAGTGGTGAACTTCGGCGCGAGTTTTTTGAGCGCGATTACCTGAACGTGCGTTTGCTTGAAACGCAATCACGATCTGGTGAACCAACGCTTCGTTGAAATCTCGGCCAAATACTGTGTCAGGTGCAGCAAACGTTGCTGAAGACTGACCTTGATCGTTTAGGAGCTTGATATCCATCGATTAGGCTCCTTTTTTGGCAGGGGCTTTGATGGCCGGACGCACGACGATATCGGCGCCTGCATAGCCAGGGACAGCGCCCTTAACCATCAACAGACCACGTTCAGCGTCTACACGGACAACATCAAGGTTTTGCACGGTGCGTGTGTCGTCACCAAGGTGACCAGACATGCGCTTACCGGGGAAAATACGACCAGGATCTTGAGCCTGACCAATCGAGCCGGGAACGCGGTGCGAACGGCTGTTACCGTGCGAGGCGCGTTGTGACTTGAAGTGGTGGCGCTTGATCGTGCCGGCGAAACCTTTACCAATGGTGGTACCAGTTACGTCGACTTGCTGGCCAGCTTCGAACACGCTTTCGACAGCAACTACGCTACCTGGCGTAAATTCGGCTGCGCGAGCAGGATCGAGACGGAATTCTTTGAGGATACTTCCGGCTTCTACACCAGCTTTGGCATAGTGACCGGTTTGTGACTTGGCTACTCTGGAGGCGCGGCGCGCACCATAAGACACTTGAATGGCGGCGTAGCCGTCAGACTCAAGCGACTTAACTTGGGTAACGCGATTGTTCGACACGTCGAGTACTGTTACAGGAATGGACTCGCCATCCTCAGTAAAAATACGCGTCATGCCGACCTTGCGGCCCACCAGACCAAGCCGATGTGCGGCAGGCGTGGTTGTCGATTTCGACATCGTTTTCTCCGGGGTTGGACCCCAAATCCCGACTACGATTGGTCGGGGCTGATAAAACCCGAGTATCTCGGGTGCTCATGTACTACTGGGCTTTAAATATCCCTTTTATATTGCCAAAAAAAACAGGCAAGTCTTGCATTCTAGCTTTTTTTTTAAACCTCTGCAAGCCATAAAGACTGACAGAGGAAAATCAATGGGCTTTTCAGCCCGCTAACTTATTGCAAAGCGATTTCAACATCGACGCCCGCTGGCAAGTCAAGGCGCATCAGCGCATCAACGGTTTTGTCAGTTGGGTCAACAATGTCCATCAAGCGCTGATGTGTACGAATCTCAAACTGGTCGCGTGAGGTTTTGTTCACGTGTGGCGAACGCAATACGTCAAAGCGACGAATGCGTGTTGGCAGAGGCACAGGGCCACGAACCACTGCGCCAGTGCGCTTGGCGGTATCAACAATCTCAGCGGCCGACTGATCAATGAGTTTGTAATCAAAGGCTTTCAGACGGATGCGGATTTTCTGATTTTTCATGATGATTTCCAAAGAGCGAATTACTGCGGGTCACTGACCCACAGTCTAAAAAAAGTTACTTCAAGATTTTTGCAACGACGCCGGCGCCAACGGTACGGCCACCTTCGCGAATTGCAAAACGCAGACCTTCTTCCATAGCGATCGGTGCAAGCAGCTTGATCGTCATCG
>Ga0222712_10000601_pt1 | contig 46703 bp, 42 predicted proteins | sample C33_657DmetaG_FD_165043 | JGI IMG/M metagenome (GOLD analysis project Ga0222712, IMG submission 165043) | Estuarine water microbial communities from San Francisco Bay, California, United States - C33_657D | ecosystem: Environmental > Aquatic > Marine > Unclassified | place: USA: California... | reverse complement strand
GGCGCTGGGCGTCATCCTGCGGGTGTCGGACATCATTGCCTATCAGGTGTTCTCGCGCGCCTTCAACCCGGTGTTCGATGCCTATCTGCTGGGCCACGGCCTGGGCTTTCTGCGCAGCAGCTTCGGCAGTGTCGGTGCGCTGCTGGCGGCGGTGCTGGCCATTGCCCTGGTGCTGCTGATCGGCCTGCTCGCCCATGCGGTGCTGCGCCGCTATCGCGCGGTGTTGCTGCTGGCACCCCGGCGCGCCCTGGTGCTGCTGTGCAGCGGCCTGCTGCTGTGGAGCGCCCTGGCGCTGGCCGAGTGGCCGCGGGCCTCGCGCTATTTCACCGAGCAGTTGCTCAAGCACGTCAACAACATCCGCGCCAGTGTGCTGGACCTGCGCGACTTCCGCGAACACGTCAATGACGACGCCTGGGCGGCGGCGCCGGGGGACACGCTGCTGGGCAAGCTGGCGGGCAAGGATGTGCTGGTGGTGTTCATCGAGTCCTACGGCCGCATCCTGCTCGATGGCCCCGAGTATGCGGCGCCCTTCCGTGCCACCCTGGAGCAGGCCACCCAGACACTGACGGGCGCGGGTTTCGAGGCGCGCAGTGCGTTTCTCACCTCGCCCACGGTGGGTGGCATCAGCTGGCTGGCGCACGGCACCGCGCTCTCCGGGCTGTGGATCGACAGTCAGGTGCGTTACGACAGCCTCATGCTGAGCGAGCGGCCGTCACTGGTGCGGCTGTTCCAGCGCGCCGGCTGGCGCACCGTGGGCGTGATGCCGGCGATCACCATGGCCTGGCCGGAGGGGGACTACTTCGGCTACGACCAGCTGTATTCGGCGCCAGAGCTGGACTATCGCGGCCTGCCGTTCAATTACGTGACGATGCCGGATCAGTTCACGCTGGCGCGCTTCCAGCAGTGGGAGCGTGCGCGCACCGAGCGCGGGCCCGTGATGGCAGAGATCGCGCTGCTGTCCTCCCATGCGCCGTGGACGCCGGTGCCGAGCCTGATTGACTGGGCGAGTGTGGGCGATGGCAGCATCTTCTCGGCGCAGGCGAGCTCTGGAGATGCGCCGGAGGTGGTGTGGCAGGATCAGGCGCGGGTGATGCGGCAGTACCGGGAGTCGGCGCAATACGTGGTGCAGACGCTGATGTCCTATGTGGCGCAGTTCGGCGACGAGAATCTGGTGATGCTGATTCTGGGCGACCATCAGCCGATGCCGATGGTGACGGGCAATACGGACAACCGGGATGTGCTGGTGCATCTGGTGGCGCGTGACCGCTCGGTGCTGGACGCGGTGGCGGGCTGGGAGTGGTCGCCGGGCATGTTGCCGGGGGCGGGGGCGCCCGTCTGGAGGATGGATCGAGTGAGAGATCGGATATTGGAGACATTCTCGACTTCCGGTCGATAGTGGCGCGGGAAGTCAGGCACGGTGCGAGTGGTGCTCCGAATTCGGACGCAGGGTCGGGGGCGAGGCTTGCGGACACGCCGTGAACCCATCCCTGGGGGCTTGATTCGCCGCCGTCCAGGCGGCTCACAGTCCGCAATCCTCGCCCCCGCCCCTGCGCCCTCGTTCCGTGCCGGGCGGCGCCTCGTGCGCTGCCTTCAGCGCCTGCGATGAGTCCGGATGTCTGGTCTGGTCTTGGTCTCCATCACACTGGGGTGGCCAAGAGGTCGAGGTGGCCGACCAGGCAGGTGCCGGTGCCGGCATTGGCCAGGCGGAAGGTTTTCCATTCGTGCAGGGCGTCCGGGTCCAGGTGGTAGTGGACCGCCACCGCACGGGCGATACCCACCACCAGTTCCCGCACCAGCGCCGCATCCTGCGGTCCCAGCTGCCAGTCACTTTGGGCGGTCTGCACCTGGTAGCCCAGGGACTCGCAGTGCGCCTGCAGCCAGGCGCAGGCGTCCGGGCCCAGCGCGGGGCCGCTGCCCAGGCCCTTGTCGGTGCGCTGATCCCGGTTGAAGGCGTCCAGCACCGCCGCGTCCAGCGGGTGCGGCGGGGTCCATTGCGTGCGGCCGTCGTAGTTGAGGGCGGCATAGAGCGCGGTGCCCTGGGTCTGCAGGCGGGCCAGCAGCGCGGTGGCGAAATCCGCTGAGGCCAGGTCGAACAGCGCCGAGGCACTGACCAGGGTCGCGCCGCCCAGGGGCAGTTCGGCCACGTGACGCAGATCGCACTGATGATCCTCGATCACGCAGTCCGTGCCGTGGCGGCGCAGGGCTTCGTCAAGCAGCGCGCCGTCGTGGTCCACCAGGCGCCAGACAATGTAGGCACCCCCGGCCGGCGCCAGCGCTGAGAGCGCGCGGAGGGTCGAGCCTGTGCCCGCGCCCAGGTCCACCAGCAGAGCACCGTGGGGCTTGTCCAGGAATTGCAGGGCTGCGCGGGCCAGGGGTTTGTCGCGGGCCGCGTGGTCAGCGCCTTCGCGCAGGTCCAGCCAGGAAATCGAAAATCCACTCATCTTGCGCTCGTCATCTCCGTCAAATGGGCAATCAGATTGTAGAGGCCGCGTGCGCTGTCCTGCCAGCGCGGCAAATCGGCGGCCGCGCGCAGCGCGCCGGCACGCAGCGCGGCCCGGGTCGTCGGCTCGCTCAGCACGCGGCGCAGGGCGGCGGCCAGCGCGTCCACGTCATCCACCGGCACCAGCAGGCCGGCGTCCGGAGGCACCACCTCGGGCACCGCGCCGGCACGCGCCGCAATCACGGGCAGGCCATGGGCCAGGGCTTCGGCGAACACCATGCCGTAGCCTTCGTAACGCGAGGGCAGCACGAACAGATCGGCCTGGCGGTATTCCAGTTCCGGCGTCGCGGTGCTGCCCACGAAAGCTATACGCTCAGCGAGCCCCGCGGAGTTCACCTGCGCACGCAGAATGTCGACCCACCCCGGGTCGAAGTGCGTGCCGCCCACGAAACGGGCACGCCAGGGCAGGTCGCGCACCTGGGCCAGCGCGGCGATCAGCACATCGTGGGCCTTGCGCCGCGTGAGTGTCGCCAGGCTCAGCAGCACGGGCGGTGCGCCGGTGCAGGGCGCCGGGGGCACCGGGTCGGTGCCGGGCAGGGCCACGGTGATGCGCTCGCGCGGCACGCCGAATTCGCGCACCAGCGTGGCGGCGGTGGCGGGGCTAGTGACGACGACGGCGGCGGCGGCCTGCAGCACGCGGGTCTCGCTGTGCCGCAGGGCGGTGGCGCGCGCGGGCATGAGGCCGCTCTCCAGCCCCAGCGGGTGATGACACAGGGCGATGATGTGCAGGCGGGCGGCGTGCTCCTCGGCCAGCGTGTCCAGCACGCCCCAGGCCAGACCGTCGGCCAGCAGCACCGCGCCGTCGGGCAGTGCCGCGATCTGCCGCCGGGCATCCGCGAGCGCCTCGTCATCGGGGTCGGGGAAGCGGGGCGACAGCGGCAGCACCTGCACGCTCAGGCCGAGTGCCCGCAGTTCGGCGATGATGCGGCGGTCCCAGGCATAGCCGCCGGTGAGCGCTTGCAGATCGCCCGGTATGGCGAAGTGGAGAACGGGGGGCACGCAGACTCCTGTGAGTGAGACGGACAAGGCAGGCATTGTGACGGTATTCGAAGGAGAGTGGCAGGGGTGGCGCCACTGCGGCCCCTGCGGTGTCGCCTTGCCTTGCGCGGGGGCGGGCCGTACCATCGCCGCCATGTTGACACCCTCCCAGCCCCCAGCCGAAGAATCCCTGTCTGCCACTCTGGCGCACTGGCTTGCCGCGCATCGCGAACGCTGCACGCGTGCCGCGCGCCCGGCCGTCACGCTCGCCTGGGCGCAGAGCTGGGATGGCAGCATCGCACTGCACGCCGGTCAGGCGCTGGCCCTGAGCAATCCCCTGGCCCTGCGCCTGACGCATCAGCTGCGCAGCGTGCACGACGGCATTCTGGTGGGTATCGGCACCGTGCTGGCCGACAACCCGCAGCTCACGGTGCGCGAGTGTCCCGGCCCGAGTCCTCAGCCCATCGTGCTCGACAGCCAGCTGCGCATTCCGCCCACGGCGCGACTGTGCGCCAGCGGTGAGCGGCGCTGCTGGGTGCTGAGCAATGACACGGTCAGCAGCGAGCGACAGGACATCGAGCTCATCCGTCTGCCCGGCAATGCGCGCGGCCATCTCGACCTGGCCGAGGCCATGCAGGCCCTGTGGCAGCGCGGCATCCGCAGCCTGATGGTGGAGGGCGGCGCCAATGTCATCACGGCCTTCCTGCAGGCCGGTCTGGCCGATGCGCTGGTGCTCACGGTGGCGCCGGTGTTCGCGGGCGGCTACAAGGCGGTGGGCAATCTGGGCCACATGGCACGCGCGCAGCTGCCGCACATTCAGGAACTGCAGACACAGCGTCTGGGCGATGATCTGATCGTGTGGGGCAATCTGGAGTTTTCACCGCAGGCTGCAGGAGTCGCGCCATGAAGAACAGCCGTTCCACACAAGACGACACTGCCGCGCAGCTCTGGTTCACTGCGCCGCTGCAGGTGGAAGTGCGCGAGGTCGTGCTGCCGCCACCGGGCCCTGGGCAGCTGCGGGTGCGCACACGGCTCTCGGCAGTGAGCGCCGGCACCGAGATGCTGGTCTACCGCGGACAGATTCCCGAGGACATGGCGCTGGACGCCAGCCTCGCCGCGCTGCAGGGCGCCGCAGCGTTTCCGTTGCAGTATGGCTATGCCTGCGTGGGCGAGGTGCAGGCTGTGGGTGAGGGTGTCGACGCGGCCTGGCTCGGCCGCCGCGTGTTCAGTTTCGCGCCGCATGCCTCGCAGTTCCTGGCCCGAGCGTCAGACGTGATCGCGATTCCTGATGCCGTGTCTTTCGACGCTGCCGTGTTCCTCGCCAACATGGAAACGGCCGTCAACCTGCTGCAGGACGGCAATCCCGCCCTGGGCGAGCGCGTGGTGGTGATCGGCCAGGGCGTGGTGGGGCTGCTGCTCGACAGCCTGCTGGCGCGCTGTCCGCTGCACAGCCTGCTCGCGGTGGAAGCACTGCCGGGTCGGCGTGCGCGGGCCCTGCAGCTGGGTGTGCACGCGGCCTGCGATCCGCTGGATGCTGCCGCCGTACAGAGCCTGCGTGCGCAATTGCAAGACGGCGATGCCGTGGCCGGAGCCGACCTGATCTTTGAGGTGAGCGGCGCGCCCGAGGCTCTGAATCTCGCGCTTGATCTGAGCGGCTACTGCAGCCGTGTCGTGATCGGCAGCTGGTATGGCAGCAAGAGTGCATCGCTGGCGCTGGGAGGCGCCGCGCATCGCAATCGCCTGCGCATCAGCACGAGCCAGGTCAGCACGCTGGCGCCTGAGCTGTCGGGCCGCTGGACCAAGGCGCGCCGTTTCGCGCTGTGCTGGGAGATGCTGGCGCGCACGCAGCCGGAATCACTCATCACTCACCGCGTGCCGCTGCACGACGCGGCCGCCCTCTACCAGCGCCTGCACGCGTCGCCTGCCGATGTCTTGCAGGCTGTGCTGGTGCACGACTGAATTCTTGACGAACCGTTTCGCAACCTCTGAGGACAACCATGTATACCGTCGCCGTCACCAAGGACTTCATTGCCAATCACTTTCTGGTCGGGGGCGACTGGGGCAGTGAGAATTTCCCCCACGCCCATCACTACGTGGTGGAGGTCAGCATCGAGGCGGCCCAGCTGGACCGTCACGGCTATCTGGTGGACATCGTCGAGATCGAGGGTGCACTGAATCAGCTGGTGGCCTACTTCCGCGACTGCGTGCTCAATGACAAGCCGGAGTTCGCGGGGCTCAACCCGAGCATCGAGCATTTCAGCCGGATCCTGTGCGAGAAGATGCTGGCGCTGATCGGCTTCCCGGGCAAGGGCGTGCTGCAGATCAAGCTGTGGGAAAACGCCACCTGCTGGGCGGCCTATCGGCATGTGGTGAGCTGACATACCGCGCACAGCATTTAGGTTCTTGGCCATGCGCTATCTGAGCGTGTCTCGCGATGTAATTGCTTCTATAGCCCCGTCGTAGTTGCAAACACTGCATTGCGCTGCTAAGCGGGAACAATGTCGGTAAATTTGTACATTTAATTTCGCTGTGGCAACCGACCACGCTCTTTGAGTGACGATTGCATCGACCATTACTCGTTGTCTTCTGGATGGCGTAGCACCGTTGTTTAATCATTCAATGCCCATGATGGCTCTGATCTTGAACCTCATCGCATCCTCTGAGAGTCTATCTGTTGACATGGCAAGAAGCCGCGCTAGTCGAAGCAATTGCTTCTCACGAGCTGCCTTCTTCCTCGATCATTAGTAAAGTCGGGAGACCGACTTGATAATTTCCATCTTCTGACCTGCATCAAGATTGAAGAATTGCATTACCAGAAGGAACTTGCTGTTTGAAAGACGACTGCTGGCGATACATCTGACTGCGTAGGTCTTGTTGTTGATTTCATAAGAGCCGTTACCACAATTGATTTTCAAAAGAGCCTCAGAGCCAAAAATACGCCCTCTATTTTTTCTTCGCAGAATTTGCAGTTGCTCGTCACTGATGTAGAGCGAAATGGTTTTCAAGGTGATGTCGGTCGACTCAAGAGCAAGCGGACCATCCCCAAAGTTAATCTCAACGATTGAATTAAATTCTGGCATTACTGAAGACCTGGTAAAAAAATAGCTGGCCGTATGCAACTGCATTCTTGAAATTCATTAAAAAATTCTTTCGAACTTTGACAGTATTATTGAAAAATGTCGATAATCCGCGCCGGTACGTCCGATTTGCTTACTGGCATATGACAAGAAGCGAGGTACGTCCTTCGTGTGTCTTTTCAGCGTCGCTGGAAATTGCGAGGGAACCCCGAAAAGGCCATGTCAAATTCGCATGTCGCAGTTATTTGATGGTTCCGGTGCTCGTCCTTGGATTATGTGATCCTGTTTTGACAAAGTTTCGTAACAGACAATTATCTACCGTGAATGGAGGAGAGCTGTAAATGTTTAAGGCATTGAAATTTATATTATTATTTATTTTTTCTTCGCTGTCTTTCACCGCGAGCGCAGCAGACTTTTACGTAGATATCACCAACAAGACGGGTTATACCATTTACTACGTCTACGTCAGTCCAGACAAGTCAGATTCGTGGGAAGAGGATGTCTTGGGATCTGAAGTACTTATGGATGACGATACCAGGCGCATCAACTTGAAAGGATACAAGAGTCCGATTTTTGACATCAAGCTCGTTGACGAGGATGGCGATAGCTATACGTTCTGGGATGTGGATGTGTCCGTGAAGGATATTACTGCAACACTCAGTGACATGGACTGAGGTGACGCAGGAAGTCTTTCGTTTCCGGGTTGATATCGTACCTTCGAGTACCGTGAGGCAGCCAGAGTCTCCCAGGCAACCTGCGGAGTTTCGGACTCCAGACGGATGGCAACCGGGGTCACCACTGAACGCCTTAATCACGGTGACCCGTTAGTTGGCGAGTGGAGGCATCCGCTCTGCCGCCTAGGCTCGGCATCCGCACGGTGGGAATGCATCTTGATTCTGCAAGGCACATGACCGATCGACACGTTGAACGCAGCTGCAAGTCCGTGTCGCTAAACGCTAGTCGAGTGGCGATGGAAATTCTGTGCGAATTTTAAATTACAACCAACGGAGATGATCACGATGACCAGGCGCGTCTCAACCCGACGTCACTTCTTGCGCCTGGCTGCCTCGGCGGCCCTGCTCGCCGGCAGTGCAACACCACTGCGCCATCTACTGGCATCTGGGGCAGTCCCGCCTGAGGTACGTGCGCTGGTGTTCGATGTCTTCGGCACGGTGGTGGACTGGCGCGGCTCGGTGATCCGCGAGGGACAGCTGCTGGCCGCACGCAAGGGCTACAGCCACGTCGAATGGGGCCAGTTCGCTGATCGCTGGCGCGCCGGCTACAGCCCGGCGATGAATCGCGTGCGCAGTGGCGAGCTGCCGTGGACGAAACTGGACGACCTGCACCGCATGGTGCTGAACGAGCTGGTGCAGGAATTCGCGCTGACAGGCCTCAGCGAGGCCGAACTGCAGCACTTCAACCAGGCCTGGCATCGCCTCTCGCCCTGGCCCGACTCGGTTGCCGGCCTGCTGCGCCTGCGCAACGAATACACCATCGCGCCGCTGTCCAACGGCAATGTCTCGCTGCTGCTCAACATGGCGAAGAACGCCGGCCTGCCCTGGGACACGATTCTCTCAGCGGAACTGTCCTACCACTACAAGCCCGACCCGGAGGCCTATCTGAAGGCGGCGGAGCTGTTCAGCCTGCGTCCCGAGCAGGTGATGCTGGTGGCGGCCCACCCCAGCGATCTGCGCAGCGCGGCAGAGGCGGGCCTGCGCACGGCCTATGTGCATCGTCCGCTGGAACGCGGTGCCGAGCGCCCGACGGTGGCGCCGGCGCGGGATGAGTTCGATGTGTTTGCCGAGGATTTCCTCGATCTGGCGGGGCAGCTGGGGGCGTGACCCGTCAATTGCGGCAGGCGATGCAATCGTTTATCGTCGGCCGCAGCTTCGGCATGGCCGGAAAACCAACAACAAGGACCCCCCATGGACTCCATTCTGGCCATCGCGCCATCGGCGCTTGCGCTGCTGCTTGCCTTCACCACCCGGCGCGTCATTCTCTCCCTGCTCAGTGCCGTGGTGCTGGGCTACGCGATCCTGAACCAGTATCACCCCATGAACACCGCCGTGGCCGTGTTCAACGAGGGCATCTTCACGCAGCTCGAAGGCAGCAACGCGCAGATCATCATCGTCATCACCCTCATTTCGGGGTTCATCTACCTGCTGGAAGCCTCCAGCACGATGCGCGCGTTCTCCGCCCTGCTCGGCACCCATGTGACATCGCCAATGAAGATCAAGCTCAGCACGCTGTTCAGCGGCCTGGTGATCTTCTTCACCGACTCGGGCAACTCGCTGATCCTCGGGCCGGTGTACCGCCCGGTTTACGACAAGCTGAAGATCTGCCGCGAGAAGCTGGCCTACATCGTCGACTCCACGTCGTCGCCGGTGTGCGTGCTCATTCCCATCATCAGCTGGGGCGCCTACACCATGGGCCTGATGGAATCCGCCTTTGCCGACCAGGGCATCGTCAAGGACGGCTTCACCGCCTTCCGCGAAGTCTGGTTCTACATGCTCTACCCGCTGCTCACGCTGGCGGGCGTGGCCTTCGTGGCCGTGTTCAATGTGTGGCTGGGGCGCATGCGCACCGCGCAGCAGAATCTTCTGGCCGGCACGCATCATTACGAGGACACGCAGACCGAACTGCCTGCCCTGAGTGAGGCGCTGCAGCGGCACGGGGCGCGCGTGGTGGCAGTGGCACTTGGCACCTTGTTCCTGTCGATGATCGCGCTGTTCACCTATTTCATCCTGCAGCAAGGCATGCTCGGCGGCCCCACCATCCGCATCACGCTCGCGCTCTCCTACACTCTCGCCACCCTGACCACCATTGTCGCCCTGCACCGCCTGGGCATCTTCGACTTCAGCAGCAGCTCGAAGGCCTTCTTCAACGGCATGGGGCGCATCATGCCCATTCTGTGCATTCTGCTGCTGGCCTGGACGCTGAGCGATGTGATGGCGGCGCTGGACACCGGCGCGGCCATCGCGCGTCTGCTCAATGCCGTGAATTTTCCCGTGTGGCTGCTGGCCAGCATGATCTTCCTGATTGCCTGTGCGCTGTCGCTGGCCACCGGCTCGTCCTGGGGCACCTTCGCGCTGGTGATTCCGGTGGCAGTCGCCGTGGCGGTGGCGCTGAATGCGCCCGTCATCATCTGCGTCGGGGCGGCGATCAGCGGCGGCCTGTTCGGCGATCACGCCTCGCCGATCTCCGACACCACGGTGCTCTCGTCCATGTCCAGCGGCGTCAACCATATGTCGCATGTGGAGACACAGTTTCCCTACGCGCTGTTCTCGGCGGGGCTGAGCTTCCTCGGTTTCATCCTGGCCTCGCTGCTGCTGAGCGCCGGCGCAACGGCTCCCTGGCTGCCCGTGCTGGTGATGACCGTGGTGGCGGGCGTGGCTTATTACGTGCTGGGCCACTCCCGTCACGGGAGGCTGGACGCATGAAGACGCTGTGGTTGCGCAAGGAAGACAAGCCCGGCGAGGCCCGCGTGGCGCTGACGCCGGAAGGCGCGCGCACCCTCGTGAGCGAGGGCGTGCCCGTGTTCGTGGAGCGCTGCGACAACCGCGTGTTTCGCGACGAGGAATACACCGCTGCCGGCGCCGAGCTGACTTCACAGCCCTGGTGGCAGGCCCCGGCGGATGCCGTGGTGCTGGGGCTCAAGGAGCTGGCTGAAAGCGACACGCCCATCCACCACACGCACGTGTACTTCTCGCATACCTTCAAGGGCCAGAGCGGCGCGGCCGCCGTTCTGAAACGTCATGCCCGTGGCGGTTCCGCGCTGTTCGATCTGGAATTCCTGCAGGACGATCAGGGGCGGCGCATCGCGGCCTTCGGCTACTGGGCAGGATTTGTCGGCGCGGCACTGGGGATGCTCGGTCTGGCCCACTACCAGCGCACCCAGACGCCATTCCCCGCCGCGCATCCCTTCGCGAGCCAGCAGGCGCTGGTGGAGACGGTGCAGCAGGCGTTGGCGCAGCAGCCTCTGAATGTACTGGTGATGGGGGCGCTGGGGCGCTGCGGCACCGGCGCCACCGACTTGCTGCGACAACTGCCGGGCGTGACGCTGAGCCGCTGGGATCTGGCGGAATTCAACGCGGTGGAGAAGCCCATCGCGGCGCTGCTGGAGCAGGATGTCTTCGTCAACTGTGTGTACCTGCGCGAACCGATCCGGCCCATGGTCGACGCCGCGCTGCTGGCGCGCAATCGCCGCCTGCGCATCATCAGCGATGTGAGCTGCGACCCGAACAATCCGAACAATCCCATCGCGGTGTACAGCACGACGACCTCGCTCGACGAGCCGTTCTGCCGCGCGCAGGGCAGTGAGGCCTGGCCGGTGCACGTGCAGGCCATCGACCATCTGCCCACCCTGCTGCCGCGCGAGGCCTCCGAGGAATTCGCGGCCGCGCTGCTGCCGCATCTGCGGGAGTTTCTGGGCAGCGCGCAGTGGCCCATGGTGTGGCGCAATGCCGCCACGCGCTACGCCGAGGCGAAGGCGCGCCACGGCCTCGCGGACTGATCGCGCGCGGCGAGCATGTCGGCCTGTCACAAGGCCTCTATGGTTTTCGTCGGCAGGAAGAGGATCGGCACTTGATCAGGCCCGTGCTGCAGTTGCAAGAATCCGTAGCGAGCGAAGAATTCCGAACTGGCCTGCGTCAGGGGATTCACGATCACGGCAACGCCAAGTCCTGATCGTCGCACAATCTGTCGCGCCATCAGCAACGCCTCTACAAGAAGCGTCTCAGCCACGCGCAGCGGGCCGCGCTGGTGCGCAAGCTCCGCCCCGAGCCAGGCCAGTTTGATCACAGGGAGGGGGTAGCGCGGGAACTGTCTCTGCATGGCCAACGAAGGCATCTGTTCGCGGCGAATGGTGCACTGCGTCAACGTGAAGTAACCCATGACAGGTTTCAGCGCACCTGCCATTGGCGCATCACTGACCATGACCCAGGTGCGGTTGATGCGCTGCTCCATCTGACGTCTTGCCTGTTCGCTCAGAAACTGGTTGACCGCAGGCAGCCCGCAGTCGAAGCCTTGACGATCATGCAGACTCGTCTGCAGCAATTGCAGTGTCAATTTCACCGTCTTCAGTCCTTTGCCTACGGCGGTTGTGGGCGGCCTCGAGAGCCGCATTCGGAGCAGAGGCCATCTCACAAGCCTGCCAGAAGGAATCGAACGCTTCATTGGAAAGGCGCAAGGATTCGCTCTCTTCAAGGACTCGCATGGCTTTCTCGCGCACAGCCTGAATGACAAAATCAGAAAGACTGCGCGCACCAGAGACAGCGGAGGCACGACTGGCCAACAGCTTGATCTCAGGATCAAGCCGCAAATCCAGTCTGGCATTGGTATTGCTCATTGTCAGATACCATCTCGATAAATGTACGGACATTTTCCGTACGCTTCGATTCTAGCTCACCAAAGGGATCCGTCAAGGCTGTCTCTTCGTACAAGCCCCCAAAGGAGCCTCACATGAACCCACGCCTCGCCGCCCTGCTAATCACCCTGATCTGGAGCCACACCCTGATGGCCATCGAAGAACCTGCCTACGACGTCCTGGCCAGCGGCCCTGACGTCGAGTACCGCCAGTACGCGCCCTATCTGGTGGCCGAGACCGTTGTCGACGCCAGTCTCGAGCGCAACGAGGCCGCCAACGTCGGCTTCAAGCGCCTGTTCGACTACATCACCGGCGACAACACCGCGCAGGCGAAGATCGCCATGACGGCACCGGTGCAACAGTCGACGCGCGGCGAGAAGATCGCCATGACTGCGCCCGTGCAGCAGGACATCAGCGCCGAGGGCTGGCGCATCGCCTTCGTGGTGCCCTCTCAGTACACACTCGACACCGTGCCCATGCCCAGCAGCCCGCTGGTGCGCATCCGCGAGGTGCCGGGGCAGCTCATGGCGGTGCACCGCTATTCCGGACGCTGGACCGACGCCAATCTGCGCGAGCATCAGGTCGTGCTGCTGCAGGCTCTGGAAGCAGCCGGCATCGCCCCACTGGGCGACGTGCTGAGCGCGGCCTACAACCCGCCCTTCATGCCGCCGTTCCTGCGCCGCAATGAAGTCATGGTGCCAGTGGCAGGCATTGCAGGCGCTCAATCGAACTGAATCAGACACGTTCTTGTATAAATTTTGACGTGCCTCCCGCGCCTCACGGGGGTACATGCGCCCAGAAATCAGCCTCCGACTGACCCCTGGACTTCACCGTGCCTGTCAGCCCCAGCACGGAAAGCTTTCGCTTCGAGATCGTTTCCGTGGAACGATAGTTTCGCCACGGGCATCGCCCTGATCGACGAGCAGCACAAGCAGCTCGTGGCCATCATGAGCCGCCTGGCCCGGCATTTCGTGGCAGGCACTCACGCTAGTGCGGCCGTCATGCTTGTCATCTAGGAGCGGTCCTCTTGGACCCGTACCCGGCACGCGACAGCAATTTCCAAATTGCCACTCTGTTCATCTCTGATACAAATGAAAGACACCCAACTCACCTGGGCGCGTCTTTAGATCACGCCGCTGTTTGCAGGTGTGGCGCTGACAGACTTCGAAGTGCTCGTGCGCGTTCCGATTAGACGCGACCGCAAATGGGTGAATGGCTGGGTTTGTTGTTGCAATGCGTAAGAGCAAGAAGCAACCTCGGCGCCAACTCCGTAGGGCCTCGACATCATCCTGATTTTGAATGCTGACTTGAACAATTTCACCTGCTTCAATTTCCTGGATGACTCTGGCCACTACACGGCACTATGCCGCATCGAGTAAATATAGCCACTTTTGATGTGCTGGAGCTTGCAGCTCCAGTGTGCGGATGCGCGCCAGCGAGGCCTCGATCTGGGTTTGCTTGTTGCGCACGTCGGCCTGGTTGGCATTGCGGCCGAAAATCAGCTCGTCGGTCAGTTGCTTGAACAGGCGGTAGGAAACGCTGGAGAGCGTCAGGTGTTCCCCGAGCAGGGACTGCGCCATGGTGGTCTGCTCCAGGTTCTGCCGGGTGATCTGCGCCGCGATTGCGGTGGCAATCAGCGTCACGATCAGCGCCCCGGCGAAGCTGGTGGCAAAGAAATACAGCTTGCGCTTGTCCATCGCGGACTCCCGTCCTGACCTCAGAGCCTCAAGAGACCCTGCCTCCCCTCGGCTTATTCCCCGTAGAGGAAGGAGAAGCCGTATTCCTGCGCGCGCGTCGCGGCGATCACGCCGGCGGGCACGAGGTGGGCGTTGGGGATCAGATTCGCCGACAACTCGGCAAACACCGCTTCTGGCGTCTGGCCTGTGGCGGTGGCGATGCCGCCGGCCTGACGCCGGGTGGCACGGCCGCACACGGCGAAGTGCGCGCCTTTCTCCAGCACGGACGCAATGGAGTGCTGACCGTTGGTGGGCAGCGGCACCATCATGGGATTGCTGGTGGGCACCGGGTCGGCATTGCGCATCAGCAGCGAGCCATACTTGGCCCAGATGGCGTCATTGAAGCCATAGGGGGTGGAGAGATGACGGAAGCAGACCACCAGAGCGTAGTCCGAAGTCTGGCCCTCGTACTCGCTGACGTGGGTGTCGAGGATATTGCCCGCGGCCCACAGCGCGCTGCCGCCACCGGTCATGGTGGAGGAGTCCACGAACACCTTGTGCATGCCGTCGAGTTCGGCCAGCCAGGCGTCCTTGGGGTGCGGGGCACGGGCACTGCCGTTCTGGGCCAGTGCCGGGCGGGTGCCGGCAGCCAGTCCGGCCACGGCGGCCACACTCATGCCGGTGAGCAGGGCGCGTCGGCCCAGGATGCTTTCGTCGATGTCGTTGTTCATCGTGTCTCTCCTGTCAGTGTTGTGGAATGATGGGGTGCAAACGGGATGGTTGCGGGGGGTGCGTCGTCCTGCAGTGCCTCAAGGCGCACGTTGTCTCCCACTCCCATGGACTGCAGGAAGTGGCTCTGTGTGGCGTTGACCCGCAAGTGGAGCGTCTGCGCGCGCCGGCGCATCTGGGCGGCCTCGCGGGCGAAGAAGTCCACCGCCGACTGGTCGATGTGGGTAGCGTACTGCAAGTCCACGGTCAGGTCGCCCTGCAGATGGCGGTGAAAGGCATCGGACAGGGTTTCCATGGAGGCATAGAACAGGGCGCCGCGCACGCGCAGCAGCGTGCCGGCCGCCGTGCTTTCCTCGCGCAGTTCCAGGCGGCTGATGTTGAGCAGGAAGGCCGTCACCGACAGCACCACGGCCACGGTCACGCCGGCTGCCAGGCCGAAGAACACGATGCACAGGAAAGTGGCGAGATAGATCATCAGCTCGGACCGCACGCGGGCATAGTGCTGCACATCGCTCCACTTGATCATGTTGGCGCCCACGATGAACAGGGTGCCGGCCAGCGCCGCCATGGGCATCCAGGTCAGCACCGGCCCCAGCAGACTCACCAGCAGCAGCACGAACACCGAGGCCGCGAGGGTGGAGAGCGGCGTGGTGGCGCCGAGACTCTGGTTGGCCTTGGTGCGGTTGAAACTGCCGGCGCCGGCGAAGGCCGAGAAGAACGGGGCGAGGAAGTTGGCCACGCCCTGGGCATAGACCTCCTTGTCCAGGCGGATGTCCTGATCGGTCTCCATCTTCAGCTCGCGCACGATCACCAGCGACTGGGCCAGCCCGATGACGGCGATGGTGACCGCGTAGGGGATCAGGCTGACACTGATCATCAGGTATTCCATGGTGAGCGTGGGCACGCGCCAGGGCAGCCACTCGATGGGCATGCGCCCCAGGTATTCCAGCTCCGTCACCGGCTGCGGCCAGATGAACGCTACCACCAGCCCGGCCACATAGCCTGCCGCCACCGCGATGAGCAGGAAATAGCGCGAGGAGCGTTCGCGGGCAAGATAGCCCGCCGTGATGGTGACCAGGGCGATGCTCAGGCTGTACGGGCTGACGAGATCGACTGCGTCGCTGAGGATGACGTAGAGCTTCTGGTAGAAGAACGTGGTCTGGAACGAGGACAGGCCCAGCAGGCTGTCCAGCGAACTCATGACGATGAGGAAACCCGCCCCGGCCGAGATGCCAGAGATGGCGGCCGGCGAGATGTACTGGAACAGCCGCCCGGCCCGCAGCAGCCAGAACAGCAGCTGCACGATGCCGACCATCAGGCAGAGCAGGAACACGAAATCCACATACACGGGACTGCCGCGCCCGGCCAGCGGCAGCACGGCGGCGCCAATGAGGATGGCCACGGCCGTGTTGGGCCCGCTCATCATCGACGAGCTGCCCAGCAGGCTGGCGAACAGGGTGACGAAGATGGCGCAGTAGAGACCGTATTCCGGCTGCATTCCGGCCAGCCAGGCGAAGTTGATGCCCTGGGGGATCACCAGCACGGCACCGACGAAGCCCGCGAAGATCTCCGTGCGCCAGTGGGTGAGGCGGTGGCGCCAGGCCAGATCGGGAAGCGCCTCCCGCAGCAACTGCCTGGCGACGCGGGCGATCACGGCAGCACCGCTTCCAGCAGCTTCAGCAAGCGACTCTCTCGCGGGTCGGCCGGCCGGATCTGCAGATTGATATAGGCCGCCACGTCCAGCGCCTGCTGCTGACTCAGGCTGCGCCCCTGCCCCAGCGGCATGTTGGCCCAGATGAAGCCCGCGGCAGTCTCGATGCCATGCATGCCGGCGCCGCGATTGAAGGAATCCAGCCCCCATACCGGCGGCGCCACGCCCACGCCCTGCCCTTGCTCGCCGTGACAGCTGGCGCACTGCTGCAGATAGACCAGGCGGCCGCTGGCCGGGTTCGGGTCGTAGCCGGTGTCGGGCAGCGTGGGGACGCCACGGCCTTCGGGCTCAGCCCCCATCACCTCGCCCTGGGAGAGATAGCTGACATAGGCCGACACGGCCAGCACCTCGGGGGCATCCTCCGGCGGCATGATGCCGTCCATGCTGTAGAGGAAACACTCGCGGATGCGCAGGCCGATGCCGTTGCGCTTGCCGTTCTTGGCGCGCCACTTGGGGTACATGCCGGCCACGTTCAGCGGCAGCGCGTCTTTCTGCGTGCCGGCCTGAAGGTGACAGCTGCTGCAGTTGAGCGCATTGCCCACGTAACGGCTGGCATGGCGCTGACTGTCGGTGACGATCTCGTAGCCATAGACCACGTTGGAGTAGTAATCGTCCAGGAAGGGCTCCTGCAGGAGCTGGGAAATGCTCGGCTGCTCTTCCTGCGCGTGCGCAGTGGCGGACAGCAGCAGGGCGACCAGAATCAGATAGCGATGGAACATGGTGGAGACAGCATAGGAAATAAAAGGAATAACCTCATTCTATGCAGGCATTAGGGGCAAGGGAAACCCGTGTGACAACTTGTCGCAGATGCCCGGCTCTGCAAGCATGGGCGCCTTCCTTGTTCTTGCGGAGAACTGCCATGGCCTTCTGGCTTGCCAAGACCGAACCCGCCGAATGCGGCATCGACGATTTCGCCCGCGACCCCGCCACGGCCATCGCCTGGGTGGGCGTGCGCAATTACCAGGCACGCAATTATCTGCGGGCCATGGCCGTGGGCGACGAGGTGCTCGTCTATCACTCCAGCTGCAAGCTGATTGGCGTGGCGGGCATCGTGCGGGTGACGCGCGCGGCCTATCCCGACCCGTCGCAGTTCGACCCGGCGTCGCCCTACGTCGACCCGAAGAGCCCGCCCGACGCGCCGCGCTGGAGCGCCGTGGACATGGCCTTCGTGGCTCGCCTGCCGCAGCTGCTGACGCTGGACGCCCTGCGCGCCATGCCGGCGCTGGCGCAGATGCCGCTGCTGCAGCGCGGCAATCGCCTGTCGGTGATGCCGGTGACGGCGGAGGAGTTTGCGGCCATCCGGAGTTGACCCCTAGAATGCTCACAATTTAATCAGTTGTGAGCCTCTGCATGCGTCTGCTTCCCTTGGTCCTGCTTGCCCTGTTGCTGTGGGTGGCCCTGCAGGACAGCCCGCCCAGCGCCCCCGAGCCCTTTCTGGCGCGCGCGGACGAGACCACCGAAGTCAGTCTTCGCTATCAGCGCGAAGACTGGCCCCACTGGAGCGACGAGGACGGTGACTGCCAGAACACACGGCAGGAACTGCTGATCGAGAGCAGCGCGGTGCCGGTGTCCTTCACCTCGGAGCGCGGCTGCACCGTGGCCACCGGGCAGTGGCACGACCCCTACACCGGCAACACCTACACCCAGGCCAGCGATGTCGACATCGACCACATCGTGCCCCTGGCCTATGCCCATGCCGCCGGCGGGGCCACCTGGACGCGGCAACAGCGCGAGCGCTTCGCCAATGATCCGCGCAATCTGCTGGTGGTGGACGACGCCGAGAATCAGCGCAAGGGCGCCGCCGGACCGAGCGAGTATCTGCCGAGCGCGAGCTTCCATGGCGACTATCTGCGCCTGTGGCGCGAGGTGGTCGAGGCCTATGGCCTGCAGTTGCGGCCCGAGGATGCCCGATTGGTGGGTCTGTGACTGGCGGCAAACCCTTGCGGCAGACCGAGGGCGAAAACGCACCGACCTCACGGCATCAGTTGTCCATGACATCTGTCACCTGCAAGTCATTCCAGCGTGTAGGAGTAGGCCACCTGTCCGCTAGTTTGATCTGGAGTTTCGTCTTCAGGCAGAAATGTTCTGACATACTCTACCTTGATGTCGCGTTCTGACACCCGCACCCTTGTATAGCCCGAGTTGGGAATCAGGACGCCGCTGGTAAATGCAGAGCTATTGAAGAGCGAATAGTTCGGATCGGCCGGCTGTGAGAGCGTCTGGTAGGTGATGCCATCGCGTACCTGACGCACCCAGATGTGATCATGTCCTTGAAAGAAGATGTCCACGCCGTTGTCGACAAGCAGTTGATGGATAGTAGACGGCATATTCGCGCGATTGGCCGCGAAGCCATTGGTACGACCATCATTGTTCAGCCCTCCCCACTCGAACTTGGTAGTCAGCTCTATGCCGCCGCGCCCAGTCCCGAGCACATGGTGCGCCATCACGAATTTGTGTTTGGCCGTGCTCTGCTCGAGGGTCTGCTTGAGCCAGTCGTATTGCGCCGTTCCGAGGGTGACGTCCCACAGATTGGTGCGCTTGTTGTCGTCGTAGAAGGAATTGTCGACGGCAACGTTCGAACCCCAGTAGAAGTCGATGACCACGAAAAGAGCATCGCCCCAGGTCCATGCAAAGTAGTTCCTCAGCTCCCCGACATGAGGGACACGCTCCGTGTTTCCGCTGTAGAAGGCGTCTGGTGCAGGCTGCGAGTACAGGCTGTTGCGCGCATTCTGCGCCCACACCGCCACACTGTCGGGCGTGCCGTTAAGCAGGTAGCGAGCCGATTGCTCGTGGTTGCCATTCACGAGGAACAGCGGGGCCGAACTCGCGAGCGGTGCTAGATAAGGCCGCTGCAGGACATAGCGCTCGACTACCTGCGACTTGGTGATGGTGGCGTAGTCGAGATTGTCAACACTGAAGTCATCGCCCATCAGAATGTAAAAGTCGGGACGGTCGGCTGCGACCGTTTGCAAAGTACGCGCATAAAGCCTTCCGTCGAATTGCGAGCGTTCGCGTTCCGGATGCGAGTCACCCTGCAGTGCGAAGGTGAAATCGCTGCCTGCGGCCCGCTGGGTATGGAAGCTGTACTCGGCGGTGAGTCCAGCCTCTCGGCCAGCAGCGTCACGATAGTGCAGTCGGTAGTAGTAGCGCGTGTCGGGACGAAGGCCCCCCAGCAGCAACTCGCTACCTTCAGCGGACTTCAGGGGCATGGTGGCGGAGCGCTGGCTGTAACGTCCGGGTTCGCTGCCATAAACTGCGTAGACTTGGCCATTCTGTCCGACTGAATAAACGTTGAGCCGCACGGAGTCTTTAGTGGGTGAACCCAGCACCATATTGCCGCGGAAGGCGCTGGCCGTTTCGGGGGTGCCAAAGCAGGTGCCTCCGCAGAACTCGGTATCGGCTGCTTCGAGGGCCCCGAACTGCTGCCAGCCAGCACCGAGCGAATACCAGAGAATCCCCTGGTAGACTCCGACACCCACCGCACCACTGCCACCGTAGCGACGAAAATACCCGTCTCCGCCAGGATCGGGAAAAACCTGCAGAGTTGAGCCGTCCGTAAGAAGGGTGGGGTATAGATGCTCCAGCATACTCAGCAGTCGCTCAGTTTGTGCCGTTGAAGGCGTCAGGCAGGCAACTGCGTGTGTGCACTCAGCCTGCACCCCAAACGAAGCCAGTCCCAACAACCAAGCCAGCACAGCAACTTGGGCGTGCTTTTTGGTCAGTAGCGCTGATCTGCTTTTCTTCGTCTCTTGTAGATCAGTTCGGTAGACAGCCATGGTTCACTCCTTTCTCTTGATGACCCACTGGTGGTCAATCTGGCCATTCCGGCGCTGAGGCGTTTCCTGCTCAGGCAGCCACGTACGGACGTACGCGGCAGTGACGTCATTCGGTGTCACGGTAACTCGCAGGTGGCCCGCGCTGCTTAGCACAACTCCGCTATCGTAGTGATACTCGCGCGCAAGGTTGGCTGCGCTGTTGGTGTTGAGCGCGGATGGCTGGGGCACCTCCTGATACACGATGCCATCAAGCTCCTGTTTGACATAAAGGTGATCGTGGCCATGGAACACGACCGACACTCCGTGCCTGACGAAGAGATCATGGATAGGGGCACTCCAGCCAGGACGCTTGCTGGCGAAGCTGTAAGTCGTGTTATCGCTGTCATAGCCACCCCATTCGAAGAAGCGTGCTGCCTCTGCTCCACCGCGCATTTGACCGTCCAGTCCGCCCACCAGACTGTGCAGGAACACAAACTTGAAGGGCGCTGCACTGGCGGCCAGAGTAGCTTCGAGCCAAGAGTACTGCTGCGCGCCCAGCGTCATCGACCAGCCGTCTCCTCCTTTGGTGCGCCCTGAATACCAGTAGGGATCCAGGACCACGAACAAGGCAGATCCCCACTGCCATGAGTACCAGGCTCCCCGTGCGAAGCTGCCTCCCTCGCCGCTGTAGAAACCACCGCTCGATGGCGCCACGAAATGGCGCTGGCGGGCTTGCGCTGCCCAGTTGGCAATGTCATTGCCGGCATTGGTTTTCAGCCAGCCAAGTTCGCCCTCGTGATTGCCATTGGCAAGAAAGATCGGAATATCTGCAGCGATGGCGGCGAAGTTGCCACGTTCATAGACGTAGCGCTGCTCGACTTCAGAGGAATTGGCAGCAGGTGCCGAGGTCAGGGACAGCGGCGCCTGATGCTTTTCAGTCATGAAGGTATCGCCGAGATCCACGTGGAAGTCGGGCTGCGCGGCGAGCACGTTGGCCAGGGTGCGCTGGTACATGCGCACGATCGAGTTCTCGTCCATGTGCGAATCGGCCTGAATTGTGAACGTGAAGCTGCTGCCGGGAGGCCGCGCAGTCTGGAAGCCGTGCACCTCGCCCGCTACGTCGGACGCATGACCTCGCGGCTGAAACAGCACGCGATAGTTGTAGGCAGTATTGGCTGCGAGGCCGTCAAGTGTGAGCACAACCGGCTGACCGGGGCTGAGAATAATGCTGTCAGATCGTTCATTCAGTGCCTGCCCGCGCTTTCCGTATTCCACTCGCAAACTTCCACTCTGTTCCTTCGCGTAAAAGTTGAGGACAATTCCCGAGTCGGTGGGCGCACCAAGCACTACTGATCCGCTGAAGGCGCCGTCGGCAGCGGGAGTGTCCAGGCACCGACCGCCACAAAACTGTTGATCCCCCTCGTCCAGCGTACTGAAACGGATCCATTGATCTGCAGACCGATACCAGAGACCGCCCTGCCATGTGGCAAGACCCCATCCGCCTTCTTGGCCGTACTCGCGGAAAAAGACCTCGGCTCCGTCCAGCCACAGATTCTGTGTGAGCGCGCCCGGGAAGAAAAACTGGGGATAAAGGTTTTCTATTCTGTCAAACAGTGTCGCGGCTTGCGCATGTGCCGGTTCAATGCAAGGACTTCCCCGACAGCCAGTTTGATTCTGCGCAAGCAAAATGCCAGAGAGAAGTAGCATGAATATCGCGAAAAATACACTTTTCATTCAAAAATCCAGTATTGTGGAAGACTGATCAGCACCAAGCAATCGCTGTCGGGGTTGATACCATAGAATGGTCGCAGGCATCATCAGATTGGGTAGCTTGAGCGTCAGTCGCTCTATGGGAAGCATGTCGCTTGCCTCGGCGCGCACCTCCAGTGCGCTGCCCATGGCGAGCTGCTCATCACCAACGATTTGCGCAGCGAGTTGTTGACGGAGTGAAGCCTGCACAGCAGCAATCGGCGGCCAGACCCAATGATTCAAAGTTAGCGTGCTTCCGCGACTTGCAATCACAACTTCCCGCTCCAGGAACGCTTGCAACTGCGTGTACGCGGAGGTCAAGCTGGCGACATCGGCGATCGCTGCCGCAAGTAGAAATTCTTCCTCAGAGTTCATAGGAACAAGATGGCTCTGCAAAAGGTGCGCGAAATCCAGACTCATCACGACGGACAGGCTGTGCTGCTCGTGCAGCACCACCGTAATGCTGTTGTCCGTGATTTCGTGTGCCACCGGCAATTGCGGGGCGCCAAGAGTCAGCAGGAACACGGAAAGAAACACGAGTCGAATGCGCATGTTGGCTCTATCGGCAATAAATGAAATCCGGTTGCGAACTTGCGCCAGCATCGGTGTTGAACTGAAAGGACCAGCAGGCGGCCTTGTTGACGTTCCTGGACTGCTGCAACTGTGCCAGAAGTTCGGCGCCGGTCAGTTGCCGGTAACGGATGCGGTAGGTCCCAGGAGCATTCGCGTACCGGTCAGTGCCGGTTTCGGTGGTGATGAAATTCAATGCCGAGGTGAATCGAAGCTCCTCATAGCCGTCAGACGCCATCGTGAGTGTCATTCCGGATACAGCGAAAGGCTGTACCGGCGGCTGACGCAAGGGCCTGAATTTTGCAGACTGACCTGCCAGATCCGGACTGGGGATTCCACGGAAACAGGAAAGCACATAGGGAGAAACGTCAGTCACATGGTAGCTGTATCCAGCCGGCGCGTTGCTGACCTGATCGGTGTTGCCACCACAAACGCTATCTCTACTGGCTGGCGCTCCACTGGCATTCAGATAGCCGAATATGGCAAACCCATCCAGCGCCCATCCCACCGGATGCGTGGCCCAGTAGGACGACGGTCGAGCTGCCATCACGCACACCGGTGCAGCGTGGTAATGGTAGTCATCGGCGCGTCCGGCATGGCCGTTGCACAAGTCAAGTTCACCAAGCAACTTGGTGTCTCCATTCTGGCAACCACCCTGTTTGCAGGGATTGAATATCGGCACACCGTTTATCGCCACGCCAATTGGGCCATCGACCGCAGATACCGGCACTGCTGCCAATTGCGGACGCAGCGGTATCTTCCAGCCACTCGCGCCCAAAAAATTCTGGCTCAGCGGCACCTGCAGGTTGGATGCGGTGATACCGTCCATCATGGAATGGCTTGGCAACGCTATTGAACTGATGTAAGCGAAATCGTCGTCACAAGCGACAGTGGGGAAACCAGTCGTGGATACAAGCGTCGAACTGCGTACATTGACACAGTCGGCACTGCTGCCGCTGGGTATGGAACGATCATATCCTAGAGTGAAGCTTGCTGAAGCAAGCGTGTACGGCGCAAGAGCGGCGGTGAGTACTTCACCGGTGATCACCTGTCCGGCAGGCAGTACAGGAGCAGCCGACAAGGCGTAAAGAGTCCATGTGTAGAGTTTTGTTCCGGGCCCCTGCGAACAAGGGGGCTGATAGGCCGCCATGGGCCCATCACTGCCGACACCTAGTTTACCTACGCCGAAAGCGTCCTTTTTGAGCGAGCGTAGACTGCCATCCAGGTTGTACAGCACCCAGTTCCACTTTAGGCTGCCATCGCGCGGCAGTGTAGTCATCAGCAGCGCGAACTCGCGTGTTCCCGATGGGACATTGCTCCAGTTCAGCTCAGGAGATGATCCAGCGCCATCGCAGGTGTACTCGCGTGGGAGGTTGCCACCGTTGAGAGCCAGACTGCTGGTGAGAGCAAAGCCACTGACGGAACCATGTGGAATAGCGCTTACAGGCTCGGACATGTTGCTTATGCCCGATGCATTGATGGCGAAAACGCTGCAGGAATAGCTGCGCCCGTTGGCGAGGCCTGCCACCACCAAGGGACTGCTGACACCCGTGGAGGCCCCCGTGCTCTGACCATCGCCGCAGAAAGCTGTGTAACTGTCGGTTTCACCGCCATTGGCAGGGGGAGAAAAGTTGAGCGAAATGGTCGTGTTGCCAGGAGATGCCTGCAGACCTTGCGGGACTCCGGGCCGCGGGATCCCCGAGACGCTGCAATCACTGGCCAGCGCTGATACAAGCTGCAAATTCAGCGGAATATCTGCCACGCGCATCAAGGTGACGTCGTAGCAAGTGGAATTCGGCAGACGCAGGGCAAACACTGTAAGTCGCCCGTCGTTGTCACTGTAGATCGCCGCCTCGCCGCTACTGCAGGTTTTAAGCTCTGCCGATAGGATCTCGAGGATGAGGGGCTGACTGGAGGTGGTCCGCATGGAAACTCTGTAGCAGTTGCTGCTTCCAGAAACAGCGACCGAGGGCAACGAAAGCAATCCGGTATCCGTGTCGTAAGCGGCCGTTTGCGCACCTGCATGTGTCGTCAACAAAAATGGGAGTGCCAGCAAAATGGCAGAGAACAAGGACTTCATGCGCGGTTGACCTGACCGTAGCTCGGGGAATTTGCCGGCTTAACGCAGGAGCGTTCAAGAGGTTTACACGTCGATGTTTCCGCCTGACGACTTCCTGGGCTGCTGAATGGCTCGTTGCACTGTGGCGAGAGAGCGGTCCTAAGATATCGCGCGAAGATGCCCGGCGTTTCAGCCTCTGAACGGTGTGTGAACTCCTCATCACATTGCTGCGTATACTGGGAACACAACAACAGCCAGGGAATCTTGGACCATGAGTGACACCCCCTCTTCTTCCGCCGCCGGACGCGGCCTTGTCGGCATCCTGATCTGCATCGCGCTGGGCGCGCTCGTCGGCCTGGCCGGCAGCGCCGGTGGCCTGCGCCTGAACACCGGGATCGGTGCCATCCCCCTCTTCCTGCTCTGCGGCACGGTCGGCTTCGTGCTGCACTGGCTGATCTTCGTGCCCTCGTTTCTGGCGCAGACGGAGCATTACTTCGATCTGACGGGCGCGTTGTCGTTCATCGGCACGATCCTGCTGGCCAACTGGCTTGCCGGCGCCACGACGGGCGCTGACCTGCGCGCGCTGCTGCTCTCGGGCATGGTGCTGGCCTGGTCGCTGCGTCTGGGCAGCTTCCTGTTCATGCGTGTCAAGCGCGCCGGCCAGGACCGCCGCTTCAACGAGATCAAGACGCGCTTCTGGCGCTTCTTGTTCACCTGGACCCTGGGCGGTCTGTGGGTGCTGATCACGGTGGCGCCGGTGCTGGCGGCCATCACCTCCGGTCGCGCCGTGCCGATGAATGCGCTGGCCTGGATCGGCGTGGCGATCTGGCTGGGGGGCTTCCTGCTGGAAGTGGTGGCCGACCGGCAGAAGACCGCGTTCCGCAAGGACCCGGCGAATGCCGAACACTTCATCACCAGCGGTCTGTGGTCCGTGTCGCGCCACCCGAATTATCTGGGCGAGATGATCCTGTGGGCGGGCGCGGCGCTGGTGGCCCTGCCTGTGCTGCAGAGCTGGCAGTACCTGACCCTGCTCTCGCCGGTGTTCGTGGTGCTCCTGATCACGCGCATCAGCGGCATTCCCATGCTGGAAGAGCGCGCCGATGCAAAATGGGGCGACGACCCGGCCTATCAGGCCTACAAGCGCGCCACGCCAGTGCTGGTGCCGGGCTTCCAGGGGCGTGACGCTCAGTGACAGACGCTCGCGAGCCTGCGCGCTCCCAGCCGGGAGCAGACGAGGCGCACATCGCCCGCTATTACGACAGCAACACACGGCGCTTCCTCAAGTTGGGCGGCAGCGGCGAGGTCGCTGCGATTCATCGCGCCATCTGGGCCCCTGGTGTGCAGTCGCGTGCCGAGGCTTTCGACTTTCTGAACCAACTGGTCGCCAATGTCCTGCGTCCGGCGCTGCCGGCGAATGTCGCGCAGGCGCATCTGCTCGACCTGGGCTGCGGCGTGGGCGGAACGGCCACGGCGGTGGCGCAGGCGCTGGGCACGCAGGTGACGGGTGTCACGCTCAGTCAGGCGCAGGTGGCCCTCGCGCGGCAGCGTGCCGCGGTGATGGGCCTGCAGACGCAGGTGCACTTCGCCTTGGGCAGTTTCGCGGCCATGCCGGCACTGCCGCCAAGTCATGGCGCCTGGGCCATCGAATCCTTCGTGCATGCCGACGACGCCGCCGGCTTCTTCCACATGGCGGCACAGCGCCTCACACCGGGCGCGCGACTGGTGCTGTGTGACGATGTGCTCAACCCACCCCACGATGCCGAGGCCCAGCGCTGGGTCGCACGCTTCACGCGCGGCTGGCATCTGAATTCCCTGCTGAGTGAAGACGAGATCCGTGCGCTGGCAGCGAACGCGGGCTTCCGACTGGTACAGGTGCAGGACCTGAGTGCCCACCTGCGTGGCTTCCACCCCGTTGTGCTATGGGCGATGCGCGTGCTGACACGGGTGCCGCTGCCCTGGGCCTATTGGGACAATCTGGCGGGCGGCACGGCGCTGCAATGGTGTGTGAAGAAGGGCTGGACGCGATATCTGGCGCTGGTGTGGGAGCGGGAGTAGGAGCTTGCTTGCAAGCGAACTCACTTGTGGAGTTGACCCGGCCCCGCGTCGCCGTCAGCGCCTTCTGCGTCTGACCCGCATCGGTCCCCGATGCCCTCGCATCGCCGGGAGCCGCGGTCTCCCGGCTCACTCGGTGCGGGTCTCTTATGCCGCTGAAGGCGCTGACGGCGCCACGGGGCCTAGTTCAGTGCCAGCGATGGTTCGCCCGCCCGCCAGCTCCCACGTGAATGAAGCCAAGTTGAACATTCGCTGGCCTCCCCCCGGCCTGTGACCGTGATGCGGCAGCGCTCGACAAGACAAGCATAGTTTTTGTTCCAAGACATCGAAGCTCCCTCACGCCTTTACTTTAAAGCCTGGACAATCTTGCCCATGCGCCGGTGGGGGATGCCGACTTCCTCGAACACTTCCGACTCCCCCTGATAGCCCTGCCGCGCATAGAACGCCTCGGCGCTGAGCCTGGCGTGGAGCAGCAGCTGCGTGGCCCCCTGATCCCGCAAGCGTGTCTCCACCTCGGTCAGCAGATGTGCACCCAGACCCTTTCCCTGAGTGTCTGCCCGCACGGCCATCTGCCGCAGCTTGAAGATACCCTGCGCCACAGGCACGGCCACCACGCAGGCGAGCAGGGCGCCGGCGGGGTCGAACAGGCCGAAGTGCCACTGCGCGTCCTCACCCTTCTGATCCTGTGCTGAGAGCGGCAGGCCCAGCGGCGCTCGCAGCACGGCCTCACGCAGGCGCAGGCTCTGTGCATACTCCAGGGAGTTGAAGGCGATGCGCCGCACGCGCGGCGAAGGGCATCGTGCCAGCACACGCTCGGCCAGAGCCCGGCCGCTGTGCCAGGCGCCTTCCACCTTGTCGTCCTGCAACCAGTCGCCACACAGACCGAGCCCGAGCGCCACGTCCCACACACAGGGCTGACCCAGCGTGCGTTCGGTGTCCGCGTAGCGCCAGCGATGCAGTTGCCACTGCGCGGCGTGCGATCCGCCCAGTGCCACGAAGGCGTCCTGCAATGCGTCGGCCACCTGTTCCGGAGGCCACTCCAGACGCGGCGCACTCCAGGCCGGCGTGCCATGCAGCAGCCAGATGTCCTGCGCGCCACGTCCTGGCTTGCTGCTGTCGCGGGCCACCCAGCGCAAGGGGCCGGCGTTGACGAAGGCTGCGTCAAAGGGCAAGGACAGCGGTGTGTCGAAGCGCAGCATCAGCGCCCAGGCCGGCCGCATCACCACGCTGCCGACCTGGGCAGCGAGCGCGGGTGCCACGTCGCCCAGCAAGGCCTGCGCCTGCGGTGCCGGCAGCGCCAGCAGCACCCCATCAAAGGGATCGGCGATGTCACCCGCCGCGCTCTGCAGTCGCCATACCGCCCCTTCGCATTGCAGGCCCGTGATGCAAACCTCGGTGTGCAGCTGCAGCCCGCTGGCAAGCAGGCGACCTGGCGCCGTCATGCCCGGCGTGCCCACGAAGCGCTCCACGCTGGACGCATGCGACGTCCAGTCTGTCGGGCCGGGCCCGGCGTAGACACGCATTCTCGGCTCCCACAAGGCGGCGGCACCCGCTGCGATCCAGCGCTGCACTTCGGCGCGGAAGGCCGGGTCGCGGGCCGTGAAATACTGCGCGCCGTGATCGCACTGCCAGTTCTCACTGCGCCGCGTGCTCATTCGGCCCGACACGCCGCGACTCTTCTCGAACACCTGCACGGCGAAGCCGGCCTCTGCCAGGGCGGTCGCACAGGCGAGACCGGAGATGCCGGCACCGATGACGGCAATGCGTGGGGATTGGGTTGGGAACATGACAGCCTCCGCAAGGTGGCGGCCATCTTACCCCGTTTGCGTGCCGCCAGCCTGCTCTCGGAGAAGCCAAGGGCACAGGGAATCGACGTCACCAGCACAGTGCAAAAGGCGCATGGTCATGCGGACTAGCCTTCTTGAAACGAATGATGAGGGAAATTGGCGCTTGCTTCTCGGTTGCAGGTTATCGCGTGTCGTCGTTGACGGGTCTGTGGCTGCGTTGCGCTGCAATACTGGTGTTTCGCATGGGTAGGGTAGAACGCCTGTCGTGAAGCCTTTGGCAGCGGCTTGGCAACTGTGCTCTACTGCCGCAAACACCGCTCTGGAGGTCGACATGAATCGCTATGCCCTGCCCCGTCGCGTCGTGCACTGGGCCATTGCCGTCTGCGTGGTCGTGCTGGTGCCTGTCGGCCTGTGGATGGTCGCGCGCGGCGAGGCCAATCTGTGGGATCAACTCACCAACACCCTCTACGGCATTCACAAGGCCACGGGCTTCAGTGTGCTGCTGCTCATGGCGCTGCGCATCGTCTTCAAGCTGCGCAGCGCCGATCCGGCCTGGCCGGCCGATTTCCCGCGCGCGCGCCGCATCGCCGCGAAGAGCCTGCATCACACGTTCTATCTGTTGCTGGTGCTGGTGCCGCTGCTGGGCTGGGCGGGCGTGACGGCGTTTCCGGCCTTGATCGTGTTCCCGGGCCTCGACCTGCCGCCCATGCCCTTCGTGCCGGTGGATGAAGCGCTGGCCCTGCGGCTGTTCCATATCCACGGCGCGCTGGCCCTGCTGCTGGCACTGCTGGTGCTCGGTCACATCGGGGCGGCGCTGCAGCATCTGCTGATCGCCCGCGACGGCCTGTTCCAGCGCATCTGGTTCGGCCGCGTCGGCCGGTCAGGAAGCTAGGGGGGGCGCAGCTCCCGTCATGCAGTGCACGCCATGTCAGATTGCCCAAGGAAACGGCGGCTGCCTTGGAGAAACACCTGCAGCAGCACCTGATTGGCTCCGTCGCTGACGTAATCCACCCTGTTATCTGAGCATGCCCCGGCGCCACGATCATGATACCGACAATGCAAGCCCGAGAATGTCCCTTTGCTCCAGACTGCGCCAGTAGCCGACTCAGTGCCGGGTGATGCGGTCCAGTGCGCCCATGGCGAAGGCGGAGATCACGAAGGTGAGATGCACGATCACGTACCACATCAGCTTCTCGCTATCGACATTGTCCATGTTCATGAACACGCGCAGCAGGTGAATGGACGAGATCGCCACGATGCTCGCGGCCACCTTCATCTTCAGCGAAGAGGCGTCCATCTTGCCCAGCCAGCTCAGGGTCTCGCCCTCGCCCTTGCTGTCCAGCTCGGACACGAAGTTCTCGTAGCCGCTCATCATCACCATGATCAGCAGACCGCCCACCAGGGAGATGTCGATGAGCGAGAGCACCACCAGCACCACCTCGGCTTCCGTGGCACTGAAAATGTGGGCGAACAGGTGCCACACCTCCTGGAAGAACTTGATCATCAGGGCGATGAGCGCCAGGCTCAGCCCCAGATACACCGGCGCCAGCAGCCAGCGCGAACGCAGCATCAGGGTTTCAATCGTCTTTTCCATGGTGGGGATACTCTCTCGCAGATCGGTTCAGAGGGCGGCACGGCGGCCGGCGCGCGAGTATAGCGAAATGCGCGCGCCAGAGCGCGGGACGCTCAGGATTTCGGTGCTTCATCGACATCGTGGAAATCGCTGCGCAGAGACCCGGCCTGCGCCTGGAACTGTTCACTGTCACCGTATTCCACGAAGCGCTGGTAGCGGCTGTGTTCGCGCTTGAGCTGCGAGGCGTGCTTGATGGGACACCAGTACTGTTCGGTGCGCGCCGCGATTTCGCCCACATAGGCCATCAGACCGTTGAAATAGGCGCAGAACAGGCAGTTGGCCTTCTGGATGATGTTCAGATACGCCAGGTAATGGCGGTCGAACACCAGGTAGTCGCGGCGCTTCACCTTCGGGATGCCGTACACCGGAAAGCAGACGGCCTGATAGAGCGTCACGATCAGGTCCATGAACAGCGCCGGGAAGATGCACAGCCAGATCACCGGCGCGGTGAGCACATGCTTGAGCCGGGCATGGCGCAGATAGTCGAACAGACGCTGAGCCTGGGCCTTGTGGTGGGCGCGGATCTCGTCCTTGAAGCGCACCGTGCGGTCGCGGATCTCGTAGGTGTCGATGCGGATGCGCTGGATCTCCTCGCGCATCTCCTTTTCCAGTGCCTTGATGCCGGCCAGCAGTTCTTCGATGCGCTTGTTCATGACGACTCCCGTCAGGGCGGCTGGAGCGGCGGTTGTGGTCGCCGACAATGTGGGAGATTATGCCCGCGCCATGACAAGTCACCCATCTTTTATCCAGTTGCAGCGCAGCGGCGTGCTCGGCGCGCTGGCGCTGCTGTGTGCCGCCGCGCCCGTCGCCCTGCTGCAGAACCTGCCTTATGCGGGACTGTGGCTGCTGCAGAGTCTGGCGCTGTGGGCCTTGTGCTGGCAGCAGGCCTGGCAGCGGCGCACGCGCAATCGTGTTGCGCCCGACTCGCCCCTGCATGCCAGCCTCGGGCTGGCCAATCAGCTCAGTCTGCTGCGCGGCCTGCTGATCGCCGCGACGGGCGGCTTCGTGCTGCAACTGCCCGACGCGGCCCTGCTCATCTGGGTGGCGGCGGCCTGCTATTCCGTGGCCGCGATCCTGGACCGGGTAGATGGCTTCGTCGCGCGGCGCACGCGGCAGACCAGCCTGCTGGGCGCGGAGCTGGACACCGTCTACGACGCCCTCGGCCTGGTGGTCGCCCCCGTGCTGGCCGTGCTGCTGGGCAAGGTGCATGCGAGCTATCTGTTGGTGAGTGTCGCCTATTACCTGTTCGTGCTGGCCCGTTCGCGCCGCGAGCGCCTGGGCCTGCCGGTGTATCCGTTGCTGCCGAGCACCCTGCGCCGCACCCTCGCCGGGTTTCAGATGGGCTATGTAGCCGTGGTGCTGTGGCCTCCTTTCCAGGCGGAGCTGACACGCATCGCCGGCATCGCCTTCATGCTGCCGCTGCTGGTGGGCTTCGTGGTGGACTGGCTCGTGGTGAGCGGCCGCATCGGGGCCGCGCGGGCCACCACGTTCGACGCCCTCGCCTTGTTCAGCGAACGCTGGCTGCAGCCCCTGCTGCGCGTGCTGCTGTTGCTGCTGTTGCTGGCGCAGAATGTGGCGGTGGACGCCACCAGCCTGGCGGTGCAGATCGGCAGTGCGCTCGCCGCGCTGTTGATCGTGAGCGGCATCGGCGCCCGTCTGGGGGCTCTCCTGCTGCTGGTGCTGTGGGCCCTGTGGCCGCCGCTGGCGGTGACGGCGCCGCTGTTCCTGAGCCTGCTCGCTTGCACCGTGGGCGTGCTGTTGCTGGGCAGCGGACGCTTCAGTCTGTGGCAGGGCGATGACCACTGGGTGCGCCGCCACGACGGTGCCGCATGAATCGCGCCACGCTCATCACACTGCTGCTGTGGTCGCTTGCGCTGGGGCTGGCCACCTGGACGCTGCGCCAGCTGCCCCTCGCGGCCATGGGCGCGGCGGTGGCCGGCCTGACACCCGGGCAATGGCTCGTGTGGCTGCTGCTCAATGTCGTCGTCATGGCACTCTCCACCGGCCGCTGGCAGCTCTTCGCCCGCGCGCTGGGCGATCGTGTGGCCCTGTGGCCGCTGCTGCTGATCCGCATGGCAGGACAGACCGTCAGCTTTCTCACCCCCGGTCCGCAGTTCGGCGGCGAACCGCTGCAGGTGTACTGGCTGTGCCGGCGCCATGGCATCGCCCTGCATCGCGCCGTGCTCTCGCTCGGGCTGGACCGCTTTTTCGATCTGTGGGTGAACATCGCGGTGCTGCTGGGCGGCGTCGGCCTGCTGCTCGTCACCCGTCTGGTGCCGAGCCAGGCATGGCAGGGCACGCTGCTGGTGCTGACGCTCGCGCTGGGCGCGCTGCCGGCGCTCGGACTGCTGGTGCTGCGCCAGCCCGCCTGGCTGGCCTCCCGCCTGGGCGCACTGGTCGCACGCTGGGAGCGGCACCCGCGTCTGCTGCGCAGTGGCGCCGCTCTGAGCGAGCACTGGCAGGCACTGCAGAATGCCCTGCGCCAGTTGCTGCAGACCCAGCGCGCGCCGCTGCTTGCAGGCCTGCTGCTTTCGCTGCTGGGCTGGGCCGCCATTCTGGGCGAACTGCGCGCCCTGCTGTGGTTCTTGAACGTGACAGTGGAAACGGGAGACTTCGTGCTGCTCTTCGTCGCCATTCGCCTGGCCATGCTGCTGCCCCTGCCAGGCGGCATCGGCACCATCGAGGCGGCGGTGTTGTGGTGTTTCAGCACGCTGAATCTGGGCACGGCTGAGGCGCTGGGCCTGATCGCGCTGATGCGCCTGCGCGATGCGGCGATCCTGGGGTTCGGCCTGAGCTGCCTTGCGACGCTGTCACGCAGGGGATTTGCAGAGCTCGCAAGTGACGATTGAGCGGCGGCTCAATGCCTGGCGCAGCTCGACGCTCTCGAGCCTGCCGACGGGGGCGGTGTTGCGGTCATCTTTGTCGACCAAGAACAGCTACAGCTTTCGGACACCCATGGCTGTATTGCAGCGTTGACATCACCGGTGACAGCGTCAATTGGCTTGGCCAGCAGACATGGGACGCCCCATACCCCGCATGCTACGGCCGCATCACCGTGGTCTCGCTTTCACGGAACATCCACAGGAAGCCCACGCCGAACCCCGCATTGAACCGGTTCGCGAACAGCGGGCTGCCGACATTCTCCGCCCCCTGGCGATAGCTGGTTTGCAAGGTGACGAACATGCGCGCCTGCCGGTTGAAGCGCCAGGTGCCCGAGAAGTTCAGGCCCGTGCCGAAGTAGCCGCCATGCGCACGAAACGCCGGGCGCGTGGCATTGCTGAATTCCGGCGTCACATCGTAGAAATAGCCATGGACGTCGCGGGTAGCCCACAAAGGCTTCAAGGCGACCGTGGCTTCGAACTGCGGATGCCATGCGCCCTCGTGCCGGTAGCGCAGCATGGGTTCGAACACGTAGCCCTGATGCTCCAGTGCGCCGAAATCCGTCGAGAACGCGGCGCGCGTCTGCAGCGCCAACTGCAAGTTGGAGCGCTGCCCATCGCCGAAGTCGCGCTCGCGCAGGTCGATGACGAGCTGTGGCCCCACTTCGAAAATGAAATCCAGATCGGGCATGTTCTCGCGCAGAGTGTTGCCTTCGCTGTCGGCATCGAAGGCGGCGGCGAACGACAAGGACAATTCCACTTTCTCATTCTCAAGGGCCACCGCCCGCGCCGCGCCGCCATCGCCAATCCGCAGAATGTCGCCGCGATACACCACAAACGGCAGCCCCAGGCCCCGGGTCTGATACTCGTCAGAGGCGGGGTATTGCGGTTGCAGCAGCACCCCGCCCCCCACGCCAAGTTCCCACAGAGGTTTGGCGCTCAAGGCAGGCTCTGCCGCTTGCAGGGAATTGCTCAGGATGGCGGTGTGCAGCAGCACGGTGAGAGGGGCGAGACGTGAAAGCGAACGAATCATGGGGGTTCCACGCAATTGCAATGGGTGTTGCCTGTGCTTACGCCAGGCTTGCGCAAGTGGATGCCAGGAGGGCATCCCTCCTGCCGCTCCCCGTGACCTGCTCAGAGCTGCAACAGACTGTTGATCTTGATGGCGAAGCCCCGATTGCGCAGCTCGAAGCTGTCGGGCCTGCCGAACGGGTCCGTGTTGCGGTCATCGCTGTAGACCACGAACAGCTCGCTGCCCGGCGCCCACTCCCAGCGGAAGCGGAAGTTGGTGCTGAAGGAGCTGGCATTGGATTCGTACTGCACCAGGCCGCCGATGTACATGCGCGGCGACAGCGTGTACGTCAGGCGCATGCTCGAGAGTTCCGTGCGGAAATCGCCCTCGGGCAGCTCCACCTTGTTGATGGAATAGCTCGGCTCCAGCGACAGCTGGGGCGACAGTTCGATGCGCCCGCTGCCGAAACCGATGGAGGTGTTGCGTCCGCTCCAGAAGTCGCCCGTGCGCAGCGACAGAATGCCGCTGACCTGGCGCTGGGCGCCGAACTGGTAGGAAGCCTGATAGCTGGTGAAGTCGAATTCGCCTGGCAGCAGCGTCACCCCCGTGGCGATGCGGAAGGGGCGCGTCAGCCTCTCGAACTCGTCATTGATGACGAAGCTCAGGATGTCGCTGGTCTCGAATTCGGTTGCGAAGCTCATGCCGTACTGGCGTGATTCGAGCTTGTCGGTGGTGGCCGACCAGAACGACTGCGTGGTGGCCTCCAGGTTGAAGCGGCGAATCCACTCGATGGACGCCGGTCGCGGGCTGAAGCGTGCGCCGCCCGCGAACTGCTCGAAGTTGTTGCGGCGCTTGAAGCCGATCTCCGGATTGAAGTTGTTCTCCACCACCACATAGCCCGTGTTGAGCCCGTAGCGGTCACTGTCGTAGGCCAGGTTGACCATGTAACTCTTGTCGTCATCGCGCAGGTTCGGGCTGTCCGTCTTCGCCAGATAAGTGTCGATGGCGAAGTCCTGCAGGAAGTCGAAGGAGCCATCGACGGCGTAGAGCTGACTGCCGCCATCGCCCGTCAGTGCTTCGGAGCGGTCGGTGACCATCACCCCCACCGTGCTGCGGCTGAACACATCGCGCTTCACGCGCAGCACGGAAAATGCCGTGGATTCCAGCGTGGGAAAGTCATCGGCATCGGTGTTGATGGTGAGCGCGCCCACATCGTAGTCGCCGATCTTGCCCGTGAGCCGTGCGCCCATTTCAATCGGCACGATCTGCCCCTGCTCCAGGCCGATGCGGCGGCTGAAGAACAGGGTGGGAATCTCCAGGCCACGCGCCTGGGTGAAATCGAAATTGCCCCGGCCCTCCAGGAAGAACTCGCGCTTCTCGGGGAACTGCTGACTGAAGCGGGTCAGGTTGACCACGCGCTCGTCCACTTCCACCTGCGCGAAGTCGGTGTTGTAGGTGAAGTCGGCCGTGAGGTTGTTGGTGATGCCGAACTTCACGTCCATGCCCACCTCGCCCTTCGCCTTGTCGTTGATGGCCGGCGTGACATCCCGGTTCGTGGTCACATTGCCCAGGGCATAGGGCTTGATCTCCAGATTGAAGGTGCGGGCGGGCACCTGCAGGTTCTGCAGCGTGCCCGCCTCGGAGATGCGCCACATGCCCGACACCAGGCTGTTGCCCCGCGCCGCCGAGATCGGCACCACCGTCATGTAGGAGGCCTCGTTGAAGCGCCGGATGATGCGCCGCAGCTGCAGGCCCCAGGTCTGCGCCTCGCCCGGCTCGTAGCGCAGCGAGCGGAAGGGGATCTCCATCTCCACCGTCCAGCCGCCGTCGAAGCGGCCCACCCGCGAATCCCACACCACGTTCCAGTCGAAGTTCACCCCGCGCCCGCCATCGCCCTCGTTGGTGATGGCGAAGTCCGAGAAGCCGCCGATGGGCGTGACCAGGAACGCCGAGCCGTTGCGCCGGTCGAGGTAGGTGTCGAGCAGCACCGAGAAGGAATCGTTGGTGCGCAGCTGGCTGGTGTCGCGTCGCATCTCGTTGGCGACCCATTCGCTTTCTGGAACGGACTCGTACACGCGCGCCGCCACGTAGAGGTTGTTCTCGTCGTAATAGACCCAGGCCTCGGTGCGCTCGCTGGCCGGCTGCCCTGCGTCGGGAATCTGCTGGATGAACTCGCTGATGGGCGCCAGCTGCTGGTAGATGGCTTCGTCGAGCGTGCCGTCGATGCGCACCTCGCCCTCGAAGCGCGTGGCATTGACGGTGATGCGGCCCTGCGCGTCGCGGCCGATCACCACGTCCTGCGCATGGGCCAGGGAACCGAGCAGGGGCAGAGAGAGCAGGAGCAGCCGAGCGGGTGCAGCGAACGGGGTGGACATCTGGGGCGTCCTCGATGATGAGCGGGCTGTGTGGGCAGGCAGTGCGGGGATGCTAGGGCGGCGGGGCTGGGGAAGTCAACGAAGGATTCCCTGTATTCGCGGGCCGCCCGCCTGCACTACAATCCCGTCAACCCCAACAATCACAAGAAGGTGGTGGACATGGCCCGTTCCCGCAATGCACTCCTGCTTATCAAATCGCTCGTTCTTCTGGCGCTCACGCCGCCGCTCGCCCAGGCCCAGGCCCAGGGCCAGTTCGATGGCGTGGAGCTTTCCATCACGCCCGTGGCCGGCAACGTCTACATGGTGCAGCGGCCCGGGGGTGGCGGGAACATCGGCGTGCAGGTGGGCCCCGAGGGCGCGCTGCTGGTGGATTCGCTGTTTGCGCCGCTCGCCGACAAGCTTGTGGCCGCGGTGAAAACCGTGACTGAGGAAGACATCCGGTTCCTCGTCAACACGCACATCCACATCGACCACGTGGGCGGCAACGAGAACCTGGCTGCCGCGGGCGTGCTGATCTTCGCCCACGACAACACGCGCCTGCGCTTTCTGGAGGAACGCAGCCACTTCCCCCGCAACGGCGGCACCTTCGCCGAGCAGCAGCCCGCTGCCGCGCGACCCGTCATCACCTTTGACCACGGCATCACCTTCCACTTGAACGGCGAGGAAGTGCGGGCTTTCCTCGCGCCCCCTGCGCACACCGATGGGGACGTGTTCGTGTATTTCACCGAATCCGATGTGCTGCACCTGGGCGATGTCTACCGCACCACGAGCTACCCAATCATCGACATTTACAACGGCGGCACGCTGAATGGCACGATCGAGGCGCTGGACCTGGCGCTGCAGATCGCCGGCCCGCAGACGAAGATCATTCCCGGCCATGGATTGGAAGTGATGAGTCGCGACGATGTCGTGGTGTTCCGCGACATGGTGCTGGACATTCAGGGCAAGGTGCTCGCGCTGATCCGCGAGGGCAAGAAACTGGACGAAGTCGTGGCCGCGCGGCCCACGGCGGACTACGACGCGCAGTGGACCAACGACCCGGGCTGGGGCCCGGACGACTTCGTGCCAGTGGTGTATTACCAGCTGGGCGGGGCGGGGCGGGTGGCGGATCGATAGCCCGCGAGTCATCACGATGCGTTTTCTCAGGCATGCCATCCCCCATTCACAAAGGAACCCTGCCCCATGATCCCGAACGTTTGCCTGTCCCGAATCTTCGGCGCGCTCCTCTGGGCGTTGACGCTCAATTTTTTCGCCACGCCCGGGCGCGCGCAGCCCGCAGTCGACACGGCAGTGGTGTATCAGAACGCGCAGTTCATCGCCGGCGATGGCCGCGTGCTCGATGATGGCGTGATGGTCGTGCGGGCGGGCGTGATCGAGGCCGTCGGTGCCCGTGCCACGATACCAGTGCCGCCCGGCGCGGCAACGGTGGACTTGCAGGGGCGCACCGTGATGCCGGCGCTCATCGATGCCCATGCGCACATCGGCTATGAGGCCTACACCGGCTGGGGCGCCGAGCATTATGGGCGCGAGAACATCATCGAGAACCTGCAGCGCTATGCCTGGTACGGTTTCGGGGCGGTGTTTTCCGCCGGGAGCGATCCACTGGAACTCGCCCGAGAGATCGAGGCGGCGCGCCAGGCGGGCGCCTACCAGGGGGCGCGCCTGCTGGTGGCCTCCGGCATGGCTCCCCCTGGCCAGGGCCCCAACGCCGCCTTCCTCGCCCATGTGCTGGCGGTGGAGGCCCGCACGGGGCAACGCATTCTGCGCGGAGTGGCCACCGCGGAGCAGGGCCGCGAAGCGGTGCGGGAGATCGCCGCCAGCGGCAGTGGCTACATTAAGATCTGGGTGGACGACCGCGGCGGTGCTCAGGAAAAGATGCCGGCCGAGGTGTATCAGGCCATCGCCGCAGAAGCCCGCCTGTCCGGCATCCGGGTGCTGGTGCATCAACAGGCCGCCGACGACATGCCCGGACTTATCAGCGCGGGAGTCAGCGGATTTCTGCATGGCCGGATCGGCCCCGAGCTGGACGACGCGATGGCTGCGGCCATGGCTGCGCGCAACATTTTCCTGGTGCCCAATCTGGGCCTGAGTGAGCTGCGCTCGGAACGCCTCGCCGATGATCCCTTCCTGACGGATCTGCTGCCTGCCGCCGTCGTACAGCGGCTCGGGGACGCCTTCGACGCGCGCTCGCCTGCCGCGCCCTCACCCAGCGACGAGCTGGCGCTGCGCGAAGGCGTTGCCCGCCTGCAGGCGGCGGGGGTGGACATCGTGCTCGGCACGGACGCCGGCGCCGTGCGCGATCATTTCTTCGGCTATGCCGGACACCGTGAGCTGGAGATATTCGTTCGCCTGGGCATGACCCCTCTGCAGGCCATCAGCGCCGCCACTGGACTGGCCGCGCAGCATCTCGGGCTGACGGACACCGGCACGCTTGCGGCTGGCAAACGCGCAGACTTCGTGGTGCTCGACGCCAGCCCGCTGGCCGACATCCGCAACACGCGGCGCATCCACCGCGTGTTTCTGGGCGGCGAGGCGTTTGATCGCGAGGCGTTCCAGCAGGCCGCGCAGTGAGCGCGCGCCTGGCACACAGCAATCCGCGATGAGCGAGCCGACGTATCTCCGATGTCACTTCACTTTTCCCCCATGCCGGGGGCCCCGGAGAAAAACAATGCAACAGACCCGTTTGTTCGTGCGCGCTCTTGCGCTTGTCGCCTTAACCACGCTGGTGTCATGCGCTGCCAATGGTCCCACCAACTCGGCCGCCAATGGCGCCTGGGATTTCAAGATGACCAGCCCGTTTGGCGAACTCGCCGCGAATGTCTCGATGCAGGCGGCCGATGGCCAGCTCTCCGGCAGCTTCGATCTGGGTGGCGGCCGCGTCTGGCCGATCGAGAACGGCACGATTGCGGACAATCAGCTCAGTTTCCGCCTGACTCGTGACGGCTCGCCCATGGTGTACGAGATGAGCGGCGTCGTGGAGGGTGGCAGCGTCAGCGGGGTGGCCAAGGCCATGGGCATGGAAGCGCCCTGGGCAATGACGAAGAAGCCTTAGCCTTCGCGCAGACTCAGCCGAGATACCCGTGCTGTGCCAGTTGCACGGAAATGCCGTCAGGGTCACGAAAGTACAATTGGTCGCCCCCGCTGGTCCGATTGGCCGGGTCGCGACTGATGGTGGCGCTCAGGCCGTGATCCTGCAGCTTCGCGGCCAGCGCCTCCGCCTCGTAATTGTCCACGCCGATGCACAGATGATGCATGCTGCCGGGATTGTTCAAGGCATACAGGCCCAGAAAGCTTTCGCTGCCCAGCCCCAGGTTCAAGCCGCCGTTGGCGGGCCGGCTGATGATCTCGAGTCCCAGCACTCGGCTGTAGAAATCGGCCGAGCGATTCACGTCAGAGACAGACAGCGACACATGGTTCATCGAGCGGCCAAGCGCGACGGGCGGGGGTTGCTGTGCCGCCGTCGTGCCGCCTGCGAGCAGCAGGCCGGTCAGACCCACCAGCGAACTCACCAGTTCGCGGCGGCTCAGACTCTTCTGTTCATAACGCGTCACCAGCATTTCGATTTCGTTCAGCATCTGCCTGCTCCTTCTTGTTGTATTTGCAATTGACTCGCCTGTGTCCGCCGAGAATACTGTGCGGCGCCAACAACAAAAACAATCATTTTAGAAAGGCCCTGCATGCTGGTCTGGATCGAAAGCACCTCCATCGCCCAATGGGTGAGTCTGTCGCTGTATGCCTATCCTCTGCTGTTGTGCGTGCACATCATCGGTCTGGCCGTGGTCGTCGGCCTCTTCATGATGCGGGACCTGCGCCTGGCGGGCTGCTTCAAGCGCCTTGACCCGCTGGCGTTTCTGTCGCTCGGACGTGTGGCCTGGCTGGGCTTCTTCTTCAATGCGCTGTCCGGCCTTGCGCTTTTCACCTCCCAGGCCCAGACCTTCGCCGGCAACACGGCGTTCCTTGTGAAGATTGCGTTGATCCTTGTCGGAATGATCCTGGCCGGCCTCATTGAGGCGCGTCTGCGCAAAGCGCAGCAGCAGGGCCGGGCTGCGGATGAGGATCACACCCTGCGCACCGTGGCCCTGTGCTCCCTGTTGATCTGGACGGGCGCGATTATCGCCGGCCGTCTCGTCGCCTACATCGTCTAAGGGAGCGCCGCATGCTGGAATCTCTGGTGTCGGTTGTCGATGGCAGTGCCCTCAATCAGTGGATCGTGGCCGCCTGGTGGATCTGGCCCGTGTTCGAGATCGTGCACTTCTTCGGGCTGTCACTGCTGCTGGGCGGCCTGCTGGTGATTGACCTGCGGCTGGCAGGTCATTGTCGTCGCCTCGACCCGGTCGCCACGCATGCCCTCATTCCCGTGGTGGTGGCCGGGTTCATCCTCAACCTGCTCAGCGGCATTCTCTTCTTCTATGGAGATCCGGTGACCTATGCGGGCAACGCCGTGTTCCAGCTCAAGATTCTGCTGATTCTGCTGGCCGGACTGAACGCCGCGTTCTACTACTGGAAACTGCACACGCAGGTGCTCACGTGGACGGCCGACACGGTGCCTCCGCGCACGGCGAAACTGGTGGCCTATGCCTCGCTGGCTCTGTGGGGCGCCGTGATGCTCTGCGGCCGGCTGATTCCTTACATCGGCGAGTATCTCGGCGCCGGTAATTGATCGAAACAATCACAATCACGCGTACAGGAGAACACCATGACAACACGACGACTGCTTGCTGCAGCCACCCTGGCCACTTCCCTGGGAGTGGCCCTCATGATGACGCCCGTCATCGCCCACCACGCCAGTGGTCCCTTCTATGACCCTGATCGCCGCGTCGAGATCGAAGGCACAGTCAAGCGCTTCGTGTTCCGCAACCCCCACGCGTTTCTGTTTGTCGATGTGGCCGATGCCAACGGGGCGATGACTGAATGGCAGATCGAGCTTGGCGCGCCGGTAAGCCTGCAGCGCACAGGATGGACGCCTGATTCGCTGCCGCTTGGCATGGTGGTGAAAGTCTCCGGGCAGCCCTCGCGCGCCGAAGGCTCCACCGGCCTGTGCTGTGTGCGCATGACACGCCAGGATGGCAGCCCCGTGCTCTCGGGAGGGCGTGTGGAAGAAGCGGTGCAGCCGCCCCGCTGATCGACCTGGCATGCGGCCTTGCCGCCCCAACAACAAGAACCTTCATTGACAAGGAACGGCTATGCAACACGACGACACAAAATCCACGCTTGTGCTCACCGCACTCCCTGCTCTGGCCCTGCTCGGGCTGATGACCCTGCCCACTGGCGCGCTGCTGGCGCAATCGGATGAAGCCGCGACTCCTGATTTGTCCGGTGTGTGGGACGGCGGCGGCCGAGCCCGTCCGGTAAACAGTGAGACAGTGCCCTGGACCACCGAGAATTTCCCCGTCCTCAATGAGCGCGCTCTGGCCTATCAGGAAGTGTTCGAAGAGATCATCGCGCCCAAGTACGACTGCCAGCCGGCTTCATCTCCAGCCATTCAATACGACCCGTATCACATGCAGGTCACCCAGTGGCCCGACCGCGTGATGTTCCGCTACGAAAAGGATGACCAGCTGCGCACCGTGTGGCTGGATGGCCGCGAGCCCACGGCGCTGGACTTCAGCAACCAGGGGTTTTCAGTGGGCCGCTATGAAGACGGCGCGCTGATCGTGACCACCACGCACTTCCTGTTCGACATCACGGGTTTCGACGACTACAACGGCATTCCCTCATCGGCCCAGAAAGTGGTGACCGAGCGTTACTGGAAGGAGGGCGAGAACCTGCACATCACGCTGACGGTGGAAGACCCGATGTTCCTGCGCGCACCGGCTTCGTACAGCACGCGCTGGGTGCCCGCCGCGCCGGGGTATCAGATTGCGGCCTTTGGCTGTGACCCGGAGTCGGCCCGCGCCTCTGTGCGCTTCTTCCCCTCGAAGTTCAAGTGAGTCAGCCAGTCCCGTCCAATAACCCCAGTAAACGCCCAGGATCGAACAGCATGAAACGCACCCTTGCACTCACAAGCCTCGCCATTGCGCCTTGGATCGGCATCGCCGCCCAGGCTGCCGACGAACTCTGGCCATTGCGGGAAGACGGCGCGGAGGCGGCCGGCTTCACCGAGGCCGGCATTGCGAGCCTGGATGCCGCCATGCAGGAGATTGTCCGCACTCAGGACGTTGCCGGCATGGTGTGGATGCTGGCAAAGGAGGGCAAGGTGGCCACCTTCGAGGCCGCCGGTTTCAACAAGGTGGACGACCAGGCACCCATGACCGAGGACTCGCTGTTTCGCATTTACTCCATGACCAAGCCGGTCACGGGCGTGGCCATGATGATGTTGTGGGAGCAGGGGCTCTGGCAGTTTGATGACCCGATCAGCAAGTTCATCCCCCAGTTTGCCGATCTCAAGGTGATGCAGGGTGTCGACGCCGCCGGCAATGGAGTGTTGGAAGATCTGCAGCGCCAGCCCACCATGCGGGAGCTGATGAACCACACCGCCGGTTTCGGCTACGGCCTGTTCGGAGATGACCCGGTCAATACCGCCTTTCGCGAACAGGACGTGCTGTCATCGCCCGACCTGAACGTTCTGATCGACAAGGTGGCCGCCATCCCCCTGCTCGCCCAGCCCGGGGAGCAGTGGTACTACTCCATCGGCGTCGACGTGCAGGGCTACATCGTCGAGCAACTCACCGGCATGACATTGGGCGAGTACCTGCGCCAGCATGTATTCGAACCGCTGGGCATGGACGACACGCGCTTCTATGTGCGCCCGGAAGATGAATCGCGCTTTGCCGAAGTGCATTACTGGGACGCCGAGCGCAACCACCTGGTGCAAATGGCCGAGCGCACCGATCGGCCCGGGTACCGCGATGCCGACAGGCTGGAATCCGGCGGAGGGGGTCTGGTGTCTTCCACGCGGGATTACGCGCGTTTCCTGCAGATGCTCGTGAATGAAGGGGAGCTGGACGGCGTGCGCCTCCTCACCCCGGAGTCGGTGCGCCTGATGCGCACCAACAGCCTGACCGGCAAGGAAAGCATGCAGTCCGGCATCGGCGGCCCCGGCCAGCCCGGTGAAGGCTTCGGGGTCGATTTTGCCGTGACCTACGATCCACGCGCCGCCGGTTCTCCCCAGGGCCCAGGCACCTATTACTGGGCCGGTGCGGCAGGCACCACGTTCTGGATCGACCCGGTGAATGACATTTTCTGGTTGTCCATGATTCAAGCCCAGGGCCCGCGCCGGCCGGGTGCCGCGAATGCGGGCGTGATTGCGCGGGACATCATTTATCAGAGCCTCAAGGAATAATTGGCAAGCCCAAGGGCGATAGGTCGCCACGTGGAGGGATGGCCCTGAGGCAGCCACTGACGGTGGAACCGCTCGGATAGCGCTGCAGGAATGGCGGATGCACTGAGGGCTACGCTGGCCTGGCCTGTGCTCGGGCTCCGACTTGTCATGGAGGATCAGGTGGCGGCTTGGAATGCGAGAAGGAAAGGGAGACCTCCCAGTCTCCCTTTCGCGTTTTGACAGCATCCATCACTGCCATCTAGGCCCATCCCCCTCACTCAGTTGTGGGGTCTCCATTCAATCGACACCCAGTAACGTCGGCCAAACGGATCCTGGAGTCGGCTTTCGAAACCAGCCCCCACGCCCAGTTCTGGAGTGGGCTGTGGCATCGTGTTGAACATATTGGTCAAGCCTGCGCTCAGGATGATCTCGCTGTCCCAGTACTGATCGAACGTGTACGAGTACTGCGCATTCCAGATGTCCTGCCCATGAATCTTGCGTGGCGCAGTGAAGCCCTGGCTGTAGCGGTCGACGAGCACATTGTCCCAGATGACGCTGGAGTAGAAATTGCTTGTCACACTGGCACTGTGCTTGTCACGGAACCAATTCAACATCAGTGTTCCCTTGTATTCAGGCAGAGGAGGCACGATGGAGGTATTGGCATTCTGTCGACCATTGGCATCCTTGGTGCCACCGGTCAGATCCGCGTACTCGTAGTTCAGGAAGTGCGACAAGGTCAGGGTGGTCTGGAAAGTGCCCCAGGCGTCGGTCTCATAGGTGTAGCGAGCGCGTGCATCGAGCAGATCAATCCAAAGCGAGCTGATATTGGCTGACTGACGAATCACCCTGATCACTCGCTGCGAGGCCGGATCACGCCACACGATCTGCTGGTTCTCGGGCTTTGCCAGCCACTGATTGGCGAGCACACGCGTGGGGGAGCCTGCCGTCTTGACGTACTGCTCCTTGGTCAAGCCATTTTCACTGAGAAAGCGCCCGAACTCCGAGTTCACTGTGTCGTCGTTGGTCAAGGCGCGGATGCGGTCCACATAGTCCACCTTCTGATAGTCCAGACTGATGCTCAGGCCTTCAAGTGAGCCGTCAGGTTCCCACGTGAAGCCAAAGTTCGTGGTTTGAGACGTTTCGGGCACCAGATTGGGGTTGCCAGCCAGACAAGTGGTGCCGCCGGTCAGATCGATCGGCGTGAAGGGATCCGAGCCCGAGAACAATTCCGTGCAATTGGAATTCGGATCGAAGGGACGAATGCTGAGCGCAGTCGGGGCCAGGAAGCTCTCGCCCCAAGACGCGCGCAAGGCCAGAGTGGGCAGCGCCTCCCAACGCAAGGCCACCTTCGGTGTCGTGGATTCCAGGCCGAAGTCGGCGAATTGCTCGTGGCGCCCGGCCAGCTGCAGGGTCAGCGTTTCCAGGATGGGCACTTCTAGCTCTGCGAAGACTGCTTTCACTGCGTTGGCGTAGTACTCGTCTTCTGGCAGTGTGGAGAAAATATTGGTGTTGTAGTTCTGCTTCAGCATGGAATAGGGGTTGGCGAAGGTCCAGTACTGGGAATCCCGCCATTGGTAGCCGGTGGCCATCTGCACAGCGCCTGCCGGCACATCAAACAACTCACCCGTCGCCACGATTTCGCCTATCTCCAGCATGTCGCGCGACGTTGTGCCATTGTTGGGCTGAAACAACCAATCCACCAATTCCAAGGAATTCCCGGTGACGCCTTTCACGTAGAAAGGCGAACGGCTGTCGGCAGAGCCAAAGGGGTTGAACCACTCGTTCCCATTCGGTCCGCCCTTGCCGATCAGCGCGAGTTGCAGGCGCGGGAGGCTGAGGGTGACGCTGTCGCGATTGGACTGGCGATTCTCCTGTCGGGAGTAATAGGCCGTCGCGGTCCATGTCTCGCTCAGGTCGATGTAGGCAGCCAGCTTCCAACGGTCGGCATACTCGCGGTTCTCCGAAAGCAGTGCGCCGGTGGATCTTTCCAGATGACTGTGCCATGTCGCATTGGCCGTGAAGGGACGCCAGTCATACGGGACGACATCGAATCCAAACGGGTTGGCCGGATGCGAAGCCGGAATGAAGATGGCGCCACGATTGTTCTCCGAGACTGCCGTGGAAGTGCTGCCCCGATTGGTACGCAAGCGAAAGTTCAGCATGGTCTGGAGTTCGAAGCGCGCCCAGTCAGTGGCCTGCCAGGTGAGGTTCGAATACAGGTTCTGCTCTGCGATCTCAGCAGCGTACGCATGCACCTTGGAGTAGTTGTAGCGGCAGGTGGCCGTGGTGGCAGCCGATGCGATGGGCGTTCGTACGCCGGACGGTGTGTTGTGCGCCACTGTGAGATCTTCCAGCCCTTGATTGAAGGTTCCACAACTGGGGTCGATGCGGCTTGGGGCCACCACGGTTCCGCCGTGTCCGCCGCCGATGTTGGCACTGCCATTGTTGACGCGGCGGAAATTGCCGGGGTTGCCAGATGTCGACGAGCCATCGGCCATGCGCCATGCATCAGGGCGCTCGAACGGCATCAAGGAAGTTTTCTTGGTGAACTCGTAGGCCCCTACCCAATTCACACCATTGTCGAAGGACTTGCCTGCCATGAAGGAAATCGCCGGTTCCTCCATATCCGCATTTTCCGTTCGGGAGTAATAGGCACGTGCCCGGAAGCCGTCGAATTCCTTGATCGGCAGCATGTTCACCACGCCTGCCACTGCGTCGGATCCGTACAGCGCCGAGCCTCCGTCCAGCACCACTTCCATGCGCTGTGTGGCGATGTCGGGCAGCAGGGCCGTGATGGCGCTGCTCACCACACGAACGCCATCCATCAACACCAAAGTGCTGTTCTCACCCAGGCCTCGCAGATTGAACTGCGTGCCATTGGAGGTCTGCGCGCCGTCGGCGGAGCCCAGCACGTTGTTGACCACGTTGGTGTTCTGGGTATACGTCAGGTTGCGCACATACTGCGCCATGGTGGGGGCGCCCGAGGTATAGAAATCCTCCTGCGTGACGGTATCGATGGGCGACGCGCCAGTGAACTTGCTGTTGCGTATGTAGGAACCCGTCACGACGACTTCTTCCACCTCGGGGTCGGTTTGTGCCAGGACAGCGAAAGGGAAAGCCAGGGAAGCACCGAGACAGCAATGGATCAGATGACGGAGCTGCCCCCGTCGGGTGAATTTCAGCATTTTTAATCTCCAGTGTTGGCCTCCATCGCAAGGGCAATGGGCGGCCTTTATTATTGATGTGACAAGAGTGTGATGCTTGCCAGGGCACTACTTGACTATCACTGGAGAACGACTTGCAAGACGCAAATCCCATACTTCGATATAGAACCACTACGCCATGTGCCGGTTCATCCCACCAAATATTCAGCAGTTAAGCAAGGGGTATTGCGTTCGAATGACCTGCCCGGCTATTTTCGGACCAGTTAAAACTTGAGAGTATGGCCCCCTCAATCGAGGTGAGGCATGAAGAAGAGTCGATTTATGGAAGATCAGATCGTCAAGATGCTGCGCGAGGCGGACCGCACATCAGT
>Ga0222712_10000600_pt1 | contig 46785 bp, 43 predicted proteins | sample C33_657DmetaG_FD_165043 | JGI IMG/M metagenome (GOLD analysis project Ga0222712, IMG submission 165043) | Estuarine water microbial communities from San Francisco Bay, California, United States - C33_657D | ecosystem: Environmental > Aquatic > Marine > Unclassified | place: USA: California... | reverse complement strand
ACAGCATCGCGTCGGCCAATGCGCCGGTGTCCGACGAAGAAGACCGGCAGGTCAAGGCCAACTACCGGGCCCGGCGCGAGCAGGCCTGGAATTCGCCCAGCGGCCTGGGCTTCATGCCCAACAAGCAGTCGGCGCTGCAGGCCACGCCGCAGGAGCGCGAGCAGGTCTATGAGGCCGCTTGGAACCGGCTGGGCTTTGGCTTTGCGCTGGCCTATTACGACATCCTGCTCGATCAGGCAGCCAACGACACCGCGGCCGACTTCATTCGGCGCAAGATTGCAGCGGTGGTCGAAGACCCGGGGGTGCGTGACAAGCTCACACCCAAGGGCCATCCCTTTGGCGCGCGCCGACCGTCGGTAGACAGCGGCTACTTTCAGGCCTTCAACCGGGCCAATGTGGAATTGGCCGATGTACGCGAGTCGCCGATTGTTGAATTCACCACCACTGGCCTGCGCACCCAGGCCAAGCACCATGAATTGGACATGGTCATCTTTGCCACCGGCTTCGATGCCTTTACCGGCTCCTTGCTCAAGCCCGAGATCGTGGGCCGGGGCGGCATGACGCTGAAGGAAAAGTGGGCGCAGGGGCCAGTCACGCAGCTCGGTGTGGCCGTGGCCGATTTTCCGAATCTGTTCATTGTGGTTGGCCCGGGCAGCCCTTCGCTGCTGAGCAATGTGCTGGTCTCGACCGAAGAGCAGATCGACTGGTTGGCACAGCTGCTGCGGCACATGGACGACACCGACGCGCTGGAGTTTGAGGCGACCCACGCGGCCGAGCGCGACTGGGTGGCGCATGTGAACCAGCGGGCGCGGGAAACGCTCTACCTGAGCACCGACTCTTACTACAACGGCGCCGAGGTCGCAGGCAAGCCCCGGGTCTTCATGCCGTATTCGGGTGGGGTGCGTGGCTACCGGCGCTTGCTGCAAAACTGCGTGGCCCGAGGCTACGAGGGATTCGAATTGAGAAACCAGCCGCTGGGCGCAAGGAGTGCATGATGAAAATTGATCTTTCCGGACAGGTGGCAGTGGTGACCGGCGCTGGCGGCGGCATCGGTATGGCGGTGTCACTGCTGCTGGCGGAACTCGGTGCCAAGGTGCTGGCGGTCGACCGCAGCCGGGAGATGGCCGATTCGGCCTTGGCGCAGCTGCGTGCCGCTGGCGCTGTGGCCGAGGCGGCGGTGGCCGATGTGCGTCAGGCGCAGGATGTACAAGCTTATGTGGCGCAGGCGCTCGGCTCCTGGGGTCGGATCGATATCCTGATGAACAACGCCGGCTGGCAAGGCCAGGTCAGGCCCCTCATCGACTACCCCGAGGAGGTGTTCGACGAGGTGATGGCGATCAACGTCAAGGGCGTCTTTCTCGGCCTCAAGCATGTGCTGCCGGTGATGGTGGCCCAAGGCAAGGGTGCGGTGGTCAATACCGCCTCGCTGGCCGCGCATATAGGCACCCGCCATCTGGCACCTTACACCGCCAGCAAGCATGCGGTGCTGGGCCTGACCAAGACGGCGGCGCTGGAGGTGGCGCGCAAGGGGGTGCGGGTCAACGCGGTCTGCCCTGGGCCGGTGGACACGCCCATGATTCGCGCCGTCGAGGAGGGGCAGGCGGGCGGCGATCCGCAGGCGCTGCAGGCGCTCAAGACCCAGCGCCTGGCCATGGTGCCCGATGGCCGCTATGCCAGCGCCCGCGAGGTGGCGCAGCTCATGGTTTATTTGGCCAGCGATTGGTCCAGTCACATCACCGGTGAGGGCGTACACATCAATGGCGGGCAGTATTCCTGATGGGAGGATCCGGCCTGTGTCTCGATCACGTTCCAGGCGCTGCCGGGCCCCGAGGGTAGACTTATGAGCATGCTCAAGTTCCAAAAACCCAGGCCGCCTTCGCGCAGCGCCAGTGCGCGCTCTGGCCGGCGCAGTGCAGTCGATGCGACGGTGCCCGAAGACATCCGCGACGCGGTCTGGCGCCTCAAGAGTGAGCGCATCGTCGCTGCGGCGGTCGAGCTGTTTTACAAGCAGGGCTATACCAAGACCACACTCGATCAGGTGGCCGAGGCGATCAGCGTCACCAAGCCCTTTATCTACTCGCACTTCAAATCCAAGAATGATTTGCTGGCCGAGATCTGCTCGCGCGCGATCCGTGTTTCTCACGAGGCCCTCAACCGGGTGTTTGCTGCCGATATCTCGCCGACCGAAAAGCTCTACACAATCGCCCGCGACTTCATGCTGACGGTGTTGCAGCATCAGGCACATGCGGTGATCTACAGCCGCGAGGAAAAGGAGTTGGCGCCCGAAGACCGTGATGCGATCAACGCCTTGCGCCGTGGCTTCGACCGCCGCTTTTCCGCCCTGCTCGAAGAAGGCGTGGCCAGTGGTGAATTCACGGTCGATGATGTGCCCTTGACCGCCCTGGCCATCGGCGGCATCGTGGGCTGGGCGCCGGTGTGGTACCGGCCCGGCGGGCGCCTGAGTCAGATCGAGGCGTCGGAGAGGGTCGCGGTGCTGGTGCTGGCCATGGTGCAAGCCAAGAGTCTCAAAAAGCGCAAGCCCAAGGGCCTGCTTCCTGTTCCGGCAGAGTTGCGCGCCTGAGCGTTTGATCGTTTGAGCGCCTGAACGCCCAAGCCGCTGGGCTGATCAACTGCCCAGATAGGCAGCGATCACCGTCGGGTCGTTTTGCACCTGCGCCGGCGTTCCTTCGGCGATCTTGCGGCCAAAATCAAGCACCACGATCTTGTCGGAGATGTCCATGATCACCGGCACGTCATGCTCGACCAGCAAGAAGGTGACTCCCATTTCGGCACGGACCCGTTTTATCAGCTCGGTCATGACGTCTTTTTCAGCGCTGCTCATGCCGGCCATGGGCTCGTCGAGCAGCACCAGTTTGGCTTTTTGCATCAGCGCCCGGCCAAACTCGAGCTGCTTCTGGCGTCCGTAGGACAGCTCGCCGGGGAGCTGGTCGGCGGTATCGGTCAAGCCCAGGTAATCGAGCACGGTGTAGGCGGCCTCCAGGCCTTCGCGTTTTTCCCGCCGCGCCTGTGGGCTCATGAAGGCGCCCTGCAACACACCAGAGCGGCCCTGCAGATAGGTCCCCACCAGCAGGTTGTCGATCACGCTCAAGCCGCCGAACAAGGCCAGATTTTGAAAGGTGCGGGCGATGCCGTGCCGCGCCACGACATGGGCCGCACGTGCGGTGATGTCTTGCCCGTCAAAATGCACCTGCCCGCCGGTGGGCGTGTACATCCCGGTGACGCAGTTGAACAAGGTGGTCTTGCCCGCGCCGTTGGGCCCCATCAACGAGGTGATGGAGCCAGCGGCCATGTCAAAGCTGACCCGGTCCAATGCGGTCAGGCCCTGGAACTGCATCAAGAGGTCCCGAACCTCCAGCAGATTCTGGCTCATGCTGCGCCCCCTTCCTTGGCCACGCCCAGGTAGGATTCGCGCACCAGGTCACTGTTGGCGACGTCTTGCGCGCTGCCCGATAAGGTGATGCGGCCGCGCTCGAGCACATAGGCGGTGGTCGCAAAATCAAGGGCCAGCCTGGCGTTTTGCTCAACCACCAGGATGGACGCGCCCAAGGTCTCACCGACCAGCTTGAGTTGTTTGTAGATGGCTCTGACGATCAGCGGCGCCAGCCCTAAGGAGAGTTCGTCGACCAGCAGCAGGCGCGGCCGGGTCACCAGCGCGCGGCCGAGTGCCAACATCTGCTGCTCGCCACCCGAGAGCCAGCCGGCGGCCTGGCTGCGCCGCTCTTGCAGCCTCGGAAACAACTCGTACACCGCGTCCATGCGTTCCTTCTCGGTGGACTTGGGCAGCACTGCCGCGCCCACCCGCAGGTTTTCCTCGACCGTCAGTTGCTTGAAGACCAGCCGGCCTTCCGGCACCTGGCCCATGCCCATGCGTACCAGCTTGTGCGAAGGCAGGCCCAGGATCGATTGCCCATCCATGGCGATACTGCCGCCGGTGATCTGACCGTTGTGTAGGGGCAGCAGGCCCGAGATGGCTCGGATCATGGTCGTCTTGCCGGCCCCGTTGGCGCCCAGCAGGGCAACAACCCCTCCTTTGGGGATGGTCAGGTTCACACCGTCGAGGGCAAAGCCCTTGCGGGCATAGCGCACAGACAGGTCGCGCAATTCCAGGGCGTGGCTCATGAGCGGCTCCACCAGGCGGTCAAACGGGCCTTGAGTCGGGTGGCCATGCCGGCAATGCCCCAGGGCGCAAAGATCAGCAGTACGATGACCAGCATGCCAAAGATGGCCTGAACCAATTGCGGCTTGTGATCGACCAGCACGCTGCGCAGCAGACCTGTGGTGTCGCCCGCCTGTGCGGTCAGACCAGTGATGATGGAAGGCAGCAGCAGCCAGACCGCCGCGCCCACCACCGCGCCGGGCAGCGAGCCCATGCCGCCAATGATGATCATGGCGATGAACTGTATGGCAAATTGAATGCCAAAAAATTCCGAGGTCACGTTGCTCAGGTAGTAGGCGTAGAGCGCCCCACCCACTGCGGCGATGGCCGAGCTAAACGCAAAGGCCTTGAGCCTGAGAAAACGCACGTCAATGCCGTTGGCGGTGGCCGCCAGTTCATGGTCTCGCATGGCCTGCATGGCCCGGCCCTCGCGGGTGCGTAGGCTGTTGCGCAGAAGCAAGTAGACCACGATCACCAGGGGCAACAAGAAGAAATACCAGCGCATGGGTGTGCTCAATGTCCAGGAACCTAGCGTAGCGTTTTTGTAAGGCACACCCACCACATCGAAGAACTTGAACTGGTATTCCATGAAGGCAAAAACCACCAAGTAATGCACCGCGAATGTCGACAGCACGAAGTACAGCCCGCGCACCCGCAGCGAGGGCAGGCCGGCCAGCAGTCCAGCCAGGGCGCCACCCAGGCCGGCAGCGATCAAGACCAGAGGAAAAGGCCAGCCCCACTGCGAACCGGTGATGGCTGCTGTCATGGCGCCGACCGCATAAAAGGCGGCGTGGCCGATGGAAATGAGCCCGGCCGAACCGGTCAGGTAATTGAGCGACAGAGCGCCGAGCATGGTGATCAGCATCAGATTGACCTGGCTCAGGCCGATGTTGAGCAGCATCATGTTCGACAGGCGAAAACCGAAGATTTGCCGCTCGGTCAGCAAGATGGGCAGATACAGCAGCGCGGCTGCTGCCAGCGCCCACCAGAGCCAGCGCCAGGGTGAAGGGGCGGCCGCGCGCGGCGCGCCGGAACGAAGGACGGTGGCGGTCATGGATAGTTGGACTCGAGGGATGGGTCAAACGCGGCCAAGTTCACGCTGGCCGAAGAGGCCCCAGGGGCGGACCATGAGGATCGCCAGCAGCAGCACGTAGACCAGGATGTCGCTGGACTTCGGTGAGATGTAGGTGGCCGACAGTTGTTCGATCAGGCCTACCAGCAGCCCGCCGATGATGGCGCCCGGGATGCTCTGCATGCCGCCGATCACCACTGCAGGCAGGGCCAGCAGACCGATGTGCTCAAGTTCGGGCGAGACGATCTGCAGTTGCCCCAGAAAAAGGCCGCCGATGGCCGCCAGGCCGGCGCCGATCGCCCAGGCGAGCCGGTTCATGACTTTGACATTGACGCCCGAGACCAGCGCCGCTTCATGGCCGTCGGCGGTGGCCCGCATCAGCAGGCCGATGGATGTGAACTTGAAGAAGGCGCCGAAAGCGGCCATGCACAGCCAGCTGACACCAGCTGCCACCAGATGCAGCTGCGAGATCCGGACATCCCCCACGAGGAAGATGCCGGTGGGCATGGGCGTACTCAGTGTGCGGGACTGGACACCGTACAGGATTTCGATGACCGCCCGCATCACGATGGACAGGGCAATGGTCAGCATGATCACCGACAGCATGGGCCGGCCCGACAGGGGCTGAATCAGCACAATGTGGATGACCACACCCAAGGCGGCAGAGGCGGCGATGATGGCCGCCACTGCCAGCGGAAAAGGCAGGCCCAGAAGATTGATCGTAGTGACGGCGAAATAGGCGCCGAAAGCCACAAACATCCCCTGGGCAAAGTTGAAGACATCGGTGGCTTTAAAAACCACCGCGAAGCCCAGGGCCACCAGCCCATAGATGCTGCCGAGCGCGATGCCGCTGAGTAGGACTTGAATGAGCATGATGGGTGACCTGGGTGAAGGGGCTTACTTCATGTACTTTTCGTAGTCGGCGAATTCGCCGAACGAAACATACTTCTTGGCGGCATAGTCATAGCCGATCATGCGAAAGCGCGAGGGGCCATCGTGGTCGGTCGGCGTGAAGACGATCGGCGCGGACAGTCCGTTGGTGTTGACGGTGAAGCCTTTGCTCATGGCCTCAACCAGTCTGGCGCGCGTCGGTTGGGGTCCGGCCAGTTGCAGGGCTTGGACGGCCATCTGTCCAACCACCCAGCCAGCCACGTAGTTGACGTCTTCCTTCATGGCACTGTGGTTGTATTTGTCAGCCGCTGCCATCATCTCCTTGTTGCCCGCTGACTGGTCGGCGCCGCCCGGCGTGAAGCAGCTGATCACGTTGTAGTTGGGGCCAGCCTCGGGGCCGATGGCCGCGTAGATCTGCGGCGACATCAGGTAGGAGATGCCGAAGGCCGGGATCTTCAAGCCGTACTGGTGCATGGCCTTCATGGTGAGGATGGCGGTGTTGCCTACGCCGTAGATCGTGATGAAGTCAGGCTTTTGCTTGATGATTTCCAGCACCTGCGGCGTGACGTCGGCGGCGGTGATCTTCATGGTCACCAGCGACGAGGTACCGCCATACTTTTTGACCGCGTCGGCGATGAACTGGGCGTATTCCACGCCGCCCGCGCTCTCGATCGAGACCACCATGACTTTCGGGCTCTTGATCTTGAGTTTTTCGGTCATGTAGCCGACGCCGGCCTTGGCCATTTCAGGGTAGGTGCAAAAGCCGCCATAGACCAGGGGGGAGGTGGGCTCGGACAGTGGCTTGGTGTGGGTGTAGGTGCCCACGATCGGAATCTTGCCGCCACGGATAGTGGGCGCCAGCGAGACCTGCGAGCTCGACGAGCCCATGCCTGAGATGGCGAGCACCGGTGTCTGGGTACTCAGCTTCTCATAGTTGATCTTGTCTTGCGCTGGGTTGAAGCGGCTGTCTTCGGCCAGCACATTGATGCGTCGGCCGCTGACGCCGCCCTTTTCGTTGATGCTGCGCACATAGGCTTGAAAGCCATTGGTCCAGATGCCCTGGGAGCCCGAAGCCGGACCGCTCAGGTCCATCATCACGCCCCAGTCGACGCGGTCTTTGTAGACGCCTTCAGACGGCGATTCGAATTGGGCCTGTGCGCTCAGGGCCAGGGTGCCGGCGGCCAGCGCTGCCAGCAGTCGTTTGCGCAGGGGTCCGCGCTGTTCGGTTTTTTGGTCTTGCATGAGATCTCCTCTCGGGTTGATGAAGCGGCGTGAATCGGTGGCAGGGGGTGGGGTCACATCCTGCCCAAGCGTGAGAACCCCTTATCGGCCAGCCACGGCTTTGGGGCGGGAAAAATCGAAGCCTTCGTAGCCTTTCTCGACCACTTCCCGACAACGTGCAGCGTAGGTGGAAAAGCCGCCGATATAAGGCAGGAAAACCCGGGGTTTGCCGGGAATATTGGCCCCCATGTACCAGGAATTGGCGCTGACGAACAAAGTCCCATTGGCCACTTCCTGCACATGCTGGACCCATTGGTCCTGAGCGGCCTGCTGAGGATCGATTCGGGTATGGCCATGCTGGTCCATATAGGCCAGACAGTTGGCGATCCAGTCCACATGCTGCTCGATCGAGACGATCACATTGGTCAGGATCGATGGGCTGCCCGGCCCGGTGATGGTGAACAGGTTGGGAAAGCCGGCCGTCATCAGTCCCAGGTAGGAGGTGGGGCCCGATTGCCACAACTGCTTGAAGGTCTTGCCCTGTTCGCCAACCAGGTTCAGCCGCTCAAGGGCGCCGGTGACCGCGTCATAGCCGGTGGCAAACACCATGGCGTCGAGCTCGTAGCAGCCTTCTCGGGTGATGGCGGCGCTGTCGTCGAAGCGCTCGATGGGCGTGCTGCGAAGATCGACCAGCTTGACGTTGGGCAGGTTGTAGGTTTGGTAGTAGCCGGTATCGACGCAGATGCGCTTGGTGCCTATGCCGTGATCATGCGGCAGCAACTTTTCGGCTACGTCCGGGTTTTGAACCAGTTGCCGGATCTTGCCGCGCACGAATTCGCTGAGCAGCTCGTTGGATTGCCGGTTGATGAAGGTGTCATTAAAGGAGTGTGCGAAATTGGTGCCGCCCTTGCGCCAGCGGCGTTCCATTTCTTCGGCGCGTGCCTCGTCGCTCATCTCCAGCGCCGACTGCGTGCCGTATTCGTACATGATGCCCGAGCGGGTATTGCGCGCCTGCTCGCGGTATTTGGGGTAATTGCTCAGCCAGTCCTGTTGGTGGGCTGCATCGATGGGGCCGTTCCAGGCCGGTACGCTGAAATTGGGGGTGCGCTGGAACACATAGAGTTCCTTGGCCTGCTTGGCCAGTTGCGGAATGGCCTGTATGCCTGAGGATCCGGTGCCCATGACGCCCACCCGCAAACCGGTGAAGTCCACCGGCTCCTTGGGCCAGCGGCCGGTGTGGTAGGTCTGGCCTTTGTAAGCGTCGAGTCCTTCGATATTGGGCAGGCGCGATTCGGACAGGCAGCCGGTGGCGGTGATCAGTATGTTGCAGGTGGCCTCCTGGCCCTGCTCGGTACGCACCAGCCAGCGCTGTTCATCGGCCAGCCACTGGCCGGCGCTGACCTTGGCATTGAGGCTGATGTCACGTCGCAGGTCGAAGCGGTCGGCCACATGGTTGATGTAGCTCAGGATTTCTGCCTGCGCGGGATAGCGCTCGGTCCACTTCCATTCCTGCTGCAACTCGGGTGACCAGGAGTAGGAGTACTGCATGCTGTCGACGTCGCAGCGGGCACCCGGATAGCAGTTCCAATACCAGGTGCCGCCGACGCCGTCACCGGCTTCGAAGACATGGGCACGCCGACCCAGCAGGCGCAGGCGGTGCAGCATGTACAAGCCGGCAAAACCGGCGCCGATGACCACGGCATCAAAGTGCAGTCGTTGTGAAGTGCTGGCGTTCATAGAGGTTCGACAAGTAGTGCCCAGGCTTAACCCTGGCCTAAGGCCAGCGCGATCCACTGGCAGACAAAGCCGGACATCAGCACGCCGGCCTTGACCAGCTTGCCATGGGTAAGCATGCCGTGCATATGGTCGCCCAGATGCAGGCTGGTGACGGCGACATCGGCCGCCTCCAGGCGGCGAGCGTATTCCCGGCCTTCTTCGCACAGGGGGTCATGCGCGGCGGTCAGCACCAGGGTCTTGGGCAGGCCGGCTAGGCTGGCCGCGAACGCCGGCGAGGCGTGCCAATGACGGCGGTCTTCGGCGCGCGGCGTGTAGTGGTCGATAAAGTAATGCATGGTCTTGTCGGTCAGCGGCACACCGGCTTGGACCCGCTGATAGCCTGGCGATGAAGCGGTCAGATCGGTGACCGGATAGACCAGAGCCTGCATCTTGCAAGTTGGCAAATCACCGTCGCGGGCCATCAGGGCCAGCACCGCTGCCAGATTGCCGCCGGCGCTGTCGCCAGCCACACCCAGCCGGGCCGGATCGACATGCAGCTCGGCCGCCTGGCTGTGCAGCCAACGCCAGGCGTGGGCGCAGTCCTCGACCGCGGCAGGGTAGGGGTGCTCGGGCGCCAGCCGATAGTCCACCGAGACCACGCAGATTTGAGCCTCATTGGCCAGCTGGCGGCACAGGCGGTCGTGGCTGTCGAGGTTGCCGATGACCCAGCCCCCGCCATGCATGTAGAGCACCGCAGGCAGCGCAGCGTCGGCAGCGGTACCCGCGCCGCGGTAGATGCGCAGCTTGAGATCGCCTGCGGGTGTGGCAATGCTCAGGTCGCGCACCGACGCGACCTCTTGGGCCGGCGGCTGCAGGATGTCCCAGGTGCCGGCATAAGCCTGGCGGGCCTGATCGGGGGTCAGCGCTTCAAATGGCGGGCGGCCGGCTTGACGGCCCAGTTCGAGCAGGCGGGCCAGATCGGGATCGTAGGCGGGCATGGGGATCTCCTGGACGATGTTCAGCGGCGCTCGTAGCCGGGACGCGGAATGGTGGCCATGACCGAGCGTACGAAGCCGCCATCGACCGTGATTTCTTGCCCAGTGATGTACTGCGCCATGTCGCTGCTGAGAAACAGCACTGCGCGGGCGATGTCCAGTGGCTGGCCGATACGCCCCAGTGGAATGGCTGCGCTGCGACGGCGCACCACGTCGGCGTCGGTGTGAAAGGGTGCGGTCATGCCGGTTTCAGTCAAGCCAGGGCTGACCACATTGCTGCGGATACCGTGCGGCGCCCATTCGATGGCCAGTTGGCGCGACAGCATGGCCACGCCAGCCTTGGCCACGCTGTAAGCACCGCTGAAAGGGGTGGCGTGATCGGCTGCGATGGAGGCGATATGCACCAGGGCGCCGTGTTTGGCCTGGCGCATTTGGCGGCCAAAGGTTTGAGCGCAAATGAAATACGCGGTAAGGTTGACCGACAGCAGTTTGCTCCATTCGGCCAGAGGCAATTCATCGAGAGCGCCCGGCCGCAAAATACCCGCTGCGTTGACGAGAACTGCGCAGGGTCCCAGTTCTCGCTCGCAGGTAGCCGCAGCCAGGGCTACCTGCTCGGGGTCGGAAGTGTCACAGCGCTGCAGCAGGCTGCGTCCGCCCTGCTCAGCGATCTGCTTGTGTGTAGCCTGCAGGCCCTCTTCATTGAGATCGAGCATCAGCACTTTGGCGCCCGCACCGGACAGGGCCATCGCACAGGCGCGGCCTATGCCGCTGCCGGCGCCGGTGACCACAGCGGTCTGGTTCTGGAGGCCAAAATAATCGATGGCAGTCATGCTCATGGACAGTCCTTGGTGAGAGGTCGCAGCCTACTGGCGCATGGCTTTGGCCAGCGAGCGGCGGTAATCCAGCGGGTCGAGTTCCAGGCCGTAGCGGGGGCTGTCGGGGTAGCGCTTTTGCACCAAGGCCCGGTCAGCCAGAATTTCTTCGCGCATGGCTTGGGGCGAGGGCAGTCGTGCTTTGCCAGTGAGCAGGTCGGCGACCCAGCGCGACTGGTCGTCCATCATGCGGATGTTGCCCCCGCCGCTGACGTTGAAAAAGCCGACAAAGTACAGGCCCTCTTGCTGCGGATGCACCACCCGCTGGTAGAGGTTGATCCAGTGCTCTTCCATGGGGGAGCAGTTTGCTGGCAAAAAGGGCAACTCCACAAGGTAACCGGTGGCGGCAATCAAGGTGTCGAATTCTTCGGTGCTGCCGTCTTCAAAACTGACCTGACGGCCCTGGACCTTGGCGATGCCGGGCTTGGCGCGCAGTCGGCCCCAGACGAAATGACCCATCAGCAGGTGGTGCCCGGCAGGATGGGTGCGGGTTTGTGGTGTGCGAAAGCCCCACTGTTCCATGGTGCCGAAGGCCAGGCGCGAGAGGGTGGTGCGGATCAGGCGCCGCAGCGGCCAGGGCATCCAGGGTTTTTCCAGCTTGGCCAGCACCCGGGAAGTCGGCACGCCTAGGAACATCCGTGGCATCAAGAGCACTGGCGAGCGGGCAGCCACCACCGCGTCGCGGGTGTGGGGCGCAATGTCGGAGGCGATGTCGCAGGCGCTGTTGCCTATGCCCACAACCAGCACTTTTTTGCCTTTGAAGGGCTCAGGGAGCCGGTAGTCATGGGCATGCAGGTACTGCCCTTCGAACTGTTGTGCAAACGGCGGGTGGCGCGCCACGTTCTGGTGTCCGCTGGCCACCACCACCGCGTCAAACAGGCCCGCCGACTCGCCTTTGACCTCGATGCGCCATTTGCGCTGGCCGCCCTCGTCCACCGGCTGAACCGCTGTGACCGGTGAGTGCAGGCGGATATGGGGCATCAGCCCAAAGCGCTCAGCATAGGCGCGCAAATAGGCAGTGACCTGGGTATGGTCAGGGTAGAGCGGCGAGTCTGGCGGGAAGGGGAAGTCCTCGTAGGCGGTGACTTTGTGTTCAGAGTTCAGGTGCAGCGACTGGTAGGCCGGGCTCATGCCGTTGTCGTTGTTGTAGACCCACAGGCCGCCGAGATAGCCCCCGTATTCGAAGACGGTGACTTTCTGGCCGCGGCCGAGCAGATGCTTGGCCGCGCACAGGCCGGCCGCTCCGGCGCCGATCACGGCCACATGCCGAACCGTACTCATAGGCCCAGCCCGATCACGGCTGACCGGCATTTGGCCTTGGCGGCTTGTCCCGGGCGCAGGCATCTGCTGATCATGAAAATCCTCCCTCGGCCCCGGCGATCCCAGGCTGGTTGTCATTAAGTTACTTGTCAGTATCTTAAATTGCCTAAGAGATTGAATCAATGATTTGGTCTGACCGTTTATGGGGGGTTTCCCTGATGTGGCAGCCCGTCCACCTACAATGCTGGGGTTTCAGGGCGGCTGTCCCGCTGCTCTGGCGACTCCTTTTGTATTCGGGACCATGTCGAGGCACACCATGTATAAAAACCTCCTGGCCGCCTGCGCGGCCGTTTTTTCCGTTCTATCGGTCCAGGCACAGCCTGGCGCTGCTTCCAAACCGCCTCTGAAGGTGGCCGTGGTGCATGTGGCGCCGGTCACTGAAGCTGGCTGGGTCCGCCAGCATGAGGATGCCCGCCTGGCCCTGGAAAAGGCCCTGGGCCCGCGGGTACAGACTCGCGCCGTCGAAAACGTGGCCGAGGGTGCTGACGCGGAGAGGGTGATCCGCGATTTGGCGCAGCAGGGCTATGGTCTGATCTTCACCCCCAGTTTTGGTTATATGGAGCCCACCCTTAAGGTGGCGCGCGACCATCCCGCGATCAAATTTGAGTCGCTCACCGGCTACAAGACGGCAGCCAATGTGGCCGTGGCCAACGCCCGTTATTACGAGGGGCGTTACCTGGCCGGCATTGCCGCTGGCCGCATGAGCCGCAGCGGCGTGGCCGGCTATGTGGCTGGTTTTCCAATTCCTGAGGTGCTGCAGGGCATCAACGCTTTCACGCTGGGCATGCGTTCGGTGCGCCCTGATGCGTTGGTCAAGGTGGTCTGGCTGCAGGCCTGGTTCGATCCGGTGCGCGAGCGCGAGGCGGCCATGACGCTGCTCAATCAGGACGTGGATCTGCTGGCCTTCCACACCGCATCGACGGCGGTCATGCGGGCAGCGCAGGAGCGCGGCAAGCTGGCCATTGCTTACCATTCAGACATGCGCCATGTCGCCCCCGAGGCACAGGTGCTGGCCGTCACCCATCAGTGGGGCGAGTACTACACCGCCCGTGCCAAGGCGGTGCTGGACGGCCAATGGCAGAGCCAATCGCTGTGGGGCGGGGTGCGTCAGGGCATGGTGCGGGTCGGCGAATTCGGGCCACAAGTGCCGCAGGCGGTGCGCCAGGAGGTGCTGGCTCGGCAGGCCGATATGGCTGCCGGCCGCCTTCTTCCTTTTGCGGCGGCCGACAAGCCTGTGCTCGATGCCAGCGGCGCTGTGCTGATTCCAGCGCGCTCCGCACTCAATGACGAGCAGATCCTGGGGATGAAGGTGCTGGTTCAGGGCGTGCAGGGCGGTTTGCCCCGCTAAAGCCTAAAGTCCGGGAGGCTGTGACTGACTTGGACAGGATTAACGGTTCCCATGTGTGGCTGCCTGAGGTGGCGTGCCCGTAATCCGCTACCCTTATGGCTATGCCTGCTTACCGCGCCGCCCTGCTTTATTTCTCAGCCGATCATCGGCTGGTTTACGAGTCCGATGGCTTGTTGGTCACGCGCTCCGGCGAGGACGGGGTGCAGCGGGTCAGCGCCGTTGGGCCCTGGTCGGCTCTGGCGCACGCGCACAGGGATGAAGCGGTCAGGCATTGGCCAGGCCGCATCATCGCGCCGGGCTTCGTCGATCTGCATATTCATTACCCTCAGGTCGATGTGATCGCTTCGCCGGCCGAAGGGCTACTGCCCTGGCTGGAAAACTACACCTTCGTACAAGAGGCCCGCTTTGCCGATCTGGCCCATTCGGCCGAGGTCGCGTCATTCTTTCTGGATGAATTGGAGCGCCAGGGGGTGACGACCGCGCTGACGTTTTGCTCGTCTCACCCTGAATCGGTCGATGCCCTGATGACTGCAGCGCAGGCGCGCCGACTGCGGCTGATTGCAGGCAAATGCCTGATGGACAGGAACGCCCCCGATGGTGTGCGCGATGAGACCGAGCGCAGCCTGCTCGATACCGAGGCTTTGATCGGCCGTTGGCACGGGCGCGACCGCCTGGGCTATGCGATTACCCCGCGATTTGTGCCCAGCTGCAGCGATGCGCAACTGGCCGGCGCTGGCGAGTTGGCCCGGCGCTACAGCGATGTCTGGGTGCAGTCGCATGTGGCAGAAAATTTAGACGAGATCGCCTGGGTGCGGGCGCTCCATCCCGCAGCGCGCAGCTACCTGGCGGTCTATGAGCAGTTTGGCCTTTTGCGCCCGCGCAGCGTGTACGCGCACTGCATCCATTTTGACGACCAAGACCGCAGCCTGATGTGCGCGAGCGGCGCTGCAGCGGCTGTTTGTCCCACCAGCAATTTGTTTTTGGGCAGCGGCATGTTCGACCATGCTGCCGCCCGTGTGGCGGGCATGCTGCATGGGTTGGCCAGCGATGTGGGCGGTGGCACGAGCTTTAGCCCGTTTCACACCATGATGGCCGCCTACCAGGTGGGGCGGGACAGCCGGGGCAAGGCGGGTTTATCGCTGCCGGCGCAGGAGTTGTGGTTTTCGCACACCGCCGGCGCCGCCCGCGCCTTGGGGCTAGAAGGCGTGGTGGGCAACTTGCTGCCGGGCTGTGAAGCCGATTTTGTGCTGCTCAACCCGGGCGCCACACCTTTGCTGGCGCGTCGCAGCGCTCAGGCCGGCAGCATCGAGGAGCTCCTGTTTGCCCTGATTGTCCTGAGCGATGAGCGGGTGATCGAGCGCACGGTGATTGCCGGTCGCACGCCTGCCTGAAACTCTATCCGGCACGGCCCGGGTGCGAGCCTGTGCGCTCCCTACAATGGGGGTCTACAGGGGAAGCGCGATGAGCATCAAGAGCGACAGGTGGATACGGCGCATGGCCGAGCAGCATGGGATGATCGAGCCCTTTGAACCTGCCCAAGTCAGGCAGGCCGAGGGTGGTCGCAAGATCATCAGCTACGGTACCAGCAGCTACGGCTACGACATTCGCTGCGCCCCTGAGTTCAAGGTCTTCACAAATATTCATTCGACCGTGGTCGACCCCAAGAATTTCGATGAAAAAAGCTTCGTCGACTTTCACGGCGACAGTTGCATCATTCCGCCCAATAGTTTCGCCCTGGCCCGTACCCTGGAGTACTTCAGAATTCCGCGCAATGTGCTGACCATCTGCCTGGGTAAGAGCACCTATGCCCGCTGTGGCATCATCGTCAACGTCACCCCTTTCGAGCCGGAGTGGGAGGGCTATGTGACGCTGGAGTTCTCCAACACCACCCCGTTGCCGGCGCGCATCTACGCCGGCGAGGGTTGCGCGCAGGTGCTGTTTTTTGAGAGCGACGAGGTCTGCGAAACCTCCTATAAGGACAGGGGCGGCAAGTACCAGGGCCAGGTTGGTGTCACCTTGCCAAAAGCTTGAACTGCCTGGTCGATGCGCACGAACAAATACTTTCACATTTGGCAAGGCTTAAAATGAGAGTTTTTTGCCGGGACAATTTCTAGCAGGGTCAAAGGAATCAGGCTTGAACGATCCGACCATTCATTGGCCGCCGTCTGACGCGGCTGTGCCCCAGCATGTGGCCATCATCATGGATGGCAATGGCCGTTGGGCCAAGCAGCGCGGTCTGCCGCGAACTTTTGGGCACAGCAGCGGTGCGCGGCAGGTCAAAGCCTTGATCAACCACTGCGCGGATAGCGGCGTTGCCTTTTTGACCCTGTTCGCCTTCAGTTCGGAGAATTGGAAGCGGCCGGCCGAAGAGGTATCCAGTCTGATGAGTCTTTTTGTGCTCTATCTGGAAAAAGAGATACGCGCCATGCGCATGGAGGGGGTGCGTTTGCGGGTGATTGGCGATATTTCCCGTTTTGACGGTCGCCTTCGCAATCTGATTGCCGATGCCGAGCGCGAGACAGCGGATAACAAGCGCATCACCGTGACGGTAGCGGCCAATTACGGCGGGCGCTGGGATATGGTCGAAGCGGTCCGCCGCTGGCAGCAGGCCCACCCCGGCCAGTCGGCCCTGGACCTGAGCGAAGACGATCTTGCGCCTTATTTAAGCACCGCCCATGCGCCCGACCCTGACTTGCTGATACGCACCGGCGGTGAGTCGCGCATCAGCAATTTTCTCCTGTGGCAATTGGCGTATGCTGAGCTTTACTTTAGCGATGTGCTTTGGCCGGATTTCTCCATCCAGGAGATGGATAAGGCCCTGGCCTGGTTTGCCGACAAGGACAGGCGCTTCGGTGCTGTGAGCGATCGCGTCGCCAGTTAAGGCCGGCGCGCGGGTTCAGCCTTGCCGAACGCCTGGTGCGGCCGTGAATTTTCTGTTTGAGGTTTCATGCTGAAATATTTGTCCCGTTTCCTGCCCCTGCTCCTGGTCGGCATGGCTGCCAGCGCCCAAAACGCCGGCTTGAACTTTGTGCCGGCCGGTGCTGCATCCTTGAACCGCGCTGCAAATGACCTTGCGATGCCCGGCTTGGGTACGCCCGGCTTGGGTACGCCCGGCTTGAATGCGCCCGGCTTGAATGCGCCCGGCTTGAATGCGCCCGGCTTGAATGCGCCCGGCTTGAATGCGCCCGGCGCGGCGCCGCCTGCCGGCGCCGCAACCGCGCCAGAGAGCCGCCTTCGGCCGGTATCGAGACCGCAGCCCAACCAGTTCCAGCGCTTTGTGCAGGAGACAACCGGGCGTGCGCTACCCTCGTATGGCAGTGAGCTGTTCAGTCAGGCCCAGGCCTACTCCCCGGATGCGGCCTTGCCCGCGCCGGCAGACTATGTGCTCGGTGTGGGTGACGAGCTGCGCATTCAGGTTTGGGGTGCGGTGGACTATGTCGGCAACCATGTCATCGACCGTCAGGGCCAAATCAGTCTGCCGCGGGTCGGGGTGGTCACTCTTGCGGGCGTGCCCCTGAACGACATTGAATCGCTCTTGCGTGCGCGTCTGAGTCGGGTGTTTACCAACTTCAGCTTGAGTGCCAGCATGGGAAGGCTGCGCGCCATTCAGGTCTATGTGGTCGGTCAGGCCCAGCAGCCTGGGACCTATCAGCTCTCGAGTCTGAGCACCTTGATCAACGCGGTTTTTGCCAGCGGCGGCCCCAATGCCAACGGCTCGATGCGCAACATCCAGCTGCGCCGCGGGGGGCAAACCGTCACCACCCTGGACCTCTATGAATTTATCGGCAAGGGCGACAAGGGGCGCGATGTGTCGCTGCAGACCGGCGATGTGATCGTTATCGCGCCGGCTGGTGCGCGCGTGGCCATCACCGGGGCATTGGACCAAGCCGCGATTTATGAGCTCAAGCCAGGCGGCAGCTCGCTCGGTGAAGTGCTGGCCCAGGGGGGAGGCCTGCCCGCCCTGGCCGATCCGCGCAAGGCCTTGCTCGAAAGGATCCTGAATGACCGCACGCCACCGAGGCAGGTTATCGATGTCACGCTCGACGCCCTGGGCCTGCAGACCGCCCTGCGCGATGGCGACGTGCTGACGGTTTTGCCCATCAGCCCTGCCTTTGCCAACGCGGTGACCCTGCAAGGGACGGTCGCTCAGTCGCTGCGCTACCGCTGGTTCGAGGGCATGCGGCTGCTCGATTTGTTGCCCGACCGTGAAGCCCTCATCTCTCCGGGCTATCACACCCGCAAGAACCTGTTGGTACAAAACCTGCAAACTCTCGCAGCGGGCGGCAAACTCGTCGAGCGGGTGCGGGGGCTGGCCGACGAAATCAACTGGGACTACGCGGTGGTGGAGCGCCTGGACAAGGAGCGCCTGAGCACGCAGGTGTTGCCCTTTCACCTGGGGCGTTTGGTTCTCAACAAGGACGCTGCCCAAAATCTGCTTCTCCTGCCCGGCGATGTAGTGACCATCTTTAGCAACAACGATCTGCGCTTGCCGGTCGCCCGCCGCACCCGTCTGGTGCGGTTGGAGGGCGAGGTCGCTGCCCCTGGGATCTACCAGAGCGAGCCGGGTGAAACGATCGCCCAATTGATCGCGCGTGTCGGCGGTTTGACCTCGCAAGCCTACCTCTTTGGCATCGAATTCACCCGAGAGACCGTGCGCCAGCGCCAGCAGGAAAACCTGGATACGCTGATTCGCCGGCTGGAGGCGCAGGCCCAATCACAAGCCACAAGCCAAGCGGCCAATGCCACCGGCGATCGCGCTGCACAGGCTCAGGTCACCCTGGCGGCCCAACAGGCGCAGCTGCGCAGCCAGATCGAACGCCTGAAAGAGCTCAAAAGCAACGGCCGGGTTGCCCTTGAGCTCGATCCCAGGGCCCGTGACTTGGCCGCGTTGCCGACCCTGACGCTGGAAGATGGCGACCGTATCGTCGTACCGGCGTCACCGGGCTTTGTGGCGGCCATGGGTTCTGTCAACAACGAAAATGTGTTTATTCACCGAACCGGCAAGACGGTGGCAGAGGTCATTCGCGCTGCGGGTCTGACGGAGGACGCAGAACCTGACCAGGCCTTCCTGCTGCGCGCCGATGGCAGCATTGTTGCCCGCCGCGATCGTGGTGGGTTTTGGGGACGGGGCGGCTTTGACGCCATCGAGCTGATGCCCGGTGACACTGTGGTGATACCGGCCATGCTAGACCGGGAGAGCCGTTACAACTTCCTGATTCGGGCGGCCAAGGACTGGACCCAGATCCTGGCCAATCTCGGTCTCGGTACGGCCGCCCTCAAGACCTTGCGCAATTGATACAAGGCAAGGACGCATGAACGACTCCAACCTACCCAGCGTGCCTGAAGACGAGGAGATCAGTCTGCTCGATCTGCTGCAGACGATCGCCGACAACCTCAGGCTGCTCATCCTGGGCCCTTTGCTCGCTGGTTTGGCAGCATTGGGCATCGCGTTTGCCATCGCGCCGACCTACACCGCTACGGTGCGCTTCCTGCCCCCCCAGCAGCAGCAAAGCTCGGCGGCGAGCATGCTGGCCAGCCTGGGCGCGCTCGGTGGCCTGGCCGGTGCGGCTTCGGGCCTGAAGAATCCCTCAGATCAATACCTGGCCTTCATCAAGAGCCGGACCGTGCAGGATGCGCTGATCGACCGCTTTGACCTCATCACGCGCTACGAAGCCGATCTGCGAGAGGACGCGCGCAAAACCTTGCAGGCCAGCTCGCGTTCCATCAGCGGGACCAAGGATGGGCTGATCACAGTCGAGGTGGATGACAAGGACCCGAAGTTCGCCGCTGAGTTGGCCAATGCGCATGTTCAAGAGCTGCAAAAGCTATTGGCCAGGCTGGCCGTGACCGAAGCGCAGCAGCGGCGCTTGTTTTTTGAAAAGCAGCTGCAGCAGGCCAAGGACAACCTGACCCGGGCCGAGCAGGCGCTCAAGGCCAGTGGCGTCAACAGCAGTGCGCTCAAGACCAGCCCGCAGGCGGCGGTGGAGGGGGTGGCGCGGCTGCGCGCTGGCATCACCGCGCAGGAGATCAAGATCGCCAGCATGCGGGGCTTTCTCAGCGAGACCGCGCCTGAATTCCGCCAGGCCTTGACCGAGCTGTCGGCCATGCGCACCCAGCTTGCGCGGGCTGAAGCGCAGGAGCCACAGAGCGCCGGCGGCAGCGATTATGTGGCGCGCTACCGAGACTTCAAATACTACGAGACCCTGTTCGATCTGTTTGCCAAGCAATACGAACTGGCCCGGGTCGACGAGAGCCGCGAGGGCGCGGTTATTCAGATCTTGGATGTGGCCCAGCCACCCGAGCGCAAGTCCAAGCCCAAGAAGGCACTGATTGCGGTCATCACCACGCTGGCGGTCGGCTTCGCTCTCTTGCTCTTCGTGTTTGTGCGCCAAGCCCTGGCCAATGCCAGCCGGAACCAGGAGTCGGCTGAAAAGTTCAGTCGGCTCAGGACTGCATTCGGCCGGGCCTTCGGGCGGAGCTGACAGACGCGGGCCGCTCCCGCCAATCGCAGGCGCTGCCCGTCAGCTGATTTTTCCGCCGACTTGCTTGATGTCGACCGGGGTGCTCAGCGCGGTCAGCGCAATGATCCGCAGCGCCTGAACATCTCGTCCAGGCTGAGGCTGGGTGAGCCCTGCTGCGGCAGCCAAGGCAGATGCACAAAGCCAGCCCTTACCTCTGTGCTGGCACTGTCTTGGGCTGAGCGCTCGGACAGGGCATGCATCAGGCTGTAGAACACATGATTGCAGACGTAGGTGCCGGCGGTGTTGGAGACCTCGGCAGGAAGATCTGCTTGCGTCAGAGCCTGCACACAGGCCTTCAAGGGCAGACTGCTGAAATAGGCGGCGGGGCCGCCGGCCACGATGGGCTCATCAATAGGCTGACGGCCAGCGTTGTCGGCAATGCGGGCGTCGTCCAGGTTAATCGCCACCCGCTCCAGCCCTATCTTGTCGCGACCGCCCGCCTGCCCCAGGCACAGCACCAGCGCTGGCAGTGGCCCGTTGAGAAGATCAAGCAGCTGGGCGCGGGCCACACCGAATTGTGTAGGCAGGCAGTGGGCTGCGACGGTGCGCCCCGCCAGGACCTGTCCGTGCAGTGTCTGCACGACCAGCGCACTGGGGTTCAGGCTCTGATGCTCGCCGAAAGCGTCAAAGCCGGTGATCAGGATCTGGCCCGCCAGGCTCAGACCAGCCCCCGAATGCGGGCCAGATGGCTGGCCTGCGAGCGGCTCTTGACGTTCATGCGTCGGAACAGGCGCCACAGGTGAACCTTGACGGTGTGCTCGCTGATCTTGAGCTCGTCGGCGATGTCCCGGTTGCTCAGCCCGCGGTCGAGCATGATCAGCAACTGCTTTTGCCGCTTGGACAGCTTTTCTGGCGCCGAGCCGGTCTCCTCGCCGCCTTGTATCAGGAGTGCTTTGAGCTGCTTGGTGATTTCGGCCGCGCCGGCTGATTTGGTCACGAAGGCTTCGGCGCCGGCCTCCATGGCCAGGTCCTCATAGTCCTGGGCTGCTGCGGCAGACAGCACCACCAAAGGCACCTCGGGCAGTTGCTGCTTGAGCTCGCGAACGCCAGAAACGCCGTGGGTGTCGGGCAGCTTGAGATCCAGGCAGATCAGCTCGGGCTGGCCGTGCGCCTGGACCGCAGGCGCTACCGCCGCCAGACGGTCGAGCTCAACCACATTGAATTTGCTGTCCAGACGGCGGATCAGCATGACCACCGCCTCGCGCAGCAGCGGATGGTCGTCCACAACAAAAATGCTCATGGGAGTCCGTCGGTTCGAAAGGGTTATTGAAAGAGTAAACGGCCTCGGTCAGAACTCGCATTCCACCCTGGAATTTACTTAGATTTCTAGTGAAGCGATGGGGAATGATAAAGCATTTTCACAATTATGTGAACGGCAAATTGAACACTTTCTTCTAGTTTTACTTAGGCTTCTGAGCCAGGTTTAAGGCCTGCAAAGCCTGCTCCAGGGCAGGCTGCAGCGAGGGCTCTAGCGGCTCAAATGCGGCCGCATGGCTTTGTAGAACGGAAATATCGCCCTGTTTGAGCCTGCCCACCAGGGCACCCACCTCTTGCGGGGAGGACAAACCCAGGCTTTGCAACAGCACATCGCCACCGACCGAGAGGAGCTTGAAATAAAACTTTCCGTCACTCTCGCGATACTGTTTGATGCTTGCTAATGCTTGCGTTGCGGCATTTTCTCGGCCCGCGGCCTGGCCGGTCGAGCGCAGGCTGCGCAAGCCCACCACCTGCCTGAGTTCGGCCATGAAGGGGGTGGCGATTTGCCGCGCTTTGCTGGCACCGGCTTGCAGGATGTCTTCGATCTGGCCGGGCTGGGACATCAGGCGATCGTAGGAGTCACGCATCGGGGCGATTTCCCTGTCTATGCGCTCGAACAGCATCTGCTTGGCGTCGGCCCAGGCGATGCCATCGGCATAAGCCTGACGCAGAGCCTGTGTTTCTTGGGCACTGGCAAACGCGCGGTAGATCTCGAACAGCGCCGAGCCCTCGGTGGCCTTGGGCTCGCCGGGCTTGCGCGAATCCGTCAGCATCGATGCGATCTGCTTGCGCAAGACCTCGCGTCCGGCGAACAGGGCGATGGTGTTGTCATAGCTCTTACTCATCTTGCGACCGTCCAGTCCGGGCAGAGTGGCCACCGACTCTTCAATCGCCGCCTCGGGCAGCACCAGGTGCTTGCCGTAAAGGTGGTTGAAGCTGGCGGCCATGTCGCGCGCCATTTCGATGTGCTGGATCTGATCGCGCCCAACCGGCACCTGATGCGCTTTGAAAATCAGGATGTCGGCGGCCATCAGCACCGGGTACATGAACAGTCCAACCGTCACATCGGAATCTGGATCGCTGCCTGCGCTGGTGTTCTTGTCGACCTGGGCCTTGTAGGCATGGGCCCGGTTGAGCAGGCCCTTGCCCGTCAGGCAGGTGAGGAACCAGGTCAGCTCAGGGATCTCGGGAATGTCCGACTGCCGGTAGAAGGTCACCCGTTCGGGGTCGAGCCCAGCAGCCAGCCAGGTCGCCGCTATCTCCAGCGTCGAGCGCTGTATCCGCTCGGGTTCGCCGACCTTGATCAAGGCGTGGTAATCGGCCAGGAAATAAAAGCTCTGCACACCCGGCTCAAGGCTGGCTTTGACGGCCGGGCGTATCGCGCCCACATAGTTGCCCAGGTGGGGCGTGCCCGAGGTGGTGATGCCGGTCAGTACGCGCAAGTTCTTCATGGTGATCCAGGGTTTATTCAGGGTCCGAGCAGCCAGGCCAGGGGCTTGAGCAGCGTGGCTACGGCCTGGTAGCTCAGGTCCATCAGCGGTCGCATCCAGAGCTGGCTGACCACACCGGTCAGCACCAGGGCCATCACGATGAAAAAGCCCCAAGGCTCGATGCGCGAGAGCAGCACCGCCTGGCGCCAAGGCAGCAGGCCAACCAGAATGCGGCCACCATCGAGTGGCGGTAGTGGAAACAGATTGAAGGCGAACATGACCAGGTTGACCAAAACGCCGGCCTTGCACATCTCGAGGAAAAATTTCTCGCTCACGCCTGCGCTGCCCAGCAGGTAAAAAGCCGCACCCCAAGCCAGGGCCTGCAGAAAATTTACCCCCGGCCCTGCAAGCGCGACCCAGATCATGTGTTGCTTGGGTTTGCGCAGCCTGCCGAAATCCACCGGCACCGGTTTGGCATAGCCGAACAAAAAGCTGCCGCTGGTGGCGAAATAAAGCAGCACTGGCATCAGCACAGTCCCAATCGGGTCAATGTGATGCAGCGGGTTGAGGGTCAAGCGCCCCATCTGCCAGGCGGTGGGATCGCCGAAATAGCGGGCTGCATAGCCGTGGGCGGCCTCGTGCACCGTGATGGCAAACAGCACCGGCAGCGCGTACAGCGCCACCGTCTGCATCAGTTGGGCGAAATCCATGCGGGGATTGTCTCAGAGGCCGGTTGCTGAGCTGCGGCGCAGGCTGCCTAGTGCAGACCGATGGCAGCCAGGCTGCCCCGTCCCGCCCTGATCAGCTCAGGCTCCAGACCCCGGCCCATGGGCACCAGATCGATGACCGTGGTGGGCTCGAGCGGGCAGGCGCCGGCTTCGACCACGCCGGCCAATTCATGTTCCAAGTGCTGGCGGATCTGGCCCGCATCAGCCAGGGGCTCGCCCTGCCCCGGCAGGATCAGCGTGGTCGACAGCAGCGCCGATCCATGCTCCTCCAGCAAGGCCTGCAGGACGCGGTGCTCGGGAACGCGCAGGCCTATGGTTTTGCGCGAACGGTGGCTGAGCCGGCGCGGCACCTCCTTGCTCGCATCGAGGATAAAGGTATAGGGCCCTGGGGTGGCCGCCTTGAGCAGGCGGAACTGGCGGTTGTCGACCCGCGCAAAGCTGGCCAACTCGCTCAGGTCGCGGCACAGCAGGGTCAGGTGATGACGCTCGTCGACGCCCCGTACGCGCCGCAGCTTGTCGGCTGCCGGCTTGTCGTCGAGGTGGCAGACCAAGGCGTAACTCGAGTCGGTGGGCACGGCCAGCACACCGCCAGTGGCCAGCAACTCACAGGCCCGCTTGAGCAGGCGCCGCTGCGGGTTTTCCGGGTGGATGTCAAACAACTGGGCCATGATCTGGGCGCGGGCGGGGCGCTTGTGGACAAGCGTCTCAGGCCGGCTCAAGAACGGCTTGCCGCGCCGACCGCGTCTGCCGCAGTGTCAGCCAGGCACCGCTCGCACCGCAAGCGGCGATCACGCACATGCCCAGCAGCGACCAACCATCGGGCGTGTGGGAAAACACCAGCCAGCCCCCCAACACCGCAAAGGCAATCTGTGCATACATGTAAGGGGCCATGGTGGCGACCGCAGTGCGCTCAAAAGCCAGGATGAGCAGGAAATGGCCGATCGAGGCGCACAGACCCATCAGCACCATCAGCCCCCATTGCTGAGCACTCAGCTCGGTCCAGACCCAGGGCAGCGCCACCGATGACACCAAGGTGCCGACCCAGCCGGTATACAGGTGCATGGTCAGCGGATCTTCGCTGCGCACCATGCGACTGGTTAGCAATTGGAAACAGGAATTGAGCACCAATACGCCCAGTGGCAGCAGGGCCACCCCGGTAAAGGTTTCGGCGCCGGGACGAATGATGATCAAGGCGCCGGAAAATCCGCCCACCACCAGCAGCCAGCGCATGGGCGAGACCGCCTCTTTGAAGATGAGCGCTGCCAGCACTGTGATCAGCAAGGGCACCAGCGAGACGATGGCGGTAAATTCGGCGACCGCAATATGCTGCAGGGCCACAAAGGCGGCCAGACTGCTGGTCACCAGCAGCAGCCCCCGCAGCAGTTGTAACCAGGGGCTGGCGGTGCGCCAGATTGACAGCCCGCGCCGTGGCACCAGCACGGCGGTGGTAAACAGGGCCTGGAAAAAATAGCGGAACCATAAGGCCATGAGCATCGGGACTGTGCCCAGCACCAGCTTGGTAACGGTGTCGAGCGTGGCGAACAGGGCCACTGCGCCCAGCGTCAGCCCTATCCCTGCCAGGGCCGAGGGCGAGACGGCGGACGCCCTCACTGGATGCGCTCTTGCAGCAACTCCCAGACCGGTATCAAGCCGCCGGGCAGGTAAGGCAGGGTGCCGAGGTCGGTGTGGCTCTCGTCGGGGCTGTGAAAGTCACTACCGCGTGAGGCCGCCAAGGAAAATTCTTTGGCCATGTCTGCATATTTGAGGGCCTCTTGCGCGCTGTGGCTGCCGGTGACCACCTCAACCGCCCGCCCACCATGCAACTTAAATTCGGTGAACAGGGCGTATTCTTCATTGGGGGTGAATTTGTAGCGCGCCGGATGGGCAATCACTGCCACCCCGCCGGCCTCGGTGATCCAGCCCACCGCATTTTTGAGCGTGGCCCAGCGGTGCGGCACAAAACCGGGCTTGCCCTCGGTCAGGTATTTGCGAAACACCTCGTTGGTGTCCTTGCACACCCCCACCTCCACCAGAAAGCGGGCAAAGTGCGTGCGCGATACCAGATCGGGGTTGCCGACAAACTTGAGCGCGCCTTCGTAAGCGCCAGAAATGCCAACCTTGGCCAGGCCATCGGCCATCTCCTGCGCCCGCTGCGCCCGCCCGCCCCGGGTGGCTTGCAGGCCGAGCCGCAAGGATTCGTTATCGGGATCAAAGCCTAGCCCGACGATGTGTACCGTCTCGCCAGCAAAGGTCACCGAGATTTCGGTGCCGCTCAGGTAGCCCATGCCCTGGCTGCTAGCGGCAACCGCTGCTCGCTTTTGACCTCCGACCTCATCATGGTCGGTCAGGGCCCACAGTTCCACCCCGCCGCGGCTTGCTCGTTCGGCCAATGCTTCGGGTGTCAAGGTCCCGTCAGAGACGACCGAGTGGCAGTGCAGATCGGCATTGAGGATGTTGTGGGCATTCATCACGCAGTGGATTTTAAGTCGCTCTCGCCTGGCCAGCGCGCCGGCCCGGGTCCGCTGTGCGACTGAGAAGGTCTTTCGCCTCCTTTAGGCTTCAGCCGCCTCGACGATGAAGCGCACCCGCCGAACGCCCTGCCACTCGTCCGCGTCCAGGCGGAAGGCCAGCTTGACGCGCTGGGGCAGTGCTTCAGTGCGGCCGAACCAGATGCCGTCCACGTCCTGCCCCTGGTGCTTGAGCTTGAGCATCAGATGCTTGTCACTGACCAGCCGCTGCGACAGCACCTGTAACTCTTCACTGAAGGTTGGCGCCGCAAAGCCCTGGCCCCAGACCTGCTGTTGCAAGGCGTCAACCACATCGGCGCGCCGGTATTCGGGCGCCAGCGGACCGTCGGTTTCCAGCCGGCGGGTCAGGGTGGCAGCGTCCAGCCATTCGCGGGCCACCTGTTCCAGGGCGGATTGGAAGGTGTCGAACTGATCGCGCGCGACGGTACAGCCGGCCGCCATGGCGTGGCCGCCGAAGCGCAGCAGCACGCCTGGGTGGCGCTTGGCCACCAGGTCGAGCGCGTCGCGCAGATGAAAGCCAGCGATCGAGCGGCCCGAGCCTTTGAGCTCATGCGATTTACCCTCGGCGCCGCTGGCGGCAAACACAAAGCTGGGCCGGTGCAGCTTGTCTTTGAGGCGCGAGGCCACGATGCCGACCACGCCTTCGTGAAAGTCCGGGTGAAAAATCACCACCGCGGGCGGCGTCTGGTCCGATTCCAGGGCCATGGCGTCGGCGGCCAGCATGGCCTGCTCGCGCATATGGCCCTCGATGTCGCGTCGCTCACGGTTGATGCGGTCGAGCTCGCCGGCCAGTGCTGCGGCGCGCACCGCATCGTCAGTGAGCAAGCATTCAATGCCCAGCGTCATATCGGACAGGCGGCCGGCGGCGTTGATGCGCGGGCCCAGCGCAAAGCCGAAATCCATGCTGCTGGCGCTGGCCGTTTTGCGACCGGCGACCTGCAGCAGCGCGTTCAAGCCCGCAGGCATCTGACCGGCCCGGATGCGCTTGAGACCTTGGGCCACCAGGCGCCGGTTGTTGGCATCGAGCTTGACCACATCGGCCACCGTGCCCAGGGCCACCAGCGGCAGCAAGCTGTCGAGCCGGGGCTGACCGCCGCTAAAGACGCCGCGCTCGCGCAGCAGGGCGCGCAAGGCCAGCAGCACATAGAACATCACCCCAACGCCAGCCATGGACTTGCTCGGGAACGGACAGCCGGGCTGGTTGGGGTTGACGATCACATCGGCCTCGGGCAGTCGGATCTGGCCGTCGATCAGCGCCGGCAGATGATGGTCGGTGACCAGCACCTGCAGGCCGAGCGCACGTGCTCTGGCCACGCCTTCGATGCTGGCGATGCCGTTGTCCACCGTTACCAGCACATCGGCGCCGCTGGCTTTGACCCGCTCGGCGATGCTGGCCGTCAGGCCGTAGCCGTCAACCACCCGGTCGGGCACCAGATAGCTCACGCGATTGAAGCCCAGGGCCTGGCCCAGCAGACGCAGACCGCGAACAGCCACCGCGCAGGCGGTGGCGCCGTCGCAGTCGTAGTCGGCGACGATGCATATCGCGCGACCGGCCTGCATCGCATCGGCCAATAACTGGGCGGCGGCATCGGCCTGCAGCAGCTGTGTGGGCTCGATCAGCAGGGCCAGGCCGTCGTCGAGCTCGGCCGGGTTGTGCACGCCCCGGGCCGCATAGAGCTGGGCCAGCAGCGGATGCACGCCCGCTTGCTGCAAAGCCCAGACGCTGCGCGGCGGCGCGTCCCTGACAGTGATTTTCATAGTTCTTCCTTGAGGGGCCAGGGATGGGGCCGCAAGAGCTTGGTCAGCCAGCTCATCAGTCCTGCGCCTGCCGATTGCAGCGTGACAAAGCCCCGTTCGCCGCACAGCGTCAGCGTGATCGACTGGCCTGCTTGCTGGCGGGCCAGCAGCGGTCGCAGCACCGTCTCGTCCAGCTGCGCCCAAGTCTGAGCATAGGCGGCCCAGTCGCCGGCCATGGCAGCCGGGGCGAGTAGGCGGCTCAGGTGTACCGCCTGCGGCGCGCGCATGGCCGCTGGCAGGCAGCCGGTACCGCTGAACCACAGGGAGTTGATGGGCAGTTGTCTGCGCGCGGCCCTGGCCTCGTTGATCGGGTGGGTGTAGAGCAGCATCTGCATTTCGTTTTGCAAGCGGCGCAGCAAGCGCGCCGACGCGCCGCTGGGCAGCCAGGGATCGACATCTCGGCTTATTACCCGGTCCAGCGAGGCGGTGGGGATGTCCATGGATGAGCCCTGTACCAGCCAAAGCCCAGGTGAGTGGTGGTGCAGTTGCAGACCATCGGCGGCGAAAAAGGGAGCCATATCCTCCATCAGTGCAAGCGACTCCTCGGCACGGATGGGCAGCAGATCCGGCTCACTCACGCTGGCCTGCTCCCGGCCCATGGCCCAATGGCACAGCCTGAGCTGACCCCAGGGTCCTTGCGTCTTCAGGCCCAGTGCGGCCGCTTGCGCTGCGGCCCAGGGCAAGAGCCCGTCGGCCAGCTCTGGCCAGCCCAGGGCCAGGGCCAAAGCCCGCTCGTGCGGCGGACTCAGGCTGTCGGCCTCGCCCCGGAAAATCGCGCTGCGGTCCATGCCTGCCAGCAATTGCCGCACAGCGCCGGTGTGGCTGGCAGGCAGGTCTTTGATGAGCGCTGCCCCTTGCGGGTCCTGGCAGGCGGCAAAGGCAATGATCAGGTGCTCTGCCTCGTGCACGCTGACCTGCCCGGGTCTAAGAACATTTGATTCATCAAGAGCCATGGTTGTATTGTCCCGATTCCGGCGAGGCTGGGCCCCGGTCGGCCGGTGCCACAATGTCGGGATGGCTATTCCTTATGAGCTGATGCTGGGCTGGCGCTACACCCGCTCGGGTCGTGCCTCGCGGCGCAACGGCTTTATTTCCTTTATCTCTGGGGTGTCCATGCTGGGCATCGCGCTGGGCGTGGCCGCCCTCATCATCGTGCTGAGCGTGATGAATGGCTTCCAAAAGGAGGTGCGCGACCGCATGCTCGGCGTGATTTCGCATATCGAGGTGCAGGCGGCCGATGGGGGCGCCATCAAGGACTTGAACGGCACGCTCGAAGCCTTGCGTCGGCACCCGGCCGTGGTGGGCGCGGCGCCTTTTGTTTCGGCCCAGGCCTTGCTGGCCCGCGGCGAAGAGATGAAGGGTGCTTTGCTGCGCGGCATAGACCCCAGCCTGGAAGGGCAGGTCAGCGAGTTGGCGGGCCAGCAAAAACTGCTCGATCAACTGCGCCCGGGCGAATTTGGCATCGTCCTCGGTATTGAATTGGGCCGCTCCATGGGCCTGCGCACGGGCGATGCCATCACTTTGATCGTACCCGGCGGGCAGGTCACTCCAGCCGGCGTGGTGCCGCGCCTCAAGCAGATGCGGGTGACGGGGTTTTTTGAGTCGGGCCATTTTGAATTCGACTCGGGTCTGGCTCTCTTGCATCAGGAAGATGTTCAGCGACTGATGCGGCTTGAGGGCCCGGGCGGCATTCGGGTCAAGTTGCGCGACCTGCACCAGGCCCGCAGCGTCGGCCAGCAACTGGCCGCGATGTTGCCCCCCGACCTGGTGGTGCGCGACTGGACCAGCCACAACCGCATCTGGTTTGCTGCGGTTCAGTTGGAAAAGCGCATGATGTTCATCATCTTGACCCTGATCGTGGCGGTGGCTGCGTTTAACCTGGTCAGCACGCTGGTGATGACGGTGACTGATAAGCGGGCCGACATTGCCATCTTGCGCACGCTGGGCGCCAGCCCGCGCAGCATCATGGGGATTTTTATGGTCCAAGGGGCGATGGTGGGTGTGGTGGGCACAGGTGCAGGCTTGGCGCTGGGCCTGCTGATTGCCTTCAATATCGATGTCATCGTGCCAGCGCTCGAACGCCTGCTCAGCGCCAGCTTTTTGCCGCGCGAAATTTATCTGATCAGCCGCATGCCCAGTGACCCACAGGCGGCCGACATTCTGCCGATTGCCTTGATTGCGCTGGTGCTGGCCTTCCTGGCCACCCTCTATCCGAGCTGGCGCGCCAGCCGAGTTAACCCAGCCCAGGCCCTGCGCTATGAGTGAGTCCTCCACGCCCCAGAGCGCTGCGGTGCAGGCCCCGGTGCTGCAGGCCCAGGGCCTGGGCAAGCGCTTTGTCGAAGGGCCGCTGGATGTGCAGGTGCTCAGCGGCGTGGACCTGCAGGTTTCGGCCGGCCAAACCCTGGCCATCGTCGGCGCCTCCGGCTCGGGCAAGAGCACCTTGCTGCACTTGCTCGGAGGGCTTGATGCGCCCAGCGCCGGACGGGTGCTTTTGCTGGGGCAGGAGCTGGCCCATCTATCGGCCAGCGAGCAAGGTCGACTGCGCAACCGGCATTTGGGTTTTGTGTACCAGTTTCACCATTTGCTGCTCGAATTGAGCGCGCTGGAAAACGTCGCCATGCCACTCTTGATAGCCCGTCAGCCTAAAGCGGCTGCGCTGCGCGCTGCCGCGGCCACCTTGGAGGCAGTGGGCCTGGGGCATCGGCTGCAGCACCGGCCGGCAGAGCTTTCCGGCGGCGAGCGTCAGCGGGTGGCGATCGCCCGCGCTCTGGTCACCCGGCCAGATTGTGTGCTGGCCGACGAGCCCACTGGCAACCTGGATCGCAGCACGGCCGCGATGGTGTTTGAGTTGATGCTGCAGCTGGCCCGAGAGCAGGGCACCGCCTTTGTCGTGGTGACGCATGACGAGGCCCTGGCTGGCCGCTGTCAGCAGCGCCTGCGTCTGCTCCAGGGGCGTCTAGTGGACGCCTGATCAGCTGGCCAGTTGCCGCCGCTGCGACCTCAGGCGATGCGGTTGAACCAGAGCATGGACAGGCCGGCCGACAGCAGGGCCAGTGCAGCGCCGACCAGGGCCAGCAGGCCGGAGATCTCGGTGTCTTTTTTCTGCATCGTCAGCTTGGAGCTCAGCGAGGTGTAGACCTTTTTGAGGTCCTGCGCGGTGCCGGCATAAAAATACTCGGCCTGCGTCTTGGCCGCGATGGCCTTGAGCGATTCCTCGTCCAGCCTGACCCGCATCGACCAGCCTTCAAAGCCTATGGTTTCGCCATTGACCGTGCCCACGCCCACGGTATAGACCCGCACGCCATAGTCGGCGGCGAGCTTGGCCGCCTCCATCGGATCCACGCCGGTGGTGCGCTGCCCGTCGGTCAGCAAGATGATGGCCGTTGATCCATTGGAGCCGGGCGCCACCGGCTCATAGGTTTTTTTGGCCGCCTTGGCCTTGTCATCCAGACTGGCGCCTTGCGGTCGGCTGCCGTATTGCATCTTCGACAGGTCGATGTCGGCATCGGGAAACAGCTCGGCCAGCGACATGACGATGCCATTGCCGATGGCAGTCCCGCGCTGCATCTGGAACTTGTCGATCGCCGCCACCAGATCTTCGCGGTTGACGGTGGCCGGCTGCACCACCGAGGCGGTGCCGGCAAAGGCCACGATCGCCACCTTCACCTGCCTGGGCAAATCAGCGAGGAAGGCCTTGGCCGCATTCTGGGCTGCCACCAGCCGGTTGGGCTCGACGTCGGTGGCACGCATGCTGCCCGAGACATCCATGGCCAGCACGATGGTTTCCTGCTGCGAGGGCAGGCGGATGGTGGCAAAGGGCCGGGCCGAAGCCAGCAGCAGGGCGCCCAGGGCCAACAGAAACAGCAGTGGCGGCAGGTGTCGGCGCCAGCTGCTGCTTCCCGCCATGGCCTCGCGCACCATGGCCAGGCTGGCATAGCGCAAGGCCGCTTGCCGCTTGCGTTTCATCAGCCACAGGTAAAGCAGTACCAAGGCTGGCAGGAGCAGCAGCAACCACAGGAGATCGGGCCAAAAGAAAGTCATGGGCGTGGGACGGGGTGTGGGTCGGACAGGGCCTCAGGCCGCCTGCAAGCTGCCGCCGGGTCCGCGCAGCCTGCGTTTGCGCAACTGGCAAAAACGCACCAGGGCATCGAGCAGGTCGTCGTCGGTGCGCAGCTCCAACGCGTCGACGCCGCTGCGCGCCAGCGCCAGCCTGAGGTTTTGCTCGCGTGCCTGGGCGAGCTCGGCAAAGCGGCGCCGAAAGCGCTTGTCATGGGTGTCTACCCACAGGGTCTGACCGGTTTCGGCATCGCGCAGGGGCAGCAGACCGATGTCGGGCAGGTCCATCTCCAGCGGGTCATACAGGCGTACCGCCACCACATCGTGACGCTGGGCCAGCAGGCCCAGGGCCTGCTCCCACCCAGGCTCGCTGATGAAGTCGGACACCAGGACAATCGTCGAGCGACGGCGTATGCCCTGGGTTGCGGTGCGCAGCAGGTCATGTAACCGGGTTGGGGCGCTGCTCACCTGAGCGGGGCGCTGGCGCAGCAGGTGCATCAGTTGCAACACCTGCGGCCGCCCGCCTCGGGCCGGCAAGACCGCGTCAACCTGCGAGCGGTAAATCATGGCGCCGACCCGGTTGCCCTCGCGGGTGAGCATGCGCGCCAGCACCGCAACCAACTCCTGGGCCAGGTCGCTCTTGCGCTGCTGGCCTGAGCCAAAGTCAACCGAGCCACTGAGGTCGAGCAGGAACCAGGCGCTCATCTCACGGTCTTCGGTAAACACCCGCACGTGTGGCTGGTCCATGCGTGCGGTCAGGTTCCAGTCGATGTGCCTAACATCGTCGTGGTGTTGGTATTCGCGCAGGTCGGCCAAGTCCATGCCCTGGCCCCGCATCACGGTTCGGTGATGGCCCTGCAGCAGGCCGTCGAGGCGACGCAGCACCGTCCATTCCAGCCGGCGCAGCAGGTTTTCGGCGAGCTCGACCAAGGGCGCAGGCGCAGGCACCGGCGCAGGCGTCGGCGTCGGCGTCGGCGTCGGCGCAGCGCCGCGCAGCAGCTTAGGCAGCCAGCTTGTCATGCTCGAGTGGCTTGGCCGGCGCTGCGATCTTGGCCATGATGCGCGCGATCACCGTGTCGCTGTCCAGGCCCTCCGACAGGGCCTCATACGACAGCACCAAGCGGTGGCGCAGGACATCGGGCACCAGATCACTCATGTCTTCGGGCAACACATAGCTGCGGCCACGCAGCAGAGCCAGCGCGCGGGCGCCTTCAGTCAGGGCAATCGTCGCGCGCGGGCTGGCGCCAAAGGTGATCAGCCGCTTGAGGTCAGCTAGATCATGGCGTTGCGGGTAGCGGGTGGCCGAGACCAGCCGCACCGCATAGTGCAGCAGCGAAGGATCTACATAGACCTTGCGGCACTCGGCCTGCAAGGCGGCGATTTGCTCAATGCTGGCCACCGCGCTGACCTCCACCTTGGGGCCGATCATGCGCTCGACGATGACGTACTCCTCCTCATCGCTCGGGTAGTCGACCAGCACCTTCATCATGAAACGGTCCACCTGCGCCTCGGGCAGCGGGTAGGTACCCTCGGTCTCGATCGGGTTTTGGGTGGCCATCACCAGAAACGGGCGCGGCACCGGATGGCTTTGGCCCGCGATGGTGACCTGCCTTTCCTGCATCACCTCCAGCAGTGCGCTTTGAACCTTGGCAGGCGCTCGGTTGATCTCGTCGGCCAGCAGCAAGTTGGTGAACACAGGTCCGAGCGAGGTACCGAATTCGCCGGTTTTCTGGTTGTAGATGCGGGTGCCCACCAGATCTGCGGGCACCAGATCGGGCGTGAACTGTATGCGCTTGAACTGCCCGCGCACGGTATCGGCCAGGGTCTTGACGGTCAGCGTCTTGGCCAGGCCGGGCACGCCTTCGACCAGCAAATGGCCCTGGGCCAGGATGGCGATCATCACCCGTTCAAGGAAACGGTCTTGGCCGACCACCACCCGCTTGACCTCATAGAGGATCTGTTCCATCAAAGCGGCGGTGTCGGTAGCGGGCGCAGAGTTCATGGCTGTCCTGGTCGAAGCTGTAGGTTTTAGAAGGGGGGCATTCCGACGGCTGAGGCTGCGCTTTCAATCGGTACCGCAAAGCCGATGCCGATGAAGGTGCGCTGCTGTGAGGGGTTGTAGATGGCAGTCACAATGCCCACCACCTGGCCGTCCATGGTGACCAGCGGCCCGCCCGAGTTACCCGGGTTGGCGGCCGCATCAAACTGGATCAGATTGCGCATTTCCTGCTGGCCTTCAGGCGAGCGAAAAGCGCGCTGCAGCCCGGAGATCACGCCGGCCGAGGCCGAGGGCCCGATGCCAAAGGGAAAGCCCACCGCCAACACCTCGTCGCCCGGGACCAGGTCGCTGGTCGAGCGCATCGTGGCGGCCATCAAATCGTCAGGAATCTTGTGGGCCTGCAGCACGGCCAAGTCGTTTTCCGGCTGCGCGCTGGTGAGCGAGGCCGTGGTCTCCAGCCCGTCATAGAACTCGATACGGATCACGCTGGCGCCCTGCACCACGTGCAGATTGGTCAGGATGATCCCCTTGTCCACGATCACCACCCCGGTGCCTACGCTGCGCTGCACCAGTTCTCCGGTTTTGGGGTCGGGGCTCATGCCCAGTACCCGCACCACAGAAGGTCGGATCGCTTCATAGGCCTTGGCCACCTTGGAAGGCAGCTGCACCGTCTCCAGCGTCTTGAGTACCGCTGCGTCGATGTCTTTTTGGGTCAGCGCCGGTGGCATCTGCTGGATCAAGGAGATCAGGCTGGCCAGTGTTGCCAGGCTCAGCAGCGCGATGACAGTCCACAGCAGCCTGGGCTGCGACCAGTCGCGCACAAGCAAGCGGCGCAGGCGAGCTGGCTTGGGTGTGATCTCCCCTTCGGACGCGTGTTCGGGCACCGCGGACTCCGTGCGGGAGGGGGAGCTGCTGTAGAGGGCGGACCTTCGCATCAGTTCACCTCGAGGGGATGGGGGCTGGTCCGCGGGGCGGACCGGAACTTCTTCTTGAGAGTGTCACACGGTATCACGTTCGGTCCGGTCTTGCAGTCGGTGGGCTGGGCTTGAGGCATCATTCGCTCATGGTCTGGATCGATACCCACTGCCACCTGGACGCGCCCGAATTTGGGTCGGACCAGGGCGCGGTGCGCCGTCGCGCGCAGGACGGCGGCGTCCATCATTGCCTGATCCCCGCGGTAAGCCCGGCCAATTTTTCCGCCGTTCGGCAACTGGCGCACCGTTTTGGTGACAGCTATGCCCTGGGGATACATCCGCTGTTTGTCGCCGATGTGACCGATCGGCATCTGGCCGAGCTCGATGCGAGCCTGGGCGCGCAGCGCGATGACCCGCACCTTGTCGGCCTGGGCGAGATTGGCCTGGATTTTTTCGTCCCAACCCTGTGTACCCCGGCCATGCGCAGCCATCAGGAGCACATCTACCGCGAGCAGTTGCAGCTGGCGCTCAGGCACGAGCTGCCGGTCATCCTGCATGTGCGGCGATCGGCCGACCGCCTCCTGAAGTATCTGCGCGAGCTGGCCCCGGCCGCCGGCTGGCGCGGCATTGCCCATGCCTTCAATGGCAGCGAGCAGCAGGCCCGCGCCTTTTTGGAACTCGGTTTTAAGCTCGGTTTCGGCGGCGCGCTGACCTTCCCCGCTGCCCGACAACTGCAGCACTTGGCCCGCACCTTGCCGCTGCAGGCGCTGGTGCTTGAAACCGACGCGCCTGACATCCCGCCGCAATGGCTTTATCGCACCGCCGCCGAGCGTGCGGCCGGCATGCCTCAGGGCCGCAATGAGCCCGCCGAGCTGCCGCGCATTGGCCAGCAACTGGCCCAGCTTCGGGGCCTGCCCGTGCAAGTTCTGGCTGAGCAGCTGCAGCACAATGCCTTGACCGCTTTGCCCCGTTTGGCCGCTTTGCTCGCGGCCAGGCCCGCCCCGACAACGTCTTGAGAGCTTTTCACCGAATGCCCAGCCCCTTGCCTGCCGCGCTGCCCGAAGTCAGCTTTTCCGAGGACCAGGAAGTACGCCATCTGCACCTGGGCACGCCCTGGATCCAGGGCTCGATGCGCCGCGATGCCCCCTTCGATATTGAACTGGAGTACGTGCAGCGCATGATGGCCTGGCTGCTGTTTGTGCCGCCAGAGACTGTGCCCGATCGGCATGCCATGCAGCTGGGTCTGGGCGCTGGTGCGCTGACCAAGTTCTGCTTTAAGAAGCTGCAGATGCGCAGCACCGCCGTCGAGCTCAATGAGCAGGTGGTACTGGCCTGCCGCCAGTGGTTCAGGCTGCCTGCGCCCAGTTCACGCCTGCGCATTGTCGTGGCCGACGCCGGGCAGGAAATTGCCCGGCCCCAATATGCCGGGACGGTCGACGCCTTGCAGGTCGATCTTTACGACGAAGAGGCCGCCGCCCCGGTGCTCGATAGCTCGGATTTTTATGCCGACTGCCGCCGTCTGCTCACCGAGGACGGGGTGATGAGTGTCAACCTGTTTGGACGTCACCTTAGCTTTGAGCAATCGGTGAGCAAAATGGCGGCGGCCTTTGGCGAGTCGGCCTTGTGGGCTTTTCGGCCGACCCGCGAGGGCAACACCGTGGTGCTGGCTTTGCGCCGACCTCAGGCCTTGGAACGCCCGCTTATGGTGCAGCGTGCCCGGCATATTGAGTCGCAGTGGGGATTGCCGGCGCTCAAGTGGCTCAAGATCCTGCAGCCCTGGGCCTGAGGGTCTGAGCCCCCGGGCTTTGCGTAGTGGCGCCTAGGTGTAAGCCACATGCCGGCCGCGGCTTAAATCCATGCACAATCGGCCGGTCGTGAACTTCAGAGGAGTTGGTTTCGTGAATATCAAAAGTCAGAAGGACTTTGTGTCCGGGGTGATGTTCATGGTGGTCGGGGCTGCGTTTGCCTGGGGTGCCACCAAGTACAGCGTCGGGACTGGTGCGCGCATGGGCCCGGGCTACTTCCCCTTGATGCTGGGCATCTTGCTCACGATTTTGGGCGCGGTGGTGACCTTCAACGGCTTGGTCATTGAGCGTGTCGGCGGCGACAAGATCGGCAAATGGGCCTTCAAGCCGCTGTGCTACATCATTGGCGCCAATGTGATCTTCGGCGTTTGCCTCGGCGGTCTGCCCTCGATCGGGCTCAAGTCCCTGGGCTTAATCGTCGGCATCTATGTGCTGACTTTTGTGGCCAGCATGGCCGAGGCCGGCTGGAAGGTGAAGAACACCTTTATTCTGGCCTCCATCTTGTCGGTGATCAGCTACTTGGCTTTCATCAAACTGCTCAAGCTGCAGTTCCCGGTCTGGCCGGTTTATTTCACCGCCTGATCGGCTAGCAAGGAATCAAGACCATGGATCTCATTGCCAATTTGTCGCTGGGTTTTGGCGTGGCTTTCACGCCCATCAACATGCTCTATGCCCTGATCGGCTGCGTACTGGGTACGCTCATCGGGGTGCTGCCTGGCATCGGCCCGGTGGCCACCATTGCCATGCTGTTGCCAGCCACCTACGCCCTGCCACCGGTGTCGGCCCTGATCATGCTGGCCGGTATCTATTACGGTGCCCAGTATGGCGGCTCGACCACTGCCATTTTGGTCAATCTGCCGGGCGAATCGTCCTCGGTGGTGACTTGTATCGACGGCTACCAGATGGCGCGCAAGGGCAGAGCCGGTCCTGCTCTGGCATCAGCCGGTCTGGGCTCCTTCTTTGCCGGCTCGGTAGGCACGCTGATTCTGGCGGCTTTTGCGCCGCCCCTGACAGAACTGGCCTTCAAGTTCGGCCCGGCCGAGTATTTCGCACTGATGGTGCTGGGCCTGATCGGCGCGGTGGTGCTGGCGTCAGGCTCACTGGTCAAAGCGGTGGCCATGATCATTCTCGGCCTCTTGCTCGGCTTGGTCGGCACCGACGTCAATTCTGGCGTGGCTCGCTTCTCTTTTGATGTGCCCGAACTGACCGACGGCATCGGCTTTGTGGTGCTGGCCATGGGCATTTTCGGCTACGGTGAAATCATCAGCAACCTGTCTCAGCCCGAGCATGAGCGTGAGGTCTTCACCTCCAAGGTCAGTGGCCTGATGCCCACCGCTGAGGACCTCAAGCGCATGGCACCGGCGGTGCTGCGCGGCACGGTCCTGGGCTCCATGCTGGGCATCCTGCCTGGCGGTGGTGCGCTGCTGGCGGCGTTTGCGGCCTACGCGATTGAAAAGAAACTGGGCACCAAGCCGGGTGAGATTCCCTTCGGGCAGGGCAATATCCGCGGTGTGGCCGCTCCCGAGTCGGCCAACAACGCGGGCGCCCAGACCTCCTTCATTCCGCTGCTGACCCTGGGCATTCCGCCCAATGCGGTGATGGCGCTGATGGTCGGTGCGATGACCATCCACAACATCCAGCCCGGACCGCAGGTGATGACCAGCAACCCGGAACTGTTTTGGGGCCTGATCGCCTCGATGTGGATCGGCAACGCCATGCTGGTGATTCTGAATCTGCCGCTGATCGGCATGTGGATCAAATTGCTGACCGTGCCCTACCGCTACCTGTTCCCGGCCATTGTGTTGTTCTGCGCCATCGGGGTGTACTCGACCAACAACAACACCTTCGACGTCTGGATGGTGGCCATATTCGGTGTCATCGGTTATGCCTTCGTCAAACTCGGCTGTGAGCCCGCCCCTTTGCTTCTGGGCTTTATCCTGGGCCCGATGATGGAAGAAAACCTGCGCCGTGCCCTGCTGCTCTCGCGCGGCGACTGGTCGGTGTTCGTGACTCGGCCGCTGTCGGGCTCTCTTTTGGCGGTGGCCGTGTTGATGCTGGTCATCGTGCTGCTGCCCTCGGTCAAGAGCAAGCGGCAAGAAGCCTTCGTCGAAGAGTGATCGGGCTTGTGTGAATCAGCAACGGCTCCTGCGGGGGCCGTTGTTGTTTGTTGTTTGTGGCTTGAGCCGGGCAGCCCTGTCCGGGACCTTCAGCTCAAAACCTGTGGCTCTGACACAATCGGGTGATGATCAAGCGTCTCTTTCTGGCCCTGCTTGTTAGCGCAGGCCCCGGCAGTTTCTGGCTGTCTCCAGCGGCCCTGGCTCAGGCTTACCCCACAAAATCCATACGCCTGATCGTGCCCTTTCCGGCCGGCGGCGCAACCGACCTGTTTGCCCGCACCGTTTCGCAAAAGCTCGGCGAGCGACTGGGGCAGTCGGTGGTGGTCGATAACAAGCCCGGCGCCGGCGGAACGCTGGGCGCTGACCTGGCAGCTAAAGCCCCGGCCGATGGCTATACCTTGCTGCTGAGCACCACCAGCACCCATTCCATCGGGCCCAACCTCAACCCCAAGATTCCCTACGACGCGGTGCGCGACTTCACGCCGATCTCGCACCTGGGCAATGCGCCCAGCATCATGCTGGTGCCCAACAGCTCGCCGGCCAAGACGGTCAAGGAATGGATAGACCATGCCCGCAAAAACCCGGGCCGGCTCAATTACGCCTCCAGTGGTAACGGCACCATCGTGCAGCTCACAGCTGAGCTGTTCAAGGCCCAGGCCAATGTGTTCGTGGTGCACATCCCCTATAAGGGCACGGCGCTGGCCATTCCTGACCTGGTCAGCGGCAAGCTTGACGTGCTGTTTGATTCACTGCCCACTGGACTGCCGCACGTTAAGGACGGGCGTCTGCGCGCCCTGGGCGTGACCTCGGCCCAGCGCACGCCGCTGGCGCCGGATCTTGCGCCCATCTCCGACGTGCTGCCGGGCTACGAATCGAACACCTGGTTTGGCTTGTTCGGCCCGCGTGGTTTGCCAGCGGACCTGGTGGCGCGCCTGAACGCTGCAGCCAACCAGGTGCTCAAGGATCCCGATGCCATAGACAGGCTCACCCGCTTGGGCATAGAGCCGGTGGGCGGCACGCCGGTGCAGTTCACCTCCATGTTGGCCGCCGAGTCGACCAAGTGGAAGAAGATCATTCAGGAACGCAAGATCACGCTGGAGTGAAGGCCATGAACTTTGATTACGGCCTGGGCTACCCCAGCACGCGCTTGCCGCTGTTTGCGCGAAACATTGTCTCCACCTCGCACCCCCTGGCCGCACAGGCCGGCCTGCAGATCCTGCGGCAGGGCGGTAACGCGGTCGATGCGGCGATCGCAGCCGCTGCGGCCATGACCATCGTCGAGCCGGTGAGCAATGGCCTGGGTTCGGACGCGTTTTGCATCCTCTGGGACGGCCAGCGTCTGCACGGACTCAACGCTTCGGGCCCAGCGCCCGCGGCCTGGTCACCGCAGTATTTCCATCGCAAGTATGGGCAGGCCGCCAAGACCCCGCCCAAGCGCGGCTTCGATTCGGTCACCGTGCCCGGCGCAGTGGCCTCCTGGGTGGCACTGTCCGAGCGCTTTGGCAAGCTGCCTTTTGCCGACCTGCTCGAACCTGCCATCGACATCGCCGAGCGCGGCTACCTGGTGCCGGTGGTGGTGCAGCAAAAATGGCTGGCCGCCACCGCCGAATTGCAGTCGCAGCCCGGTTTTGCGCAGAGCTTTTTGCCCTGGGGCCGGGCGCCGCAGGTGGGCGAGTTGTTTCGCTTGACGGCCGCAGCGCGCGGGCTCAAAGCCATTGCCCGGTCCAAAGGGCAGGCACTTTATGGTGGCGAGATCGCGCAGGCGCTGGAAAAGTTCTCGTCCCAAAACGGCGGCAGTCTGACTGCGCGTGATTTGGCTGAATATCGCCCCGAATGGGTCGAACCGATCGCCAAGACCTACCGCGGCTACACCCTGCATGAGATCCCGCCCAACGGCCAAGGCATCGCGGCCTTGATCGCGCTGGGTATCGTCTCGCACTTTGACCTGGCCAGCCTGCCGGTCGACGGCGTGGCCGCACAGCATTTGCAGATCGAGGCCATGAAGCTGGCCTTTGCCGATGTCTACCGTTATGTGGCTGATCCGCGCAGCATGGACATCACGACCTCACAGATGCTCGACGACGCCTATCTGGCCGGCCGGGCGAAGTTGATCGATCCGAAACGCGCCCAGGACTTCCAGGCCGGCAACCCGGTCAAGGGTGGCACCATTTACCTGACCGCGGCCGATGAAAGCGGCATGATGGTCAGCTTTATCCAGAGCAACTTCATGGGCTTCGGCTCGGGCGTGGTCGAACCTGAATTTGGCATCAGCCTGCAAAATCGCGGCCACGGCTTTTCTACCGACCCGGCCGGTGCCAACCGCGCCAATCTGGTGGCGCCGGGCCAGCGACCCTTTCACACCATCATTCCGGCCTTCCTCACCCAGGACGGCCAGCCGGTCATGAGTTACGGGGTGATGGGCGGCAACATGCAACCCCAGGGGCATATGCAGACCCTGGTGCGCATGCTCGATCACGGGCAGAACCCGCAGGCAGCGTGCGATGCGCCGCGCTGGCGCTTCAACGCCGGCCTGAGCATCAATGCAGAGGCCAGCATGGCCAGCGATACCGTGCAGGGGCTGCAGGGCCTGGGCCATCAGCTCGAGGTGATCAAGGACTCCTACCAGGACTTCGGCGCCGGCCAGTTCATCTGGCGCATGGGCGATCCGGCGGTCGAGGGTTACCTGGCGGCCAGCGACCCGCGCCGCGACGGCCAGGCGGTGGGCTTTTGAGCGTGGCGCAGGTGCCGGCCGGCGCTGCGCGGCCTCAATTGGCCAAGCCGAGCCGGGCTACAGGCTTGAGCCTGGCCGTCGTGGGCGCGATTGCCTTCAGTGGCAAAGCCATCATCATCAAGCTGGCCTACCGCTACGGTGTGGACTCGGTCACCCTGATCATGTACCGGATGTTGTTCGCCCTGCCGTTTTTCCTGGCCATGGCGTGGTGGTCGGGGCGTGGCAAGCCAGCACTGCAGCCGCGTGACCTGCTTGGCGTGACGCTGCTGGGCATGAGCGGCTATTACCTGTCGAGCTTTTTGGATTTCCTGGGCCTGCTCTACATCTCCGCCTCGTTGGAGCGGCTGATTCTCTACCTGAGCCCCACCATGGTGATGCTGCTCGGGCTGGCGCTGTACAAGCGCTCGATTTCGCGTCCGCAGGCGCTGGGCATGGCCGTGAGCTACAGCGGCATCGTGCTGGTCTTCGTGCACGAGATCACCCTGCAAGGCAGTGATGCGGTGCTGGGCGCGGCGCTGGTGTTTGCCAGCGCCTTGCTCTATGCGATTTACCTGGTCTACAGCGGCCAACTGGTTCAGCGCCTGGGCTCTTTGCGTCTGGTCGGTTGGGCCACCAGCGTGGCCTGCTTGTGTTGCATTGCGCAGTTCGCATTGCTGCGGCCTCTGGCGGCCGCGCAGGTGGCACCTGAGGTGCTGGGCCTGTCTCTGATCAACTCGCTGGTGTGCACGGTGGCGCCCGTGCTCATGATCATGATGGCCGTCGAGCGCATAGGCCCTGGCGCCACCTCGCAGGCCGGCATGGTCGGGCCTATCGCTACCTTGCTCATGGGCGTGCTCATCCTGGATGAGCCCTTTACCATCTGGGTGCTGGCTGGCGCCTCGCTGGTGATCGCGGGTATTTATATCTTTTCGCGCAGCAAGGCCTGAGCCGGCGCGCTTTCACAAACGCACAAAGGAGAACTCTCATGGATCTAGGTATTGCAGGCAAGTGGGCGCTGGTCGGCGGCGCCAGCAAAGGGCTGGGCCTGGGCTGCGCGCAGGCACTGGCGCGAGAAGGCGTCCATGTGCTGATGGTCGCTCGCGGCGCGCCTGCCCTGGAAGCGGCCGCGGCCGAGCTGCGCAGCCAAGTGCCGGCCGGCACGCAGGTGCAGGCCCTGGCTTGCGACATCACCACCGCTGCGGGGCGTGAGGCGATTTTTTCGCAGCGCCGCGACTTCGACATCATCGTCACCAACGCGGGTGGTCCGCCACCGGGCGACTTTCGAAGCTGGGACCGTGATGCCTGGATCGCTGCGGTCGACGCCAATATGCTCACGCCCATCGAGCTGATCAAGGCCAGCATCGACGGCATGGCCGCCCGCGGCTTTGGCCGCATCATCAACATCACCTCGAGCTCGGTCAAGGCGCCGATTGATATCCTGGGTTTGTCCAATGGCGCGCGCAGCGGCCTGACAGGTTTTGTGGCCGGGCTGGCGCGCAGCAAGATCGCCGCTCAGGGGGTGACCCTCAACAACCTGCTGCCCGGTGCTTTCGATACCGACCGGCTGCGTGCCACCCAGGCCGCTTCGGCCGCCAAGATGGGCAAGAGCGTCGATGAGGTGGCCAACAGCCGACGTCTGGCCATTCCCGCGCAGCGCTTCGGTACCGCCGAGGAATTTGGCCAGATCTGCGCCTTTTTGTGCAGCATGCAGGCGGGCTACCTGACGGGCCAGAATATTTTGCTGGACGGCGGCGCCTATCCCGGCACCTTCTGAACGTACTACCTTTCAAATCGTGGAAATCCCTGTAGGCCGAACAGGCCTGCGGCTTGTACAAACACTCCACAGTCCATTGCTGTTTGATTCACAGGAGATAAAAATCATGCATACCCGCCGCCATCTGATTCAAAGTGCCGCTGCTGCCAGTCTGCTCGGCATGGGCCTGCCCAGCCTGGCCCAGAGCCGGGTCGAGACGCTGCGCATCATCGTGGGCTTTCCACCCGGCGGCACCACCGATGCCTTTGCCCGACGCGTCAGCGACAAGCTGCGTGGTACCTACGCCACTACCGTGATCGTCGACAACAAGCCGGGGGCGGGCGGGCAGGTGGGTGTGACCACCTTGAAGAATTCGCCGGCTGACGGCGCCCACATCCTCTATACCCCGGCTTCGATGTTCACCATCTTCCCGCACTCGTTTTCCAAGCTGCCCTATGTGCTGGGCGACGCGACTCCGATCGGTCTGGGCCACTCTACCGATCACGGCTTTGTGGTCGGCCCTGCGGTGCCCGAGACGGTCAAGAACCTCAGGGACTTCATCGAGTGGGCCAAGGCCAATCCCGGCAAGGCCACCATTGGCAATCCTGGCTCCGGCTCTATGCCCCACCTGCTGGCCGGGCGGCTGGCCATGCTCGGTGGCTTTCAGATCACCAATGTGCCCTTCGCCGGCTCCGGACCGGCGATTCCGCAGGTCCTGGGCGGCCAATTGGCCGGCATGTCTTCGCCCTTGGGCGATTGGGTGCAGCACCACAAGTCCGGCAAGGTGCGTGTTTTGGCCACCTCCGGGCCCGAGCGTTCGCCCTATACGCCCGAGGTGGCGACTTACCGCGAACAAGGGCAGGGCGAACTGGTGGTGCGCGAGTGGTTCGGCTTTTTCGCGCCGGCCGGCACCTCCGATGCGACCCGTGAGGCGATCAATGCCGCCTTGCGCGCCGCCATGGCCCAGCAGGATATCCGCGATTTCGTCACCCCTCTGGCCGGCCACATCGAGGCCAGCACGGTGGCCGACCACAGCCGCCGCCTGGCCGCCGATTCGGACATGGGCCGACGTCTGGTCGGCGCCTTGGGCTTCAAGGCCGACTCCTGACATCGGGTGGTTATCGTCAGGCCCTCAGGGCCTGATGCGCTGGCTCCACTGAGCCAGCGCGACCGCAATGGGGCCTTTGGCGCTTGTTCATCGCGCTGACTGGCAGCATTGATCAGCTCAGCGCCGCGACGACACCACAATGCCGCCGACGATCATGATGAAGGCCAGCAGGTGGTAGAACTGCGGCGCCTCGCCGAGCAGGACGGTTGACAACAGGGCGGCGAAGACCGGCGCCAGGTTGCTGAAAAATGAGGCAATCTGCGGCCCGGCGCGTTGCACCCCTATGCCCCAAAACCGGTAGGCCAGTACCGCCGGTCCGACGGCAATGAAGACGATGGCGGCCACCACCGGCATGCTCCAGACAATCTGCGGCGAGCCCAAGGTCCATTCGGCGCCGGCAAAAAGCCCTGACCAGATCAGTCCAAACAGGATCTGCGCCATCAGGTAGCCGGCCCAGTCCCCGCGCAGACTTTGTGGCTCGCTCGGCCGCGCCAGCAGCCAGCTGTAGACGCTCCAGCACAGGGTGGCCAGCAAAATATAGGCGTCGCCGGGGACAAAGCGCAGCTGCTGTAAGACCGCCCACTGGCCTCGGCACAGCACCAACAGCACTCCCGCGATGGACAGCAGGGCGCCCAGCCATTGGCGCTTGGTAATGATTTGCGCGTGCAGCATTCGCCCCAGCAGCAGTGTCCACACCGGCATGCTGCCGGCCACCAGGGTGACGTTGACAGCGGTGGAGGTTTGCAGCGCCATGTATTGCAGCGCGTTGTAGGCGCCTATGCTGACCAGGCCCAGCAGGCTCAGGCGGCGCCAGTGGGGCCAGATCGGGCCATCACGGCGCAAAAAACGCCAGGACAGCGGCAGCAGGATCAGCAAGGCCAGGACCCAGCGAAAGAAATTGAGCGTCAGCGGCGGCACCTGCTCATGGATCCAGCGGCCGACCAGGGAATTGCAGGCCCACAGCAGAGATGCGGTGCTCAGCATCAGCACGGTTGCCGGGGTCAAGGGTGAAGACATGCTGCGACTGTAGCGCGCTCGGGATTGCGGGGCGGTCGCCTGCGCGCGACGCCATTTCATGTCACCATCGCAGTCTTTGACGTTTGAGCGCTCGATACAAGGAGATACCTATGAGCAGCACCGTGGCCAAGGCCGTACGCATAGAACGCTTTGGTGGCCCCGAAGAGATGAAATTGGTCGATGTCAGCGTGGGCGAACCCGGTCCTGGCGAGATCCGCATACGGCACAAGGCGGTCGGCCTGAACTTCATCGACGTCTACCAGCGTACCGGCATGTATCCGCTGCCCCTGCCGCTCAATATGGGCATGGAGGCCTCGGGCATCATCGATGCGGTCGGCGAGGGCGTGACCCACCTGAAGGTGGGCGACCGCGCCGCCTATGCCAGCCAACCGCCCGGCAGCTATTGCGAGCTGCGGGTGATGCCGGCGCGCTGCGTCTGCAAGTTGCCCGATGCGATCTCTTTTGAGACCGGCGCTGCCATGATGCTCAAGGGCATGACGGTGCAGTACCTGCTGCGCCGCACCCTCCCGCAGGCTGGGCTGCAGGCCGGCGATTTTGTGCTGTTCCATGCGGCCGCTGGCGGCGTCGGCCTGATTGCCTGCCAATGGGCGAGAGCCCTGGGTTTGCAGCTCATCGGCACCGCTGGCTCGGACGAAAAATGCGCGCTGGCCAAGGCCAAGGGCGCAGCCCATGCGATCAACTACGCCAAGGAAGACTTCGTGGCCAGGGTCAAGGAGATCACCGGTGGGCAGGGCGTGAAAGTGGTCTACGACTCCGTCGGTGCAGATACCTTCATGAAGTCGCTTGATTGCCTGCGCCCCTTCGGACTGATTGCCAACTTCGGCAATGCCTCGGGCAAGGTGCCCCCGTTTGACATCAATGTGCTGGCCGGCAAGGGCTCTCTGTACGCTTCCCGGCCAACCTTGTTCAGCCATCTGGCCACCCGCGAGGCCACGCAGGAGATCGCCGACGATCTGTTTGGCATGGTCTCCAGCGGCAAGGTCCAAATTCAGATTGACCAGAGCTTTCCTTTGGCCCGGGTGGCCGATGCCCACCGTGATTTGGAAGCGCGCAAGACCACAGGCTGCACTATCCTGACCCTCTGATCGGGGGGCTGTAGAAGCCGCGCCCTCGCGGCGATGCAGCGCTTAATCGACAGCCGCATCGCGCCGGGGCGGCGCTCCCACTAGATCACACAAGGCCCAGGGTGGGGCGTAGGAGCCGCGCCCTCGCGGCGATGCAGCGCTTGATCGACAGCCGCATTGTGCCGAGGGCGGCACTCCCACCGGATCAGACAAGGCCCAAGGTGGGCAGTAGGAGATGCTATGGATGCCTCCCTGCCTGCGGGCAGGATTGCAGGACGGTAATTTGACGCTGGCCGGGTATGGGGTGGATCCTCAGTCGGAACCGGCATCAAAGTGCCAAAAAATGTG